>Ga0114918_10004689_pt1 | contig 11832 bp, 11 predicted proteins | sample LantaG_FD_87015 | JGI IMG/M metagenome (GOLD analysis project Ga0114918, IMG submission 87015) | Deep subsurface microbial communities from Baltic Sea to uncover new lineages of life (NeLLi) - Landsort_02402 metaG | ecosystem: Environmental > Aquatic > Marine > Oceanic > Sediment | place... | reverse complement strand
CTTTATCGCTGAAGGAATTGTTGCTAGACCTGTTATTGAGTTGTTTACTAGAAGTGGTGAAAGAATAATTACAAAAATAAAGTACAAAGATTATGAAAAAAATAATAACAACAGAAAAAAAACCAATTAAAATATGGTTAGAGGACATAGAAGACGGAGCTTTAAAACAAGCTAAAAATTTATCTAATCTCCCTTTCGCCTTTAAACATATAGCAATAATGCCAGACAGTCATCAAGGTTATGGAATGCCTATTGGTGGAGTGCTAGCTACTAAAGGAGTCGTTATACCTAACGCAGTTGGTGCGGACATCGGTTGTGGAATGTGTGCAGTCAAAACTAGCTTGACTGAAATAGATAAAGAGACGCTTAAAAAGATAATGGGAGAAATTAGAAAACAAATTCCAGTCGGATTTAATAAGCATAAGAAAGCACAAGATGAAAAGTTAATGCCACTATTCTTAAAAAACTTTGGTGATGGTGATAATGAAAAATTAGTTGGTAATGGCGATGATATTCAAGGGTTTTTATTGCCAGTTATAAAAAACGAATTTGAAAAAGCTAAATATTCTTTAGGAACTCTTGGTGGTGGAAATCATTTTATTGAAATCCAAAAAGGATCAGATGGCCATATTTGGATAATGATACATAGTGGAAGTAGAAATCTTGGTAAACAAGTTGCCGACCATTATAATAAAATAGCGAAAGAATTAAATGCTAAATGGTATAGTTCAGTATTAACAGAATATGATTTAGCATTTTTACCGATTGTTAGTGAAGAAGGACAAAATTATCTTATAGAGATGAATTATTGCGTAGATTTTGCTCTAGCCAACAGAAAACTGATGATGGACAGAATAAAGTCTATTTTTGTGAAAGTAGGAGAAAAACAAGTATCACAGCTTGATGTATCAAATTATGACAGTGATAAATATGATTTTGTTGAAGATTTTGTAAACGATAATTGTAAATTAGCTAATATAAAATTTGACCCTATAATAAATATAGCCCACAATTATGCAAAAATGGAAAATCACTTTGGTGAGAATGTTATGGTTCACCGCAAGGGAGCTACTCTCGCCTCTACTGATACTGTTGGGATTATTCCTGGTAGTCAAGGAACAAAATCTTACATCGTTAGGGGTCTCGGTAATCCTGATAGTTTTAAGTCTTGCTCTCACGGTGCTGGCAGGAGAATGGGAAGAAAGGAAGCTGAAAGAACACTTAACCTTGAAGAAGAAATAAAGAATTTAAATGACAAAGGTGTATTGCACGCAATTAGAGGTCAAAAAGATTTAGATGAAGCACCTGGAGCTTATAAAGACATTTCAGAAGTAATGGAAAATCAAAAAGATTTAGTTGAAGTTGTAGTTGAATTGACACCATTAGCTGTTATTAAGGGCTAGTAGGGAGAATTAAACAAGGAGATATAATAAAATAAATATATGGGAATACAAATTGAAAAAATAAACTTAAAAACTTACAAACAAACAAAAAGATATAGAGTGTTAGACTCTACTTGTAACCCAAGCCCAAGAACAGAAGAAATGATAGGATGTATTTTTGAAAGAAGAAACAAGAATGACAATAAAAACATAATATGTTTATATAACAAAGACAAATCAGTCACCCGGTATTTCTACAAATCAGACCTCCAAGAAGTTACTGGTGTAATTAAAGACGGATATGAGATAGGTATAGGAGATACTGTTAAGTTGGATGATAAAGAATGGATTGTTTATGATTATTTATATTTTGATGGAGAATGGGATGTATCTGTTTGTGATAAAGATAAAGAGCCTTTTGAAGATTGTTATTATTTAAATTCCGAAGATATAGAAAAAGTAATCCCACTAAAAACCTTTAAAAAAGAAGGTATGTCAGAAGATGATATGATAGCCCACCTTAAAAAAGTAGGAAGAATTAAACAAGGAGATATAATTAAATAACCCCCTAACAGGGAGTAATAACTAATTATGTTAAAAGCTATAATCTAGTATATAAAAAAGAAACTAAATCAAATTTATGAAGATTATCAAGATAAAAAAGTATCATAAATTAGCATCTGAAATATCTGAAATGGTTGCTTGTGAAGTTGGGCATTCTACTGATGAAACAATTAAAAAGCTTGCTGTTGATTTTGTAGGCAATATATATGTCATAAACCATTGGCTTACTTCCGATTGTTGCGTGCATAGAAAAAAGATTTGGGAAGACTACAAAGAAGAATACAAAGGATGGTTTGGAAAGAAAAAATATAACTACTATAATAACATTTTTAAGTATGAAAATAAAATCAATACAAAAGCCTAAGCCTAAAGTTTTTGTCGTAGTGTGTAGTTGAACACAAGTTGTTAACACGTTATTAACATCTTGCTTATATCTTTTAAGTGAGAACTGTGATATAATACTAATATGATTAAACATTTTTTCAAAGGAAATGACATCAATTCGTTGTATATCGAATTGATAGACAGTCTTTCGACAGAAAGCGAATACTCGACTTCTCCGAGAGGTCAAAAGATTAAAGAAAATGTCGGTGTTCAAGTAAGACTTACTGACCCAACACAGTGTTTATTGACAATAAAAGAAAGAAAAATCAATTACGCTTTTGCAGTGATTGAAAAGCTAGAATACTTGTCTGGACAAACTTCACCAGAAAGATTGTTGTTCTATAACAAGAATTTAGATTTTTGCAGAAATGAGTATGGCACTTTCGATGGTGCATACATGGACAGAATCTCTTATTGGTTTAGACATATTTATGAAATTCTAAAGTCAGATTCAGATTCTAGACAGGCTGTTATTTCTATTTATGGAATACAAGACAGACACAAAAGTGCAGATATTCCGTGTACTACAACATTGCAATTTTTAATACGTGATGGAAAGTTGAATTTAATAGCAACTATGCGTTCTAACGATGTTTTATGGGGTTTTCCATATGACACTAATGGTTTTTGCTTTTTGCAAGAAGCGATGGCTGCATTGCTTAACATTGAGATAGGCACGTATATTTTGAATGCAGGCTCACTTCATATCTATGAAGAAAGAGAAAAACAGTTAACTTCATTGCTTGATGGATATGAAATACTTGATATACACAATCCAAAGATTACTCATTGCTCATTTGATGAGTTAATTTCAAATCTTGACATGTTTTGGTTTATCGAAAAGAAGTTACGAACTGAATCTGCATACGCTGCTCAAGAGTTTGTAAAATACTTGCCAGACTGGCTAAAAGAGTATTATCAAATAATATTGAAATACAATGAAAACAAAAATAGTAACAGGCTGGGATAACTGGAAAACACAATCTATCACTTTACTCGTAAAAGAAGATGGGAAGACTGTCAGAAAAGTGATACAAGATGTAGATTGGTATTTTGCAATAAGCAAAGAAGATTTTGCTACTTTGCAATCTACTTTTTTTGAGCAGTTCAATAACCAAGTTGGGCAAAGTGTTGTGTATAAGTTAAAAGGGCAAGGTGAGTATGTATTAGTGTATTGTGTCGGTGTTGGAAGAGATTTTGGAACTAAACAATTGTTGAGTAAGTTAGCTGAAAAGAATGTTAAGACATATGAAGCAGATTTGACTAGAACTAAAAGATACTTAATAGATAACGATTGTGAATTGTCAGATGAACTGAAGGTGTTGTACTATGATATTGAAACAGACGACTCTGGGCAAGGAATAGAAGTAGGACGTGACAGGATAGTTTCTTGGGCAGCATGCGATTCAGAAGGAAACACTTATTTTGAGTGTTTAGATGATGAAAAAGAATTGCTGATTAGATTTTTGAAAGTGTTAGACGACTATGATGTTTTTACTGGCTGGAATTCAGAAAAATTCGATTTGCCGTATATTGAGAAAAGAATGGAAAAGCATAAGTTAGAATATGAATGGAGAACAAAGCTGCATCTTGATATGATGAAACGTTGCATAAAAGTATTCAGTTATGAGATGGACAAAATAGGGTTAACTGGTTTTAGTTTAAACGAATTTGCGAGAGTTTTCTTGCAAGACAAAAAAGTAGAGCATAAAGAATCAATTTTAGAGTTGTTTCAGACTAACCGAGAAAAGTTGAAAGAGTATAATATTCATGATGTAGAGATATTGCGTGATTTAGACAAAAAGTTAGAGATAATCAAGTTGATGATTCACTCTTGTATAATTACTGGTGCAATGCTAAACCGTTTTTACGTTGGTGAATTGCTTGACATGTACATTTTAAGAAAGTCGAAAGAATACAATCTATTTTTTCCGACAAAAACTTTTTATGGCGAACTTACTGGCAATGAAGATGTCAAAATAATAGGTGGATATGTTAAACCACCGACAGTCGGTTTGTACGATGATGTAAGAATATTCGATTTCAAAAGTCTGTATCCTTCTATAATTGTAAGTTGGAATATCAGTGCTGATTCAATGAACCTAGAGTTGTCGAACATCGGTAATGCTGCATTTGACTTATTTGTTGGCGAAAGTAAAATAGAAGAAATCGAGTTTTCTAAATGGGACACTTTTCTTAAAGAACAAAAAAAGCTGTTAGACCCAACTGATAAGTACTATCAAACTGCGAATAATAACTTCTATCACAAAGATAAAGAAGGATTTATTGCTGTTTTGATTAATGAACTTTTAGATGCTAGAGCAGTGATGAAGAAAAAAATGGCAACGCTGATGCCTGGCTCTCAAGAGTACAGTAGTTATCGTTCATCACAAGCAACTATTAAAGAACTTGCTAATTCGATGTATGGCATTACAGGTGATAAGAATTCTAGATATTTTAATAAAAATCTTGCAGAAAGTATCACTTTGACTGGACAATTTTTGACTAGGCTTACAATTCATTTGACTAAAAAACGGGGTTATCCTTCAATTTATGGAGATACAGATTCTATTTTTGTACCAATTCCGAATGACTCTGCAATTGACAATTATTCTGATGAATTAAATAATGATTTAATCACGTATCTTAATAATAAATTTGGTTTAACAAAAAATATAGTTTTGCTGGAATACGAAAAAGCATACGGAAGAATGATAATGCTTGATAAAAAAAGATATACTGGAACAATGAAAATAATTGATGGGAAGTATGTTGATTTTGTATATTCGAAAGGTGTTGAAGATGTTAAGAAAAACACAATTAAGATAACAAAAGAAAAAATAAAAGAACTCATTTTGATGATAACTAAGGAAAACAAGTCATTGAAATTTGTTAGAACATGGCTTGAAGAATTGAAAGACTACGTTTTTTCAATCGAAAATGTTGACCCAGAAGACATTGTTATTTCTGTAAATTTATCTAAACCAACTACACAGTACAAAACAAAATTAGCACATGTAAAGTTAGCAGAGCAATTGATAAAAAGAAAAATATTAGAACAACCCACTGGTGAAGGATGGAATACACGAATAAAGTACATTATTGAAGAAACAAAACCTGCACAAAAAGCAGTGTACATCGATGACTTTGCTGGAAAGTGGGATAAACAACATTATTGGGATACTCTAATATATGCACCAATACATAGAATTTTAAAAACAGTCTGGCCTACTGAGGATTGGACGAAATACTCATTTGCACAAAGTGAAATTTTACGAAAAAGAGAAGAACGTGCAAAAAAGAAAGAGCAGCGTGAATTAGAGTTAGAACAGAAAAAGAAAGAAAGAGAAGCTAAGAAAGCAGAAAAATTAAAGCAACAAACTCTACTATGACAAATTTGATAATTTTCGAAGGATGCGATAATTGCGGTAAAACTACTATCGCTACTGCTCTTGCAAAAGAGATAGGCTACAACTATTTCAAAAGAAAAAAAGAAATGTTGTACATCAAAAAAACAAATCCAGTAATAATTGAAGAAGCACACAAGGAAAATTTAGCATTTTTTTACGAATACTGTAGACAAGTAGATGCAAATGTTATAGTAGACAGGTCTTTTCCTAGTGAATATGTGTATGGCTCATTATTCAGACAAGTAGATGAAAAGATGTTGTTAGATTACGATTTACGCTTTTCACGACTTAACACGAAAATAATAATTCTTACTAAAAGCGATGAATTTCTAGAAGATGAACTTTTTAGCAACGAGCAATTGATACAAATAAAGAAAAAGTATGTTGAATATTCTGAAAAGACTGCATGTGACTCACTTGTTTTGAACACTGATGATTGTGATTTGTCATCACAACTTAAGATAATAAAAAACTTTTTATGCATGTGAATAAATTGGTTCTTGGCGGAGGTATAAGCGGTGTTGCTTTTTCACATTTCTATAGGAATGATGACTGCTTATTGATTGACAAAAATAGCAGCCTTGGCGGTTTATGCAGAACATTCAAAGTGGGAGAGTCTATGTTTGACTTTGCTGGTCATTTTTTACATTTTAATGATGAAGAAATACGACAATATGTATTAGAACTTTTTTCTAAACACTGCCCGAATACTTTTTTGAATTATGACAGACATGCAAATATTTATTTGATTCAAGAGTTCGTTAGACAGATTGACTTTCCATTTCAGGCAAATATACATCAGTTGGCAAAAAATGATTTTTTGCAATGCTTAAAAGATTTATATAATGCAAAGCAAAAAGAGAAGTATTCTTCATTTGAAGATGCTGTGATTTCATTTTTTGGTCAGAAAATAGTAGAGCTATTTTTAAAACCATACAATGAGAAGTTATATTGCACACCATTGACACAATTAGATGCAGATGCAATGAAAAGGTTTATTCCAATTACAAGTTTCAGTGATGTGATGACAAGTATTTGCAGCGAATCTACTTTTGGGTATAATTCAAGTATGATTTATTCTCCTTCTTCTGGAATACAGGGTTTGATTGACGCATTTGTTAAAGACAAGGAATTCGATTATCTTCTTAATGAAGAAGTTCACACTATAGATTTGATTAACAAAAAAGTGTACACTGAAAATAGAGAAATAGAGTATGACACATTGATAAATACATTGCCACTTAATCTTTTTGATAAATTGACAAACAAGAATGAATTGAGTTTGAATTATGTAATTACAGATATTTATAACATTACATATGACTCAGATTGCTCTGCTATAGTTGATAAAAGCTGGACATATTTCCCAAAAGGTACATCTTTTTATCGCATCGGTTTTTACAATTATTTTTCTAAAAAACAGAATACAAGTATCTATGTAGAAGTTTCTAGAAAGAAAGGGCAAACATCAAAGACGCTAATAGAAATTGATGAAGAGTTAAAGACTACTGGTGTTATCAGTAAGTCTGCAAAAATCGTTGACAGTAATGAATTACATATTAGCCCTGGCTATGTCATATTAGAAAAGGACACTGATAAAGTAGTGTCTGAGTATATGAATAATTGTCCAGATACATATTTTTTAGGACGGTATGGAAGATGGACTTATGACAGCATGGGAGATAATATCAAGAATGCAAGAGATTTAGCAATTAAATTATCATTATGAAAAAAGGGTTAGTTTTTAATGTAGGACCATTGACAAATGTTTACACTGGTCCACACACATATTCAGACGTTCTTTTTCCGTTCGTGAAAGAGTTAACACGACGAAAAGTTTCTTTGACTTGGGCTGGAATTACTCTTGAGAACACAATTAGTAACGAAAAATTGAAAGACTTAGGCATATACAAAAAGAAGAAGTATTTGCTAGACATTAGAAATGATGTAGAACATATGAGTGTTTCTTGGGATTTTATCGATGCAACTGAGTTCGACTTTTTCTTGTGCCAACCAAGACCAGATATGTGTGAAATAGAAAATATTATTTTGAACAAACTGATACAGAAATTTTTAGATGCTGGGAAGAAGGTTTTCATTTGGGAGCAAGACATGTTTATTTCTGGTTTCACTACTGAGATGAAAGAGAAAGCGATCTTGTTGCATCCAGCAGTGTTGCCTACTGGAAAATTTAAACACGAAATTTATTTCCCATTCTTCACATATGACAGAGATGACTACGAAGAGTTAACACGAGATTTAGATTTTTTGTTTATTGGTAATATTTATGGCAGACAACCTCAAGCGATTCAATTTTTCGAGCCATTGAATGACGCAAAGTTTAATAAGCTAGTCTTTGGAAGTTGGATTCAAGATGAAGAAAGACGTAAATTTTCTAGTCAGTTTGATCAGTTCGAATTTGCTGGAAAGTCTGAACACTGGTCAGCGATTCCAACTATGAGAAGAGCAAAAGCTACACTGCATATTGTACCAGATTTTGCTAAAATACGAGGACTTATGACAGCTAGAGTGTTTACTTCGCAAATGTCAAGATGTCTTTGTTTCTGTGATTCTAAAATTTACGGAGCACGACAGTTTTTTCCAGATGAACTAATTGTTGACAACGGAACAGATATTGTTGATAGATGGGAATACGTTCAAGAAAACAGAGAAGCTTTGCTTACTGCGAGAGACGCTCTTATGAAAGAGCACACTGTTCAAAATCGTGTTCAGCAGTTTTTGAGTTTTTTGTAAATTGCAGAAAAAAAGTTAACTAAATTATAGAGTAATTATGAATAAAGAAAAACTAGACAGTTATAACAAAACTCTTGTTGTTGATTCAGTCGGTGAGTTCAACGGAGATAAAATTCTGTTTGTTTGTGACATTCTTCCGATTTCAAAAAAAGCAAAGGACGAGATCGATTCTTTTATACGTGATATTTGTCCAGTCGAGTTGAAAGAAATTTCTAGAACTACTCTTTTTAAGAATGAAGAACATCCCGCAGTAACATATGTCAGCGTTACTTCTAAAGAAGTAGTTATACTACGGAATCAAATAAATTTGTTGAAACCGAAAGTAATCATTGTTATCGGCACTGCTTCTAGAAATGCATTGACATTGATTCGGAAAAAAGCATTAAAAGTCAGACACCCATCATATTTGTTGCGTTACTGTACAGAAAATTATTCTGATGAAGTCGCAGAATATCGTAAACAACTGATTGAGTTAGTCGGCGGCAGACAGACTGAGTTGTTTGATTTTATTAAGTAAAGTTATTAACAAGTGTTATAAGAGTTTGTCAAAAGTTGTTAACACCCCTGACAATTTACCTAACGTTAGGCATTATTTACCTATTTACAACCTCTTACAACTGTGTTATAATTAAATTATAAATAACAAAACATTAACTTAACAACAAACGTATGAAAAATTTAAAAAATGAAACTAAAAAAGTAGTAAAACAATTTAATGCAAATGAAATTAAATTTCATACATTAGTTTCAGAAATTATTTCAACTGTTAGTAATTCAAAAAGACTTAATAATTTTGAAAAAAATGGAGCTATTGAATATTTATTAGAAGCATTTAATTCTTATAGAAAAAATCCTGAACAAAATTTACACGTATTAAGCGAAACTTCAAGTGGTTCAATAATTGAATTTTTCGAAGAAAGTTAATATCTTTTAGGAGTAACAAAACATTAAACTTAAAAAACAAACGTATGACTTATCAAGAAGAAGTAAAAGAAGCTTGTAAAAAAGCTAAGAATGAAATTAAAACTAAATATTATTGCTGGGAGTGGTGTTTTACTTATGGTTGGAGACAAACTGGAAGTTGTGAAGGATATAATTCAATAGAAGAATTAAAAGACAAGTGTGCTTCTACAATTGGAGAAGACAGTAAAGGTGTAAAATATGACTATTCTATTGGTGGACCTTCAGAGAATTGGAAGATTTTAAAAGCAGAAGTAATAGAAAGCAAAAAGTAAACAAACGATTTATATAGTATATTAAATACACTTAAAAAATAGTATAGACGAGCATAGACAGTTCCTCTGAAAAATAAGGTTCTTAATTACTGTCCGCTCATACATATTGTAACTTTACATATTTGACATAAGCAGTTCCTATTATAAACTATTCAACTTTTTTACTGCTCGTCAAACGGAAAAGTAGCTCAACGGTAGAGCACCTTTATACCTTTCGTTTTCTGACATATAAGGTTCCTACAATTGCCTTTTAAGCAGGTGATGCAGGTTCGACTCCTGTCTTTTCCATAAGTTGTGTCAATGGCATACACTGGTTCCTATTTACTATGAATTTAAGATATCGTAGAAGTAAATACCAGTCGTCTAGACAACTGTTCTACGATATCGCTTATAAACTAATTAGGCATAAAGAGTTCCTGTTAAGCACAAAAGCTAAACTTTTTTTACTCTTCGCCTTAAAACTTGTATGAATGCGACTTTAAGACTATTTAACTCATTAGTAGTTAAAAACAAAAGAACTAAGAAATTAAGTAAAACTCTTTTAGAAGCAACACTTCAAAGAGGATTCGTATTTTCAGAAAATGTAAATTCGAACTATACTGAAAGTGAATTGCTTGCACTTGTCGATGATATTGGATTATCTGCTGAAGAAATGAATAGTTCGTTTCACAAATCATGGAATGAAGTCAAAAATGCACAGCTCGGACAATTGATTATTGAACAGCTTTTGCATTATATAACAACGTATGGTTTTGAAAGAGTAGGCATTTACGATGAAAGTACTGTTTTTATACCTTGTGAAGAGTTAGACGTACCAGATATAACAAAAGATATCAAATTGACAATAGTTAATGGGTATACTCTTGATGAGTTGAAAGAAAAAGTATTTGCATTACTAAAAACTGGCATTGCATTGAAAGAGCAAACTCTTAATGATATACTTGATGTTTGCAAAAAAACTGGCTTTAACACTGCTGATATCTCAGAAGTAAAAAATAAAGAAGCTAAATGTATTTTATGTAAAGAATTAGATTTAGTGCCAGAGCAGCCAACGGAATTTTTGAGATATTGTGTATACACTGCAGTGCATTCAACATTGTTGATAAAGTCTAGAAGTGTTGTTGAACAGATAACAAAATTCGAAGATGTCAAAGCAATTCAGAAACTGTTTGCGAATTATGCAGAAACACAGTCATTAGAAAAGTTGTCTACGATATTTTATAGATTTAAACCTCTTTTTTTAGCATTCAGACAGACTAAGCAGTTGAAAAAAGCAATTAATAAAGTTAGAAGATTTGCAGTGCAACATCACAAAGCAATGCAAGAAGATTACTTAAATTCAATCACTAGCATAATAAAAAAGAGTGACAAAGTAGATAAACTCAAATTAGAGCATGCTTTAGAAGATGTAAACCTTTTCAGAAAAATCAGACTTGCATACGCACTTAAGTACAGAACTATCGATACATCTTCAATTTTGTATCAAATAAGAAATGGCAAAGGGTTTGCATCTGATTTTGAAACATTCAGCGATAGTAAAGTAATGGAGTTCAAAAGAGTATTGAAGATAGTTCTTGATTCTATTTCTAATGATTTAAGTGTAAAATTGTCTGGAAAGAAGATATACTTGCCAGAGAATCTTAAATATTCGTTGCCTGCTACTGAAAAACAATTTATTGGCAATATACCATCAGGTAGTTATGTTGATATTAAAAGCGACATGGTCGCTGGAGTGTTCTGGAAAAATAAGAAAGACAAACGTGTTGATTTAGATTTATCATTGTTAAACAGAACTACTAAGTACGGTTGGGATGCTTCTTATAGAAGTGATGACAGAGATATCTTGTTTTCAGGCGATGTCACTGACGCTCCAAACGGTGCTAGTGAATTATACTACGTCAAAAGACAGTTGAAAGATTCATACATAATGATGTTAAATTATTTTAATTATTTTGGTGATACGACTTGTAAAGATAATGTCGAGTATGATATAATTGTAGCATCTGAAAAAGTGTCAAACATGAAACACAATTACACTATTGATGCAAACAATGTTGTAGTCAGAATAAAATCTAATCAAGACATTAGACAAAAGGTGATTGG
>Ga0114918_10004688_pt1 | contig 11832 bp, 2 predicted proteins | sample LantaG_FD_87015 | JGI IMG/M metagenome (GOLD analysis project Ga0114918, IMG submission 87015) | Deep subsurface microbial communities from Baltic Sea to uncover new lineages of life (NeLLi) - Landsort_02402 metaG | ecosystem: Environmental > Aquatic > Marine > Oceanic > Sediment | place: Baltic... | reverse complement strand
GTATCCAACATCACTAGAAAGCAATCGATTTCCTTTGTAGTCTAATGCAAATACGGATTCGTAGGGGAAGAACTTCTCCTCTAGGAAGTGGATGATTGCCCGCGCCTCTTTATCTGTCCTATTGTCGAACTGCAGGTTCAGCTGCATAGGGAGGGAGTTTATCGCTAAGTTGGTTACATAGTCCGACCCTTCTCCTAGTTGAAGTTTTTCATTTATAGCGACAAAGTCTGCTTTTGAATTATATGCGGGGCGCCATACAAAATCTTGAGTCCAATATTGAGCACCAACCGCCTCGTTAGGATCGTTGGATACACTTGATGTATTATCTTTTGTGCAGTAAAAAAACCTATTTAGATTAGTCGCCGACACTTGCTTGAATACGAAGGATCCGGCCTTTATTCCGTAAACGAAAACTACTAAAGAAGCCCTAGCCGCAGTAGACGGTATGGAGCTTGGGGCAATATCAAGCTGTACGTTGTAGTACTCTTCTCGGCTTAGCTCACTTGAAGCCATAAGCCGGTGAGTGTTTCGCAAGTCCGTAACTCCCACTTCGGAACCCGTAGAATCAAAAAACTTAATTCCCGCGCCAACACCAATCGATGCATTCGGGTCAATTATATAAAGTCCTGGCTCAGTCGAGCTTTCCTCTTGTTTTATAAATGTCGTATATGGGTCTGACGTGGCGGACGATTCGCTGCCTTTCCTGACCATGGTCCTTAGAGAGTACCCAATATTTGGGTTTACTGAAAATAAAGACCCGACCCGAATTTCACTATTCGATGTTATTACGGCCTCTTCCGGCGTCTCAATGGCGATTATAAATTCATCTTCCCGGGTTATCTCCTTGTCGCTGTCAGCAGCAAGTGGGGTTACTAAGCCTCCAGACGCGTCTCTGGCACCTCCAGAATCCGCAATGGACAGATTCCCCATCTCAACTATATCATTTATTTGATATTTCTTATCTATCTCCCACCTGTTTGCCGGTATATCCATTATCTATATGACTGCTTTACAGTAGCCCCTCCTTGTAGATATCCAGCATCAGAAACACTAAGATTACTAGAGTCTATTACTCCATATAATTTAAACTCTTTTAATACTCCAAAATTGCTATCAGTAAATGCTTTATTAAAACCTATATCAGAAAGTTTAATATTTAAATCTGCTCTTTTACCAGTTATTTTTAAAAACGTATCTAGCTTTTCTCCATTTATTTTTGCAGTTATATTTATTGCTTCTTTTGTTACTCGAGCGGGGAGTTCTCCGTTTGGATCCTTATTGCCGCTTACCGGAAGCTGGAACGACGGCTTTCTTTGCGCGTTTATGGTATAACTAAAGCTTATAGGGTAGCTAATGCCGGCATCTTCGGAGCCCTCGACCTTTGTGTTCACTGCGCTGGGGACCGTCTTCTGATCTTCCTTGATGCACCCATAATCGCTTGTGATCTTTTCTGCGTTACCTGCTACATATCTGATGTTCCCATAAATATCTAACTTAGCACTCGTTTGTATTGGCTGGAAAGGCTGAGCAGAAAATGATATTTCGCTTATGTAAGCGTCATCGAAGAAGTAGTCTCCCAAGCAGCCAGTTACGCGCCCCTCATTAACTTGTGGGTATACTTTAGGGTCTATTAAGCCTGTCACATCAAAGAACGACTGAATGTTTCCCGTATTCATGTAGTAGGTCACTGCCAAGGATCCCTTAGTCGGCCCTTCTGCGCTGTAATTCCTCAAGGTTTCTATCTCTCCATTCTCAATGTCTTCTGCATAACGAAGGGTGGTGTCATTTGTGGACCTAACCTTTATGTGATAATCTCCGGGGTATAAATCTTCATGCACTATTAGGCTCTGCCCCCCAGGGTAAGCTATTTTAGATCCGCTTTTTATTATTTCTATTGAATTAGGCAACTTAACGCCCGGACCATTCCGTGGTCCCATAAGAAAGCCCGACTCATGAGCTCCATTAAAATGTATGTCGCCGCTTTGCAAAGCGAAGGATATCTGGTGATCATCAACGAACTTTCGAGCGCTTATAGGCTGAGATGCGGAAAGGCTAGCGCTGTCGGCAAACACAAGCACCGGCTCTTGCCCTTCTGACGCCATAAGCAATGGAACGTCCTCATACCTAAAGAAAGCTTTACTCATCTTTTATTATAATAAGATTTATACTCTAAATTTACAGTTAATCTTCCTTCTGCATTAGCGGCCATTTGTTCGCTTATTAATCTAGCGTCTTTAACTATGTAATTTTGAATGGGGTAACCAAAGCAATCATTTATTTTTATAGATATATCTTGTACAGTAGGAGCTCTTAAATAAGATCTTAATCTATTGTAATTATATTTATCTATATCTAGTGAGAAGGACGTTGTGGAAGTTATTGGCCAAATTACATCTACCTGAGCAGCTACAGATGATCCCACGGTGTATATAGGTGCTATAGAGACGTCTATGGCGTGGTTGAAGGACGTTACCCTGTCTGTGGTAGCTCCAGCGCACTCCACGATTATAGAACCCTGATTTGGCACCTTTATGGTAGGGAAAGAATTATTCCCGGACGCATTATAGTTTTGGTCTGATACGCTGTCTTCCGTAGCTATCCCGAAATCGCCGTCCTCTTGTAGGAATATTGAGCCGTCATCTTGCACCTGAAAATAATCAGGGGATCCTCCTATGTCCCCAAATACTTTTATGGAAGTAGATGTGGTGGGAATTTGACCTACCGAGCAGGTGACTGAATGATTAGTTATGTAACCATTATAAAAACCGAAATATTTCCGGCCATGATTGATACTTCCCGTGAAAGGTGCGTCGCCAGTAAATTGCAAAAAGAAATCTTCACTTACTAATGCTGAGTTTATTGAAAACTGCCCCTCTAGCGGAGCGTTTAATACAGCCAAACTAGGGGTCGTTTGTACTTCTCCATCAACGCAGGTCGCCTCCTGCAGTATCTTAAACCCGTCGTCATTTAAAATGAAAGATGACCCGTTGGCTTGCATTAGATAACTAGCGCTTTCATAGAAATTGGCATTTACATGCCCCCAACCCAATACGTTTATTGGCTTTTCGTTAATAGCATAGGATCCATTAACGCTTTGAACCCCTGACATTTGGGTCCCGTTAATGAAAAACTTCTGCTCATATCCTAATACTGCCTGCTTCATTAACTAAGCTCTCCACCGATCCTTTTTTCCTCTCTTATTACTTCCAGGACGGCTCCTTTTATTTTCATTGATAAGTTTCTTTCCTTCTCATATGATTCCTCTCCACCTTCTTCCGACTCAACCTCTGCTCCTGCTTTATCTATTGAAATGTTTATATTTATATTGTTGGTGGTCTCCGCGTTAGTAGTAGAGCCCGCTGTACTCGAATCTGATTTTTCGCTTTCTTTTTGGTCTAATAGCCCTAACCTATTTCCTTGCTGGCTTTTTTGGGGTCCAAGGGATCTAGCGTGGACGGTCAATTCGCTTCCTACGACGCCTCCCTCATAGTACCCTTGAGCCCCTTTTCTTCCATCACTTTGACCCTGTAAGGAGAATCGCATCGCGTTGGGGTTGTCCCTTAAAAGTTTATTCGTCGAGCTTTTCTTCATTATGAAGTCGCCCGAGTTGAGGCCTACTGGCCCTACATTATCTACCCCTCCCGTGCCCTTCACTATGGGCATGGAGCCGGTGTTATTCATGTGGCTGAGATTATTATAGCCAATTCTTTTTGCTACTGGTGCAGGTATATATCCTTCACCTGCGGTGAGCATGGCTGGAATGCTTCCTCCTCCTTGGCTTTTTTTGGTTTTGATTGTGGCGAGGCCCCGCGACTGTTGAAGGTCGAACGGATTGCTCGGGTTGAAGTTGCTTACCCCATGCTTATCAAATGCAGCGGCACCAGGGCGAGTCGGAGCCCTACGCTGTCGCCCATGAATCTGGCTCCTATGCGGCATAAATTCGAATTCAGTATTATTTTCATTACTTTTGTCGTCCCGGAACTTGCCGCTATAAGGTTTAAAAGAATATTCGCTTTCATTTGATTTTCCTTTGTTTCTATGAAGCACTAAGTCCTTCCCTGATTCTAGCGACTCACTAACGTCACTGTAACTTGGATCAAAACCTCTATCCTTTAAGTCTCGGTATGCATCGGAGTGCTTGCCTAACCCTAAATCTCCCTTAAAAAAGTCCGTTGCCTTTCCCATCCCCTTCTGGATAAGGGGCGCAGCATACGACATTAGCTCTGCCGTAACAAAACTTGTTACCGCGCTAAACACACTGGCAAAAGTTGACATGTTCTCCCTGAAGTTTTCATTGGTTTTTTGGACTTTATAATTTGCTGATTCGATCAGGTAGTCTCGATATTCCTGCATGACCGGATCCCTCGCAAGGAACTTCGAGCTTAACCTGGGGTCGCCCCTTTTTATATTAACATCAGACCCTAGATCTAGGTTGTCGAGCTTCTTCATGTTGAATGTAGGAGGCGTATCTACGTCATCACTCATGGCTTTTGAGACAGCCTTCGCGGTTTCCGCCATGGCCCAGGTGGTCAGTCCCCCTTGAATCCCTTTTGTAAGCCTTTCCGATGGAGTGCTTTTTTTCTCGGCTCCCTTTTCAGGTGTACCGCCGTTAAACTTTTGTATGTTGTCCACCTCCTTTTTAGGGACGACAAATTCTCCTGCAGTTAACATAGCGGGCACCTTGTCTTTTCCGCCGGGGCCCTTTACATAACCCCCATCCGCGAAGTGCTGGATTATTCCTCCGCCTTGTTTGTCCGTTGCCGTTGGGGTTGGGTTCCATGGTGTTATAGTGAGGGTCCCTACGTTCAGAGAAACGCTGGCAGCATCAATATCTGCAGTAGGAGTTGTTACGGTTGTTTCGCGGACATCGGCGATGATATTATCAATATTTTTCACGGCCGCTTCTTGCCCCTTGGCCTTGTTATCCATCGCCGTTACCCAAGTCAGGCGGTCGGGGCCGCCCTGCAATCCCCGTGGCTTTTGTTTTGCCTCGATCCCTGCCGCTGCAATCAAATCATTTAGTTCTTTTTTGGTAGGGCCTGTTTCCACTTTCTTTTCCCACCAATTATTCGAACCTATAGGCTCGGGAGGCGCCTCTTCCGCGACCGTCTGCTTTTCGGGGAGTAACTGGAATGGGGGTCTGGGCACCGCAACTGAGGGCGGCTCCACTGGTGCGTTTAAAACGGGCATCTCAATTGCATTCTTTAGCATCTTCACCTTGTCCCTCTCCAACGGGAGGCTATTAACTGCGACTAAAGCTTCTTCGAAAATTTTAATGCGTTCCGTAAGAACCTCTACCTCTTTAGCAGCCTTAAGCGCTGCGTCCCCCACGGCGTTCCCTGGGCGGGTTTTGCCCTGCTCTACGCGGAATTCAAAAGCATTCTCAGTTCTGGTCTGTTCGATAGCCAGTGTTTTTAATCTATCCCTTTCGGCTGTGGCTGTGGCTAGATCTGCCCTTAAAGCAGACATATGTTCAGGGGCGGATCTCTTAAAGTCTTCCCTATTCTGGCGCCCTCCCGGTGTGTCTGAGATATTTATTCCCTCTTGTAGGGTAAACGGGTTTGGGCCCGAGCCATTTGGGTTCCTTAAAAATGCGCCCTCGAAGCCGTGCGTTGCTTGAGAGTCTCTAAGAGTTTTCGCCGCGTGACGTTTCACATAGCTCTCGGTGGAGCGGGTTGTTGTTCCGAATCTGACGCGATCTACTATCTCCCCCCCATCTTCTCCTGTTTTTCTCGCCGCAGGAAACCAATTTAGACCAACGCTTTTCGCTTGGGTTTCCAAGGCAGTCAGTTTTTTCTCAGCCTCACCTAAACTAGCTGCACCAAGCGCACTCATTTGACTATTTATTAGAGCATGGGTCTGTGCTTCTGTCACTGCGGCTTGTTCCAGTGATAAAGGCACATCTATGAGGGATTTCTGAGGCCCTATTGGTACTGTGACGCCCCCTACTTTTGCCATCTGTACATACATGGGGCTCACTGCCGTGCCGAGGAGCGGCGACTTCGGGACTTGTAGACTTGCCTGGTAGGCCACCGCGTGGGCGTTGTTGAAGTCCTTGGGGTTGGTGGCTGGCGGTATTATACTATCAAATGGAGTATCCTTGGATGGCGTCTTGCCGATCTTATCATCTAGCGCCTTCTTATCTCTTGCCACTTCAGCCCCTAATTCATTCAAGGCAGAAATCAACTTGTCGTTGGCCGTGACTAAGTGATTATTAGAGGAAGCTATCTTCTCGGCTTCGCTCATTGGGTCTACTCCCGTAAATGCAAAAGTCAGATCCTTTACGATGCGGTCAATGTTATGATCAGTTATTCTATCTAATAGGGTTTTAGCCATCCCTAGCCCGAAATCTCTCCATGCATCTCCGGCCGACTTCGCTCCTGACCCAATGTCGTTCAGTAATTGCTTAAACCCGCTGCGCACGCCGTCTATTCCTAGGCCTACTAAATCAGCCCCAAGATTTTTGGCTGAAACATCAAGCTCGGCCATTTTTGATCTTAACTTATCAATAGCCCGACTCCCATTTCCTAATTGCTTATTTGTTTCTTCTAACGAGCTTGCGAACGCTAATGCGTCTTCCGGGCTATTGGTCATGACAGCCCGCATTGCTGCTCCTCGCGTTTCGCCTATTGCTCCGGATTGTTCGGTAATTAAACCCGCTTTTGTGTTGAAAGCTAAATCCCCTTTGGATATTGATGCTTGTCTGCTTGCGTTTTGGGCCTCAATTAACTTGTTAGACTTCTCTGTTAGTCGATTAGCCATATCCATTAGTGATCCAGATTCTCTTAGGTGGGATAAATTGGCGGCCAGCTGGGCATTTTTTAGAGCTTCCGTGGATAATGATGTCTCCTGCTCTTCCAGTTCAATCCTGACCATTTCATTCAGCTCCCCGCCTTGGATCTGCTGCTTGAGCTTGTCCCGGTTCATCATTTTAGCGGTTCTTAATCCGCTCATCTCAGCACCGATTTGTTCCTTTATTAGGGCGCTTCTGTTTGTTAAATCACTTAGAAATTTATATCGCAGCTCAGCCTCCTTGGCGGATTGCCCAGCGGTAGCAATCTCGGTTTTTAGTTTAATCTCTTGAATCATCTGGCTCTCCTCCGATAACTCTAGGCTCTCGTTCTGGTACTCTAGCTGTCGTAGCGCCAATAAGCCCGACTCCATCTCGGTTCGGTTTTTTTCTACTTGACTTTGATATGCTTTTTTGTCTAAAGCTTGGCCGGTTAGAAGTATTTTAGCCCTCCCTTCATTGTATTCGTTTATTACAGCAAGAGTATCTGCTTCCCCTTGTAGCGCGTCATTGATGACCCCAGCTAACTGTTCCGATATTTCCTGTGCATTTTTATTTCCTATAAGTTTCTCATGAAGCGCCTTGGCTCCCCCCACCGTTTTTGCGGCAATTAGGGAACCCACGCTTGCTTGGGCGAGGTCCTTTTTGGCTAGTTCGTTCTGATTCTTTATGCCAAGAAGTTTTAGGTCGTTTGCCTCATTTATCTCTTGATTCTTCTGAGCCCCTGCATCTTCTTGCTTTATTATTTCTTTAGCACTGATAAGAGAGACGTAAATGGCTTTCAGTCTCGCTGTTTCGAGTTTATTTCCCGCTTGAGCTAGTACTTGCAACTTTCCGTAAGCATCCCCCATGTTTTTGACTGAAGTCGCTGCGTCGGCAAAGCTTTTACGGATTGCTTTTTTTTCATCACTAGTGATACCTGTCGTGGTCTCTCCTGCTTTAGTAAGCTGGGCGTCCGTGATTGGGGCGTCTACCCTCTTGTCGAACTCCGTAAGTGCAGCCTGCACCTGCCCCTTGGTGTGCGTCCCTACGGACGTGTTAAGTGGCCCCATTAGGGATCCTGGGTCGGTAAGCTTCTCTTGCGTGGCCTTGTCTATAGCATCTATGGCCCCTCGCTCTGCCTCTTCCCTGTCGTGTTGGTATTTTGACTGAAGGTCTATGCCGTCTAGTTCCATCTTCTTTCGAATCTGTAGGGACTGAGATATCCCTTCATATTCCTTCAATATATCGTTCTCTACTCCTTGGGATTTGGTCGCGTGCAAGGTATTTTCTAGATTTATGTCGGAAGTATGTTTTGCCCTCTTTTTTTCTTGCTCTATATTAAATAGTGCAAGTTTTAATTTTTTGCGGGACAGTATGTTCATGTCCACATCATCCTTTAGCCCGGATTTTTGTGTATTTACTCTTTTTTTGAGGCCATCAATGAGTGTCTGTACTTCTGCCTTGAAGATTTTTTTCTCAGTGTCGCTTAATCCCCAAGTCATATCGTTTTCAAAATCTTCAATATCAACTACTTGATCACTCAACATGCCTTGCAGCCCTACGCTTCCAATGGCGTCCTGGGTCTTGAAGTTGGCTTTATCTATCTCTTTGTAGTTTCCTTGTATTTTGGTCAGCTCCCTTATATTATGCTCGAGCGCTGCTACTTTTTCATCATCCGTTGCATCGGCCTTGCCCTCGAACGCAGAGCCTAGGGTTAGCGCAAGCTGGGCACCCCTTGCCTCCCCCAGTTTTATTGCCGTGTCTGAGTCATTTACGCCGTCGCTCGCCCTGTCTAGGCCGTGTTGAAACCCCTCCCTTTGACTGGTTGCGGCTATAAGCATTTTGTTGGCAACAATTAGTTCCCGAATGCCCACCCGTTGTTCGGCCATACTCATTGTCGTGGACCCTATTACCGCATTTATTCTTGCCAGTGCGCCACTGCCGCTTTTGGTTTCATCCATCATGCTCGACATGGATGCAGCTAGGGCCGCATCTGTATCAATACTCTTTACCCGTAAGTCATAATATTCTTTCTCTTGGGCTTGTGTCCTATTCGCTCCCGTAACTTCTAGCTCCCTTAGTTTTATCTGCTCTTCTTCCTTGTTTTCTAAGTGCCCTAATACAGTCTCCAGGGACTCCACTGTCTTGCCTAGCCTCTCCAGCTTCTTCGCCGCCTTAGTAGCTGAGCTAGAAAATAAGTCCATAATCCCTTCGCCTTTTTCTAGGCCAAGCGCTTCCCCGAAATTGGGAAAGGTTTGAGTAAGGAATTTGACCGCCTCGTTGGCCATAGTGAATCCGGTGTATAGTTGACCCACTATCGGCAGGAATCTACCAAACGTCCTTCCAAGCTTACCGACCTGGCCACCTAAGCCGCCTAGTATCCCCCCTTTCTTACCCCCAGCCTCTGCTTTTCCCCTTATTTTAAGTTCAGTAGCTGCTCCTTTAGCCCTTTGTTCCGCCCAACTATCCCCTCCAACTAGCGAGAAGCCCTTCTCCTTTTCGCCTACCCCTAACATATTCATTCCCTCGCCGATTAACTCTTTCTGCTGTATATAAGCTGCGGTCACATTACTTGCGGCTTGAGCTACCCCTATTAGGGCGGCCGTGCCCCCTCTGGCGCCTTCCGCAAATTGCTCCAGAAACCCATTAGTCATGCTGATTGCCGATTGCATGTAAAACAATTTCTGCAGCCCTTCGCCGCGCTCTTGTTTCTCATCCTTTATGGACTCTTCGCTTTCCTCTAGCGTTTTCTTGAAATTTTGAAGTTCTTCTGTGGTCTTTACTAGAGCCTTCCTCTCCTTGCCATCCGTGGTGCCGCCCACCTCCTTTATTTTCTTATTAATTATCCTGCTTACAACAGTATTTATTTGTTCAATGTTTGCGTCGCTTTTTGTTATCTTTTGGCCCGCATTTTTCACTTTTGCGGTTTCGCCCACCGCCCCCTCCTTCTCTTTAATAGTGCCAAGTATACCTTTAAGATGCTCAATAATACTTTCTCCGTCTTTTATTGCTTCCTTATTTTGATCTGCTGGGTCTTTACCTTTTTCAGCTTTTAATTTCGCCGACTGCTTGTTTATGGCCTGTTCTGTTGCCTTTCTGTCTTCACTAGGTGTTACGCCAGTGTTGCCCATTGTTTTAAGGGCCTCTTTGGCTTCGCCTACGGCACTAGTTAGTTCTTCGCCCATTGCTTTCTCGAGCTTCTCGGCGCTCTCAATTAGGGCGTTAAATACCTCGTCGGGCAACTTCAGCTCATCGGGTGCAGCGAAATTCGGCACTACGCCTGATGCTGCCCCATGTTTGCGCGGGTCAATACCCATCGATCTAGCCCTTCTTATGCCTTGGCCAACATCTAGCGGCTCGTCTCTAGTGTTCGTTACGGCTAGCCCCATTGGATTTCCAGGACCGCGAAGTTGATTGCTTTTCTCTACTCGGATTTTCGACTCCGGGATCCCCGCTTGCCTCTCTCGAGATACAGCATCTTTTAAGGGATTAGCGAAATTAGGTATACCGAATTCAGATGGTTTCCATCTGCCTTGAATGATTCTATCCATTCCGAGTCCAGGCTTCAACCCCCTAGCTTCCATCTCGCCGCTCCTCTCTCGTTGCTCCTCTAGAATTGTTTGCACCTCAGCTGGGAGTCTAGAAGGATACCGCTTTCTGTTAGTTATACCTTTTGAGTAGTCTGCCCCATCTCCGTAGGCGCCCCCCTTAATGTTCGTTCCGCTTACATATGCAGGCAACGTATCATAGTTGTCTTCACCGTAGGCGTTTTTTTCGTTTATTGCCGCCAGCCTGTGGTTGCCCTCGATTAGTTGAAGCATATTTTGCCTTGAATCATAACCTATTATCAGCGCATTCTCCACCTCTCTTTTAATCATGTCAGACCCTAATTCTTCTAGATTTGAGAATCTATCATCTCCTCCGGGCTGACCCCATCCTAGGAAGTTCTTTTTACTTCTGTCGAATTCTTTTATGCTATTTAAATACCCTATAGAAACCGGTTCTGCTACCCCGGACATATACTTAATGTTGTTTTCTGTCTTTGCTAGCCCTATTCCTTTCGACGGCCCTTTGAAGTGCCAACCCTTACTGTCGGTGTGCACGTACCCCTTGGACTTCATCTCTGCTACGTCAGCGCCTGTGTAAATACTACGAGGCTTCCCATCTATGGGATCCAAATCTGTAGCGGGCAAAGGCTGTCCTCCGTCTGGGTTTGGTAGCCACCTGACGAAATTAGGGACCACTCCAGCCCCACCATAATAGGGCGAATGTTTGTCCCAAATTTGAACTACTTCTTGTTCGTTAAAAGTCATGCCTTCGCCGGATTGGCCTATGCTGCGGTAATTATGGTCATCGTCATAGCTTCTTCGCCTCTCGCCTTCTTCCGTCTTAGGTTTCCACTTATCAAGGTCCAAATAGAGAGCTTTTAACGTTCCCTTCTTCATCATCCTTTTGAAACCCTTTTGGACCCTCCCAAGGCCCACTCGGTCGACGATTTTTCCTAATGCTTCTTCGTTAAGTATTCTGGAATTGGGAACCTGATCCTCATGTATTTGTCCTTGGAGGTTATGGTTACTTGTGTGCTGGAACTCTATCACGCGGCTAAACCTGTCCGCAACGTCGTGGTCTTTGGTTTTGCTGACGAACCCAGATGGCATCGTCGTTCCATCCGAAGCATATCTTGGCCTTCCCCCTTTCGTAGGCCTTTTGTATACATACCCTGCATGTTGGACTTCCCCAGCGCCTAAGACATTCGGCCCCCTCATCTGCTCTAAAGTTGCGGGCTTAAGGTCGGCATTATAAGAACCGCTGTACTGCCCCTGGGAATGTTGAATTCCTAGCTCCTCTACGGCCGTCATGAACTCCGCTTTTGTTTTAGCATTCAGCAATTTATCGAACAAAAACTGAGGTGCGTTAGGGCGATCCGCTACGGCTTTTTGATACTTTGGGCTTGTTCCTCTGTAGAGAGTAGTATCTCCGGCGAAATTAGGAACGAGACCTTTGCCCAAAACATTTACATCGCCCCCCTTCTTGGAATAAGCCCTTAAGTCTAGAAGCTG
>Ga0114918_10004687_pt1 | contig 11834 bp, 6 predicted proteins | sample LantaG_FD_87015 | JGI IMG/M metagenome (GOLD analysis project Ga0114918, IMG submission 87015) | Deep subsurface microbial communities from Baltic Sea to uncover new lineages of life (NeLLi) - Landsort_02402 metaG | ecosystem: Environmental > Aquatic > Marine > Oceanic > Sediment | place: Baltic... | reverse complement strand
TTCGGATTGTGGATGATGCGGAGCATAAGTAAATGATCTTTGATAATTCGCCTGGACAAGAGAGAATCAAAAATCACTCGAGTTACGAACAAAGCGGTAAACATACTGGATGCGATACCGAGCATAAGCACAATTGCAAAGCCTCTGACTTCTTCCGAAGCACGCCAGTAAAGAATCGCAGCGGTAATAAACGTGGTCAGATTCGCATCGAAAATGGTTCTGAAGGCTCGCTGGTAGCCGTTTGTGATGGCGATCCTGAGCGATGCGCCTCTCAGTTGCTCTTCGCGGATTCTTTCGAATACGAGGACGTTGGCGTCAACACTCATACCGATCGTAAGTATGATGCCGGCGATGCCCGGTAACGTGAAGGTTGCCCGCACACCTGCCATTATTGCCAGGACAAAGAGCATATTCAAAAGCAACGCCACGTCTGCGATTGAGCCGGCCAGGCAATAATAAATCGTCATACACGCAATGACCGCTACAAGGCCGATCAAACCGGCTTTAACGCCCTGGTCACGGTTGTCGGCTCCGATGGACGGGCCTATTGTATTAACGGAAATGGGTTGTTCTATAAGTCTTGCGGGCAAAGAACCGGCGTTTAGTTTGTTAACCATGTCTTCAACTGCTGTTTGGGTGAAGTTGCCCGTTATTGAGCCTTGTCTGCGAATTCGGGTTTCAATATTTGGTGCCGATATCGCGATTGAATCAAGCAGGATACATAACGGCCGGTCGATGTTCTTTCCAGTTACCTTAAAGAATTGATTTCCACCTCTGTCATCCAGCAGAAAACCGATCGCCCTTCGCCCCATTTCATCGGTTGTCGGATTGGACCTCTCTAATTTCCACTCTCTCTTGCTGAGGCTATGCAGCATTGATTCGTCGGTTTTATTGCTGGCAAGGACATAGTATTTGTCGCCAAATGCCTCGGTAATTGAAGGTCGGCCTTCCCTGTCGGCCACCCTCCATTCTTCTAAATTCTCTATTTCACACCATACGTACTGGGTGTCTGAGGCGGCTCTCGGCCCCATTTCCTTGAGTTTCTCGACGTAGCCGGCCATTAGGTCCATGTCAACTTCAGTGTGTCCCTGCGTTGGAAGTATTCTAAACTCCAGTATTCCGGCACCTTTTAGCATTCGCTGCAAATCCTTGGGATCGTCGAGTCTGCCTCTGAAAGGGCGGTATTCGTCGAATGCTGTGATTACCCTGTCAATTTCATCGATCCGATCAGGGAAATTAGTTTTGAGCTTTTCGATTTGGTTTATGCGTTTCGTAGACTTTTCGACCAGCTCAAGGCTGAAGTCCAACTGATCTTTAGTAAGGTTTAATTGATCGATGGCTTTTCTTGCCTCGATGTACTCGGCGTTTTTCTCCAGAAACTGATCTGAAACTCCGGACCACTCGGCGAAGTTCTTAACATATCCCGTAAGCATATCGCGATTGTCGTTGACGTCAGTGAATTCTCTTATCGATTCGGAGAGCTCCTGGTCGTTTAGCCCGGCCCAATTACCTATATTTTCGTTGATTTTATCGAGGTCAAGTCCGGCCGATGACATTTTCGTATCTGTAGCTTCGCGGTCGCTGTAGAGGGCATCCCTTTTGTCTTTCAGCTCCTGACGCTCGTCATGAGCTGTGGCAAGAGTATTGAGAATTGCCAGTCTGTTAGGATCTTCCTGTGCGAACTCCTTAAAGAGTTCGGCTCGCTCTTCCGCGGGCTTTTTAAGCGAACGCATGATTTTGGCGGCGCTGACATTTTTATCGAGCAGGTCTGTCTCGGCCTTCTCGTAGTTCTGACGTTTTTGGCGTGCTTCTGCGCTTGCTAAGGGCATTTGTATCTCGAAGCGGGTGCTGCCCTGAGGTCGCCATATAAGGTTTTGGATGTTCGCAGGATCTATTCGCCTTCGCAAAACGGTTATTAATTTCTGCGATAAATCTTTCTTTTCTGCTTCTTTGAGACCGTGGGTGTCAATTTCATAGATAAGACTTGTCCCACCGGCCAGGTCTATTCCGGGCTTTAAGGTCTTGCTTGGCGGATATAAAGTCCAGATTGCAACCAACACTAAAACAATGATTAAAATAATTTTCGGCGTCAGATTCTTACTCATAACTTCCCTCAAATATCGTATTGCGTATCGCTTTAACGGCTGTGAAATAGCCGGCTAAGTGCTAACGACTAATTCTTATCTTTCGACATATTTTTACCGATTGCTGAACGGAGAATCTTTATTTTCGTATTATTCGACTCGTCAATTTTCAGCGTTATCTCATCTTCCTTAATATCGACAACGGTTCCGATAATCCCGCCAATTGTCTGTATTCTATCGTTTTTTGCCAACGATTGTACCATTTGTTTATGTTGCTGCTGTTTCTTGCGAGGCCCTCTAAAAAGAATCATGTACATAAGAACGAACATCAAAGCGAGAAAGATTAATTGAGTGCCCCCGAAAGGATTTCGCTTCTGAGTCCCGGTCGGCGCGTTGGGATCGGATTGTGCGGTCGTTGTCATCTGCTCATCCGAACCTATCCGCTCAGTGGTAATGCCCGATGGAGCATCGCTGCCGTCTGTTTGGGCTAATATCCATATATTGTTCATTTTTATCTTCCCTTCATAATTTCATATGTCTCATTCCAGTATTGAGATAACCGGTACAATAACCGGCGGCTAAACCGGTGATAATAACCACTTTTTATCTTTTTATCAATAACCAATAATCAATAGTTAATAATCAATTCTTTTGCCAGGTCGGCCAATTTATTTCTTTTTACAGCTTGTCTTATTTTGGTCATAAGTCTTTGGTAGAAAGTCAGGTTATGCACAGATACTAATATCGGCCCGAGCATCTCTCCCGAATTAAAGAAATGTCTCAATGTGCCCCGGCTGAAATTTCTGCAGCAATAACAGTCGCAGCCGGCTTCGATTGGCCTGGTATCGTCGATATGAGCGTTGTTTCTCAGCCGAAGAGGGCCATTTTCGGTAAAAGCAAAGGCGTTTCGCCCGTTTCTCGTGGGCAGGACGCAGTCGAACATATCGATACCGGCCAAAACGGCCGCGATAATATCCGCCGGTGTGCCAACGCCCATAAGGTAACGAGGTTTGTCCGCCGGTAAGAGCCGCGTTGTATGGCTTACCGTTTTTATCATATCGTCATGTCCTTCGCCCACGCTTAATCCGCCGACAGCGTACCCGTCGAAACCAGTTTTGACAAGTTCTTGAGCACAGTATGTTCGCAATTCGGGATTTATTCCGCCCTGGACAATGGCAAAGAGCATCTGGTTCGGTCTGTTATGCGCCTTTTTGCAGCGTTTTGCCCAAAGAATCGTTCTTTCGACGGCTTTTTTAAGCTGGGGTGTTTCGACGCCTGATGGCGTACATTGGTCGAAGCACATTATTATATCGACGGCTAATCTATTTTGGATTTCTGTGGCGATTTCAGCGTTCAAATATATCTTTGCCCCGTCCACGTGGCTGGCAAATTCAACGCCGTCGTCGTCGATTTTGGTCAGCGGGCTCAGGGAGAACACCTGGTATCCGCCGCTGTCGGTCAGTATAGGCAGGTCCCAGGCCATGAATTTATGAAGTCCGCCAAGCTTTTCAATCGTCTCGATCCCGGGCCTGAGCAGCAAATGATAGGTATTGCCCAGGATGATACCGGCGCCTGTATCTTTGAGTTGCTGCGGAGTGATACCTTTTACCGCCCCAGCGGTGCCGACCGGCATAAAAACGGGAGTTTCGATCTTCCCATGAGCGGTATGCAGCAAACCCAGCCTGGCGGCACAGCTTGAATCCTGATGGAGTACTTCAAAATCAGCCATTTGCTATGTAATTATAAACTGAGAACATAAGATTATCCATTTATGGAATTCGAATATCGAATTTCGCCCTTCATGTTTTTTATGCTGTTATTTTCGTATATTAACTTTCTTAATGCAAATATTCCACATTTCCCGGTTTCAATAAATGCTTTTGAGCTTGGATCCCGGGTAATAATATGAAAGTATCTGCTGAGTAGTTTTGCCGTCTCTTGCCATGCCCTGAGCACCGCATTGGCACATTCCGACGCCGTGCCCCCAGCCTCTGCCTGAGAGAAACGCCCATTTATCAGACAATTTTATGATTTGGCAAATTGTGCTTCTCAATTTTCGGCCTGTTGGATCGATTGCCAGACGAAAGTCCTCGGCCCTGAGAAAATCGCTTTTGCCGGTCGAGCCGAGGAGTTTTATTTTTGTCAATCGAGAAAATTCTCCATAATCACTTTGGCCGGCCACAGTTACGTTTGTGATTTCTCCGAGCTGCTTGAGTTGTGAATATCTTTCCAGCAACTTAGTTGTAATATCAGCCTCGTTAAACTGGATCATAGGCCAGAAGAAGAACTTGGGCTTGGCCACATCCTGGCAATAGGGGCAGGGCACGCCGGTTAGTGGTTCGTAGGAATCGCCGAATACATTTTTGCTATTCTCGGTATGGCCGCCGCAGGTTGAGCTGTAGTAGGCGGGAAAAATGTCTTGTTGACCGCCGGATTGTTTACAGCTAATGACCTGGCCTTTTGTCTGGTTGACAGCTTGCCAGATCTGTGCCGACTCGGCACTGAGGCCGCGGTAAACCTGGTGTGCCGCTGTTTGTTTCATATCCCAGTCGCGGTTGGAGCCAAATCGCTTTTTGATGTAAAAGCAATAAGTTCTTGCTGCAATTGCCTGTGCCTTGAGCGCCTCCGGCTCCCAGTAGCCGGGCATCTCGGCACCTACGACGCCGGCTAAATATGGCTCGGGCGGAACCAGATTGATCACATCGAATGAATTGCCGTCAGGATTGATTATAAGCCTTAACTTGCCGCGATAATCGTTGCCGTTCACGTTGAAGATGTATGGGTCGTCTGGGAAAATGACGACCTTGTCGTTTGCGAAGGCTTGGCCGGCGATAGTGATTCTGCTGTTGGTCAGTTTAAGGCTTATCGGTACATTGATTTGGTTAAACCGAGCTACTGTATTCTGTGCTTGTGGTGCGGTCTGGTCGTTGATGACGCTGAATGGTGAGACAGTTTTTAGTGTGCAGGCTGTGACATCATCGAAGAGCAATACTCTGATCCAAAACTGTGATTCGATATTCATCTGGACGGTAGGCGTCGTAAGCTGACGTTTCTTACAACCGCTGAGAATCAGCAGCAGAAGCAAAAGGATTGCGTTTTTACTGCTTGACACTCGAAGATGGTGTATATGCCAGACCGTCCGCGAGACAATTTTCCCCGGATCTGCTGTCGGTTGGATTATGGTGGACAATGTCAATTTACCTGATAATGATCAATCGGTTAGTCCAGGTTTCGCAGCAATAATCCAAGGTCACCAAGAGCTATTTTTACTTCGTTCAGGCTTGTCACGCCGAAGTTTTTACAGCCGAGGAGTTCAGCATCCGTTTTACTTGTTATTTCACCGATTGTATGAATATTGAGCTTTTGCAGGCATTTTCGGGCACGAACCGACAATCGGAGGTCGTCGACCGGTTTGTTCTTGAGTCCTTCTTCCTGGTCTTCTGCGACGGCATCATCGGCTATTTCTGCTGAAGAGAGCTGTTTATCCTCCAGGGCCATGCCGAGGTATAATCCTTTTGGTTCGAGGATAGCTTTGATTTCCCGGAGTGAAGTTTCACCGAAGTTTTTATAAGACAGCAGCTCTATTTCGGTGATATTCAGAAGGTCGCCGAGCGTGTCGATCTTCATTTTCTTCAGGCAGTTTCTGCTGCGGACCGATAGCTCAAAATCAGACATTGGAGTTTCGAGAATCTGGCTTTTGCGGGTTTTCTTCTTTTCTTTTTCCTCATCATAGAACATCGTTTTTGAGCTATTGATGTCTTTCTTGAACATAATTGCTCGTTTGTGATTCGGATGAGCCTCCAGGACGGCATCGATACATTGAGTTGCTTTGTCTAACTCTTCGCTATCTTCGTAAAGAACAGCTAAATTCATCAGGGCACTTACATAAACCGGCGAGCTTGCAGCAATTTGCCTGTAGTAGTCGATAGCAGCCTCTTCATTACCGGACAAGTCACAGCGAAAGGCCAGGTGGAAAAGTGCTTTTTGATGGTTCGGAGATAATTCCAAAGCCTTTTGGTAATTGTCAACTGCCTCATCGTAAAGACCCTCGGCTTCCTGAAGACGGGCAAGCTGGTAGTGATACTCGGCACTTACGTTCTCAAAGTTAGTGCAGGTTTTAAGTTCCTTCGCCACAGCCTTAAAATCACCTGCTAAACGATATGTTGCGGCTTTTTCCATCGTTATATTTAATTTATCGGCCTCATGATCGAGACTTTTTTGCAGGTTTTTGATCGCCTGTTCGAATTCCCTCATCCGGCGAAGCGCAAAGGCCAGACAGATGAATTTCTCTTTGCAGTCAGTGCCTTTTGAAAGTTTCTCGGCTGCTTCGGCGTTTCTGCCAAGAATAAAAAGACCGATTCCCGCTGCCAGAGAGGCTTTCTGTCCGGTTTTGGACATTTCTGATTCTACTTGTTCATTGAAGCTTATCCGGCTCGATTCGCCGGAATGGATAAACTCAGACAGCGTTTTAATCTCGTCCATCGACGGCAAATTGTCGGCAAATAAGTCAATTCCAGGTTCCGTAACTGGTCCCATTGAAACTTCTCCCTATTTCGTATTCGGTATATAGTATTAAGTCTTGCGTGTACACATCACGCACAAACAAGCGGGTATTATAATAAAGCTCTGGGAATTTGCAACAGTTTTTTTATCCGGGCCGCAATAGCGGGAAATTTATGATCCGCGTACAGCAAAGGGGCTATATCAAAATTACTCCTGAACTCTCGAATTCTCGTAGGGTGGCGGCTTGCCCCACCGTTTTCTTGGTCTTAATCTGAAGTTTATACGAAGAATCTCATCTCGAATAGTCAATAGTCAATCGAAAATCCTAAATTGACTTGGCCTGTCCAATCTCACATCCCCAAAATAGTCAATGAAAATCGTCAATGACAAAGGCCGTCCCTGGTTTTCCAAGAGACTCAAAAAGACATTAGAAAACTGTTAAAGATTAAAGAAAGGGCTGACCCTTAAAATTGTTCGGTCGCGAAGATACTATATGTCCGTTTAAAAGCATTTTTGCCAGCCAGTCAAACATGTCCCATTCGTATTTGACCTTCTGAGCGATCTTTTCAGCGTCGGGGTGCATGATAGTTTCCTCCAAGATTTTTATTAGGGATGTTTACTATTTCTGAGGTTGAAAAAAAGAGTACGGACCATGTTATTTATACCGTTTCGTTTTCATAAAATGGTGCGTCCCTAATTAGTTCCGTTCCTCATCGACAGCTATTACCTCTCCGTTGGGACCGTAGACAATTCCATCCATCTGGAAATGACGCGTCCCACTGGAAACCAGTTGCTGGATCGCTTCATAAACCTTGTTGCTGCTGCATCGGAGCGACTTGGCAATGGTTTTGTGAATCCCCGGCTTCCAAGGCTGTTCAGGAAGAGCTTTGTTGACGCGATCGATGAAAGAGGCCGTGAGTGTGCGAATCTGTGGCCGAGAGGAAGAAGGATACTTCTCGACCGCTTCAACACCGGTGAGATCATATTCTATCGCGGCCGCATGGCACACTTCGAGAACAAGGCGTGCACCACGGCCGCGCTTTACTTTCATTCGGTATCCGGCGAGCGATTGAATGAGATCCCAACTCGATCTCAACAAATCGTCAGTGAGAGCGTCTGTATCAAGGCTTGCAAGATCGACAGCACTGAAGGTAAAGCGATTGAAGATGCGCGCTGTCGCAACGAATGAAGTGATCTGACGCCAGCTCTTAAGAAATCGTTCGTTAGCGCCAGTACCAACAGGTCGCACCGTCTCAAGTACGGCATCAGTCTTCTTAAGAATACGAGCGACACATGGCCAACAGTTGATCGGCGTAGTTTTGGAAAACACTCGATTGTAGGAGTCCTCTGTCCGCATGAATCTGGATCGGAGTTTCGCCGCAGAGGATGGCGACTTCAGCACGAGATTCACGAAGCCAGCAGCGATATACAGGGGTGTGACAAGTTGACTCGCTGGTTGTCCCTGGTTGACGTAGTAGTTAGTCCGGCGCTCATAGAAGAGCCCGTGACGGAGAAGCAAGTCCTCAATGTCACGTTGAATTTTGTCTGTGGCGTGCAGTGAGGCGAGTCCAACCTCCGTCTGATTGTTGGTCGCTCTGATGATGGCATCCCGTATAGTTGCGTCAGCGGACACGATAATCTTAACAAGCACGGCTCTGTCATGGCAATCATCGTTCCCATCAGCAAAGTACCGCGCAATGGACTCCGTTGTCTGAAGACCATTGACGATTTGGACGCCTTCAAGTTGGATCGACTTGCCTGTTACAGTTGCAGTGTCGGCCAAGATGGTGATTCCGTTGTTCAACCACCAGAAGTCAGGGGAGTCTTTGTTATCAAGTGTCTGACGTATGTCCTCATTGACTCGATTCAGCCCCATGAATGCTCGTACGTTGGAATCAAAGAGATAGCGTCGGAGCTTCTTGTTCTCGTCAACCACGAAGTCATGGAAGTCGCTGAGACGTATGAGCAGAATGTAGCGCTCACCGCGTGTAAGAGCCTCTAAGAACGGCAGTTCTAGCGAAAAAGTGCGAACACGTCTGTGAATCGAGACGAGTTCGGCGGCTCCGATGAAGGAGAATGTTGCCTCACACGTGCCGAAAAGGTCATTGGCAATGGCTACTGCTTGCTTGCCTCGCGAGGCCACGGACTCACCTACCTGTGCGGCATCGCCTCGAGACGCGTAGGCGAAGTTAATGGCAAAACGGTTCAACCGCGGAGAGAGCTTCCTGTAAGCAAAGGAAAGGCGTGTTCGAGCTCTGAGCAGGGCGTCGGAGTAGGCCCCTTTCAGGTCTTTGTTGGCAAGACTGAGATCGAACAGTTCTGTCAGGCTCGCGACCAGATTGTCAAGTGGTGCCTGTTTGAATGTGTCATGGTGTTTGCACGTGATGATCCATACCTCGAGCTCACACCCGCTTCGGGGCCATGTGAATGAGTTGGGTTCGCTTAGTGGATGCCCGTTGACGAGAATGAAGAAGCCATCAATGCCACCATCATCACGTCCATCCACCAAACCAGCCATTATCTCATCGCGAGATAGATCAGCGTCTCGAAGAATCTGCTCGAAGGAGAAGAACTCGAACGCTTCGTCACGTCGATCACTTGGGAGATGCTCTGCCACACGGTCATCGAGAATTCCATCGATCAAGATTGCGTCATTCTTCGCCATTCTTTGTTTTCCTGGTCTTTCCGTCTAATAATGTATATAGAGTTTCCGTATAACATCCCATGCCTCTCGTCCTAAATCAAGAAAGCACAAACTACGACGTTGCCGCTTCAGAACTATCATATCCGCTATGTTCGATTATCGATGCTGTATCCCTTTTGAGCAAGGAAGAAAAGGAAAATCTTAGTGAATTGGTGAATTGGGTGATAATTTTCGACCAAAACCGATGGTAGTTGAAAACAAAAATGAAAAAAGTTAATTTTTTTTTACTCAATATCAATAAAGCACTTACGTTGAAAACACAACCTACAATTTTGTAGATTATCGTATCAAACGCGCATGTCGGGCCAATTATAGAGGCGCTACCGTTCGCTTCAGACGAAAAGTGGCTTAGTGAATTGGAGAATTAGAGAATCAGCAGTGGATTCCTGCCTGCGCAGGAATGACAAATAACAAATATCAGCGTTAATCAGCGTTAATCCGCGGTTAATTCGTATGTAGTATGCTTATCCTGAGTGAAATCGAAGAAAAAAAAGCCAAAATAATGAAAAAAACAGGTGAAAAAGAGTAGAAAACGACGAAAAATTGCGCTTAATTTGAAAAAACAAAGCCAATTTGCGGTAGGGCGAAATTGGCGCAAACTCTTTACTGAAAGGTGATTATGAAGAATTTTGAGGTTTTGGGCGGCGAAAAAACAAAGCCAATTCAAAGCCAAACAAAGCCAATCTTATTTAGCCCCCAGACCTGCGCTGGGGGTTGAAAAAGGTTAGTTGAAAAAACAAACCCAATTTGCTGGAGGGTCAAATTGGTGCAAAGCCTTATTTGAAAGGAGATTATGGCAATATACCGGCTCGCGGGGCACGAAAAAACAAAGCCAATTCAAAGCCAATTTACGTTAAAAAATGCCAAAAATGCTCTATCCATCTGCTTGCGATGGAATTATTTGAGCTTTATCAGGGCTACCCAGTCTTTGTCGGTGTTTCTGGGGGGCTGGCCGATAGCGGCTGGGCCGGGGCCGGTTATTTCGGTTTTGGTGCCGGTTCGAAGCTCCCCGCCGGTACGCGGGTTGTACCATTGTACGGTGAAAGTTGCGGAATTGTTGCCCAGATCCAGACTTGTTGGGCCGCCTTTGGGCAGATATACGGCGTAAATTTGGCCGGGTCTGGCGAAGCAGTAATCGTCATTAGCGATGGTCATCTCATCGTGGTGGGCCATTTTAGTGAAAGGCAGGTGCTCATGGAAAAACTCTAAGGCGTATCGGGTCAGGTCCCAGAGATGGTCCCGGCTGCGCCAGTCTTCGCAGTTCAGGTCGTTGTGAGCGAATTTGTAGCCGAAGTACCATTCGACGCCGGCACCGCCTGCCATCAGATGACCCCACAAGTGTTTGTGCCGGACTTCATCGTGCCAATAGTCGTCGGCATCGGGCTTTGCGCCGGTATGGGCAGGGCCGATCTCGTCCAGACTGACGAACCACTGCCGTGCTGTGTTGGCGGACTTATCGAGCCACTTTGTCGTCTGGTTATGCGTGTCGTTGGTTTGCAGCGATGGCCCGTCGAAGTATTCGTATCCCAAGAGCGGCGTGTAAACTTCGTCGTATTTGCCGGGATATGTATGGCAGATGACCGGATGGCCATAGGGATCAAGCTCTTTGATATATTTAGAGAATGCCTTGCGCTGGTCGGTTGTGTTGGTGTTTTCCTCGCCGAGGTTCCAGGTCAGTGCCAGGTGATGGCCGAAGCGGGCGATAAGCTCGCGGTAGTAGAGTTTTCGCTCGGGGCCGAGATCGCCGCCGTCGAGTCCCTGGTCGTTTTCCGTCTCCTGCGTAATGATATGGAGCATGAGGCCGAGCTTGTCCATGTGCGAAAAAACGATCTCCCACTGGTCGAGCTTGCTGCAGTCGAAGCGAAATTTTTCCTTCGGATTCGTCCAGGGCCAGACGTCTTTGCCGTCGCCGCCGTCGATGTTGTAAGGGATGAAATAGACGCTGTTCATGCCTTTGGAAGCCAGGTAGTTCAGAGCGCCGATCATGCCCTTGCCTTTGCCGTTCTTCCATGTCGGGTCGCCCGGCCGCCAGTCGCGGACGTGCGGGGCGTAATGGTGGATGAATTCGTCGCCCGCGGCTTCGCCATCGCGCTTCAGCTCGCCGGCGTCAAATGTATCGTCGAAGTCGGCGTAGCCTAAGAAGTTTTCGGGACTGTCGGCGCCGCCTTTGATGAAATACGCACCTGTTTCAGCGAACTGAAGATAGCGCTTGCCGACGTATTTGAGCAGTCCTTTGGCACGGTGGTCCCGGCCGGTTTTGTCACTTGCTGCTATTTCAAGTGTTCCCGTGACACCGTCGAATGCCGCTGGCGAGCCGGCTTGAGGATCACTCGAAAGAGCAATGTCCGCCCCGGTGCGGAAGGATGCGGCGTAAGTCCATGAGCCTGTTTCATCCGGCACGAAATGCACGTACCATTTGTTGCCTACTTTGGCACCAGTTTCGGCGGCATTGCCGTCAGCGGTGTAATAACCGGGGATGACGTATTGTTTCTGGCCCTTGGTGAATGTCACAATGAGGCGGTAATCGCGGAACGGATTCGGCT
>Ga0114918_10004686_pt1 | contig 11834 bp, 8 predicted proteins | sample LantaG_FD_87015 | JGI IMG/M metagenome (GOLD analysis project Ga0114918, IMG submission 87015) | Deep subsurface microbial communities from Baltic Sea to uncover new lineages of life (NeLLi) - Landsort_02402 metaG | ecosystem: Environmental > Aquatic > Marine > Oceanic > Sediment | place: Baltic... | reverse complement strand
TCCGCGGAGAGCTGGAAGGGGGTCGCAGAGGAGTTTTTCAGGATGATGGCCTGTTGAGGTGCCTCATCGAAACTGTACTTCCCCTGGATGTTCGGGGTCAGGGAATCCTTGTACTTCGGATCCAAGGCCCAGAACTCCCGCAGCTCCATGATGAGCCTTCGCTTCAGGTCCTCGGAGAGGGCTGAATACACCCGAGCCTCCTACAGGTCACGGGCGACTGTGTACCCCACCGTCCCCGTAATCAGAGCCGAGGCTTCGATGTCGAAAGAGGCTGCTGTCTTGGTCGTCACTGCCAGAGTCTCCGCAGTGGTGGGCGACTCCAAGAGGACCGTGTAGCTGGTGTCGGGCTGGGCGACGGCAAAGGCGATCGTCTCTGCGGCCGATGCGGCGAACGCCTGGGTCCCGATGGATCGGGCTTCAGCCAAGGTAGGCGTGCCTCCTCCGAGCGTCACTGAACCCCTGGCCGAATGGCGAAGGGTGGCTGCTACCGTGTCAGAGAGGGTCAGGTCTCCGAGGGTGCAGTGCCTCACGTCGAGGGTCTGGTCGCCTCCCATGGTGAGAGCACCCATTTGAGGGCACGTGCCGTAGAGGAGAGAGCCGGCCCCCGTAAGAGACACGAGGGAGTCGTTGAGACGTCCACAGGACAAGACCTCATAGGCCGAGGAGGTGTCGCTGGGCTGGTCGGCTGCCGTCGTGTACGTCAGGGTCAAGTCGTTGACCCAACCCACCCCGAAAAGACGGAACGCGGCGCAGTTGGCCACGCTCGTCAAAGACGTAGACGAAGAGCCTCGCCAGGTGCCTCCCCTCACATCGATGTAGTTGCAGGTATCGGCGCGCACCTGGTAGCTGCCAACGGCCGACGCCTTCAAGGTGCAGTCTTCGATGGAGATCACCCCAGACCCCAAGACGGATCCTGCTGCCCCACCCCCGACCAGGTTGGCCCCAGAGACCGTGAGCCCTCCCCCCGGAACGGTAGTGACCGCCAAGGTGATGGCGTTGCCTGCGGAGCCCGCAGTCACGGCTGTGAGGGTGATGACCGATCCGGCTACCGAGGCTTCCACCACAGTCGCGAAGACGTTTGCGGTGTCGTTGATCGCAGCAGCGATCTCTCCTGCGATCGCGTCAGTGGTGCCCCCCGCGACAGAGAAGTTGTTGGACCCGCTCGTCCGGGCACCTGCGACGCCGATCAGAGGGACGCCATTGACGGTGACCAGGTCTCCCACGGCGAGGGGGGCCGTGACCACCGTGACGGCCCCAGTGGCGAAGGAGTCCGCACCGAGAACGCGAACACAGGACTGGCCGATCGACGCGTTCTCGATCTCCAGGCCCCGAAGGACAGTGGTGAGCGGCGTCGCGGCGACGGAGGCGGCGATGGTGACGGTGTCGTTGGCCCCCGAGTTCACGATCCGGACGCCTCCGGGACTCGCAAGGTACACCCCATCATTCTGGATGACGATGTTCTCGGTGTACTCACCGGGCATCACCAGAACGAGCGAGGGGGCAGCCGCGCTGGAGGTGCTAGGTACCGCGTCCAGGGCAGCCTGGATGGAGGTATAAGGGGCGCCGTTTCCGGCTCTCCCTACAACGAAAACGCCTGTGATCTTCCGGAGGCCAACAAGCTCAGGGAGCAGAACCCCAGAAGACAGGACGGCATCCACGAACTTCATCGCACCTGCGGCAGAATCCCGGGACAGCTTGAGCGTGTCCCCTGAGCCGGGCTCGATCTGAAGTACGTCTACCAGGAATGGGGGCTGGGGCATCGAGAGGGTCCTCCGACGACACTAGGGGAGCCATAGGCTGCCCACCGTCAGAACCTCCCTCCCTCCTCCTTCGGCTTCTCGTACTTCAGGCCCAGGACCTCGGCGATCTTCTGGGCGGCGTTGGAGTTCTCCGCGATGTTCCTGCCAGCATCCCCATACACGCCACGGAGCACCTCGTTGAAGGTCGGGTCGTTGACCGTGAACAGGTCCCGCTCGATCTTCTCCCGAACCGTGACCGGGTCCAGGTTCAGCAGCTCCAGGATCGTGTCCACGTCCAGGGAGCCCTTCGTGTAGAGGTTGTACAGTGCATCGAACGTGTCGCGGTTGTCGCGCAGGGCCAGCCTGGTGAACGAGAGCGTGGGGACAACCACGACCTCCACCCCGTCCTCGTCCATCTCGACGAAACCCATCCGGGCACACATCGGCTTGAAGAAGAAGTTCTCCACAAGGTCCTGGAGCTGCTCCCGCAAGAGCATGTACCTGGTATTGATGACTTCCAGGTTGATGCGATCCCCGGAGTAGGCGGACTCTCCGGACAGAAGACCCTCGGTGACCCCCAACCCCGCGTAGAGCTGGCGGTCGGTGAGGTCGTACTCGCCCCCCAGGTCGAGGAGCCGTTGGTCCGCCCCCATCTCCTCCCAGCTGACCTGGAAGTTGGCGATGATCGAGTAATCCGGATCCTGCAAGCTCATGTCGACCTGCTCACGCAGCTCGTCGAGTTGGGCCTCGTTGAGGTCCTCACCGTAGACGATGCGGATCGGGGTCATGTGTCTGGAGGCGATGCTCGTCTGGGCCTGGCGCAGCTTGTCGCGGTACACCAGAATCCGAATGCAGCGCTCCAGGATGGACCTGCCGCGAGGCTCGTAGTCCGAGGCGCGGTTCGCCATGTAGTAGACGAAGGACCCCGCGTAGGGATCGGTGTTGAGGGGGATGTTCTGGCCGCCTGCCACGGCTGCAACCACATCCTCTGGCATTGACTTCACGATGCGAATGGCCGGTGTGTCTCCCGCCTTCGCCTTCTCGATGATGTCCTTCGTCTTGGAGTCCGGGATCAGCTCGAAGAGCCGTTCGTCGGTGAAGTTGAACGACTCCATCCGGATCTGCTCAGGGGGGAGGCACCGCACCGCAGTCCAGCCCGAGTAGTTCTTCTTCACCCACTTCGCGGCCCGCTCGTCGGCATCCTCTCTCTCAACCTGCTCCTCGACGGCGTCGCCCTCTTCCGTGAGAATCCTCTGGGTCTCGTACCGGATCTCATCGGGCATCTCGGGGTTGTCATCCTCGCACCAGATGAAGACCTCACCGATCAGGTTCCTCTCATGGGTGATTGAGAGGAGCCTCTCCAGGAGTCGGACCTTCTTGGCCCACCTCTCACAGAAACGTGCCGCCGCAGTCGCCAGGTCTCGGTTCTTCGCCTTGGGGATGCCGATGCGGATCTTGGAGAGCGGAAGCTCTCGGTGAAGGTCGAGAGCCTGCCCTACGAACGGCTCACTCTTGTAGAAGAACCGGTAGTAGTTCCACTGCTCGTGGAGGCTTTGAGGCAGCTCCAGGAAGTCGGTGGACAGCTCGGGGGAGTAGAAGTTTCCCCCGGCCCCCTCGATGGTGTTGGTGAACCCTCCGCCGTAGCCGCCCGAGGCGATGCGCGACTTCATCGAGGAGGTCACATGCTTGGGCTTCCCGGTACGAGCCTTCTTCTTCCCATCCCCGTTCACCAGCTGGCGCACCGAGGTGTTCTCCTCGGGGTGTTGAGCCTCCTTGCCCCGGCGAGAGGTCATGGGAGGATTCTCGCGTGTGGTCTTGTCGTCGCTCACCCTTCACCTTCCTCGGAGACTCGAAGAGCCTCCTGCCGTGCCGCTTCTCGGCGCTCTCGGGCGACGCGGTTGCGTTCGTCCTCGGACATCTGGTCCGGATCGGGAGTCTCCCCTCCGTACCGGGGCCCCACAGTGCTCACCTCACTCATGGCGTGGAGAGCCCTGCCAAGGTCTCTCTCCACCCGACGCGCACGAGGGCCTCCAGAACGAGCACCTCGCGCAATGCGCAGGGCCTCCTCCAGTTCACGTGTCGCCTGTTCGAGGTGGACTGCGATGCGGCGGTCCTCCTCGGTCGGGGCTGTAGTGGCGCGAATTCGGCTCAATACTTCATGTCCATGCAGAGGCGGTCCCCGTTCCGAGCGGAGGGCACCGCGCAGACAATACCGACGACAGAGGGTGTCGTGACGCCCGCAGCTGCGAGATTCCCGTCAGAGTCATTGCAGAGGAGGCCGTTCTCGCTGACCTTCAGGGGCTCGTTGAGGGTGTAGGTGATCGGACCCCCCGTCCGAGTACCTCCTCCAGTGAGAGCCACCGTCTCGAACGCCTTGAAAAAGGCACGGGTGCCGCCGCACACCATGGTCGCCACATTCTGGCCGCCCACGCCCGCTCGGAACTGGCTGGAGATCCAGTTCTCCGGAGACCCTACGACCTGGTTGGGGGACACCCCATTGCTTCCGGGGATCAGGGGCTCGTACCTCTCAGCCTGGAAGAGAAGGAAACCGGCCACGGAGTTCCCGTCGCTCCCCTCAACGGTGAAGTCGTCGCCTCCCGTGACGTACTGGACGAAGAGGCCACCTCGCCACCCAGAGGCCAAGAGATCCGGCCCCGCAATGACCGGGAAGCGGTCCCCCGGGAACATCAGATCAACGTCTCCAGCTTCGCTCAAGTTGGAGTTTTGAATGAATGCCATGGCTACCGCCTCTTCGTGTTCTTGGTCATGCGGGATGGGTGGGATCCGCTACGGGTCCCGTGAGGCTTCTGGGCAAAGCGCGTGATGCTAGACCCACCGAGACCGAACCCTTTCTGGGTCCGGATCCCTCGAACCGAGTGAACTCGACCCGCGTTCTGGGTGGCGACCCAGACCATGCGAATGAGAGCATCCGAAAGGTCGTCGTGCTTCCCCTGCATGTTCGGGGCTTCGACCTTGATGATGTACTTGGAGATCACCTCGGCCTGTAGCTCCAGAAGCTCCTGGATATGGGCAGAGTGCTCCTCTCCGTCGGGGATGGGGAAGTCGTACAGAGCGACCTTTTTGTCCAACATCAAGTTCTTGAAGTTCTGGAACATCTGACTCGAAAGCTGCCGGGTGTGGTGAACCGACTTCAGCTGCTGACCCAACCCTCGGCGGGCGAGAGCCTGCTCCATAGGGATGCCGGACCACTGGTCGAAGATCCCCTCATGGATGTAGAACCGCTTGGACACGTCTCTCACCCAGTCCGCGACATCCTCGAACTCCAGGCGCTCTAGGTCGACGTAGTCTCCCTCTCCCGCACAGATGCGGTCGATGTAGTCCAGGACAACCACCCCACTGGGGTCGTTGTGCCCAACCGCAATTGCGGTGTAGTCGCCTGCAAGGGCGACATCGAGCCCCATGAAGTGGGGGGCCCGAGGAGGAGCCATCACCTTGGGGCGAAGGATCGGATCGATGCAGGCAAGGAGGTCCTTCTTGTCTTCGATCCAACCCCGGGTCCGGTCCGTGAACTCGGCACCGAACTCTGTGAAGAAGGCGGTGGGGTCCTTCAGATACTCACCCTGGAAGGTGGGCCCGTCGATGGTGGGGTTGACCTCCCAGGTAGGGGCCTGGAAGGACAGGATGTTCTTCCCGGCCATCTTCTCGAAACCGAGCCGGAACTGTTTGTAGAACAACCCCTGCTTGCCCAGAGGGCTGGAGATCATGATCATCCGGCCTTCGTTCGGGCCGATGGGGCGGGCCTTGTTCTCGGGGTCCTTAGGCAGGAAGGTCTTGGCTGAAGGCGAGACGGCCTGGTAGACCTCGTCCGCGCTGGCTTGGCCCTTGTCGCCGAAGTGGGCGGCCTCGTCCAAGGCCACCAAGACGTTGTTGCCGCCGCGGAGACCCTTGGCGACGCAGGACCGGAAGGTCACCTTGACGGAGTAGCGAGCCTTTGGATTCTCCTTGTAGGACCCGTACTGGTCGATGTCGTAGGGGGTCTGGAAGGTGGCGAAGGTCTGTGTGCTGTTTGCGGCATAAGGCCGGAAGAAATCGCAGTTTCCGGTGGCGATGTTCCCCTCAAGCACGAAGCTGCGAGAGCCGTCGACAGCCGCACAGAACACCTCCTCCACTCGGTCGGTGGGTTCAACCGACTCAACCGTCCAGCAGGACACCAGACGTCGGACTTCACTCCCCCCAGCCGCTAGAAATGCTTCTTGGTGGGAGGGCAGTAGGAAAAAGGACTCGTCGAGGGTGGGGCGCATCAGTCCCATCTTGAACATGCGATGAGGCTGGCCTGTGATGTTGGATGTCCGGTCCTCTACGCGGATCGCGTAGGTACCGATGCCTAGGAGGACGCACACATCCCTAAAAAACTCGATGTTCTCCCTGGAGGCACTGTTGATGACTGCTTGTCCCGCCGAAACACTTCCGTCAGCAGCAAAATAGCCGGCGACCCAGCCGAGGAGATACGCCTTGTTTTCCTTGAGGGGAGGGAAATCCTTGAAGAAGTTGGGGAGGGCCCCCACCTCCACGCCAGCCTCCCTCCTAGGCAGCCTCTTGTGGCCTGTGGAGAAGGCGGCGGGCATCTCCTCGGAATCAGGCGCGATCGGGCGCTGGGGGCATTGGCTGAAGTAGGGGAGGATCGCCAAATCCTTCTCGCCGAACAGGTAGCAGTAGGTGGAGTTCCGCTCCCCCTGGGTTCGACAGCCATCTCCGAAGGTGAACCCGTGGGCCACTCCGAACGGCGAAGGGTGGATCCGGTTCTTGTAGCTCCTACCAAATGTGGCCTGGAGGCGATGCTTCTCCGGTCGAAGCTCCTTAGTGATGAACTCTTGGTACCCCTTCCCTCGGAACGCCTTTCGCTCATCTCTCGCGAACCATCGGTGCTCGGCCGTTGCATGTACCACCTTTCGAACACCTTGCCGCCGCAACACCACCTTGTAGAGCTGCTGCACCCCATAGGAGTGGATGGGGGCTTCGACCCAGGCCCCTTCCCTAGTCAGAAGGGTGACGGTCTGCCCTGCTAGCCCGCCGATGGGGCGGACCCCCTCGTCTGTGATGATCTCGGTCTCGGCAGCAAGGCATTTCTGGAAGTGTCCTGCGGCCTCCTGGTAGAGGAGGGCTGCCTGGTCCTTGTCGGTTGCCACGCTGATCAGCTGGATCACGTTCGACTGGCTGAACCCGTAGTACTTCTGCGGGTTGCCCTTGAGCAGGAGCTTGTAGGCTTCGTATGCTACGATGCACGACGTGATCAGGGTGTTGTGGTTCGTCATCCCGTTCGCGACGAACATGTGGCCCTCGGGGACCGTCAGGTCGTAGACCCTAGCCTCCGACTCCCCCACGCTGACAACAGGATCGTAGAAGTAGTCCGCGTCAAGGATCCCCTGGAGGTGCTGGACCACGTCAAGGTCTGCGCCAAGGTCGAGGGCTACACGGAGAGACTTCTCCAACCGAGGCCCAGTCATCTCGTCCAAAGATGAGGGCTTGAGAGTATTCCCCAAAGCAGCCCGGAGGTGGGACCGTCCCCACCCCCCACCCTTCGCCTTACGGGGCACCAGCTGAAGGAGCCTTGAGGCCCAAGGTCGGAGATGGGGGATCGACTCGGTGTTGCCTCCCTCCCGACTCGACTTCTCCAGAGAGGACAGGAGAGGGCCTCTCTTGTGGGAAAGAGTGAAGCACACATGGTCAGCGTAAGCCTGCCGAGACCTCCGCCCCCGCACCGTGAGGAAGTAGTAGTCACGCTGATACTCCGCGTTCCACTTGGCCTTGACCCGACTGACCACTCCGAGGTTCAAAAGGAGGATCTGGACCTGCTGGGCCAACCTCTCACTCGCAGAGCAGAAGGAGACTACCTTCCCATCGGACTCCACTCCCCCATCCGCATCGAACAACCCCCGGAGGAAGGAGGCGACCACCTCTTTCGGGGACCGGAGGATGGCCCATGGGACCTCCTTGTCCCTCGGTCCGCAGTCGGTAGACCACCCGAGGTCATGCAGAAACTCCCTCCATCCGTGACTGTTGGACTGCACCTGGCCAGTGGCCACACGGCGAAGGTCTGGCTTGTACTTCACATCGCCCAAGAGGGATGCGAAGACGCTTTCGACCTTCTCCCGATACTCGACATCCCCGACTGTAACCTCGACCCTGTTTTTCAGGGTCCAACACCCATCGCCCACAAGAATCCCGAGAAGGTAGCCCCACTCCGGAGTAATCTCCTCCGGGAAGTTCAGGTCCTTCCTCCCCTTGTCGTTGTGAAAGGGAACTGCATCCACCAGACCTTCTGCCCACAGATCAGTGCCCCGGTGGATGGCGATCTGATCTCCTTCCCTGATCTCGTCCAGATAAGCCCACCGAATCACCCCTTCGGTACCCATCACCTTGACACGGTGATTAGCGGTCCCTTCGATGGAGTAGCCGCAGTGGGTCTTGACCCGGAAAGTAGGCTTCACACCCCCGTTGTAGAAGTGAGATGACCGCGCTCGTTTCCTTGATCCCTCCTGAGCCACTCCGACATTGAGGGGTTGAATCTCGGGGCCCTCCGGATCGCCCAGGTCACGAATAGGGAAGACTCCGAGGTCCGTCAAGACCATCGTGTCCCCGACCACACACTTCCCCGACCGACGACCCACCGAGAGGACCATGTCCCTGCGCTGCTGGCCAGGGATGACCTCTTTGACGTTGCACCGGCCCTCGTTGTAAAGGAACTCCAGGTACCCTGCCTCGGTCATGTGCCGAGGGTTCTCCTTCCGCCAGTCCGTGACCACGATCCGGTACTTGTAGAACCCATCAGGGTCCATAAGCTCCGCATCGTAGTAGGGGTGGTCCTCAGGGACGGGCTCGTCCAAGGGGTAGTCGAAGGCGTTGTCGTCCAGCTCGATGCCGTAGGTGACCTTCAGAATCACTCGCTGGATGGGGTACAGCTGTAGGTCGAGCCCCCACGGGGCCTCGACGTATGTGACGATGTCGACGACATCGCTCACCACATCGTCAGATGACCGACGACCAACAGCAGCAGCGAGGTCAGCCAAACTCACAGGAGCTTCTCCTTCATCCGCTGCCGAGCGTCCTCCTTCCACCCCTCATCCAACGACTTGACCAAGTGGGCGAAGGTCGTCTCGATGATCTCGGAGCGACACCCAGAGGACTTCATCGACCCCTTGAAAGTCTCCATCAGCATGGAGAAGAGGGCACGGAAGGCAGGGGACTCCATGTCGATGACGCCGCCGGATGCGATCTGTTTCTGCTTCAAGACGGTGTCTGCCATCGACTTCAGGACGCGAGCGCGCTTCGCAGAGATGTTCACGGTGTCGCGGCCGTGCCGCTCGGCCTCCATTCGTTCGAACTCGATGGATGCGGACTCCTGGGCCAGCCCCGAGAGAACGAAGTCCATGACCGCCTCACCGGCAGCGTTCTTCTTGACTTCCCGGGTCAGGTCGTCATTGTCCAGGTGGTCGTTCTTCGCCCGAACCACCTCATCGATCTGAGGAGTGACCGGGTTCAGTTGCGCCTTGGGCTTCCGGCCAGGCTTCCCTCGCATGACTACAGGGGTCCCGTCGGACGCGAGCATGACCTCGTCGTGATCGAGGTCGACGTCTTCGGGGCGCTTGTACTGCTGCTTGCCCTGAGCGGTGACCACCTGGACGCGCTTCGTGCCGTCCGGGAGGTTGGAAATGATGTACTCACGATCGGCACGAGTCTGACGGGGCTTCGGAGTAACCATGGGAACCTCTCAATCAGCCCAAAAGGACGGGACCACGGAAAGGCTCGGCGCCTGCCATGGTGTCGGTGGTGGGAGCAAACGTGAAGTTCTGCGGAGTCGACCCGTCCGCATAGAACACCGCCTCGTTCCCTTGAACGCCGAAGAGGCCCGTCACCGAGACGACTGCTCCAGCAGGGGTTGCAGAGTACCCAGGAAGAGCACTGATGGCTGCGGCCAGAGCCGTTGCGACACCGCCGACACCGCCACCCGTCGCGTAGTCCACGTCGGATGTGAGGACGTAAGGGCCCAAGTGAACTGTGGTGGGACCCGTCCAAGCATCCGCGAGGACCGTGATGGTGCCCGTAGCGGCGACGGGGACTGGGGACGTCGTGTAGCCGACGTGGCCGATGTGTGTGCTGACCCCAGGGGACCGAGGATCCGCAGGGATCACCTCCGGGCCGCGCCCGCCCAACTCGGGGAACAGCTGGGACGTGTAGGTCTGCCTTACAGGGTCAGGATTCCCCGCCACTCCGCGAGAGGGGTTGCTCCCCCGCCGAAGATTGGCGACCAGCATCGTGAAGGGGCGCTGAGCCATGATGAGCTTTTTGGACATAGGCCCTCCTACATGGGGGAGCCCATAGGCGAGCTACCGGTGGGGTAGTCAGCCAACCTTCCACACACGATCATCCGCAAAACCCATGTCGTAAGGGTGTCGGGTCCGGTGACCCTCCCCCAAAGCGAAAGAGGCGTCCGGAACGGGTGTCAGGGCACCATCATCCTCTTGCATCAAGAGATCACCCCGAAGCAGTCCTGCAAACACGTCTCCGCGACTCGTCGCGTAATTGACCCTGATCCGGGACCCTGCTCTCAGAATTCCCGTGCGGCCACGGCCCGATGCAACCGGGAACCCGACCGACACATCCTTCAACGCAACCAGCTCTATTCCCTTATGGAGTTCCACTCCTGCGAGCCGAACCCTAGAGGCGACCCTGGACGCCGACGCCTTGCGGTCCCAGAACTCTCCAGTGGCCTCGAAAAAGTCCCGATCGTCGTAGAGGTAGATGTCGGTGCTCGGGTCCCAGTATTGACCCTCGCGAGGGTCCCAGTAGAGGACGATGCCCGACCGGTACCTGAAAGGACCCTCCAGCCCTCGCTTGGGGCCCCAGACCTGCCCAGTGGAGTCCATCTTCGAGGTCATCGCCTGCCTCCCTCGATGTGTAGTAGCAGCCCTGTTGCCAGACTCCAGGCCATCCTTCTGCCCTTGTCGATGCTCCTTCAGAACGTCGACCCCTTCCAGCCTGCCCAGCTCCACGAACCAGGGTTGCAGGCTTTCGCCTGCGTAGCCGACTTCCCACGCGTACATCTCAACCGCGTCTTTGAGGTACCGGGCCTCGATGCCTTCGTCGCGCCAGATGATCTCGAACTGGTTCTTGGCCCAGTCATGGAACTTCGGGTCCTTGAGGTCTAGGGTGCGGGGCTTCGCGGCAACCTTCGCCATGACCGCCATGACCTGGCGGCCATCGGGAGTGATCTCCCTCTCCACAGCACAAGCCGGACGCCGGACAATCATCCGGTCTCCGAGCGGCTCACCCCACACCTTGTAGAAGTCCCCTTTGGACATGGTCCGAACGTGCTCCTCCGGGTCGGGGATGTTGGGGTCCATGATATGGACCAGGGTGTCCGCGCCTTCGCCCGTCACATCGAACACCACAGATGCGTGGCTCCAAGGTCGACCTTCTGGGTTGTATGCAATGACGACCGGGATGCCCTTGTCTGTCCACCCCCGTAGCTGGTTAACCGTGGAGGGGACCACCAGCGTCGAACGCATCCCGAAATACTGAGCAGCCGCCGTAAGGTCTTCCCAGGTGGCGCCACGCATGGCGCCAGCACCCATGACCTTGTTCACATCTGCTTCGGTCTGGTCCTTGCCATGCGCCTTCAAGCAAGCAGTCAGGCTCGCTGCCATGCAGGTGAACTGACTCTCCTGCCTGAACCCTGGAACCTCTGCCTTCGCTCTGCGCTTCATGTCGCCCTCCGTCGGTAGCAAGGCCGGCACATGCCCCTAGCCTTGCGGACCGCACCAGAGGTGACCCCGAGGAGTAGGGCAAGCTCACTGTCCCCCCGCACACCCAAGGGTTGGGTTTCCCAGGCGATGTGGCGCTTGGTACTCACCCTCCGGCCAGCTTTTCAATCTTCGCCCAAACGTCGTCGGTGTCCCGCTGAATTTCGGCCAGAGGACCCTTCTCCAGAGCCTTCTGGAGAGCCGCGAAGGCGTTGCGTCCCTGGTCCCATGGCCCCTTGGCGAGAACGATCCTGCGTCCACCACGAGTGGTGTAGCCGACCTCGTTGTACCACCGGCTGACGATGCCGTTGCGGTCAGGCTTGTATTCCTGCGT
>Ga0114918_10004685_pt1 | contig 11835 bp, 10 predicted proteins | sample LantaG_FD_87015 | JGI IMG/M metagenome (GOLD analysis project Ga0114918, IMG submission 87015) | Deep subsurface microbial communities from Baltic Sea to uncover new lineages of life (NeLLi) - Landsort_02402 metaG | ecosystem: Environmental > Aquatic > Marine > Oceanic > Sediment | place... | reverse complement strand
TCTTGATAACATTCAGTCTCTTCTTCTAGCATTGCAAGCATTGCGCTAACGTCTAAATTAGAATTTAACGACATATTTTGCGCGTCACCACCTTCATCCTTGGAATCTTCATCTTTGGAATCTTCATCTTTAGGATCTTCATCTTTAGGATCTTCATCCTTGGAATCTTCATCTTTAGGATCAGCTTCAAACGCACCCTCTTCTTTTACATCTTCTGTATTTTCAGAATCTTTTTCAAAATTTTTATCTTCTGGTTCAAGATCCTTTTTGTTTGGATCTTCAAACAATTCTTGATCCAAATCTTTTTGTGATTTTTGAGTCATACTCATTTCCTCCTTTTTAATCCAGCGACCATCTTTTACGGTGTGGGTTTTTTTAAAATTGCCAATGGCAATCGCCCATCCGTTTTTGTCTTGATCACTACCAATTGCATCTGCTTGTTTTGCGATTTCGTTTGCTTGACCCAATGTTAATGGTGGATCAACACCCTTTAGCGCCGGATTTAAATCTTTTAAATTCTTATATGGAAATCCTATCGTATCTCCAAAAAATGAAAGCTGTTGTTCGTCAATAGCTTGCATTCTTTCAACAATATCTTGTGACCATCTCCAACCAGAAGATCCGCCAAATAGATTCCATCCGATATATTCATCAGACGGAGGATCCTTTTGCAGATTGTCTCCTTTATGCCGATTGAAATATTTTGCCATCTTTTTAATATTAACATGAGTTGTCTTATTTTTTAATAAGTGCCTCCCCATGGAAACTGTAGTAGGTGTGCCACCTCTACCAAATTGCTTGTTCAATTCTAAGCCAAGCAAAGCATTTTGTCTGACGCTTTCTGGAATTGACAAATCAATATCATCATACTTCAACGAAAATTCAGAATTATATGCAATATCATATTCTTCTTTTATTCTTTCAGAAAATGATAAGATAGTGCCTTTTGCACCAGGAATAGCAGGAGTGATTAGACTTCCTAGGATTGTTATTGCAGAAAAACAAAAATCAAGAAGTTCAGAGCCAGTTTGATTTTCAACAAGATCAAAAACTTCCATTTCAACAGATACTGGCTTTCTACCATCGTCACGTTTAAAAATGGACAATAGTTCTCCGCTATATCTTTTCCATATTTTGCCAATAACTGACATCATCGTTCTGCCATCTGCAAGTTTTGTAAACTTTATCTCTTGATCGTGCGGAACAAATCCACATGGAACTTCTAAAGGATCATGCGTACCAATATCATCGAACATACTATCATATATCCAAACCAAAGGCTTATTATAAATACTATACGCAGTTTTTCTTAAAGTTTCTTCACTAACAATTAGATTATGTCTGTTATCGCCAGATGCAAAAGCGTCAATAGCTATTGTTGCAAATTGGCTATCATTTTTTTCATCAACTATCTCAACTTTTTCCACTGCAAATTTTATTTTATCCAAAAGTCCTTACCTCCTTTCTTTAAAATTTTAATAAATCACGACATTTTACCAAAAAAGGAATATGCTTTAAACATTCCTTCAGTTTATCGGTTAGCGCAAAATAATAACGATCATTGTTCCTGGAAAGTAAAGGAAAACCATTATTTTTTAAATATATATACGTATTATATTTGCACTCATATTTATTTTTTATAATCTCTGAATTTATAATGTACATGATTATAGAATAACAAATAATTCAATGCCTCTATCAAAAGCCATAATATCTTCGCCATAGGCTTCTGCTTTATCTACCAACAGTAGACATTGATTTGTTACCTTTACAATATCATTGAGAAATCCAACGAGAAAAGAAAATGTCGCATGATCATCATCTTTTGCTAATTCAATAGCATCTCCAATGGATGATTCTAAATCCATCATATATTCAAGAAGTTTTTCAAAGAAAGCAAGAGGAGTTTCATAGTCTGAACTATCTTCTGGAGTTAATCCATAAACAGTAAGACAATTTCTACTGCCCTGATACGATGAAACTTTGTCTGCCAAAACAGGAAAATAATGTGCAAGATGTTCATGCAATAAATTTTCTGTATTATTCATAGCAAATTTCACACCCAACACAGACATTCCTCGATCAGATATTCTATTGCCCTCAAAACATTTTGTCACAATTTCATCTAATTTAGAGTTCAACTCTTGTGGGATTAATTGTTTCAACATAGCCTCCTAACTTGTCTATTTACCAGGCAAGCCAATTAAAGACATCACCAGCAACAATAGCGTCCCCACCAGTAACGGCACTAATTACCAAACTTCCAGATGTGTTAGTAACATATGAAAGCAATGCGCTGCCAGAGTTAAATCTCTGAACTGTATAACCAGTATTAGCATCGAGTCCAGTATCTATAATAACGGCACTAGCATTTGCTTGAGGTGCTGATGCAGTCACTACCCCACCAATAGGAGCCACACTCAGAATTGTTCCCAAAGAAACATCTTGTGCAGCACGATTCATTTTATTTAATTTTGAAATTTCGGTACTTGTTAAGTTAGCCATTTTATTCCTCCATAAAGGTATATTTATCTCTATATACGGAGCCAAGGCATGACCTCGTTATATATAAAGTTAATTAAATTTTTCCGTCTTTTTCTATATTGCTACCAGCAGATCTGGTTTCTTCTCCACTGTCAGATAATTCTGATTCATCCTTTTGTGGACGACCAGCATCTTCTTTTGACACCTGGAATCCAGAAACAATTGGGATTAAGGTATCTACCCATCCCATCGCTTTGGCTTCTTCCATTTGCTGTTGAAAACTTTGCTGGGTCATTCCAACCGCAGCGGCTATTTTTTGTGGTAAAACAATTCCCTTATCTGCCAATGTCATTGCTTTTTCCAGACGTTCTTTTCTGTTGTTATAGAATTCTGTTCCTTCAAAATCAAATTTAAATTTAAAGTTTTTTGTTAATTTATTAATATGATATTCTAGGAATCCACTAAACTGAGGATATAATGAATACATCATCTGCTCATCAACATTCAATGAAAGCTGAGATTCAAGAGAATTAGGACGGACATCGCTTGTAAAAATAAGGTTTGTGTTTACACCAGATGTAGCCAAGGCTGTTTTCAGATAAGATTCATAAACGCCAGTTTCACTTGGAAAAGAAATGCCTTGCATATTTTCCATAGGCGCACCAGCAACCTTAATTGAATCGCCAATAGCTGACTTTACCAAAGCTAAAAATTGCCCAAGTCTATCGTGACTAATGTTGAATTGGTTCTTTCCTTTTGCAACTGGATCTTTTAAGGTTCCAATTTCACCAAATAAAATACGAGCAGCAGTGGACATATTAATATCTTTTTGCAGTAGTCGCATTGTTGGCTGCTGAATCAGATCAAGAAAAAGACCTGAAAAATAAGGAACACGAGCAGCAATTTCTGGTGTCATTTTCCAGCAAAAGCCTACATCGGTAGGAATGTCTTGCCAGTAAACCCATGAACTTCCGCCCCTCAACTCTGGCATTAGTGCTGGTTTATATTTTTTATCATCCCCAAAAAGTTCATTGAGTTTATCCCTAAAGAACTTCGGGTACATTTTTATTTCTACACCAGGCTGCATAAACCAATACATATTCATACTAAATAGGAATCCATATTCCCATCTTCCAGTAATCATTGTATAGTTTGGGCTTGCTGGTAATTGTTGTAATACAATTCTTGAATCACCTTCAAATCTAGGCAAACCAAAGAATGTTTCATTACGAAGTAAACCCTTGACAACAGCAGTAAACTCTGATTTATAATCAAATTTATTCAAAAAATCTTTGACTATTTTTAGATCTTTTTTATATGGAGTAGATTTATAATCTTTTGGTTCAGCATTGAAACAATAATATGTCAAATCAAAACTTAACATATTGCCAAGATATGCCAATAATTTTTTATAAACTTGTGATTGAATTTCAAAGTCTTGACTAAAAGCTTGTAATATCTGTTCTGAATCTTTTGGATTATTAATTGCGTCTGTTAATGTAGCTTCAGTGGCTTGCATTGGATTCAACGCAATATCTTTCATCCGTTGATTGAGTAGCATAGGTGTTAGTGCTGAATTTCCAAATAAACTAGATCCAGCCATTTCTCTTGCGAAAGCTAAAACATCAAATACTTCTTCCTCTGTCAGCAAAGTAGGTTGATTCAATTCTTCATTTTGTAATTTTTCTTCTGTCAATGTTTCCTCCTTTCTTTAGAGGTAAGCATTTAATATATTTGAGTTAATTTAAATATTTCTTCCCATTCATCTTCATTAGAATCTTCTTTTAATAATTCTTGGTCAAAATGTGAAATAATCCAGTTAGCATATGAAATAGCGGAATATCTATCTTTATAGCACCCAGCTTTTTCAACTAACTTAATCTTTCCTGAAACCAAGATCATATCAAGATTTATACATTCTCCAATGAATAATCCTGTTTGAACATATGGATTCAAAAAAAAGGAAAATGACGAAGGATCATTTGCATCCTGACTAAATTCCTTTTGCGATCTCACCAAAAATTCTTCTGCATCGTTATCGTTTATAAGAAAACTCCACAATTTTTTCTGAAGGGAAATTCTAAAAGCACTGGCAATTTGACTATTCAGTTCTGCACTAGCTGAAATCGGAAATATTACTGGACGCGGATTCAAACTTCTGGTATGATTAGCAGTCAAGTCATTTCTTACGTTTTCAGGGACAAAATCAAATAATTCATTGACTACGCCCAATGGATCCAATGTAACGTTTCTTTCATCATAAATTGTTGGTTCTGTCAGAGAATTAAAAACTCCAATTCCAGCATTTTGTAAGTCTATCACCAAATAATCAGCTTCAAAATCAAAAAATATTTCCTTGATTCTTTTGGCTTGAACGCCAACATCTTTACCCTTATGGGACTCCATATATACGAGACTACGCTCATAACCACGTCCCAATATTGGCATCAAACGTATACATCCAATAGCGCTGTTATCGTTGCTCTTGTTTGCCCTTGTTGCAATATCAGCAGTGACAAACCTAAGTTCACCTTCTACCTTCCCTATTGCGTATGGGTTTTTCTTTTGACTATAGGTATCATCTTTTTGCGGATAAAATGCTCTTTTTATCTTGCGAGGAAAAAATGATGTTTTAAAATAACTCTTTCCACTTGCACCTGAAGGAATGTTCAAATATTCCATTTGAATAGTTTGAGCATCCATATCAGACATTTCGTTCTTGATCATTGATTCCGTTTTGATATTGTGGAATAATGTAATCAAATAATCAAAGGCTAAGAAGTTTGCACTTTCATCGCCAGAAGCCATTCTACGAATGCAAGTTCTAACCATATCATACCAATATTCCGCTTTATATCCAGCGGATGTAATATAACTAATAATACCTTCTTCTTTCAAAGAAGGTTCATTCATATATTGTGGTAATGTACGATACGGTGGCGTTCTTACTTCAAGCATAGGCTTAATAACTTTTTCAAGAATCTCTCTAGGTACAAGCCGTGACTCTTCAATAATAATGTAGTTCGCGCGGTTGCCGCGAGCTGAATCTGAACTCGGAACGGCTAAAACCGTACTCCCATTCTGAAACAGAATAGATGAATCATTCGGATTGTTAGTAAGTTTTCTAATTTCTCTGGCAACGTTAGGATGTTTTCTACGTAGTTCATCAATCTTACCAATAATCAATCCACCTTGTTTCATCGTTCTGGAACAGGTAACTACCCTGATACCAGGATATAGAACACACAAACACAACGTCCAAATAGCAATCATAAATGTCTTGGCTGCGGCGCGACTCGCAACAATATATCCAAGGTCAGATCTTTGCAATACCCAAATCATTAATATCTGATATGGATACAACCTAATTCCAAAATAATCCTGAATAAATCTGTGTGGATTTCTCCTAAAAAAAGTAATCCACCTCTTCATTCTTTCTTTGCGTTCACCCTCAAGTTTTTTTTGAGATACCATATCTTTTGGTCTTACAAACATATCTTGTGAATTGATTGCTTTACGTTGTGCATTTTTATAAGGCCGAGGAGACGTTGACATACTATTCTCCTATACCGTTAATTAAATCTTCCATGTTAAAATCATCATCGTCTTCTTCATCATCACGTTCAACACTAAAATCTCTTGATCCAGTAATGAAGTTTTTCAATGGTCTGGTAATATACTTTTTAAAATACCAATCAATACCATCAAAGTCTTTGAATAGATCTTTATCTTTATAATAATCAGCAGGTTCATTTTCTTCAATTGTTTTAATAAATGATGAATATGTATCATGTGTTTTCCCAGCAGTCGCAGCACTTGCTTTTGCTGGATCTACATTTGCTGTTTTCATCAGTTCCTGTAACTCTTTAATCAAAGATGCAGTTGGTCTTTCCAACGCACGTTCTTTTCTAATCATCAGGGACTTATGACACAGTTCTTTCAACAACATAATTTCTGCTTTTGTATCTGATTTATGTGTCTTTTTCCAATCATCTAATTCTTTTTCCAAAAACGCATAATCATCTGCGCTAAAATTTGTTCCCCAAAACTGCTCTAAATCAAATGTTTCTTCATCATCTTCAGGTAAAGGATTAGATATAAATGTAATACCTGGTTCCCTAAAAGTTGTGTCTGATTCTAACCAAGGATCATTCTGACATCCACCATGCAGAGCTGGTGCATTGACTTTGGCTTTGTAAACGCCAAAAACATTTTTTATATCTCTGCCTTTTTGAGATGCAGTTTCCATTTGAACAAGTGTCGCTGCCAATGCTGGTTCATCAAAACGAACATTCAGCATCCGACACATCCTTAAAATTGTTTTTTCTACTGAGCGTTCGCTTGTATAAACCAATTGATACATTTCATTTACACATGGTTTGCAAACACTCATCTTACCGCTACTATCCAAAAATGGATCAGATGTTGTCATAAAATCACGAGGATTTTTTTGCTGACAACACTTTCTGCAATAGAGTGTTTCTAATTCTACTCCATTACTGGCGACAAGCGGTTTTTTTACAATGTCTCTTCTAGTTCTTGTTGCCATACAAACTCCGTTCTTTTAATATAAAGATGTGAAGACTTTGCTTGTTTCAGATCTTACATTATCTTTTTCATTATCGTCAAAGACAACAATTCCAACCAAGGGGTGTCCCTTGAGTTTTTCAATTGCTCTTCGCAAACCAGAATTAGTTCGATATACATCATTAGTAACCTGGTTCACATCTCCAACAAAACAAATAATGCTACCTTCTGAAACTCTCTCACCAATCATTTTAAATTGCTCTGTAGTAAGATCTTCAGCTTCATCTATCAACATCCAAGATGTTTTAATATCTCGACCCTTCAAATATTCCACACCATCAACTTCTAATTTTTCCATAGTAATAAGATCTTCTATGGTAAATTGTATTGAATCCATATTATCTTTTAAGAAGCCAAGCCATCCTTCAATTTTTTCATTTTTATTACCCTTTAAATATCCATTTTTTTCACCAACAGATACGTTATGTCTAACGACAAACATTTTCTCATATTTTCCACGAGAAATCATATCCAACCCAAACACAATGCATAGCTTTGTCTTTCCAGACCCAGCACAACCAGCAATAATTTTTATAGGAATGTCCTTGTTCATCAACAAATCACACAAACATTCTTGTTTTGCACTTCGAGGAAAAAATCCACGTACATTAACTTTAGACAATGGACAAAATTGTTCGCCATCCCATCTAAATTTACCTACGACCTTTCCATCATCGCGCTTTGCAAGAATATATTGATTAATCAATAATCCAAAGCTATTTCGATGTTCATATAAATCAGCAAATTGTTGATCACTCAAGATCTCTTCATACACGCCATTGTAATTTGTAGTTTCTATGATGTTCCTCCTAATATGAATAAATAAGGGTGCTTAAATCAAAATGGCTGGACAAAAAGCCCAGCCATTTCATTACTACTTTACGTTATTTGATTACTTCGATGTTTTTTGCAAACCGATGAAGTTCTTCACCATTTGCATCCGTTTCTCCAATGCGTTTCATCAATCCATCATACTCTATTTCTTTCATTTTTACATAATTAGGTTCTGGATTGGGTGTAACTGGGGGTTCCACAGGAGGCTCTACAGGATCTGGAATACTTGATATTAAAAGATCTTGCAATTTATATTTGGCAGTTTCATCCTGCCATCTATTGTAATCTACAGTATCAGATTCAACACCAAAGCCAACCCCTTTATCTGATGTCTGTTGAATAATCACGCTACTGCGATCTAAACCTCTGCACAATCTCGGTGGCCCTGGATGTTCTGATGCAATTTTTAGATACTGAGCCAGCCACCAATTATATCTATTGAGCCAAGTAGGAACTGGATAAGGCCATCCGCCAATTACATAACCATCCATAAAATATGATCCGGTATATGAAGTTGGCGTAACCCCTGATCTGGTTTCAAGATATGCTAAAGCGTTATACAAAGTTGCTTGATATTTTGCTGGTGTACATTTATGTATGACATTAATACCGCCATGCAACTCCACATCAATGACGGGAGGTAAATCGCCTATATCATCCCCTAAAATTTTCATCCAATTATCAACTTGTTTCATTGGATCTTCATTGGGATAAATGACAAAATATGCCATTCGAGGAACGTTCAAACGCTTTGACTCAGCCCAATTTCTATCAAATTCAGGATCTTTATATGCCCAAGAAATTCCACCTCTAATTGCAACAAAACTAGCTTTGCTTGGTTTTGTTTGGGATGCTAAACTATCCCAATTAATGGTTCCCTGATACTTGCTTACATCTAAACCAAAAGTATATGTTGTATTTGCAGCCATTGATCTCCTTATAATTAACCAACAAAAATATCTAACATTTCTTCAATGCCGTTATCTTTGTCCAAAACAAATGTTCGTGTCATTCTTTTATTAGAAACAAAACCTTTGCCATTTGACCACCTGGAATATCCGGAAATTGTTGGACTGCGATGAATCTCTAATTTTCCTTGGGGTTCATATATCATAGCTGTGTGAAGATGCGCTAAAAGAAAATAAAAGTTGTTACATGAACTCCAATATTCCTGAGCTTCTGTTGTAAAAATTTCCAATCCCATATTTTTTCTTAAATCATGGGACATACCTATAACGCTTTTACCAAAGTGATAATATTTTCTTGGCAGCGCAGACGTATCAACAAAAACATCTGGTCTGTTTTTATAAGTTGCCTCTAATACTTTCATAATACCATACATTGAATGAATATCATGATTTGAAACAATATTATATATTTTGACTGGTGCAATCTTCAAGAATTCATTGGTGGCAGTAATGATAAGTTCAATTGCCTTATCCACCAATTCAAACCAATATGATCCTGAGTCTTGTGGTGTTCCCGCTGTTGTGGTATTGCTCAAGTTATCAGTGTTCAAAAAGTCATTTCCAACTATAAACAGAATTTCTTCAATGTTCTTGTTTTCAACCTTTTTAATAATTTTATTCACTGCTTCAAAAAATATCTTCTCAGCAATATCAAGATTATAATCATTTCCGTTGACTTCATATGTTGAATATAATCCTAAATGCAAATCTGCAATAGAAACAACCAAAGATTTCCCATCTTGTACCTTTTTATATTCTACAAGGTCTGGAAAACTGAAGGATATTTTCCCTAAATTATCAAAAATTGTATCAATTGATTTTTGATCCCATTGTGGTTCTTTTCTTGGTTTTGCAGTAACCTTAGACTGATAGCATAATAACCTTTCTCCGCCACCTTGATTCATATGCCATAAATTATTTTTAGCATATGTTACTTCCCAAAACGTGGGATCAAAGTTGTGAAGTTCCAACAGTCTATTTGGATTCTTCAATTCTTCTTTGCAGATCATAATTAATTTGTCAGAAATAATGACACCACCAGATTTCAATTCAACCGTTTCTGGATATTCTTGATCCACCTGTTCTGCTGTGGCAGGAATATTTTTAACAATACCCCTTTTTTTGCGTTCATTCTTAAAGGCACATCTTAAACGTTCTCCGCCTTGTTCGCCATACCCCCATTTGATTGCTAATTCAGCCCAATATTTTTGTTTGCCATCAGAACCCATCCAGCGTTTCAAACAATCGTCAAAAACTTCTTTTTTCAAAATAAACTCCTGTTTTAAAATCCAGCCAAAAAAATCTGGCTGGATAGTTTCAATAAAATTATTTTACGGCTTCTTGCCTACTGCCAATCGTATCAATTTGAAAATGAAAATCAACTTCCATAACGTAAACTGCATCATCATAATTATTTGCAACACTTACATCTCTTGTCAAACTGCAAATCAACATGCTCGACACGCCATCAATAGATGAACCAGAAATTGCATTAGCAATTTCTATCAATCTATGATCGTGTGCTACATAATTTTGAACATCTGTTGTTTTTGGAACAGAAGTTTCTGTTGGCATAGCATCGCCAATGGCAGCCCATGAATGTGTAAAATCAAACTTTAAATTTTCTGCACCAACACCAGCACCAGAAGTAGGAAGAATAGCATGAACATGAAATTCAATGTCTGTCCCTAATTTATAGCTATGAGGAAGTTGAACATTAAAGGCTATGCCTTGATCTGCATTTTTTGCAAAATTTAATACTAAACCACCCCTATAAGCTACAAAAGTAGCTTCTTTACCAGGCAGAGCTTTTGCTATGCTTGCAGGAGTACGCATATCATCCCATACTGTTGCATCACCATGAGCAACTAAAGTACCATCTACTTCAAATTCTGAATAGTCTCCACCTGCAACATCACCAAACTTACCATCAGCCCATTCTCTATCTGTGGCTTCCGTATGTTGAGCTTCTGTTAAATGGTAGTATTCGTCTGTTGTGCCACCGTCAATGTTATCTAAATCATTGTGATCCGCTGTTATTCCTACACCAGAAATAGTTCCGCCAGTTATATTTACGGCACTCGCAGACTGTATACTCATGTCTCCTAAAGATGCTTCTGTGGTTTGCAGATCCTTAATAATTGTCCCCAAAGAAATATCTTGAGAGGCACGATTCATTTTGTTTAATTTTTGTTCATTATCGCTTGTAATTGTCAATGCGAACCTCCTTTACCAATATAAAATTTAAGAATATTGCACCACTAATTTAGGTCTGTATCCAGTAGTAATGTTTTCAGAAGATCCCAAGTGGATTTGTCCGTTTCCCACTGCCCACAATACAATTCCATAATTCGTATCATTAGAACCAAACCAAGATTCAATTAGGTCTGTATTCAAGCTCATTTGATATTCCGTACCAATGGCATCCGCTGGATTCATGGCAATTTCGCCCACAGCGGTTGCCTCAAAATCAACACCACTGGTTGAAAGTCCAGCACTACCAGCCCATGCCTTTGATATTCCTTCAGATCCATCTGCTTCCAATGCATTCCAACAGGGTTCACCCTCTGCCGCAATATCAATACTTCCGTTACCTTCAATCCAACTTCCATTAGCTTCTGTAATCGCATAAGCTGTCGCTACGAAGGGAGAGCCTCCTTCCGCATTATAACTATGAAACATGTGCAAAACTGCACTTATGCATGTTGAACCAACGGGAATTGCAGATAAATCAAATTTAAAAAGAGATTTTTGTCTGCCTGTTAGATTTGGGGCACGAGGACGATCAGGATTCAGGCTCTCATGCTGACCACCATTTTTAGTAGCCCATGAATCTGACATTTGAAGATCGCAAGCCGTGTTAGTATTTCCATCATAGCCATCAATATAAGTAATTATTTCCGCAGGTGATGTGGGCAATGCAATCTGTGTAGTTCTCGGCTTCATCAACAGCAATAATATA
>Ga0114918_10004684_pt1 | contig 11836 bp, 12 predicted proteins | sample LantaG_FD_87015 | JGI IMG/M metagenome (GOLD analysis project Ga0114918, IMG submission 87015) | Deep subsurface microbial communities from Baltic Sea to uncover new lineages of life (NeLLi) - Landsort_02402 metaG | ecosystem: Environmental > Aquatic > Marine > Oceanic > Sediment | place... | reverse complement strand
TACGAAATGGTGATCAGAAAGATCCACTCCCATGGCATCGCCATCCACGGCTTCTTTATCCTTGGCTTAGACGAAGACGATGAATATGTTTTCGAACGTACCGTCCGCTTTGCCCAAAAAATGTAGCTAGAGAGCGCTCAATTTGCTTGGCCCGTTCCGTATCCGGGTACAGCCCTATACGAATCTTTGGATGAGGCTGGACGAATAATTACCAAAGACTGGTCACAGTATGAGTCTAGCGTTGTATTTGAGCCAAAGCTAATGTCACGGGAGATTCTGCAAAAGGGGCGTGACTGGGTTTGGCGCGAGTTCTATAGCCTACCCTCTATTTGGAGGAGATTGGGAATTAAACACCGTTATTTGCTGCCACTCTGGATGCTGAATCTTTATTACCGCTCTTTCTGGCGGAGAAAATTTAGAGCTAATAGAGATAGCAACAAGTTCAAACCCCAACTTAGTCTCTGAGTAATATTAGAACTTGGTTCCGATTGAACTAAAAACCAAATTGTTCAATTTCAGGCATTGGTTACTTTTCTTACTGCACAGGGTGGCTGGCCATAGCGGACGAAGTTAGAACCAGAATTATTGGTTTAAATGAGGAAATTTTTATTCCTGAACTTATTTAAATTTCCTATACTTTTTTTATTTTTGTGCAAGACTAAATATGCATTTAAAATTGAATAAAATAAGTGTGAATTATATAATTAAGAGATTCATGAACCAGTAATTCTAAATTACTATTCCTAAGATATTTATTAAATGATTATGTTTAGAATCAAAAACCGAACGGCATCATTTTTAATTATTTTGGCAGTATATATACTTGCTTTCTTCGTTGGTCTATTGGTTTTTAAACTTTCCTCTAACATGCATGTGCTGGTATCCACATTTTTAGCAGATATAGCTGCAACCTTGATTGTTTGGGGTTTTGGAATACTATTTAAAAATTCCAGTATATATGATCCATATTGGAGTTTAGCACCTGTAATTATCCTTCCCTGCTGGATAATAATCAAAGGAATATCATTTTCAATTACCGATATATTATTTTTAGTTGCAATCGTTGTTTGGGGAATACGGCTGACCTTAAATTGGGCTAGACGTGGAAGGGACTACCCCATCAGGACTGGCGATATACCATGCTTAAAGAAAGGTCGCCTCGCCTGTGGTTTTTTATCAATCTTATAGGTATCAATTTAATGCCAACAGTAATTGTATTTATTGCACTTATTCCTGCCTATTTCGGGATTGGACAAGGAAAAGAGGTAAATATTTTAAACATTCTTCAATTTGCCATATGTATAGGTGCCATTTTAACTGAATCTATTGCTGATCAGCAAATAGATTTATTCAGAAAAGATAAGTCACACAAAAACCAATATATTGACCAAGGATTATGGCGCTATTCGCGTCATCCAAACTATTTTGGTGAAGTGTCATTTTGGTGGGGAATATGGCTAATGCAGATGGGCACTGCCCCACAGATCTGGTCAACGGTAATTGGCCCTATATTGGTTACACTTCTGTTCATTTTTATAAGTATACCAATGATGGAAAAGCATATTCTGGCCACAAATCCTACTTACAGTCATTACCAAAAGCAGGTATCTATGTTGAAACCTATGTTTAGAAAAAAACAGTAAAATCATACGATTAACTTCTAGTCCCAGTATGAGGCTAACAAATCCTTTGATACTGTACTAAATGCTAATAAGTGTTCTGATTGGCTGGGGATATTGAACACATTTAGAACTAAATACTACTATCAGATTATCGAATTATCAACACAGATCGAAGTATTAAATGTTGAACTTAAAACAGCTTAATTTACTTCGTATGCTTTGAATATTTAAATAAATCCTAACCTTAGTCTTTTTTTCCTTAAATATTCAATTGTACCTAATAGTTGTATAATTACTGTGATATGGATAAAAAAACTAATCTAGCGCCTCTTATAGAATCAATATCACTAAAAGGCAAGAAAACCTTAATATCTGGTGCTGGCTCTGGTATTGGTAGAGCTATAAGCTATAGATTTGCAGAAGCTGGATCCGACCTACTGCTATTAGATATAAATGAAAAAGGACTTCATTCCACTGAAAAATTTTTGGATCCATTTAATTGTAAAAGACAAAATTTTGTATTTGATTTATCAAAAAAGGAAGAAATTGACAAGTTTTGGGAAAATCTTGGTGAAGATATTCCTGATATATTAATCAATAATGCAGGAATATATCCATTCAAAGATTATCTAGAGGTTGACGCAAATTTCTATGCTAAAACCCTTGAAATTAATCTGGATTCAGTTTTTTGGATGTGCCAAAATTTTATAAAAAAAAGAAAAAATAGAGGTGGCATTATAGTAAATACTTCATCAATTGAAGCATTGGTACCATTTAAGGAAGATCTTGCACATTATAGCATAAGCAAATCAGGAGTTATTGCTCTAACCAGATCACTTGCCAGAGATTATGGCAGAAAAGGATTTAGAGTTAATGGAATACTACCTGGTGCTATAAAAACTCCAGGAACTGAAAGCTTAATAAAAACAGCTATAATGAAATTACAATTAAATTTAGTAAAAACAGCTTATGACTTTAATAGTAGACTTACTTTGGGTAGATGGGGCAAACCAGATGAAGTTGCCAAAGTAGTATTATTTTTATCAAGCGATCTTGCCAGCTACGTTCAGGGAGTTATGTTACCCGTAGATGGAGGATTTTTATCATCATAGCATAGGTTTTATATATTCTTAATATCTGAATACTATAATGAATCTAGTCAATTCTAACTATCTTTTAAAGAAACTGACAATTTTTTGCCAGAAGTCCAACTCATTACTAGTATTTACTTCAATATTTTCAAGCTCTATTTCTTCTATCTTTATTTCATGAGTCTGTAATATAAACTGAACAGAACTGTTTTTGTTAAGTTCATTATCCATAAATGAATTATAATTTTTTGCTAGATTATTAGTTTTGTTTTCCAGCGCTTTGGCTTTCCTCAAATCGTTAATACTCTCTATGATTCCATTCTTTATTTTAACAATCCCATCATCTGTAAGCTTACTGGTCCCATCCCTTATTTCTATAGCACCATCTACTAATTTATCAATATCATTAGGAAAATCTTTGGTCTCATCATATAACTGTTGTGTCCCATCATATAGTTCAGATAATCCATTACTATAGTCATTCCATCCATCAGAAAGCTTTTTCTGCCCATCATAAAGTTGGTTTATTCCATCAGGAAGGAAGGAGATACCTTCTGTTAATTGATTTAATCCAGCACTAATTGAAGTTAAGGCAACTTGCTCCCCTTGTGCTATAGCCAAAAGTTGTTGGTAGGTTGGATTTGAAGGATCGGAACTGACCAGTCCCTGCGCAATTGCCACAAGATCGGTATGATATGTTAAAATACCAGCTAATCCCTGATCAATCTCCACCAAACCACTTACTAAATCCACACTTTCTTTTTGTAATTCTTTTATTCCAGAAAGTAGTCCAGAAAATCCCTTATCAATCTCGCTTGAGTTATTCTTTAGAGAGTAGGCACCATGATTAATTTCTGATATTGCGCCAACTAGATCCATGCTCCCATTTTCGAAACTATCAGCCTCTCTTATCATCTCATCCAACCCTTCAATAATCTCAGAAACACCATTTTCCATCTCATTGAGTCCGTCTATCATCTCAATAAGACCTTCTTCGGAATCTCCTAAATCAGGAAAGGGTATTTCTTTGGGGATTATAGTAATATTGATTGGATCAAGTTCTATGTTTTCCCCTTTCATCTCAACTATAAATTCATCTTCAGGATATGGATAAGAACCAAAGCTTATATTCATTTCTTCCCCAATAACCACTTTTGTTCCATCTTCTGCTACAATATCTGAAAAAATATTGAGATTAGCCTTAAGCGAGATCTGAACCAATATAGGGGTGTAGTATTCTTCATAATATTCCTCTGGGTTGCCTTCATAGTCTATATATTTAATTGGCTTATTCTCAATCAGTTTATTCTCTATTCTAAAAACAATTTTTAAAATACCTGATTTTCCTACTAATTCTTCTCCATTAATCTCTTTTCCATCCAGGAGGTAGGTGATACTAATATCTACAGATAATTTTTTATCAGTTGTTCCTTGATAGTACAGGTCCCCTTTTTGAAGAGAAGACATAGACCAAATTACCTTATCGCCCTCAATCTTTGGTATTTCTTCTGAAAGCATATTGGAAATTGTGAGATAATCTCCATAATCAGTCCAATAATCTTCTTTGCTTGTCCCATGTACCCAATTCACAACCCTCTCATCTTCTATACTTCCATCATAATTTAATATTACATACACTGTCTCATTTTTTTCCACCCCTTTTTCAGGTACAAATCCCAAAGTGCTTGGTAAAATTGCAAGTGTTAAGATAATAATTATTATTTTAAAGAATTTATTACTTTTCATTTTTTTTCTCCTTTTTTAGATGATGCATGCCTGGCTGAGCGTTTTTGTTTTCTTCTCCATCCCAGAGTTGTCCACCCAATGAATTTCTCAAATATTAAAAGTAAACTGGGAAGACCAAAGAAAATAATCGCCATGCTTATAAGAGCACCTCTTCCAATCATATTAGTAAGTTCACTGGTAGTCTGTATTTTTGAAATCAAGGTAATGCCAAGAGTTCCTGCAAATAAAATCAGTGCACTGGTAAAAATAGATTGACCAGTATCCTTTATCGTTTTTTGCATAGCTTCAGTGGGCTTTAGGATGGCTAAGTTTTCCTTATACCTGGTTGTAAGAAGTATTGCATAATCGACAGTTGTCCCAAGCTGGATAGCACTAATAAATATTGATGTTAAGAAATATACTGGTTTTCCTGAAATAAATGGTATGCCAAGATTTATCCAAATAGCCAATTGAATTACCAGGATTAAAAATATAGGAATTGAAAGGGATCTAAAACTTATAGCAAGGATTATGGCAATAAGTCCAATTGATAAATAACTAACATATTTTAGATCAATCTTGGCAAGATCTGTCATATCTTTTAGGAGTGTTGCCTCTCCTGTCAGATAGAAATCTTCTCCATATGCATCTTTGGCAAGTTTATTAATTTCATTTATAGCCTCTACTGTTTCTGGATCTTCTACTCCTGTTTTTAATCGAATAGCAAAGTAACTATATTCAGATTTACTAAATTGTTCAGTTAGTTCATCTGGAATAAAAGTCTCGGGGATTGAGCTATCAACTTGTGCTGATACTCCTATTACAGAATCTACACCATCAATATTTTCTATTTTTTTAGTAAGTTCATTTTCCTTAAATCGGTCTTCATTTTCAGTTACTACATATACTATCTCACCATTTCCAAACTCATCTTTTATTTTTTCTGTAGCTAAAACAGATTCTGCATTTTCTGGAAGTGAACTCTCAAGCGAGCTATAGTGGTCTAGATTTCTTTGTGCCATAAATGAAGGAACAAGGAGCACAATTATTAAGATTAAAAATATCCACCTTCCTTTAACCATCCACCTTGAGATTAGGTCAAATTTTGGCATAAATATTCGGTGCTTTGTCTTTTCAATAAATTTATCAAATACCAGTATAAGACAGGGCAAGAGTATAAGGGTTGTTATTAAGCTTAAGACTACTCCTTTAGCCAGAACCAACCCTAAATCTTTTCCTATACCAACTTTCATAATGAGTAGAGCTGAAAATCCTGCTATGGTAGTAAGTGCACTGGCGGTTATGGTAGTGCTTGTCTTTGATATAGTTGACAACATAGCACTTTCATTTGAATTATTTATCTGTTTTTCTTCCCTATAGCGGTGCAGTAGAAAAATCGAGTAATCAACTGATACAGCAAGTTGTATTATTGCTGCCACAGAAGCTGTCATATATGAAATACTTCCAAAGAAGGCATTAGTTCCCATATTTAGTAGAATTGCTACTCCAACCGAGACAAACAAGAGTATTGGTTCAATAATAGATGATGTAGATAAAAAAAGGATTATAAAAATAGCTACTGCACCAATAATAAAGTAGATTATGTTTTCACTATCCAATATCTTTTGAAGTTCATAAGTCATTACTGGTTGACCGCCTAAATATGACTTGCTATCAAGCATGCTTTGAATTATTTCTATGGTTTTATTATTATTGCCATTATTCTCATGTCCTGTCAGTTGTATTTGAAGAATCGTTGAACTGTTTGATATAAATTGTTCCTTTATTTCTTTTGGAATAAAATCTATTGGAATTTTAATATCAGAAAAGTCATCAACCCAATCAATTTTGGTAACTCCATCTAATTCTAATATATCTTTCTTTAAATTCGCTATGTCCCAAAGTTGCTCGTCATATATCAAGACATAAATTGTGTCTGAAAGTCCAAATTCTTCAGTTAATATCTTATTACCTTTAACAGAATCTAATTCCTCAGGTAAATATGAAAGCATGTCGTAGTTTGTCTCTGTGAAAAAATTTCCAATAATTGCAGGGATCAAAAGAATAGAGAATAAAATAATCAGTAGTCTCTTGCGATATATTATAAATTTTCCAAATTTCTTCATAAATACTATTGCTATATAAACTAACGTTTGTATCAAACATAAGTTTTAAACATTTGTTTTAAACGTATGTAATATAGCAGAGCGCTATAAGCTTGTCAAGATAATTTGAAAATTTCTACTGTAAGTAATATTGAAAGTCCAATATAAGCAAAAAATTGAATTAAAGGTACTAAGCTTAGAAATAATTAAGATAAAAAAGAATATTAATTGATTAATTTTTTAATATACTTTCAATAAGTGTTTCAGTATAACTATCCCTCATCTTCTTATCTTTTAAGTTAATACCAAATTCTTTTCCAATACCGTAGTATAAGATTAAAGGACCAATAATTCCTGAGATAATCTGGATAGTTTTTAGAGTTTGTATCTGAATGTTTTTTATTCCTGTTATATCTTTTATAAGGTCATTTAATGGTGTTTTATTATCCTGTATTAATTTCCCCATAAAACTATCTGAACGATCTTTTTTTATTATCTTATTGCTGATTATCCATAGTATTCCAGGATTATCATAAATAAGGTTCATTAATTCTTTAGACCAGGCTAAGATAGCTTGTTTTGAATCTAAACCAGAATCTTCAAATATTTCATTTATTTGAAAAATCTTATCTGTAAAATAATTTTCAACCTCATTGAATAAATTTTGGGTCGTTCTAAAATGATAGTTAATTGAAGCAAGATTTACATCAGCTCTTTTAGAAATTTCCCTAACTGTAACCTTAGCATTGCCTTTCTCGCTTATTAGATCTAGAAATGCCTTAATTATTTTATCTTTTGCATCAGTTTTATTATTCATAAATTTTTCTTTCTTGAATTAGGCAAATATTTAAGATAGATAGGTATTTATACAACTGTTTTATACAATTGTTTAAATAATAACAAATAATGCGTGCTTGTCAAATTCAATATTTTTATACCTGAATTGAATTGTCATTAAAATTTCACTTTTACACCAAAAAGTATATTAAAACCTCTTCTAATATTCTCATTTATATTGTAAGTTAAACAAATATTTTATCTTAAAGAGACAATTTGTAAAACTTATAACCAGGCTAGTTCTGCTTTAATTTCTGAGCAAACTCTTCCGCATTTTTAAGATCTTCAGCATTTGGCCTACCTTTGTTTATTCCCCCAAATAGTTTAAGAAAACTATTCGTATTAAAACCTGCGCAGCCAAATTCATCAACAATCACATAGCCTTTTGATTGCAGTTTTTTGCTAAGCAACGAGTGGTTTTCTACAATAACTTCTTCTGTCATGCCAAACACTGGAATTCCGCAAGTAGAGAAGATGAAAACTTTACTGTTAGTGACTTGTGGTAATTTGTCGGCAAAGTCAAGTAGAGCTTTATGGTGTTTTCCATCATATATCCCTGAGCCAAAACCTATTAGACTATACCTTTGAAGATCTTCGGGGTTTATTTGCTGTGGCTTTTTAATTTTAGTATCAAGGACTTCTGCAAAGGCCTTTGCAATTTTTTCAGTATTATTGTGATGATATGAATACAAAATCAATAAAGTTTTCATTAGTATATTTATTTCCTCCTTTTATTTGTTATAGTGTTCCAAATTGGTGAAGAGCCAAAAAATACTATTATAGCAGACTATTTTTTATAAGGATTGTTACGAAATGTTTTTCTATTAGCTGGGGAGAGAGGATTCGAACCAAAATTCTAATTTTGAATATCTATATTATTTTTCTGTAAAAACAATATTTATAATCAAAAAATGATGTAGGATCGGTGAATTTTTTAGCTTATAAGATAAGTTCTATACTAAATAATATATAATCTTAATCCATTTTTCTTAATACCACCCCAAAGTTAAATTTAAATATATCAATGAAAAGCTAATAATAATTACCAAAAGTATTTTTTTAGTTCGACTTGGTTGGTACGTTTGTGTAATATAAGTTGTGAGTCCCACAATAATTTTTAAGCCTCTTTTATTAATCAATAATACATTCTTCCTGATAGCTGTTGGTAGGCTAATGTTAATTAAGTAGACTATTTGTTATTTTATTTCAGTTAACAATTTTGTGTAATACAAATCGTGAGCTCCACAAGTGGTTTATTAAAAGTTTGTTTGGGAGGTTTGTAATATCCATGAGTATTTTTATTTTTGTTAGCACTTTTGTATAATACGGGGTGTATACTTCTATAAATATATAACTCTTATTTTGTTCATTTAAAGGAAAAAAAGGATTATAAATTATGGAATTGTTATCTTATGCTTTTGATAGTAAATGTAGATTTAAATTTAAAAAATGTAAATTAAAATTTGAAAATATTGAATTTGTATTTTATACAGGAGACGGAAATAATTGTGAAGTATTGCAAGTGATAATAGATGATAGTAGTAAAAGGGAAAAAATTTTTCAAAACATAAATAAATTCCTAAACAGCTTTGGTTGGGTTAATCATTGCAGTTTTGAATATAGGGGGTATTGTGCTTTTGGGTTGAGAGAAGAAATGGATTTAATGAAGATTGGACCAAGATTTAAAGTTCCCAGGAATTATAGGAATATGTCAGTAAGTTTTGAAGCGATAGCAAAAGTTCCAACGAGGGAAATAGAAACTGCTTTATCACTATTTAATGAAGCCAAATTTACAGAAAATGTATTTCATAGGTTTTTTTGCTTTTGGAAGATATTGAGTATTAAGTATCCAAACAGACCTTCTAAAAATGCAAGTGACTTTATAAATCAAATGGTTCAATCAAAGAAAGTTTATATTGATAAATTTATAAAAGATTTATCAATAAAAAAAATAAAAATAGGAAAGCATCTATACAAAGATTTTAGATGTGCCATTGCCCATGTTACCAGAAAGCCAACGAAGCTATCATTTAACGAGGATGATTATAGAGAAGTTTCTGGTGCATGTAATGCAATAGAACATTTTGTGAGATATTTTATAAAAAATGAATTAAACCTGCCAAAACACTGTGATAGAATTGATATTTTAGAAAAAGAAAATTAAAATGAGATTTTTTTATAGTTATTTAAAATTTTTTATTTAGGCTTATATTGATATGTACTATAAAATTATTACTATCTTGCCTTTGCTACTTCCAAAGTAGCGATAAATATCTTCTAATTAAAATATAGTAAGTTTCTAACCTTAAGGGAGCTACTGGCAGTTTCAGATGGTTACAGAGAGAGTAAAATTAGCTGGAGGGAGATACTCCTTGATCTAAAGGCAAGAGGACTAGCAATTGGTCCTAAACTTTCAATAGGAGATGGCAGTCTTGGCTTCTGGGCAGCTTTGGGTGAAGTATATCCTGAAACTAAAAGACAGAGATGCTGGGTGCATAAGACTGCTAACATATTAGATAAGCTTCCTAAAAGCATGCAGCCGAAGGCAAAATCAATAATAAAAGAGATGTATATGTCTCCTACTAAAGAAGAAGCTTTTAAAGCATACGGTCATTTTGTAAAAGTATTTGAAAACAAATATCCAAAAGCAGTAGGATGCCTTACAAAGGATAAAGAGGATTTGTTTACCTTTTACGATTTCCCAGCTAGCCACTGGATTCATATACGTACCACAAATCCAATTGAATCTACATTTGCTACAGTTAGACTGAGGACTAAAAAGACAAAGGGGTGTGGCTCAAGGATAGCAACTCTTACCATGGTTTTTAAGCTTTCACAGGAAGCTTCTAAAAACTGGATTAGGCTACAGGGTCATAAACTGATTTTAAAGGTACTGGAAAATAAGAAATTTATTGATGGAGAGATAGAAGAGGAGGTGGCTGCATAATGAATTTTAGGAGGGTGTGTGATTTCTCATCCACAACATTTGAAAGTATCTCTGCATTATTATATACTACTAAAAACATTCTAATATTATGTACGTCTTAATAATAAGAAAACTCAAAGAGAGAAAGGAAGAAAAATGAGATTTATACTAATCATTGCAGCAATTATATTGCTTGTAGTAGGAATTTTGGGTCTATTTCCTCAATTCGGCTGGGCCAGTGTGCCATTGTGGCGTGCAATACTGGAAATAGTAGTAGGTGGTCTGGTGTTATTTATAGGCGTAAGAAAACATTAGGATTTAAAAAAATAAATATTATATTAATAATTAAGTAATAAGGGAGAGTACTCAAATGAAAAAATTATCAGCACCAAAAAATATAACCTGGTGGATAGGACTGATTCTTGCAGTGTTGGGAATTATTGGTTATTTTGCTAATGTTCAATTCTTATCTCAATTTTCTTTCTGGTTCGTATTGATATCGGCAGTCTTACTTCTCATTGCCACAAAATTAAAAGGACTATGATATGAGTAAGGTGTATTAATAGTTGTAGGAGCGATTATAGCTATCATGGGAATACTTACGCTTTTTCCTATGATGACCCTGGGACTGTGGCTGTCTATAGTTTTAATAGGAATAGGGATTGTAAGCATAATTCTAGGGTTTTTGGATAAAAGAAAAACTGTTTAAAAATTAGTAAATACAAATTCGGTTCAGGTATTTGCTTTTAAGTAGGGTCGAGAACTGGCGCGCCACTGAACTATTTCAGTACGTTTCCAGCTCCCGCCACGTCAAACCCAGCGTTCGGATTTCCCGAACTGGGCTTTCTTGTTAATTTCTCCTAAAGGTTTATGTGACCTATTAGCTGACAGCGCTTTTATGCCTGATAATACCTTATCTTGTAATCACTATATAGGCCTAAAGTATTATAGAGCCAGACACTACTCCACCTGTTCCAACCAAAGCCATGGCGTTTCCTTACACGTTGAAGCTGTCTTCTTATCTTCTTTTCTACCCAACCTTTTATATACCCAAAGCATTTAGAGGAATTACCGATTCTAAAGTAATTTACCCATCCCCTAAGTATGGGATTTATCAGGTATATTACCCTGCTTACAGGCTGCGACCTGTACCTGTTAAATATTTCTTTGAGCTTTCTAAGAAGAGCTGTTCGGGCTTCTATCTTTGGTATGATAATAACTGCCCATTTTCCCTTTCGGGTTTTAACCCTTCTGTATACAAATCCAAGAAAGCTAAAAGTTTCTCCCAGAGTAAGGTCTACTGTCTTTGTTTTCTGGATATTTATCTTTACTTTCAGTTTCTCCAGTTCCTGGACAGTCCGCTTGTAAGCTGCCGCTGTAAGCCATTTGTAGTTATCATTTACAAGAATTACCAGGTGAGTAGCCCCGGGGAATCTCACCCCGAGGCCCTCTCAGAACCGGACATGAGCTTCTCAGCTCATCCGGCTCCCATCATCCAATCGCTGGATAAATACCAATTTGCCAATGAGC
>Ga0114918_10004683_pt1 | contig 11841 bp, 18 predicted proteins | sample LantaG_FD_87015 | JGI IMG/M metagenome (GOLD analysis project Ga0114918, IMG submission 87015) | Deep subsurface microbial communities from Baltic Sea to uncover new lineages of life (NeLLi) - Landsort_02402 metaG | ecosystem: Environmental > Aquatic > Marine > Oceanic > Sediment | place... | reverse complement strand
TCCACGAACCGCTACAGGCCGGTACGAAAGCCCTCAGATGGGGAACCGGTTCCCGTTAAGGCGGCCAACTGAAAGGATGAGGAACAATGGTGCAAATCAAGAAGATGATCACTCTCGCCGGGGCTGCTGCGGTGATGGCTTTCGGGGGACTGGCCGTCGAGACCGTGAACGCCAGCCCTGCACAGGCCCAATGCGCCTTCGGCGGTTTCGGTGGTTTCGGTGGCGGCTTCTGCGACACCGACTACTGGCCGGACGGTTCCTATAACCACTGCATCTCGGTCGCGGCCTTCGGCTACGGCGGCTCTTGCAACCGGGTCTGCCCCCCGGCCGGCGGCGGCTTCATCCCGGCTCCCTACACCGGTCGATGCTAGTGAAAAGCGCCCTGGCCGCTCTTGCGGCCGGCGCAGCCTTCGCCTTAATCCCAGTAGCACCTGCCCACGCCTGGGGACCTTGCGACTGGACCGGATGCTACGGCCCAGGCCCGTTCTACGGTCCCGGTTACTACGGACCCGGTTACTACGGACCTGGCTATTACGGCCCCAGTAGATACGTGGGCTGCAGCGTCCCCTTCAACGACTGCCCGCTGCCGGCCGGTCGTGTCTGCGGGCCCTGCCCGTAACCGGTTGCGGCCAGATCCACCAAGGCAGCAGCTACTCCACAAGCCCCGGGCTGCTAACAGCCCAGACCAACGTCAAGCAATCAACAAACAGAACGGGATCAATCAGAATGAATTCTAAAAAGCTCAACATCGCCGCTGCGATCAGCACTGGCCTCGCGGCCGCAGTCCTACCTCTTGCCGCCGCTCCGGCGCAGGCAGCACCTGTCGACTACTTCATCGCCTGCCCGTCAGGCCACTCAGGTGTCGCGACCACGGTGACTTCCTGTGCCTTCGCAGAGAACGTCCGGCACAGCTATCTACGGCAGTACGGACAAGTGATTACCGCATACTCGCCAGTCACCGGCATGTACTACAACATGCAATGCGCCCCCGGCTTCATCGCGCACCTCAACTACGGCCCCACCGTGCCCTCCGTTAGATGCGTCGGGGGCAATAACGCCGTCGTCATCGTGTTCTGATTACTCAGAGCCATGAGCGGCGGACGGTGTTTTCGCTTCCGACGTGACTTTGGACAACCTTTCGGGAATGCCTTGTTATGTTGAGCGAAAGACTCGCAATCGCTAAAGACGCGACCGAAGAAAGTGAATCACGTTGGCTCCCGCGGGATTCACTGTATAAGCCCCCGACTTCACGACCGATATCTAGCTGTTTCCGCTATGGCCGCGTGGGCTTGTTGAGTGCCCTCCACTCAGTGATATAGGCGACAATGCTGAGAGCAGTTGCAGCGCAAGCCAGAACGCACGCCGCCACCAGCCCCGGACCTTTAGAGAACTCGGCTGCGACTACAGCAGGCGGGTCTCCAAACGCCGAGCGTGCGTCGCTGAGGTCAATGACGCAGAAGATCACCGCGACTGCAGAAATCACGGCTGCCCCGACCGCGACCTGTGTGCGATACATGTTTCGGGCGTATGCGATTCCGCAGGCGAGCAAGGCGAGGCCGGCGACTAGCGCGATCCAGCCGGGATTGGGATTGTGTAGCGCCGGGGCATCACTGCTAATAACGGCCCCTCCTGAGTCATCCGCGATCGTCATCCTGACTGAAGGACGACCGACCCCGGGGAACGTAGCTCTCGCCGATAACGACATATCGCCGTCGAAACCTGCTACGCGCGCCTGCCCCCACGGCATAAACGCAAGACCTGCAAGTGCTGCCCCCACAAGGGCAAGTATTAGACCAATCGTTTTCCGTAGATCCTTGCCAACTTGGGATAGGAGTGCGGCCCCACCGGACCCGGGCACCTGCTGCTGCGGAGTGGCGTAAGCACCGCTCGGCGGGTAGGGGTAGAGGTTGGGTTGCTGATTTCCGGGTGGCTGTTGAACGTATTGAGGCGCGGCAGGCTGGGTTGGCGCTGCCTTTCTAGGCCGCCGACGCGGCGTCCAATTTGACCCGTCCCAATAACGTTCGGCGCGGGGGTCAGAGCTATAAGGGTCGTCGTACCAATCAGGACCCCCCGATGGGCTTGCCATTTCTTCCCCCTCCCGTCCCGGACCTGGAACCAGGCCACCCCAAGAATAAGCACGGTGATTCATACCCGAGCGAAGAATAGGAAGGCCCACGCGAACGTCGTGAATTTTGCCTGCTTGGCGAGGAACACGCGCGTAAAGTCCGCATGGAGCCTCGCCGGGGGTGACGCAAAGCACTGAATCCACCGAGCTGCTGCCGCAAAATCGCACGTCTCCGGCCAGCATTGTTGTTGTACGAAAGAAAGGGCGGGGGAAGTTGACCGCTGGCATAAACGCTGCACTTGCCGACACAGATCCGAGGGGCCAGATCCTTCTGGTCTACTTCGTTGCTGACGAGTCGGGGTCGATGGACCCACACATTGGCGATCTAAACGACGGACTCCTTACTCTCCAGGCTGCGCTTCAACGTGAGCCGTGGGCTGCGGGCAAGGTCCGATTCTCCGTTGTCGGATTTTCCCAGACGGCTTTCACGTATCTGGAGCCCGCAGATATGAGGTTCCTCCAAGGAGAGATGCAACCTCTCACCGCCCAGACGACGACCTCTTACACCGCAGCATTTGACGAGCTTTATTACCGCCTGTCAGTGGATATACCGATGCTCAAACAGCAGGGTTATTTTGTCAATCGTCCAGCTGTGTTCTTCCTTACCGACGGTAAACCCACCGGCCATGAGGACTGGAGGGCGGCGCGATCGCGTGTACTTGGGCGCCCCGACAAACCGAACATTCTCGCCTTCGGGATCGGGGACGCGGATGAACATATTGTCCGTGAGATCGCGACCAAACCCGATTACGCGTGGATGTCGATGCATGGAAAGGACATCGCAGCGGCGCTTGAAGAATTCTTCGGCTCATTGACGCAGTCAGTAATCAGCTCAGGTCAAGCAGTCGGCGGCGGTTCGGCGGAACTTCAGTTCGAGAGGCCGGAAGGCTTCAAGATGATCGTCGATATTGACGACTAATAGCTGCGATGAGGTCTAAGCGAAGAAGGTCTGGGAAGGACCCCAGACAGGAACAGGGCTTTTCTACGAGGTTTCGCCGGGCGCGAGCGAGAAGCGCCGATGAGGAATTTCCGGTTCACGCTCCGCGGATGGAAACCCATGCCTTTCCACATTTTCCAAATGGCTTTCCGCCTGTTCCGTATGGGGACGTGCCTACTGATCCGCAAATCAGATACTCGGTCGTTGATCAAACGGGAATTGTCGGCGCAGTAGAGGTCCCACAGATAGTGATAGGACTGTCCTCGCAATGGGGCGAACCGGCGATAGTTTCGGACGCGCACGCGGCCTTTCCGTTTCGGTCGGACGTCATGGTCGACGGCTGGTCGACCGATTCGATAACCCTGAGGGGCGTGACGCAACGCGGACATCTTCATCGCTACAACGGATCACCGCGGCAGGACGACTTCAGCGTGCACCATACGGCCGAAGGCCGAGTGATCGTTACTGTTGCCGACGGAGTTTCTCAAGCAAAACGCTCGCACATCGGTGCCTCTAAGGCGACGCAGTACGCTGCAAAATGGCTGCACTCTTCCGTGCCGGAAAACATCCGGGATATTGACTGGCTCAAGCTGTTCCAGAACACAGCATGGGCACTCAATGAGACTGCGCAGTCGGTGTTAGGTCTCAGCGCACCCGACCCAGTTGCAACAGAGGTCGAGTTGGCGACCACCCTCGTGTGCGCGGTAATAGAACCAGCCGGTCCAGGTCGGCTTAAGGCATGTGTTGCGGGTGTGGGTGATTCGAGTGCGTGGATTCTTTCAGCCGGCCGATTTTCGGAGCTCTTGAGCGGCAAGAACACCGGAGCTGATGGCATCCGGACGTCCGAGGTCGTTGGCCTACCCAGAGTCCCCCCGGAGATCGAATCAGTCGAAGTTGAGATTGGGCCCGGAGAGGTGTTGTTGATCGGTACCGATGGAATCGGAGATCCGCTGGGCGCTGGCGAAGGGGCTGTAGGAGATTTGCTCCGGAGAGCCCTTCAGCGACAATCGCCCCCAACGCTGATTGAGTTCGCCCACATGGTGGATTTCAGTCGCCAGTCGTTCGACGACGACAGGACACTGGTCGCGGTGTGGCCACGTTAGGGGAAGGGGATCCTCATGGTTAATCAGTTCATCGACGAAGAGAAACTAGGCACCCTGAAGAAAATTGGTCAGGGTGGCCAGGGGCTCGTGTACGAGGCGCCGAAGGCCCACACCGACTTCGCGCCGACGATGGTTTATAAGAAATACAAGGCCGATACTCTGTCGACGCTAAATCCCGATGCGCTACAGATGATGCCGCAACTCGTTGATGGGATGGCTCCTGATAGCCAACGCCGGCTAATTGCTATCGCGGCTTGGCCCTGTGCGGTTGTCACTAGTGGCGGAGTGGCAATCGGTTTCGTGATGCCGACTATTCCGGATCAGTTTTTCATCCCGATTCAGACTGTTAAGGGCACGACTTCAGCGCCAGCCGAATTCCAGCATTTACTTAATGAACCGTCGTACCTCGAAGCCAGAGGCATAGAGATCGACGACATACAGCGATACTCGCTTCTGCGTGAGCTTGCTTCTGACCTTGCATTCCTTCATTCGAACGGTATCTGTGTCGGCGATATGTCGCCCAAGAACCTGCTCTTCTCCTTGGCGCCCCGTCCCGCTGTCTACTTCGTCGACTGCGACGCGATGCGCGTCAACGACGTATCAGCGCTGGCTGAGGTTGAGACCAATGGATGGGAAGTTGTTGCCGGAGAGCGGATTGCAACGATCTACTCGGACACCTACAAACTCGGTCTTTTGGCACTTCGGCTGTTGACGGGGGATCAGGACGAGAAAGACCCCAATCAGCTGCCCGTTTCTGTTCCCAAGCATGTTCGGCAGTTGATCACTGACACGTTGACAAAACCTGCAGAGAGTCGGCCTATTCCAGCAGTATGGACCTTCTTGTTGGATGAGGCGATCAATGAGGCTAAAGGCGGCACCGTCAGTGCTCCCGCTCAACCTGCAGCAAGCCGCAAACCTGCCACCCCGAAGCCGGTCTTGCGGAGCCGGCAGGATGAGGAAACGTTGGGCCGCAGAGCATCTGCAGCCACCGGCCCGGTCCCACTACCAGTGCCGCCACCTGTACCGACCAACAGCATAAGCAGCCTCGGAATGAGCGGCCCCACAGCAGTTGCTGTCGCAGCTATCGTGGGTGCCGTCATTTTGGGTGTCGTTTTCGTACTCGCCGGGTCTTGCAGCAATTCAGGCAGTTCATCTTCTCCAAGCCGTTCATCGCGCTCCAGTAGTAGCTATCCGAGCGAAGCCCCGATCACCACGGCAGCCGCAGCCCCTGCGACCATCACATTTGGTAGGCCGCCGCTGTATCAGGGAATGGACGCTACCGGCGCTGTGCGATGTCCCGACGGTGTGTCGTTATCTGAGTACGGCCGACGCGCAGGAATCGGTTCAGACGATACGAGTTGCCAGTTCGCGAGAGCAGTTGGCGATGCGTACTGGCGGTCTTACTCCACGCCTAGCCGCGGAACGGTGGAGGTGTTGGCCGAAAGTGAAGTCGTTGACTGTCGCAACAAGCCTGGTGCGGATTGCGAAGGTAGTGCTTTTCGGATGTTCTGCTCTTTAGAGTCGAATGGCAGCTGGATCGAGTGCACTAACAGGACCGGCGCCCGTGTCTACCTGTTCTAGATTTGTGGTACGAGTTGATAGTTAGCGCACCAACATTCGCCATGGCATGCATCCTGTTGACTCGAACGTCGAATTTACTGTTTCGACTGATACGACTTGGCGGTCGCCGCCGCCAGATTGCACGATCCGTTCCGAGCCTGCTGGAGTCTTTGCGTACTTCCGCCATCGGCACGAGACCCGCGGCCTTGGCCCAGGGGTTTCGTATAGACCCGGGGGGAAATCAGAGTTTACGAGAAACTGTCCGTCGCCACGAAGGGTCACTGAAAGTGGTACTTCGGGGTTCCCCTCAGGATCCGATACCCACTCCACCGAGTGACGCATCCCGACCCCAAGCGGAATCGCAGTGCCGAAGACAGTCAGAGAGCACGCGCTCAGTGGCACAACAAGGACCGGAGCAATCCAAGCCAGTTGATGCATGCGGCGGCTGGCGCAGACATCTGCAGTCATCGATCACCCCCAATCATTCAACGCGTCAGCCTCTCGTGGGTTGCGTTCGCCGCGAAAAGGAGCACCATGAAGCAGCTTAGCTTCGCAGACGAGCAGGCCAATAGGCGCCGGAGAGCGCTGGGTTTCCTTGCGGCCATACTCTCGATCTGCCTTGTAGCACTCGTCGCAATCCTCGTTGCCCACCGAAGGGCAGACAGCACAGGTGGATCGCTTCAATCGCAGACCGATGTAGCAACCACAAATCCCGATCATCCAGAATCACCGGTCAGTGCTGCCAGCGCGCCGAACCCGTCGCCTGCTGAACGTTTATCAGTGGAATTCTCCGACTTCGCTGACTCGATACCTGCCGTTGTTGGTCTCGCAGCTGTCGCGGTAGGTGGCGATGGCAGTGTTCTCTCCCTGGGGAAATGGGATGCGGGACCAGCTTGGTCCACATCGAAAGTGCCGTTGGTCCTCGCCAAGATGCAACAAGATCCAAACCACACCATCGCGCCGCAGATGACGAAGGCAATAACTCAGTCCGACAATGATTCAGCCAAGAAGATTTGGGCGAGCATGGGTACGCCCCAGGAGGCGGCGTCGAAGATGGAGGAGGTATTACGAGCCTTCGGTGACCCGACCGTTGTCGAGTATCGCGAACTGCGTGCAGCGGAGGGTTACTCGGCCTTCGGTCAAACGAATTGGTCGCTCGCAAATCAAGCAAGCTTCATGTCCCGCATTGCCTGTGACCAGCAAGCGGTGCCGCTGCTGGACCTGATGGGGCAGGTCGAGAAAGACCAGCGGTGGGGACTGGGAACGATTCCTGACGCACGTTTCAAGGGCGGTTGGGGTCCGTCGACTTCAGGGCAGTATCTGGTTCGGCAAGTCGGCTTGGTTCCAACCCCAAAAGGGACTGTTGCGGTCGCAATCGCGGCCCAACCCAATGCAGGAGAAGGCCCGGGAGGACTCGAAAATGGAGAGCGGGCGCTCGACACAATTGCTGGGTGGATCACATCGCATCTGGAGGACTTTCCTGCTGGATCCTGCGCGTAGCGATAGATTTTCGTTATTGCTGCTTGCCTTGTTTTAGGTAGTTGATTATTCCGTCGGCGATTGCGATCGCATACTTTTGACGCCCGTCAGCACTCTCCATGAGTGCTGCGTCCGCGGAGTTGCGCATATTCCCCATCTCGACCAGTACTGCCGGGAATTGGGCGAGATTCAGACCCGCAAGGTCAGCGCGGCCGAATAGCCCTCTGCTACCGAGATAGTCGGATTCACTAAAGCCAGCCGCTGAAAGCGCATCCTTCATCGTGTAGGCCAGATTGAGAGTAGGGCCGGCTTGGACGTCATAGACCGGAGGCGCAGAATAGTTAACATGGAAGCCATGCCCCCACGCGGGCCCGCCGTCGGCGTGGACGCTCACGATCGCATCCGGATGGAGGGCATTCGCCATTGCGGCGCGTTGATCGACGCATGGGCCGACACCTGTATCGCTTGTGCGCGATAGAGCGGTATTGACGCCTAGGCCGTCGAGGATGCCTCGGATCCGTTGGACGACGTCCCAGTTAAGAGTGTGCTCGGGAAACCCGCTATCCGAGCTCGTGCCTGTTGTCTGACAATCCTTGGTGCCCCCGCGTCCGTTTGGTACTTGCTGCGTAAGGGTTGAATCATTGACGCCGTTGTGTCCGGGATCCAAAAACACCGTTGTCCCTGCGACTCCTTGACTCTCAGCCGAAGCCGGTGCAATGCCGGTTGCTGCCAGGAGCACGGTTAGGGCGCAGGCCGCCGAAATACGAGTCACTAATGAGCGCATTCCAGGGAGCATAGCGATTGGGTGGCTCAATCAATTGCGAACAATTCGACTCACTGCGGGCTCAAGCGGTGCTAACGTCCGTTTCTGAGGAGACGATGGGAAGTTTGTCACCTTATCGGGGAGGCGAGGAATGAGCATATTGACGCCACTAATTGTGGCGATGGGCGTAGTTGTTTCAGCGGTGTCGACGGCACCATCGGCTTTAGCGTCGCCAGGTTGTGGCCCGACCCCCGGGAGGGCCCTCACTTCGGCGCTTTCACAGTTGCCTCCTGACCCAATGTTTGGCCTGCCCTGGAGCAGTGTTCCGGTGGACAGCAACTACGACTCTTGCGCGGATCTATCGACAATGGTCGTGACCATTGAAGGTGGGACCGGAAGCTCGCCTGAGCAAGCGCTGATGTTTCACCGTGGGGAGTTCCTCGGCACGGGAACATTGAAGTCATACTCATTCACGGCGATCGACCATGCTGCATCTACCAACGAAACAGTCGTTCTCTCGTACAAAGACGGCCGGTACGTTTGCACCGCCTGCGATGGACCGCGGGTGAGAGTGCGGTATCAGTGGCAAGGCAATCACGTCGAGATGCTTGATCCACCGCCGCCATGGTGAGCTGGAATTCGAAGACCATTCGCTGGCTACTTGTCCTGGCGGTATCTTTGGGCGCTCTTGATTTTATGGCCCCCGCAGCGGCGAAGTCGGACCCGGGAATCATTCCAGGAATCACGGTGATGACGATCGTCACATGGAGTGGCACCGACTGCATTCCGATTCGAACTGTCAATGGGCAGAGCGATCTTTGCGACATTTACCAGCAACCATCTAGCGAAGCTGTAATCGAGCACGGTAAAGCCGCTGGCGATTTCGTCGGCGTAGATCCTGTAATGGGGCATGCGGACTGGATGAGTTGTGAGGTTTACCTGAACGGCAGTCCCTCCTTCCGTGACTACGGACGGGCCGGAGATGGATCGGATGTGAATTGTCTCATCGTTCTTCGTTAGAGCTGGGCTGCGGATACGCGACAGGAAGAGGAAGGTTCACCGCTCGAATCAGATTGACCGCGCTGTGGCAACGGGACTTGTCGCGGGTACTGCCGCCGCTAATTTCCAGAAGGCACCAAATCAATGTAAGGGGAGGAAAGCCGTATGAAGCGAATCCTGACTTTTGTGAACGCAGCTCTAGTGGGAACTGGCGTGCTGTTGGCCAGCCCAGCCGGGGCCATCACTCCCGACCAGTGGGGAATGGACGATGGCATAGGAGTCGGCCCCCGAGTGATTGGGACGCCGTGTCTGGCGTCGGAGTCTCACCAATGGGCATCGCCCGCTGGCGGCGGTAGATACGCACTGTGGTGTCCGCCGCCGTCGTTTGTGTGGGTGTCAGTGGCCCCATGGGCTCAGTCCTGATTTGTTTCTACGGACTCTTCAACAACTCTAATCGAGCCCAATTCCGCAGTTAAAACAATCCGGGGCACAGGTTGGGCACCGCCCCGTTTAGCCACCGATTTGCCTGGTCGCGCGTCATCGGACGATTTTGACCTGGCATTGGCGTGGTGACCACGAATTTGGACGCCTCGTCAAAACCAATACGCCTGATGAGACCGCATGTGTCGTACCCGAGTCTGAGTAAAGGTTTGAAACTTCCCTCGTTTTTTGCATTCGGCGGAATCAGAACATAATTGCCGTCGTCCACAAGCCAATCGAAAAAGGGCCGGTCGGCGACGGCGACCCCGAAGTCCTCGTAAAACTGATCATAATGATCGGCGCTCGCGGAGGGCGCAGCTGCCAACCCCACCCCAACGTCGGCCACGGCAACGGCAACGGCGACACCTACAGCGCGGATCATATGACCTCCCCAATACCAATTCCCAACCTCAGTATCAGCCTTATCGCCCGACCCTGCCGTGGAATTACCGCTTTTTTCCGGCCAAGGGGAGGTGCTGTGGACTCTGGCTGGTTGCCATTCCGGGGTTAGAACTAGCGTCAACCCCGCGATCCTTGGGAGGTGCCACGCGGGGCCATGTTCGCCGCGATGCGCCTAGTCGTAGTAGAGGCCGTCCTGACCATGACCATCCGGCAGAGCACCTTCGGCGAAGAGCGATTCGATTATGCGGGCCATCCAGACCGCGATCTCCGCGATGTCTGCGGGGGCTGATGAGTCGACGTAGAGGCCGCTGTCGGTCGGGTCCCCTGCGTTGCGACCTCTGCACCCAAGATTCCACGGCAGGTGCAGCTGCATCACTTCGTGGAGACGCTCCACCGGAAGTTGTCATAGTTGGACGCGAAGCCTGGAATCCCAACGATATCGATGAGTTATTCGAGCGAACATATGGGAACGTGCTCATCTACTCACAGGAGATGGTTGTCGCGTCGATGGCCATCGGCATGGACATCTACGAGTTGCCCGACGTCAACACAAGGCTGGTGGAATTCATCGATGGCCATCCTGCATTGGAACGCTTTCACTACCCGCAAGATGACGAAACCAACGCTTATCTTCTTGAGGCTCCGATTCCAGAGCTTGAATATTCCGAACCGGAGTCAATTCGTACTACCAGCTAGTCGTCGATTTTAATACCGGTGCATGGCCTGCCTCAGGTGTGCTGAGCGCGATGGGTTATCACGTCGGCCGCAATGGCTTGGCCCCCGCCGCTCGCAGAGCGATCCTCGAGCAGGTGTTCCAAGTTGAACTTGTTGCGTCTGCCGATGCCATCGATTACATACAGGAATGGGGCGCACCGCGAAGTCAGCAACGGTTGAACAAGATGGCTAATTGCCTCATCGGTTTCGCCCGGGCGGCGCGACGGCGATCAGGAGATTATTCTGGGGCCACCGCTGACTGGGAAAGCGATCTGGAATGGCTCAGTGAAAATTTCCACCTCCTGTGAGCGAACTCCGCACTGCCGCCGAAGCGGCGAAGCCGTCGGCCAATCGGCTGGTTCTTAACCCGCAAGGTGGATTCCCTCTGACGGCGTAAGCCTCGCCGCCGAGAATTGGCGATGCTTCCGTGTTGATCGGAATCACCGCCATGGTGTCTTCTGAGTTGATAGTTGTGATGTCGGGGTCCAGCACTAACATTAACGGGAGGCCTGTCTCAAGGCCTAAAATGCGGCAAAGGAGATCACGTTGACTGAGGAACGGTTTGATCCGGCTCTTCCATTAGGTGATGTAGTCATAGGTAAGGGTCAAGTGAGGCTCAAAATTGACCAGACTGCACTCAATGAGCTTGCGGGCAGCATTGCGGTTCAGGGTTTGCTTGAGCCGATAATTGTTTGCCCAGCTGAGATCGACCCTAACAAGTTCGAGGTGTTGGCCGGGCAGCGACGGTTTCTTGCTTGTAGGCAGCTTGGTTATAAAACGATCAAAGCCATCGTCCGTGGACGTCCCCAAGATTTGACGGAGCGCAAAGCCCTCTCTCTCACGGAAAATCTCATGAGAACGGACCCCCAGCGCGCCGACACGATCGACGCCTGCACGGACCTTTACCAAAAGTATGGCTCTGTTAAAGATGTTGCCGAGAAGACAGGCCTGCCGATGCGTCTTGTCCGGGAGTACGTAAAAGTCGCCCGGCTGCTACCGGAACTGCAAAGTCTGGTCAAGGCAGAGGGACTCGACATCAAGACTGCCCTGCGAGCACAAGATGCCAGTTCGGCGGGTCGGGATATGCCGGACCCTGAGGAGGCCGTTCGGCTTGCGCGGGAATTAGGCGCTATGAGTGGAGCTCAGCAAGATGCTCTGGTCAAGCAAAGGACAGAGAATCCCGATACGCCGGTTGACGAACTTGTCGAATCTGCAAAGTCTGGTGCGAAGGTTGTACAGATTTTGGTCAAGATGTCGGGCGATGGGCATCAGGCGTTGA
>Ga0114918_10004681_pt1 | contig 11843 bp, 14 predicted proteins | sample LantaG_FD_87015 | JGI IMG/M metagenome (GOLD analysis project Ga0114918, IMG submission 87015) | Deep subsurface microbial communities from Baltic Sea to uncover new lineages of life (NeLLi) - Landsort_02402 metaG | ecosystem: Environmental > Aquatic > Marine > Oceanic > Sediment | place... | reverse complement strand
AATTTCGTAGCTAAGGCATTTTGATATTGGTCCAGGTATCGGTTTATATTTCTTTGCTTTTATGGCTTATTGAATCTCTAAACACGGTACTCCACCCTTTGAGAAATCTTTCGAAGGTTAGCATGGGACACTAAAATATGACGAAAAGTAAAAAGAGGCTTCCTCACAAGCCGTCATCCAACCTCCTTATTAATGGTGATAATCTCACTGTTCTCAAATTCATGCTGGATAACAGTCTACTATCACGCTTGCGATTGCCCAAAAAAATTGATGTCATCTATATCGATCCTCCCTATAATGTAGGTGGCAATCAAGGATATCGTAATATTTGGAAGGGTGAATCGATCGAAAAAAACTACTCTTGGGCTGGTAATTATGGAGCCTTTCTTGATTTTCTTGAACCACGTCTTACTGCTGCAAAAAACTTACTGTCAGAAAACGGAGTCATGTTTGTTTCGATATGCGATGGTGAATATTGTAGACTTAAGATTCTTATGGATGAGATTTTCGGAGAGTCCAATTGCCTTGGCACCATCATTTGGGACAAAACCTCAGGAGCCTATGGTAGGCACCTAACAGTTATCCACGAATATATCCTTGTTTATGCCAAAGATTCATGTCATGCCGATCGCTTGGTGCGAAAAAAGGAATCGGCCGACCTGATGATAGCTAAAGCTCTCAGCTTTAAGGAATCAAAAACTCCATATGCCTCCGCTCAGAAGCAATTTAGATTATGGGTAAAAGAAGGCCTGAATTCTGGTTTAATTGGGAAGAGTGAAGCTTCATATTGCCATTTGCATCCACAATCCTACATGCCATTTGAGCCTAAAGACATGGGTGCACAAGACAATCCTGAAAAGAGGTATCGTGAACCGTTGATTCATCCCGTAACCGAGCTGCCCTGTTCTGTTCCTCCGAAAGGTTGGAGATGGTCTGAGCCTACATTCATAAAGCGCACCTCAAAAGGAAAAACCTACAATGGTGGCAATTTTTATGTGAATGACAATGTAAAATACGGAAAAGACGAATCTTCAATCCCAAGACAGGTCTATCCACTCACCGAGGCGAGACTTCATGCACTGCCCTCGGTCATTAGTATTCCACTTAATCAAGGGAAGAAGGATCTCCCGCCAAACATACAATTCCCCACACCTAAACCAGTGGAACTGATTAAAATATTACTTAGGTCGTTTCACGACAAAAACGCAGTGGTTTTAGATTTCTTTTGTGGATCTGGGACAACAGCCCAGGCTGTCCACGAACTTAATAGTGAAGACAAAGGAAAACGCCGATGGATTCTGGTAGAAGAAATCAAAAAAACCGTCAAATCAATCGTTATGCCACGGATTAAACAATTTGACTCAACCTGTAATTACAAATTTGTAGATATGGGCCAAATTGTGAAATATCCGAATTCGAGAGGTTAGGTTTAGTACAGATACGTTTTGATATTGGTCCAGACTAAAAAAAATTAGAATTTAAAAAGTAAATTATATACTAAATTATATACTAAATTATATCTGGGATTATATCTTAAATTATATCTGGGATTATATCTTAAATTATGTCTGGGATTATATCTGGGATTATATCTGGGAGTATATAATAAATTATAGATCATCCCTTTATCGTGTTATTTTGAAAGCCTTTTATTTAGGGAACCACCCTCCTTAAAAAGGCATTTTCCGCAAGGATTACTGGATTGCCTTTGTGGAATATATCACACTTTACTTTGAAAGTCAATAGTTTTAGGAATTTTAATTAAATTGATATAATATCATCTACATAGTGGTCTCTGTTCACATATAAGCTGAGACACAAGCAATCAGCAATCCCATCATGATACAATTTTCTTTTTTTGTAAGGTTCTGAAAATTGAGAAAAATAAGCATGTGTTAGTTCTTGAGAAATCTGTTTGTTTTTTTGAAGTGGGTTTAACGATAATCGTTTAGTAAATGAAGTCCATGTAGATACGTAGATGTACTCTACCTCTGTCTGTAGTTGACATATTGCATCTAGCTGACCGATTACCTTCCATTGGGAAGAAGTAGCCTTCACACCTTGATATGGTTGCGGAGGAAATATTTCTATAAACACCCTTTCGGGTTTCCACTTTTCTAAAGTTTGAGACACTTCACTTATGTTAATTCCATTTCCAATTTTGTAGAAAGTTAGTGCGTCAAGTGGACGGGTACCCTCGAACAGGACCATTGCACCTTTGAAACCTGTGTCTAGGGTAACAAATTGCATTTTTTACCTTTCTTATTTTTTAGGATTAATTATTTGACATAGTGTTCAGCCTACGGTTTTATAACCGAGCTGTCTACTGCTGTATCCTTTCCTTTTTTAATTTTAGACACAAACCGTATTTTGAGGAGTATTATGAATTTTTTTAAATTAGTTGAAATTTTAATAGCTGGACTAATTAAGAAGTTACAAGATTCCAAGTTGAGGACTACGAAAGGCGATTCGCTAGTTATAGGAACCGGAAACCGACCCATTCCCAGTAGTTCATTACTCCTAAAAAAATACTCCTCAGACTTACACAAAATTGCCGCAAAACATTCTAATGAGGCAAGCACAATTTACCCAAAAATCCTGGATAGCCAAAAGAGAAAAAAGATTTTGGGGGATAAGCTTTTCGATGCACTACTAGAAGAAAGTAAAAGGCGTATAGCCGAAAATTTACTTACTAAAGCCACAAGAAATGGGGTAGATTTAGATCGGATTTCGATTGTAACTCACCCATACCAATTCACGTATGGGAAACCCGCTGAATTTGCAGTGTGTAATAGAACCGGAAGAAAACTTAAAATTTCCCCAGAGGGGTTAAAACATGTTATCGGTGCGGAGCTTTACAACGATAGATACAGCGATAGGCATTGGGGGTATCATGAGTACAACCCTTTCCAACCTTGGGTTAAAGAAATAATCGACAGTGAATTATTCTCTACCCCATGTACCATTGCAGTTTATAATACATGGGTGGGACCAAAGTATAGTTTAACCGAGGGTGAGGTATACTGTCCTCCTTTGATAAAAAAGTTTTTAGAATACTTTTTTGGAGGAGAGCAAGGACAGTTAGAAGTAATATACTGGTTTATAGGCCGATTGCTTCGAGGTTGTAAGGTTTCAAACATTATTTACCTATTGGGATTGCAAGGAACCGGAAAATCTATATTTTTAGAGAGGTTAATGAGCACACTCCTGGGTGAACGTAATGTGTTTCCTGTAAATTTCAGGCAGCAAAGCAGAAGTGGTTTCACAGCAGAAATGAATAACAGACAGCTTGTTTACAATGATGAAAAACGTTTGGATAAGGACTCTGCAAACGATTTAAAGAGTCTAACAAACAAAAATTTTCTTTCCGTTGCTAAGTTTCAAACTCCTGAAATGGTAGAAGGAAAATTTTCTATAATCATTGCAGCTAACCCTGACGAAGCTGTAATCTCGCTTACTCCCAACTCTAGAAGAAACATTGCTTTAAAATTGCCCGATGTAAAAATGGATGTGTATTTTGAAGCTGACAAAAGACAAGCTATTGTAGAGGCTTTATCCGATGTAGACCAAGTTGGAGCTTTCGCACGATGGTTATTGGCGTACAAGTCTAAATACTCTGAAAGAGAAACGAGTATAGCGTTCAAAAATACCCACTACTACAAGAATGTACTCTTGTCATATAGACATATTCATGAAGGAGAGTTAGTAGAGGCTTTTATAAAAGCAGGGAAGGGTGGACCTGTAAATACTTCCCGAATAAAGATAGCAAATAAAAAAGTCCCAGCTATAGCGGTAGAAAACTTTATCTCACAGTGGAAAGAAGCTGGGTTCAATATCGGTAGACAGGTAGAAGATAAAGGGATAATTACTTTTATTTCTAATGTTGATTGCAAGGAAGATTTTTATACTTCTAGTGTAGAGTTGGTGGAAGAGGATGTTATTTCAGACGATATTTTTGACATGCTCTAAATGCAGCAAAGCCTTTTACTCGTTTAAGAATAAAAGGCTCCGGCTGTTACTACCTTCTAAAAACCGAAGTTAGGAGAAGCTATGAACACCCTAGAGATATAGTTTTTAGTTTAAGAAGTCAACTAAATTTAGGAGAAAAAATGCAAAAAAAAGTAAAAGACGAAGTAAAACAGGAGTTAACCCTAGAACAGTATCAAGAGATAGTGAAAGTCCTTACAAAGGAGATAAAGGGTGTACTGTGCGGCGAGAATGACTTAACAAAAGTTGGTGCACTTGACGCTTTAGTCATGTGCTTAGGAGATCTGATTGCAATTAGTATAAGCTGTGAGACTAGACCTAATCTTGTTGTTAAGGATCGTTCGGAAAAATGCGTAGGGTATGTTGCAAGCAGGGCATCCGAAGCTTACGAGCAAAAATATGGTGATACACTTTTTGGATTAGAGACTAACAAGAAATAAAAAGAAAAAGAAGAGGAAAAAGATGACAAATAGAATTTGTATTACATGTAAAGGTATAAAACCTTGTTCTGATTTTTACGATTGTCTTGGGAATGTTTGCAAAGAGTGTAAAAGATCACAGGTTACCGAGTGGAAGAGGGAAAACTCCGATAGAGTTAGGCAAAGCAGAAAAGAGTGGAGGGAGAAGAACAAACATAGAGTAAGGAAGGTCATATTTTGAGTAGGAAAGTTTTTTTAGATTTTGAGTTTAACGACACAAATGAAAAACACTTAAACGTAGTTTGTGTTTCTTACTTATCTCAAATCGATGGAGTTACTAAAATAGAGACAATTTGGTTACTAGACCCTACTGAAAGAACCAGATTTATAAATATATTAGAGTCTTGGGATGCCGATGGAGTTACCCTTGTAGCTTTTTTTGTCATTGCTGAAGCAAGATCTATACTATCCCTAGGCATAGATCCCAGACGTTTTCATTGGATAGATTTGTGGATCGAATATCGAATGTTACTTAATCATAATCATGCTTTCGAGTGCGGTAAACAGCTTATCAAAGGGCAAGTAAAGCATATAAAACCTCCTCTTCCTAAGTGGGAGCAAGGAGAAGGTTACACTACCGGCGGTAAAGCAGAAGTATCTTTAGCTGCTTGCACTTACAAAATGCTTAATCGTAAAAGGGATACTACTCACAAGCGAGACATGGTTTCTCTTATACTATCGAAGTACAATTTTGACGAAATTGAAGCTTTAGATATTATGGATTATTGTGAGGAGGATATAAGGCATCTTCCTGAGATCCATGAAAAAATCTTTTCAGAAATGTATAGGCGATATGAACCTACGGACAGGCTAAACATTGCAGCAGAGATCCATCAAAGGGGAGCCTATGCGGTAGCTACTGCTATCATGCAATCAAAGGGATATGCAATAGATTACGTTTCGGCAAGGGCTTTCTCTGACTCGGTAAAAGATATAACTTTTCAGATGCAAACAGAAGTTAATGAAGAATTCCCAGAGGTAAGGGCATTTCTCTCCTCTGTTAAAAAAGACAAATACACTCAGAAGAAAAAGAACATACAAGCTTGGGTTAAAGCCCAAAATATAAAAGATTGGGAAAAAACAGATAAGGGGGATATATCTTTAAAACTGGATGCGTTTGAAAGTCATTTCTCTCATAAAGAAGACCAAAAGATTTTCGGGAATAGATTTGTAAAATATTTACGTGACAAGCAATCTTTGAACGGGTTTACTTCTAACTCCACCAAAAAGAATCTATGGGATTTTGTGGGTAGGGATAAAAGAGTCCGACCGCACTTTGGGATTTATGTAGCACAAAGTTCTAGGTCTCAACCTTCTGCAACGGGTTACGTTCTCCTAAAATCTAGTTGGATGCGATACTTGCTACAAGCTCCGGTCAATAAGTGTATGGTTTCTATTGATTACGGCCAGCAAGAATTTTTACTTGCAGGGTTATTGTCTGAAGACAAAAATATGTTAGATGCTTATCACAGTGGAGATCCTTACTTGTATACTGCAAAAATCGCAAAGGCAGTACCTCCTACAGCAACAAAAAAATCTCATAGCTTTATGAGAGATAAGTTTAAGTCGACATGTCTGGCAATCCAATTCGGTATGACTGAGTTTGGTTTAGCAAAAAAGCTTACTAGAGATACGGGAGTAGTTCACTCAGAAGAAGAGGCTTTAGAATTAATTAATCTTTTTGAAGATTCTTATCCTGATTATGTAGCGTGGAAGCAAGATATTTTTGAAGAATATATAGATAAGGGGTATTTAAAATTGAGAGATGGTTGGACAATGTTTAGCGACAACTACAATAAAAGGTCTGTTACTAATATGCCAGTGCAAGGGCATGGCGCAGCTATAATGAGAAAAGCAGTAATACTTGCTCAAAACGTAGGGCTAGACGTAACCATGACTCTTCATGATGCTCTTTATGTAGAATGTGAATCAACTAAAGCCAAGCTTAGTTTAGAAAAGCTGGCCTGGTGCATGACTGAGGCATTTAGGTACTACTTTACTGATACCCCTCTAGAGCAGTATGCCACTTGCAGACTAGATCCAGCAATCTGGGGGTATTCTTTCAGCGGTGAGACAGTACACACCTCGATGGGTGAGGTAGTAGCTACTAGAAGGTACATTGATAGTCGAAGGTTTGAAGATTACAAAAGGTATCGAAAGTATTTTGTACCTAAAGAAGATTTAGAGTTGCTTACATCAATGTAAAGGTGTAAGTTTCGTTATTATTATTTTTTTACAATTGCCAAAATTTGAAAGGAAAATCAAACATGGGCTATAAAGAAGTTGGTGGACAGAAAGTCTACTATAAGTTTAATGAGTGCGAAAAAGGTCAAGTTTTAGTAGAGGGAACCTATCGTAAAACAATTTTAGGTAAGTTTGGAGATCAATACGAGTATATGTCAGACGATGGGAAAATAGTGGTTCTTAATGCCGCTGGTCAACTCGCTTACAAAATGGATTTCATGAAGGAAGGGACAAAGTGTAAAATTGTGTATGACGGTTCTATCATACTTGAAAAAGGAAAAATGAAGGGTAAAAGCGCACATCAATTCATTGTAATGGCAGAAGAGAATTACGGGGAAGAAGAAATTGACGAAGGTCTGTCTTCAGTAGAAGGTTTGAGTGACGAAGGTCTGGACGAGTTTGACGAATTATAGGGGTTAATATGGTTAAAGGTAAACAAATTTCTGGAATTCGCATAAGCTATTCTTCTTCTAATGTGTTCCAGGGGTGTCAAAGAAAATTCTATCATCAAAAAGTTAGGAAAACGGAACCCGATACAGATCGGATTGACGATGGGAAAGCCTTGCGGATCGGTAAAGCTTTTCATGAAGTTCTAGAATTGTGTAAGCATAGCAATTCTATTTTATCCAACTCTCACTACAAAAAGTCCTTCCAAAATAATGAAGTGGATAATCCTACTGAGCAAGGTTTAATTGTAGCCATGGTGAGAAAATACATAAGTCTACATGAGCGAACAAACTTAAAAGTGGTAGGAATTGAGATAGAAATTGGAGATAGGATTAATTACATTGGCTTTATAGATGTAGTTCTTGCAGATGTTCACGGGAATTGGTGGATTGTTGACTTGAAAACAGCCGCAAGACTTAACACAAGTTTGCTTTCTAGGCTTTCTAGGGATCCACAATTAAACATCTACTCTTATTTTGCAAATGAGGTTGCAGAAAAGTGTAAGCTAGACCTAGAAAAATTCCAGGGAGTACGCTATCGAGTGACTACAAAATCTTCGATAAAAAAGAACCCTAAAGAAAGTTTTTCTGGCTACGTAAAAAGATGTTCGGACAGAATGGAGTCCTATGATATAGCTGTTCCTAAAGATAAGTTGATACCCAAAAAGGTTTATGCTCACTTCATGAATCTTTTAAAGCAAATGAGGAATTTAGAAAATATTAGTGAAGAAGAAGTACCTCAAAATTTTACATATTGCGAGACGTACTTCAAACCGTGTGAGTATTGGTCACAGTGTTATGGTAAGACTTTTACAGAAAATGCGGAACAATATGAGATTTTTGATACAGACAACATAGGTGATTTAACTGCTCATGCTTCAAATGTTGAAGAATATGAAGACTTAGACTTTTTATAAAGGATTTTTAAAGATGAACACATGTAAGTTAGCAAAAGATAACGGTCTCTCAAGAGTTATCAACTCAGTTAATCGAGATTCTAAGCGAGATCAAATTATTATTACTGTAGATGTTTCTCAGTGCATTGAGAAGGATTGTCACAGAAAAGAAACATATTTCTTTTTTACAAGAGATACAGAAATTCCTGAACTAGTAAACGTTGCTATCGAGTCAGCTTTGTCTACCGCTACCCTCTGGTTTCTGGGTTTGTGTGATGAAGGAGAGAAGAAATCCTTACCTGCTAAACAAGAAGAAGTAAAAGAAGAAGTAAAAGAAGAAAAGAAACCTGCTAAGAGTAAATCGACAGCTAAGAAAAAGGTTGTTAAGAAAGTAGAGGAAGTATCATCCGTAGAAGATTTAGAAGAATTTTCAGAGCTTAACGAAGATGACGATTACGCTGTAGTAGAACCATTCGAGCCACAAGATATTCTTTTCGACAAAAGCAAACATGAGCATACTGCTCCATTGTCTGAAAATATTTCAGCGTTGCTACCTTCAGATTGGAAAAAAAGTGATGAACACAAGAAGAAAGTAAGAGCACTAATAGCTAAATTACACGGTAAAGTAGATGTAATGAACGCTAAGGGTGAAGTTTTGGATAGCTTCAACGCTTTTTGTGAAGCGGAATTGGCTTAATGCTTAAACTTTACAATCATCAAAAAATAGCTTGCCGTTTCATCTCGGAAAAGAAGTACGTTCTTATTGGGGATGAAATGGGTTTGGGTAAAACTCTAGAAGCTATTGTAGCTTTACTAGATGTTGAAGGGGTGAAAGTTGTAGTAGCTCCTGCACATCTTCGTAATACGTGGAAAAAAGAGATTGTAAAGTGGTTTCCAAAAGAGACTGTAGAGGTAGTAGGTAGTAGTAAACATGTTTACCGGCAAGCAAATTGGTATATTCTTTCGTACTCAATGATTGAACACTGTGAAGTTATGCCAAATGCCGTTGTTTTTGACGAGTGTCACTACATAAAAAATCTAAGTGCCAAGAGAACCCAAAACTCTCACACAATGATAGCTGGCAGCAAACCAGAATACTGCATATGTCTATCGGGTACACCCATCAAAAACAATGCTACCGAATTCTTCAGCGTTCTAAAACTATTATCCCTATGTCCTACTAAAACCAATGGCATTAGGATAACTGAAAAATCACAGTACGCTTTTAATATACGTTTTAGTTACCCTAGAACCCAGATAGTCTATACCCCACATGGAAGTATGGAAGTTACAAAGTTTGAAGGCATAAGAAATTTACCTCGCTTGAAAAGCTATTTGAAGGGAAAATATCTTAGACGACTTACTAAGAATGTCTTAGATCTCCCAGAAATTATTGATAAAGACATTGTAATTTCTGTGAAGAAGGATAAAAAATTACTGGAAGCCTTTCAAGAATTTGAGGCAGGTTGTAAAGATGAACATGTTATGAGAATGAAAGCCTCAAACGCTTTGATGAAAGTGAAAGCTACCGTCGATTATGTTTTTGATTTAGTAACTGAACACAAAGAACCTACAATTGTTTTTACAGATCATGTTGCCTCTAGCAAAGCAATTACTACCGAGCTACTTGTAAAAAAATTAAGAGTAGGTTTAATATACGGTGGGATACCCACCAACGAAAGGGGTTACTTAGTCGACCAGTTTCAAAATTCCGAGTTAGATGTGCTGGTTTGCACCATAGGAGCCGCTTCAACAAGGTTTACGCTCACTAGATCTAGAAACATGGTGTTTAATGACTACTCTTGGAGCTTTACAGACATGGCTCAAGCTAAGAAAAGAATACATAGAATAAGTCAAGATAAGACTTGTATTGTACATTATATCTTAATTTCAGATGCGGACCAGTGGATTAAGAAGAAGGTAATGGAAAAGGAAAAAATATTAACTCAAGTATTGTGAGATTACCCATGCTATCGATAAACCCAGATACACTTGCTAAAATTGCTGCAAATGAATTATGTATCCACATCCTGCTACCTTTGAAAGGTTCAAATTATGTGGTAGTTTTGGAAGACAAAGAAGGCGTAAGAATTACGGAAGAGATCGGGACTGAAATTTGTACTATAGAAAGAACAGAAGACATTTTTTCTAGAATGCTACTAGCATACAAAAGGATTGGAGTGTAATGGCTCAAAAAGGTGGGGAAGAGAATTCCTGCGCTAAGTTAACTGTTACACAGGTTAAAGCTATCTGGAAACGTATGCAAAAAGGAGTTTCATGTATCCGTATATCTAAAGATTATCCCCAGGTTCATTACGGAACTATCGCTAGAATTTACAGGGGGGAGTCTTGGAATAACGTCACAGGCTTGCCTGTTAGAAAATCAATTGCACGACCTAAATATTGGTAGGAGAAAAAAATGGAGTTTGCACCGATTCATAGAACCGGAACACAGAAAATTAAATTAATGCTTTGGATGGATAAACGAGACAAGGATAAACTGCACAGCCTTAAACCTTATAACGTTACTGTTCAAGAGAAAATTCGGCAGATCCTAAAAGCTTTTTTGGAAGGAGATACATCCCCCGACATTGGGGAAGAACAATTCTTCGATTTGGATACACTATAAAGGAGAAAGGAAATGATAATAGCATTAGGAACAATAGCCTTTGTTCAAGTACTTAGTTTAGTAATTAATCTTGTACGATTTGCAGAAGAAGAAAAGTATTTTTCGGTAGCAACAATGTACATGCATAATAGTGATCACTCTATGCAAGTACTAAACAAACAAAGGGAAATGATAGCGGATTTAGAACACTCGATAGAACATATGAAAAAGATGGTTGGTTCCAAAACCCCCAGCTTCATCTTGAGCAGTGAAGGTTTGGAATTTTTCGACAAAGACACAAAAGAACTGAAGCCCATTGTCACTAAAAAATAGAATTTAACTAAGATTAGGGGGATTAGTAAAGAGAGAACCTAAAAATACAAAGTCCCATCCGGAACTTTCTTGTATTCTTGCATCTGTTACTTCACTTTTTTCCCATGTCCAACTATTACCAAAATTTTGATCCAATTCAGGCTTTAGTTGTAAATATCTATCTAACATCTCATTAGTAACCATTCTTTTTCTAGCCATGAATTCATAGAATAAATTTCCAGGTATTCTCTCAAAAGCAATTTCACTAACCTTGTTTACATACTCTTGTGAAACTCCCATTAGACTTTTAAGATATGCTTGAATAACTTTTAAATGCAGCTTGTAGCCTAGATCACATACTTTCGCTTCAATAACTGAAGTATCCCCATCACATTTTTCCCATTTATTCATGTTTGAAGTCGTTTTCCATTTTTTGTAAGACCACACTCTATGCATGATAGCCCACATGGTAGGTGTTATAGTAGATCGGTAATCAGGTGCATAAGTGTGTAACCCTCGCAGTAGACACCCACCTCCAGCCCACTTAGGCTTTTTTACCTTGCAAGGTCTGTTCTTGTCTATAAACTTGAGCCAATTTTCGGCAGGAGAATTTACGGTATCTTTGGTAGATATGTAGTAAGCGAGTACTCCTAGAGCCATATCTCTTGAAAAGTAGGATTTGTGTCCTCGCAGATCCTTACCCCAGCTTCTTCTGATAGGGGATCGGTAGTACATACCAGCCATAGGCTCCCCTTTCTTTGCTTGTGAATACTTTACCCCTGCTTCACCTATAGCGTAGCCTAGCGTAGCCAATAGACCATTGAAAAGACAACTATCCCCATCTGACGTACCAAGGGTTACAAATTCAGTT
>Ga0114918_10004680_pt1 | contig 11843 bp, 7 predicted proteins | sample LantaG_FD_87015 | JGI IMG/M metagenome (GOLD analysis project Ga0114918, IMG submission 87015) | Deep subsurface microbial communities from Baltic Sea to uncover new lineages of life (NeLLi) - Landsort_02402 metaG | ecosystem: Environmental > Aquatic > Marine > Oceanic > Sediment | place: Baltic... | reverse complement strand
CTGCTGGACGGTCTTGTCGTCGTAGACGGCGTGGTCGTCGTAGGCCACCTCCGCGAGCGCACACGCGCCGACCTGCCTGACCGTGCCGAAAAACCCCGCCGGGTTGCCAAGCCCGCAAAAGGCCACCACCCGCTTGCCCGTGAGTTCCTGCACATCCAGCCGCTCGCCGCGTTCGTCCAGCAGGCCCACGGGCCGATGGGCCGACGCGTGCATCGACGCGCCGGGGGCGCACTCCTTCAGCTTGCCGCGGAGGTCGGCCAGTTCGTCGGGGCTGATCTGGTCGCTGCGTGTGATGACGACTGCGTGGGCGTCGGCCAGCGCAGCCGGCCGTTCGCGCAGGAGCCCGCGCGGCAGCACGTATCCGTAGCCGAACGGGTTGATCGCGTCGATCAGGACGATGTCCAGGTCGCGCTTCAGCCGGCGGTGCTGGTAGCCGTCGTCCAGCACGACGACGTCCGCGCCGGCGACGACGGCCGTCTTCGCGCCGGCGACGCGGTCGGCATTGACGACGACCCTACAGTCGCACAGTCGGCTGAGCATCTCCGCCTCGTCGCTCTTGCCCTCCCGCGCCTTGTAGCCGCGTGTGACGATGGCCGGGCTCGCACCGACGGCGGCGAGCTGCTCGACGACCCACGCGACCATGGGCGTCTTGCCCGTGCCGCCGGTGGTGATGTTGCCGACGCAGATCACGGGCACGTCGGCCCGGCGGGACCTGTAGATGCCCTTGCGGTAGTTCCACCGCCGCCAGGCCATGATGTCGCCGTAGGATCGGCCGGCCAGCCACAGCCAGGGCCTCAGCCAGGCCCCCCTCCGGCCGCCGCGGCCGGCCATGATGTCGCGTATCTCGGATTCCTTCATTCGTCTGCGAATAGTCTACCGCCCCGTCCGGCAAGGCTGAACAGCAAATACGGAGAGGCAAATTCGAAATACGAAACAAATCCGAAGTTCGAAACACGAAGCACGAAACACACCGCCCCCGAGCGTCGCCTGACGCAATCGCAGCGGAAGTTTAGCATTTAGAATTTGGCATTTAGCATTTGCTTCGAATTTCGGATTTCGTGCTTCGAGTTTTCGTCGCGCCGCAGGCGCGCCGCCTACATGGCCGCGATGATCGCGTCCGCCATTTCGCGCGTGCCGACGGCTGACGGGTCGTCGCGGTGGGGTTTCATGTCGTATGTGACGGATTTGCCCTCGGCGATGACCGCGGCGACGGCCCGTTCGAGCGTGTCCGCCGCGGGGCGCTCGTGGATGTGGCGCAGCATCAACATGCCCGACAGTATCAGCGCCGTCGGGTTGACCTTGTTGAGGCCCTTGTACTTCGGGGCCGAGCCGTGCGTGGCCTCGAATATGGCCCTGTTCTCGCCGATGTTCGCGCCCGGCGCCACGCCGAGCCCGCCGACCAGCCCCGCGCACAGGTCGGAGATAATGTCGCCGTAGAGGTTCGGCAGCACGAGCACGTCGTACAGCTCCGGCTTCTGCACAAGCTGCATGCACATGTTGTCGATCAGCCGCTGCTCGAACTCAACGTCCGTGTACTCGCCCGCGACGGACTCGGCGACCTCCTTGAACAGCCCGTCGGTGTGCTTCATTATGTTGGCTTTGTGGACGGCCGTCACCTTCCGCCGGCCATTCGCGCGGGCGTAGTCGAAGGCGAACCGCACGATCCGCTCGGTGTTTTCCACGCTGATGGGCTTGATGGAAACGCCCGTCGTAGCCGGGCCCGTGCGAATGTGGCGGTCGGTCGCCACGCGGTTGATCTCCGCGATAAGCTCCGCCGTGACCGGCTCGCCCTTGGCGAACTCCACGCCGGCGTACAGATCTTCGCAGTTCTCGCGGACGACGACGAGGTCGATGTCCTCATATCGGCTGCGGACGCCGGGGTAGCTCTTGCAGGGCCTCAGGCAGGCGTACAGGTCCAGCGTCTGCCGCAGCAGCACGTTCACCGAGCGAAAGCCCGTGCCGATCGGCGTGGTGATGGGGGCCTTGAGCGTGACGTCGGTGTCGCGGACCGACTGGACGGTGGCCTCGGGCATGGGCGTGCCTTCGACGGCCATCACGTCCAGACCGGCTGGGCACGTCGTCCAGTCGATGCTGCCGGCCCCGGCGGTCTTGGCCAGGGCGGCGTCTACGCAGCGGCGGGCGGCGCCAGCCAGTTCCGGGCCTACGCCGTCGCCGGTAATGAGTGTTGCCGTGTGTGTTGCCATAGGCTTTTCCAGCAAAGGCCGTCAGGGCGCTTTTCATCGCCGATCGGGGGGCCGGACCATGGGGTTGGTAGTCCGGAGGCGTCATCGTTGCGCCCTGGTTACATATACCGTAGGCACGCCACCCACGCGAAAAGGTCCCTGGCCCTTTTCTCGGAGCGGCGCAAACCGTAGCATGTTATCATGCCATTAATTGTCCGTCAATGGTGTGTGGACTGTCACGTTTCTCCGGCCCGACCCTCTCGAGCCCTGAGAAGCAAGACAAGGCATCGATCTCCGAGTTCTCACTTGCGATATGTGGCACCAAATTGTAAAGTGCCCTGGTAAAAGTTAGGGCAAGCAAATTAGAGGTCGTCCTGATGGCGCTCAGTTCTGCGACTATTCCGCAACCTTTCCCCTACCAGGGCAGTAAACGAAAGCTGGGCCCCAAAATCGTGCAATGCCTCCCTGCTAGGATCGACCGACTCATTGAACCATTTGCAGGATCCGCTGCCATTTCGGTTGCAGTTGCGTGGGCCGGGAAGGCCCGACGCTTCTGGCTCAATGACACCCACCAAGCCCTCGTCGATCTTTGGAAGCGAATCATCCATGATGTGGATGGACTTTCACGCAATTATGCCGAGATATGGGAGGCCCAACACGGACGCGAACGCGAGCAGTACAATGAGGTACGAAACGAATTCAATAGAACCCACAGGCCCGAGCTGTTGCTCTTTCTTCTCGCTCGTTGCGTCAAGGCTGCCATTCGCTACAACCGAAAAGGGCAATTCAACAACAGCCCAGATCATAGGCGGAAAGGAATGCGGCCAGCTACCATGGCGCGGAACCTCAAGCTCATTTCGCAAGCGTTGGGACCAAATACGAGAATGACCTCCTGGGATTACACGCGGGTACTGGCAGAGGCCAAACCAGTTGACCTGGTCTATATGGATCCGCCGTATCAGGGCGTGTGCAAGAACCGCGATCCACGATACGTTGACGCCATACGCTTTGTAGAGTTTGCTGAAGCTCTCGAAGTCCTCAACGAACGCGGCGTGCCCTTCATTGTCAGCTACGACGGACGGACCGGCGACAGAACGTATGGACGGAAGTTGCCATCACATTTGGGCTTGTACCACGCGGAGATTTACGCGGGGCGTTCAACACAGGCGACTTTGCTGGGACGGAACCACGACACGTATGAATCACTGTATCTGTCGCCCGCACTTACCGAGCAACTGACACAGATCCCAGAATCCCTAAAGGGGCGCCAAAAACCGCTTGCTCTGTTTGACTAGCGACTAATAGCTCTCAGCCCCGCCTCTTTGAGGAATTCGGCCACAGACAAATGACGTTTTTTTGCTACGCCCGCGATGCGGTCAAAGTCAGCAACTTCCTTATCCTTCCAGACTAGATCAACACGTCTTTGCGGCTGCATTGCGATATGGTCATAATCGTCAGGGTCAGCCCAGTAGCATCTTTGGCAGGTTGCCGGATCTCGTAATTCTGTACTATTCTCGCAGTGTTCGCAGCACCAGCTCTTGACCCGCTGGAGCCCAATTGCCACGAGCATGAACGCATCCGGGTTGCATTCAGGAGCAGCTTCATCACCAGCAACTTGGTACGGCACACGATGATCAATGGAAAGATAGCGAGGTTCGTACCGGACCCCTGTGAACGCGCATCGCCCATCTTGACGTTCATACAGCTGGTTTTTGAATCTCTTACTGAAGGGCTGTCTACCGCCCGTCTTGTGCTTTTCCACATCGTCGGGGTCACCGAAGCCATACGCAGCGATCTTTCGCGTGCCTGCCTTATTGGAGACGCGGACAGTTTTGAGTGGTATGCCGCATTCGAGCACGTCCATCCGCGCTCGAGGCGGGTGCTCGTAACCATACTGCTCCCGAAGCTCCTCGGTGGTTACTTGCCCGTGCTTCAGGATGTGGTTGATGACCGCCAGCGCACGTTTCCCCTTCACTTTCTTGATCTGCTGCAGGATTTTCGAGTGAACTGCCATGGTGCCAGCCCAACATGCTAGCCGCTGCGCCTGCGCCAGGCAAGGCGCTACCCTCGGCGGGGTGGCGCGGGCGAGGAAACGTCGGCGTGCTTGACAACGCGCGGCGGTTGCCTGAAGATACCGCCCGCAGCACCGACGGCATGGACGCCAGGCCGGCCCGACGGATTGGCCCGCAGGCCCCTGCCCGAAAGCCGCACCCCGCCCGTCAGACGTGCGGGCCTAAGCCGGGTGCGTCAAGCCAACGATTGAGGTCTCCAGGACGATGATTGAGGTCCGCAATCTAACCAGGTGGTACGGCCGAGTGCTGGCCGTTGATAATATCTCCTTCGACGTCGCCGCCGGGCAGGTGGTGGGCTTCCTCGGACCCAACGGCGCCGGCAAGAGCACGACGCTGAAGATTCTCACGTGCTATCTGCCTGCCACCAGCGGGCGAGTGAGCGTGGACGGGCTTGACGTGCTGGCCGATTCCCTCGCCGTCCGCCGCAGGATCGGCTACATGCCCGAACGTGTCCCGCTGCCGGGGGAGATGCGCGTCGGCGAGTACCTCACATATCGCGCCGCCCTGCGGGACATCCCCGCCCGCCGGCGACGGGCCGCCGTCGATCGCGCAGCCGAGCGCTGCTGGCTGAGCAGCCCGGAAGACATGACGCACCGCCGGCTGGACCAGCTTTCCCGCGGGTACCGCCAGCGCGTGGGCCTGGCGGAGGTGCTGCTGCACGACCCGCCGGTGCTCGTGCTGGATGAGCCGATGATCGGCCTGGACCCCGTGCAGATCCGCGCCATGCGCGAGCTTGTCACCGCCCTCGGCGCCGACCACACGGTGATCCTGTCCAGCCACATCCTGGCTGAGGTCGAGCAGACGTGCAGCCACCTGGTCATCATCGCCGGCGGGCGAATCGCCGCGACTGGCACGCCCGCCCAGCTCCGCCGGCGCGTCGTCGGGCCAAGCAGGATCATCGCGGAACTGAAGGGCGCCTCTGCCGACGAACTGGCCGCAGCCGTCGCCGAACTGGACGGCGTCAGCGACGTAAAGCACGCCCGGGCCGGCAAGTGGACCCGCCTGACGATATCCGGCGACGACGAGAGCGACGCGCGGTCGGCCGTGGCGGCGCTGGCTGCCGAAAAGGGCTACCCCCTCCGCGAGCTGCGGCGCGACGTGGCCTCGCTGGAGGAGTTCTTCGTGCAGATAACCTACGATCAGAACATCACTCAGGACCGGCGCGAGCCGGCCTGAGCAGACGGGCCTCCCTATGCGAAAAACGCTGATCATCGCCCGACGCGAACTGCTGGGGTACTTCGTTTCGCCGCTGGCGTACGTGGTGGGGGCGCTGTTCCTGGCGGCGAGCAACTTCTGGTTCTTCCACAGAATCTTCCTGCCGGGCCAGGCTGCGTCGATGCGCCCGCTGTTCGAGTCGATGGCGCACCTCATGGTCGTCGCCCTGCCGCTGCTGACGATGCGCCTGATCAGCGAGGAATACCGCAGCGGCACGATAGAGCTGATGATGACCGCACCGGTCACCGACGCGCAGGTGGTCATGGGCAAGTTCATCGGCGTGGCGGGCTTTTTTCTGGCGGTGCTGGCCACGACGCTTGTGCCGCTGGTGCTGATGGTCGTGTTCGGCCGGCCCGACGCGGGGGTGGTCATCATGGGCTACGTCGGGCTGATCCTGCTCGGGGCGGCATTCCTGGCGGTGGGGCTGTTCGCCTCGGCCACGACGGAATACCAACTGGTCGCGGCGATAGTGGCCGGCGCGATTCTCTCGGCGCTGGTGTTTCTGCCCGGCGCGGTGGTCGCATACGGCCACGGGCCGTGGAGCCGCCTGGCCGCCCGCGTGAACCTGATGACGTACTTCAAGGACTTCGCCCGCGGCATCTTCGACACCCGCGGGGTCATCCTGCTGGCCACGGTAACGGCGCTGTTCCTTTTCCTGAGTGTCAAGACACTGGAATCCAAGCGATGGCGGTAGACTCCGCCACCAAGCCTGGCCGTGACGGCCCGCAACTGCTCGCGCCCGCCCGCGCGAGAGCCGCGGCGATCGCCTCGATCATGGCGTCGCTGGCGGCCATAGTCGCCCTGGCCGCGGCGATTATGGGACCCGTGGGCAACTCGCCCGTCATAGCGGCGACGGCCCTGATATGGGTGGTGATGTTCGTCGCGTCCATCGCCGTCGCCCAGCGCCTGATGGCCGGCCGGCAGTGGGCCCAGCAGGCGCTGCTGGCGTTCTGGGAACTGCTCGCCATGGCCTCGGTGTGCGTGCTGCTGGGCGGGGCCATGTACGGCGGCGAGCAAGGGCTCGTGCCGGCCGGCGCGGCGGGGTGGCTCGCCGTGCTCATCGTCGTCGCGGCGCTCGCTGTCGCGGCAGTGATGTCCGGCCTGCTGATAGCGGCATCCCGGCCCGGCTCGCGCCTGAGGTACGGTTCGGTAGTCACCACCTCGGTGGCCGTCGCGATAGCCGTCGCGCTGGCGGTGAACATCGTCGCACAGCACGACTACGTCCGCACGTCGGTGGAGTCTTACGGCATGTACCGCCTGTCCAACCGGACGCGACGGGTAATCGACGGCCTGGACCAGCCGGTCAAGCTCACATGTGTCTACGCCGCTGACGAGAGCGGCGCCTACGGCAAGAGAACGTTTGAGCTGCTGGAGGAGATGGCCGACTACGCCGCGCGGCGCGGCAAGCGGCTCCAGGCCGCCAGCGCCGATACCGAAAGTGAAAAACGCGACGTGCTGGCGGAGTTGACCGACAAGATAAGCGCCGGCGCAGGCCACCACATCGACTACCTGCGGAGCTTCGTAGCGGACTCACCCGCCCTCGTCGCGGAAATGCGGGCGCAGGCGGGCGTCTGGTCCGACCTGCCGGCGGGCGCCTACGTGAACCAATGGCCCGTCGCCGAGGACGCGCGGCGCCTGTCCGCCTACGCCGACCGGCTGGAGGCGCTGCGTTCCCGGTTGGCCGGGCAGGTGGGCTCGCCCGGGCTGGGCGGACTGATCGCCGCCGGCGCGGAAGTGCCGGACTACGCCGCCCTCGCCCGCGAGACCACCGCCTCCCTTGCCGCCGCGCGCAACAAAATAGCCGACATCGCCTATGACCTGCAGGCCATCCAGGCCGTTGCTGCCTCGGCCGAGGCCAATCGGCCCGGCGTGGTAGATGGCATCGACCGCCTCGCCGCAACGTGCCGGGCGATGACCCAGGCCGTCGGCGCCCCCGGCGAGGCCGCCCCGGCCGATCCGCGGGCGCTGCTGGGCGAGTTCGTCGAGCGAGCGGGCCTGACGGTCCAGGGCGCCCAGGGCGTCGCGATCCTCCTGAGCGAGCTCGCCGGGCGGGAGAATTGCAACCGGCTAAAGACAAGCGCCGCCTGGTGGGTGGAGTTCCGCGACGGCCAGGGCTCGGTCGCACGCATGTGGCCCGACGCGCTGATGGTCACGCTCGCGCCGCAACTCGGCGCGTTGGCCCAGGGCGTCGATGACGCCCTGGAACCGGGAAAGTTCACCGACGAGTACCTCGCCGGGCAGGTCGCTCCGCTGCGACAGGACGCAACGCGATTTTCGCAGGCCTTCGCCGACGCATCCGAGCAGGCACTCGCGGCGGTCGACCGCATAGCCAACGTCGACGAGACGTCGCTACGGATGATGGCCGATGCGAACAGCGGCGCGCTCATGCGAGGCCTGCTGACCGGGCTGGACGACCTGCTCGACCGGGCCGGCCGGCTCCCGCCGCTGGCGGACGAAACGCTCCCCGACGACCTCAAGAGAGACAACATCATCATCGTCGAAATCGGCGACGACACGGAGGTGATCCCCTTCGAGGCGATCTGGTCGGCCTCCGGCGGCGCGGGCCCGGCCGACGAAAACCAGCGCCGGCTGTTCAACGGCAACGACGCCATCAGCGCCAAGCTCCTGTCGATGACGACCGGTCCGGTCGCGACGGTGATCGTCGCCCACTACCGCCCGGCCGGCGACGTGCCTCGCGCACAGATCGAGTTCACGCAACTCACGACGCTCTACAAGCTCCTCGCCGAGAGCAACATCGAGGTGCTTTTCTGGAACGTCGTCAGCCCCGTGTCGCAACTGCTGGCCAGGGATGATGCCGACCAGGCCACCTACGCCGGCCGCCCGGTCGCGCTGCTCGTGCTGCCGCCCCGGCCGCAGGGGATAGCCCCGGCCGGTCAGCCCGCCCCGACGTTCGAGCCCAGGCACATGGCGAAGATCAAGCAGGTAATCGACAGCGGCACGCCGGCGGTGTTCCTGGCCAGCTACCTCTGGCCGACGCCGGGGCAGGCGCCCGCCGAGCTCAACGCCTACCTCCGCCGGGAGTGGGGCATCGACGTGCGGGACAACTACATGGTGATACCGACCATCCCGGACCGGACCGAGCCGGGCCGGTTCATGCTCAACTACAGATGGATGGGCCATCTGCCGCTGGACCTGTTCGCCGATCACCCTATTGGCGCGCCAATCACGGGCCAGCGGACGCTGTGGTGCCTGTGCTGCCCGGTCGAGATTTCCTCCGACCGTCCGGCCGGCGTCGCCATCGAGCCGGTGCTTGCTATCCCGGCCGCCTGGGGCGACCGCACGTGGGCGACGCCGCACGTCCGAAACGTGCTGGCCCAGGCCGACCGCGGCCTGGTCAGCCCGGACTACGACCGCGCCGAGCCGGACCTGCCGGACCTGAGAATACCGAACGACGAGGTCGGCATGCCGCTGGCCCTGGCGGCTGCGCGACAGGCGCGCCCGGCCAGCGACGACCCCGCCCGCCCGGCCGAGGGCGCCAAGCCGGTGCGAATCGTCGTCCTCGGCGTAGGCACGTCCTTCGTGGACGGGTACATCGACAGCCCCCCACGCGCCGATGTCGATGAGCCCAAAGGCGCCGGCGATCCGCCGCGCGCCAATGCGGAGCTGGTAATCAACAGCGTTCTGTGGACAATCGGTCGGGAGGCTCTGATCGCCGCGGGTCCGCCGCGGGCCCAGCCGATAAAGGCGTTATCGCCGGCCTCCCTGGCTGTGCTGCAACTGTTGTGCGTAGTCGTGTTGCCCGCTGTGATCGTCGCGGCGGGTGGAGTGGTAATGCTTGTCCGCCGCCGATAGCGTTTGGCCTTCGGGCCGGTGAGCCGGACAACCGGGAAAGTGAACGGAGTTGAGAGCAGATGAAGTTGCGCACTATTATTGTTCTGTCGGTCCTGCTTGCCCTTTGCGCAGCTTACGTGGTCGTCAGCCAGTGGGGCAGGCTGTTTTCGCCGGCCGCGCTGTCGGACAATCGCTACGTGTTCGACTGGCCGGCCAATAGACTGACGTCCCTGACGATTCAGGCCGCCGACGGACGGCGCGTCAGCTTCCATCGCACCGGCGGCGTGTGGCGAATCGTCGAGCCCGTGGCGGCCCGCGCCGACGAGGAACTCGTCGGGCGAATCGCCGAGGCGCTCCGTGAACTGAAGTTCTCTCGCAAGATCCCCCAGAACGGCCACGGCGCGGGCAATCACTACGGCTTTGCCGATCCGGCCTGGCGAATCCATGCCGTGGACGCAGACGGCCGAGAGATGGACCTTCTCGTCGGCACGCAGGCGCCGGCCATCGGCGCCACGCAGGTGAAAACTTACGTCCGCCCAGCCGGCCGGATGGACGCCTACGTCGTCGACGTGGACTTCGCCGCCCTGCTGGACCGGCCGGCCGTCGCCTTTCGCGACAAGCAACTGCTGGCGATACCGGCTGAGAGCGTCATTCGCCTGAGCGTCGAGGGCGACCGCCGCTACACGTTGCAGCGCAGCGGGGGCGTGTGGGAGGTTGCGCTGTCGCCGGAGCGGACCGTGCCGGCCGATGACGAGGCGGCCCCGGCGCTGGTCACTCGCGTGGCGATGCTTCGTGCGAGCGGCTTTGCCGACGCCGCCGCCCCCGGGAGCGACCTGACCGAAAGCAACGCGGCGCTGACGCTAAGGCTGGCCTACACGGGCCGCTCCGGCTATGATTCCGCGTGGCCGGAGGAGACCATCCTGCTGAGCCGAGCGGGCGAGCAAGGCGTCTGCGCCAGGCTCGTCGGCGAGGATACGGTCTTCCTGATCGACGCCGGCGCGGCGGCCAAGCTCCAGCCGGACCCGACATCACTCAGGCGCAGGCAATTGATGGACCTCCGTCCTGCCGACGTCTCGCAGGTTACCATAGACGCACCCGCAGGCGGCGTGTCGCTCCTTCGCGTGGGCGCCCGCTGGCGAATGCTCCAGCCGCTCGCCATCCCCGCCGACGAAGAGAGCGTCGAACGACTGCTCTACACGCTGTCGACGATGCACGCGACGGCGTTCCACGACCAGACCCCCGCGGCTGTGCTAGGCCTGGCCGAGCCGACCGCCTCCATAACGCTGGACCTGTCCACGGGCGAGCAGGTGCTGGTGATGGTCGGCTCGCCGGCGCCCGACGCGGCGGGCACGTTCGTCCGCGCCGGGGTTGAATCCCCCGCGGCGACGATCTCCGCGGCCGTGGCGGACGTGCTGCTCAACGGGACCGCCCACTACATCACTCACAAGATCGGCGCGATTCCGCGCGACGCCAGGGTCATCAGCCTGGTGTTGGTCAGGCCGGACGGCACGTTCCGCGTCGACCTGGACGACAGCGGCCACTGGCAGATGCTCGCCCCCACGACCGGGCGGGCCGACGACGAGGTGGTCGAGAGAATCGCAAGCCGCATCAAAAACCTCCGGGCCGAGGAAATCGTCTCCTGGTCGGACCGCCTGCCGAACATCTACCGCACTGATCTCAGCTCCGCCGTCATCACGGCCGCGGCCATCGACCCGTCGAGTCCGGCCGAGGTGAACGAGCCGACGACCTACGTGCTGCGCGTCGTCAGGCTGTACGACAAGTGGTCGGGCAGGTCCATCGGCGACTTCGCGTGGGAGCACGGCGCCAGGCCGCCCATCGTGGGTAAGGTCGACAAGAGCATCTACCGCGACCTGATGGCCGACCTCACCTGGCGGCAACTGTGGGACATCGACACTGCCAACGTCCGGCAGATACGCATCGTCCAGGGCGGCGATGAGCCGATCGTCCTCCAGAGAGACGGCGACCGGTGGGTCGTCGCCGACGACCCGTACGCGCGGGTGAACGTCGCCGCTGTCGGGAAGTATCTGGACGGGATCAGGCAGTTGGAGGCCCAGGAGTACCTCGCCGACAGCGTGGCGCACCTGGACCGCTTCGGCCTGCACGCGCCCTGGCTGACGGTGGAGCTGACCGACGGCGACGGCGAGGTCCGCCGGATTGCAGTGGCTGACCACGGACCCGACGAGAGCACCCAGACGCGATACGCCACCGCCGGCGGCGTGGACGTCGTGATGCTCATCTCGACGGACACGGTCGCCAAGCTGGCGATGCCGGGCGAGAAGTTCCTGGCGGACTGAATGAATGCTGAATGCAAAATGACAAATGATAAATGACAGGCCTTGCCCGGCCGGGACGACTGGGATCGAGGATTCGCCGTTTAGCATTTATCATTTAGCATTTGCCGTTTGGCATTGTCGAAAGCCACCTGGCCGACGGGGGCAACTGTGCAAGCGCCCCCTGGGTTGCTATCATGCCGCCACAGTGACTGAGCAGCGCACAACTCGGCTGATTTGCCCCCTGACGGCTGACAGCCTGCCCGCCATGCGCGCGGACATGCAGGCCG
>Ga0114918_10004678_pt1 | contig 11844 bp, 19 predicted proteins | sample LantaG_FD_87015 | JGI IMG/M metagenome (GOLD analysis project Ga0114918, IMG submission 87015) | Deep subsurface microbial communities from Baltic Sea to uncover new lineages of life (NeLLi) - Landsort_02402 metaG | ecosystem: Environmental > Aquatic > Marine > Oceanic > Sediment | place... | reverse complement strand
AGGTCATCGGTTCGACTCCGATAGGGTCCACGATTTATAGTTTGGTAGTTCTATGAACACAGCTCTGTAAAAAGAGATTATCAAAGACTACCGCAAGGACAATACGAGGTGTGAGGTGCGCGCCCCACCCAGTTGGCTTTATGACCGGTTCGAACCCGGTATTGTCCACAATCTTCACAAGATGGTTCGAATCCATTACTCATAGTTGATCATTGAGGTTCTGACGAGGACATGGCAAAGTGGGGACGTTTGGCTCCGTAGCTCAATTGCGAAGAGTACCGGACTCTTAATCCGGGGGTTAAGGGTTCGAGTCCCTTGGGGGCCACAATAAAATATTTCCTCGGGAGTAGATAGGTTTATACATGCAACGTGCAGCCTACCCCAAACCTATCCTCCCACTTTGGTGTATTAGTTCAGTTGGTTAGAATATCGGCCTGTCACGCCGAGGGTCAGGGGTTCGAGTCCCCTATACACCGCTATCTGTAGTAAAAGAAGAGTTACTTCGTTGGTTAACTCGCAGGTTCGAATCCTGTCATACGCATCCAAAATCGCGTTTGATTTTTGTCTCTTCTTAGGTTTCTCAGATTATTTTAAATTAAAAATGGAGGTTATTATGCGAAAAGCAATTTAGTCCCTTCGAAAAGTGGACTTACAAGAACAGAAAAACGAAGAAAGAGATACTCTGATAATTTCAATGAGATCTTTAATTTCTTTTTAAAATCATATCGAGTCGGTATTCTGGATTTCTGTGGATCAGAGGTCATTACAAGATTCGATATTAACTCTCAAGAAGGAAAATTTTGTTTTAAGAGCTTTGAAAATGGGGTTTACTCTAAGGAGCAAATTTTCCAAGGCATAAAAACAAAACATCCAAATATTCTAAAAGGTGTTATCGTAGGAAAAAAATCTTGGGGGCTCTGGAAGAATGAATGGAGTGATGGAATATCAGAAGGATTATTTACAATAAATGAAATCTTAGAAGAGTTCCATAAGTATAACATTAAAATACCAGATCCTTTATTTAAGGATTTCCTTAATACGATATTAAGGAAAATTGGGGATGTAGCTCAGTGGTAGAGCGCCGGCCTGTTAAGCCGTTGGTCGTAGGTTCAATCCCTACCATCCCCGCCAAACTGTAGTAATGTATAAGAGTTACTTCGCCTTTCACGCGAGTGCCCCGTGGTTCGAATCCCGGTACCCCTGCCAGATATTTTTAGGGGTGTGGTGTAGTGGATAACATACTTAACATATCTCTAACAAAATTTCTCAGTTTAATGCCCGTCTAGCTTAATTGGACGAGGAACCGATTAAATGTTAACTTTGCCCTTTCACGTATCGTTAAGTGCACAACGATGAAAGACCGCATTAAAAGACTTTTGGAAAACGACAGATACGCGATCTGATCCAAGTACACCTGTTGGCATTAAAGGTACCGAGAGCACTGGCATCACTGTCGGTTGTGGGAGTTCGAATCTCTCGATGGGCTCTAATAATTTGTGTCTGTAGTACTAAATAGGCTAAAACCCCGGGCTGTTAACCCGTCAGATGGAGGTTCGAGTCCTCCCGGGCACGCAAAACTTGTTCAAAAAATTAACTTGTTCAAGTTTCATGAACAAACAAAAAAATTGAACAAAAATATATTGCGGGGTAGGGCAGTTGGTCAGCCTGCGAGGTTCATATCCTCGAGGTCGGAGGTTCGAATCCTTCCCCCGCAACAAAAACTGTAGTAAAACATAGGGTTACTTCGTATCATAAACGATTACCGGACGGTTCGATTCCTCCAGGCGCCACCAGATACTTTCGGCGCTTTAGTGTAGTGGTAACACAATAAAACGCCCAAGTTAAATTTCTCAGTTTTAATTTTTTTGAATCATCTCTTTCATCTTTTAGAGTATATAAAAAAAAGATGAAATTTTTGAAAAATCTACTATTATTCTTATTTCTTGTTTCTTTTCATTTCATAATAAATGCTCAACAAGAAATTCAATTAAGATGGAATCCATCTACTGATAATGTAGGTGTGACAGGTTATAATGTCTGGCTAGATGGAGAATATTACGGAAGTACATCCGATACAACCTTTGTATTTTCTTTAGACCCAGGAATTTATGCTATGGGAGTTTCTGCTTATGATGCAGCTGGTAATGAAAGTGCTATGTCAGAAGTACTAATGGTTGAAATTGAGGATAGAACATCCCCGACAATACCAGATAGTTTAATGATAGTTTATCCAAATCCTACATATGGAACCTTTATGGTTAAATTTGGAAAAGAAATAAAAGATAATTCTGTTATACAAATAATCACAGCAGCGGGGAGACTAGAATACCAAAGGGCAATACCCTCTGCTGATATTTTCTACGAAGAAGAATTCAATCTGGAGGGTGTTTTAGCTCCTGGTATTTACATTGTTGCATTAATAGAAAACAATGTCAGAAAAGGACATACTTATATTGTAATATCAGCTAGAATTAAACATAAACAAGTTTAAAATATTGCGGGGTGGAGCAGTTGGTAGCTCGCTAGGCTCATAACCTAGAGGTCGCAGGTTCGAGTCCTGCCCCCGCTACTAAAAGTCCTTCTTCGTGAAGGCAACGACCTCTTAGCTCAGTCGGTAGAGCAACGCCCTTTTAAGGCGTGGGTCCAGGGTTCGATTCCCTGAGGGGTCACTTCTAATACAAAAATATGTTAGTATCATTTAGACAAACATACGGAAACGAAAGAAGTAAATTATATGAAATTCTATTTAATGACAAAAAATTAATAGAACTCTATAATTTGTGCGACCTAAATATTGTTTCATTTCACAATTGTTCAGACGAAACAATAGAAAATTATAAAGGACTAAATAGTGTAAAAAATACGGAGTATTTAGTTTTCAATGATATTGAATATGGAGAATGTATCCGAAGATTGAAAATAAAGCTACATGAAATTGGATGTACCCATTTCCTTTTTACTCAGGATGATACTTTCAGCGGAGATAATGATTTAATAGATTGGAATGAATTCGTAAATTATATTAAAATACATTCTTCTAATTTCATGTTAAGCTTGCAATATAATCAGGCATTAGAGAATGCACACATACTTAAAATTTGGCCTCATGGAAATCCGAATCCAGAGAAGGATAAAAATCCGCTAAACTTAAAGCCGGACGAAGTATTAAAAACTTTCAACGTATTTCATTTGGATTCCCCTGTTTTTGTAGCAAATACATGGGCTGGAATAGATGATACTCCTTATGTTTGTACCGCAGATTTATTAGAAATATTATATGATGATTCTTATTTAGAATCTGGAAGTGTTTGGGAATGTGAAATGAATCTTAAAGAAAAATTCCAAGAAATTTCTATTCCAAGATTTATAACTGATAAGATAATAGCCAGAAATTATAATTTCATCGGTAGAACAATGTTTAAAAAAGAAATAGATAAATCTTTATTAATTGATAAAAATTTATATTAAAAAAAAATCGTAGTAAGGAATTAGGGATACTTCGAGCTGGGAGTCCAGCACAAAACTGTTAATTTTGAGTCGCGGTGTCGAAACCGCCTGTTAACCCTACCATTTTTCTCGATTTTATTTGGTGCCGCAGCATATCGGCGTATGTTCCTCCCTGTCACGGAGCGAGATTTGCGGGTTCGAATCCCGTCGGTACCGCCATTTTTAAGGGGCTATAACTCAGCTGGTTCAGAGTGTCTCGTTTACACCGAGGAAGTCGGGGGTTCGAATCCCTCTAGCCCCACTATGATTAAAAGAAATCTTTATTTTAAAGATGGTGTTCTTTTTGCTGATGGATACGAAAGAGTAGTCCATGGCGGAAGAGGAGATTATGTAGAATTAGCTAGGGAGCAAATACAGGTTTCTCTGCAATCTCATTTTAAGCAAGAATTGCCCTTAGAATTATCAGATGAGGAATTCTTCTATTATTGGTTAGAACCTACCGAAAGAGAAGAAAAGGTTTATTGGCAGTGTAATCAAGTTCATTATGCAGATTATAAAAGAAATTTTTATTACATTAGTCCAAAATTACTAATGCCTTTTGATAATAAAGAACTATTTTAAAATACATAAGACATGGAACAGAAAGATTTAAAGATTATCTACACCAAGGGATCAGGACCTGGTGGTCAGCACAAGAATAAAGTTGAAACTTGTGTTGTAGTAACCCATGTTCCTACTGGGTTGCAAGAAAGATGCCAAGATACAAGAAGCCGAGAAAGAAATCTTAATCTTGCTAAAGAAAGATTAGAAAAGAAAATTCAACTTCAAGAGGATCAAAGATTGCAAGAGCAGAAAAATGATCGTAGGAAAGAACTTATTAAGACTCAGCAAGTGGTCCGGACCTATAACTATAATAGGAATGAGGTTTATGATCATCGTACAAAGACCAGACATGATTTGAAAAAATTTATGAAAGGCGAAGTAGATTTATGAAAGATATATAAATAAATGAAATATGCTTATAATCAAAATGAAAGATGGCGAGAACATTGAAAGAGCTCTTAAACGATTTAAGAGAAAATTTAATGAGACTAAAGTGCTTCCTCAGTTAAGAGAAAGAGAAAAGTTTACCAAACCATCTGTAATAAAAAGAGAACAAAAGAAAAAAGCTATCTATATTCAGAAGATAAGAGCTGCTGAAGAAACTAGCTAAAATAATTTGTCTATATGAAAAAATTCGTATCTTCATCTTTAAGAGAATTTCTAAATGAATCAGAGGATCCTGTAGCATTAGCAGTTCTTGGAGCTCCAGCCGGAGGAAAGTCCTATACTATGAATAAAATCAAAGATGTGGTTGATGACTCCGGTGTTTTAAGAACTCTGGAAAAAGGAAAAGAATTAACGGTTGATAAATTAAGAGATGAATTTCAAAGTAAAGATCCAGAAGAACAGTTAAAGGGCTTTATAAGGGCTTTTTATTATATGAGGAAAAAAGCAAAAGAAGATCCTAATGAATTTAACCAATGGTATCACGATATTGCGGGACTCTGGGTTAATAAATTTGCTAAGTTAATGCCAGAATTAGATATTTCTTTAAATGGGAAGGAACTAATGTTTGGAAAGAAAAAAGCTAATAAAGCTGCAGGATTAATTTATAAAGTAGATGCAAAAAAAATTATAGATCGATTAGATAATTATAAGGATTATAAAAGAGTTGTTAGGTATTTTCAAAATATGAAGCAAACTCAAGCCGTAAATAAGAAAATGGATGTTTCTTATGATGAAGCTGGAGATGAGCCAAGAAAAATTATCAAAAATCTAAAAGGACTACACAACAATGATTATATTACGGATGTATTTCTTATTCATCCAGAAAATGTAGCCTCAAATCTTATTCAAAATTTTTATAGAGTAACAATAGGGGGTGATGGGGGAAGAGATTCCAGTCAAGCCATAATTGGGGCCTATAACGATATTGAGCAGAATAAAGATCTTTATACTACAAATTCCGAAGGAAATATTAAAGTTCCATCTAAAAATCTTTCGAAAGTTTCAGAGCCTCTTAAAAAGACGAATGTTGAAGATGATCAAAAGAAAGGTAATAAGCCTATAGATCTATTCGTAGAAGTGGAACCAATGGATCCACCAGTAGCATATAAAACTTTCATGGCTAAATTAGACAAAGGTCAAAAGCTAGTTTTTAATGCTCTTTTAAAATATTCTGTATATGATTTAGAAAAACTCCCTCAAAATGCTCGGGATATGATATTAGGATTGACTAATAAAATGTCTAATGAACAAGCTATTAAAGTACTCCAACATGCTGCTAAGTCAGGAAAGTATGTTCATAAATTTGGAGGAGTAACTCCTAAACTAGCAAAAAGAGCTAGTGAAATTATTAAATAACAAGTATTTTTTGTATATTACCTAAAATGCCCCCGTAGCTCAGTTGGATAGAGCACCGGATTTCTAATCCGGGGGTCGTGGGTTCGAATCCCGCCGGGGGTACTAAATTCCTATATTGGAAACAAAACAAACATTTAAAATTATGAGGAAAATTTACGCATTAATAATTGTAATTCTATTAACTTTTACCACATCTTTTGGGCAACTTCAACTTAATGAAGCAACAAGTGATTCAATAACACAGTCATTTGTATTTTGTATGCCTTTAGCAGAATACACAGATAGCATAATTTATTTAAAGTGTGGTGATATTAAGATGGAAATAAAAGCCAGCGAATTCCACGGGCAAATGATTATTAATATCATACCAAATGAGGAGAAAGGACCAATTACTGAAAAACGATCAATTAATTGGTACATACTTCCAGAAAAAGAATAGACAAATGATTCTTAAAGCAATTATAAAAAAAGGAACTAAGGATGATCCCATTTGGATGGTCCATAGAGAACTTAGGGATTATAGGGGTTTAGAAACCGTTATAGCCCAAGAAGATGATAATCTTCCTGTATTTCAACCATTTCCAGAATATATTGACCAGGATGAACTGGATAAATTCGACTGTGAAATAGTCGAGGTTGAAGTACAGGTTAAATAAAACCAATACGTCGTATGGCTCCATAGTTCAAGGGATAGAACGGAAGTTTCCTAAACTTTAAATATGGGTTCGAGTCCCGTTGGAGCTACAAAGAACAAACGACATGAAACTAAAGAACATAATAAGGGCTCTTATTGATCAGGGCCCACCTAAAAGATTTATAAAGAACTTTTTCATCACCCGAAATGCGTGGGGATTATTTCATAAGAACTCTCATTGGAGAGCTGATACTGGAGAAGAAAAAGTAAAATATAATACCAGAAAATCAGCTGTAAAATCAGCAGAGGCTATGGAAAAGAAATATGATGGTATTTTCAGAGCATATAAGTGTGTTCATTGCGATGGCTATCATATAGGTAAAAACAATTACCGAAGACAAAAAATGAAGTAATGGAATTACAAAAATTTGATAATTTTGAAGATTTAAAATCTTCCTCTGATGAAAGGTTAATGGAAAATCCAGATCCAGGGAAAGTCAAAGACTTTATAAAAAAACTTAGGGATGCAAGTCTTAATTTGGCCCAGTAGCTCAATGGATAGAGCGCCTGACTACGGACCAGGGGGTTGAGGGTTCGAGTCCTTCCTGGGTCACTAATGCCCCAATAGTTCAATTGGATAGAATGTCGGATTTCGGCTCCGATGGTTGAGGGTTCGAGTCCTTCTTGGGGTACAAAAATAATGCGAGAATAGCTCAGTGGTAGAGCATCACGTTGCCAACGTGAGGGTCGTGGGTTCGATCCCCATTTCTCGCTCAATGAGGTGTCGGCAAGGTCCAGCCAAGAGGACAGGATGAGAGGCAGGTATGATCGAAAGTAAGACTGCTTAAATTCTTGGAGATAAGATTTCGCCTTCAAGTTCGTACACCTCAAATAGCGACGTGCCAGAGTGGTCAATCGGAGAGGGCTCATATCCCTTGCTCTTCGGAGCTCGCTGGTTCGAATCCAGTCGTCGCTACAAGCATATATAGAGAAAATGAAATGAGTGAAATTCTTTATATTCGACAAAGGCTCTGTTTCCTATATAAGATTTAGGTTTCTAAGACGTAAATTTCTTATCCCTTTTGTTGTTCTTCAATTAGCTATTTCAGTATCCCTCCTTTTTACCATTTCAACATATTACGACACCCTAAAAGAAAAAAAACTCCAAAATGAGATTTCATATCTCCTTGATGAATTTGATCAGGTAAATCAAAGAATTATACAATCTGAGCTAATACTTAATCAAATAAGAGAGAATGATAGTATCATATATAAAAGCATTTTTGATATATCTGATGTCACAGGCCGTAAATTTGAAGTTTATTATGATAATGATAGTTTGACTGATTATTCTGGCTTGGTTGAAGAGACGAATCAAAGACTCTCTACTTTAGATGCGGGAATGGAACAAGAAAATTATGAATTAAAAAAGCTAATCTATAAAGCTGAAATACATCAGGATATGTTAATCCATGTTCCAGCTATACAGCCTATAGATAATAAAGATCTTAAACGAACGGCCAGCGGTTGGGGATTTAGAATTCACCCGATTTATAAGATTAAAAAATTCCATTATGGCATTGATTTCACAGCAAAAGTAGGAACCCCAATTTATTCAACAGGGAAAGGAAAAATAGCTTATGTAATTCCTCACACAAGTAAGGATTCTAAAGGATATGGAAATCTTATAATTATTGATCATGGATATGGATATAGAACTCTATATGCTCATATGAATAAATTTAATGTTAAAGTTGGGGATGAAGTGGAAAGAGGGGACATAATTGGATATGTTGGGAATACAGGCTTATCTACTGGGCCTCATCTTCATTACGAAGTTATTAGATATGGACAAAAAGTAAATCCGGTAAATTATTTTTTCAATGATCTAACTCCGGAAGAATACCAAAGAATAGTTAAAATTTCTAATTCAATCAAAAAATCTTACGATTAGGTGTACACTAGGTGTCCACTATAGTACACCTTTATGTCTTCACTTTTTTATTAAACCATTCGCTTTCAATGTTTTATATGTTATGGCATAATATTCACATTATTATACATGAATAAACTAAAAAATAATTGAATTGATGAAAAAATTATTAACAATTTTGGCAATCCTATTAGCAGGATTTTTTACTACAGCAACTGCTCATGAGAAACAGGGGCATAAATATGAAAAACCGATTCCCATTGAGGAATGGATGACTAAACCTTTTGATTCTCATTCAGGATCAATTCTATTATCTGGATCCACTATTGATCACGGGGATTATGTTATCACACAAACGGAAGAAGTGTATTATTTTATGGGTAAGGAATATGAAGTATACAATGTAATGTATGATGACCCAACAGCAAATATGAAAATAGGTGTTTATGGTCGTGAATATATCGCGTATACTGAGGATTTTATCTTCTTTTATGAATGTACTAAAAAAGGATTTGGAATTCGAAGAGCATTATTTAATAATTCTGAAGTTAGAGATTTATATAATGAAAGAGAATACAGCAAGCAAACTATCTTATGTGCTGAAAAGAAAATCGATACTTTACAGGCTCTGGGTCTTATTGCGGTATATGTACCAAAATTAAAATAAATGGAAATCATGTATAATAGAGTTAGAAGAACAATAGGAAAAGATCGTAGAATCTTTGGCGTGTGCGGCGGGTTATCAAAATATATTGACCCAGAAGCAGACCCTGTAATAATGAGGCTGATATGGGTATTTATGGCTTTATTTACAGGTATTTTCCCAGTAGCATTTGTATATTTTATTACTGCATTAGTATTACGAAGAGAGGATCCGCCAGAGGCTAAATCATAAACCGATAAAGAGAAGGAATAACACCTTCTCTTTTTTTGTGGATATATAAAACAAACTAATAATTATGGCATTACCATCATCTGGACAATTGTCCTTATCTGATATTTATGGAGAAATATATGGGAGCCACACCACTCAGCAGGCTTCTTTGCATGCAATGTCTTTGGCTGCAGGCAAATCAGTACCAGATACTATAAATGAGTTTCATAGTTATTCAGCTGGTTGGGTAGTTGATTATACCAATAGCCCTACATATACTACAAATTACGCTTATGAAAAAGATTGGTATGATAGTTTAACAATTACAGGACGTCAATCTGGCCAGATTGCTACTCTGACACTTAACGCTACTTTTAATGAAAATAATCCTTCAGTCCTTGCGCAGGTGTATTATTCTAAAAATAGCACAACATCATGGACAAGTTTGGGATCATGGAGCTCATATTTTAGTGGTTCATTATCTATAACAAATGTGGACTATAATGACGTTATTAGAATTAGAATGGCGATCATTGCTATCGGGGCACCCGGCTCAAACGGAGATATTAATACAACTTTAACAGGTGGTACAATGACTTCAGGAACTGGATCAGTAACTGCATCCGGCTCAGTATCCTGGACAGCATATGCATATATCTAGTAGGTAATTCAATAAAACTTTAATAACCTTTTATTATATAAGTCTTGAACAAAACACATAATGTTATGAATCAAGACATAATGAAACAAGCAGGATTTGGAGACTTTGTTGACGCTGTTAATAAAGGAAAATGCCCATGGTGTGGAAGCACTAAATTAAGTAGAGAAGATTTTAAGGACGATCTTTCCTTTAAAGAATTTGGAATTTCTGGGCTATGCCAGAAATGTATAGATTCTTTTTTTGACTAATCTCGGATATTTTATTTCGATATATAGGAAAACGACATTTATGCCCGAATATTTAGAACAAAAAATTATTTGTCAAAATTGTTTAGAAGAATTTATAATTAAAAGGAGTATTAATTCGATTCCATCTAAAAGAAAATTCTGCTCCCGTTCTTGTGCTACATCTTTTCGCAATAAAAATCATATCGGGTGGAAAAGACCGCAAAGTTCTATCGATAAACAAAAAGAATCCATCAAAGATTTTTGGACATCTGAAGAAGGAAAAAAAGAAAGAAAAAGAAGAAGTACTCAGGGTAAAAACCAAATGTCTAAAGAAAATATCGTAAAATATTTTTTGATTCTATTGAAAAATGGAGAAATGACCCAGAAAGATATAACAAAAGTATAGAAAAACAGAAAAATACTATAGCAAAAAAAATTGAAGCTGGAGAATGGAATTCATGGAATACACGAAATATTCGTAGTTATGCAGAGATTTATACAGAAAATTTTTTAAGAAAAAATAAAATTGATAATTTTGAAACTGAAAAATATATTTCTAAAAAAGAATTAGGAGAAAATAAAATGGGGGGATATTTCCTCGATTTCTATTTTCCAGAGTTCAAAGTTAATTTAGAAATTGATGGGGCTCAGCATGAAAGAGAAGAAAGAAAGGTCTCTGATTCTCACAGGGATTCCTTATTAAGGGAAAGGGGAATAAATATTATTCGGATTAAATGGGTTAATATTAAAAATAGAGAACAAAGAAAAATATTTTTGGATAATTTAGAAAATTTTTTATCTTTTTTGAATAAATAAAGTATGGAAAACATAATACTCAATTACGACGATTTTTAGGTTGGCTTTGCTAATCTAAATTAATCGTCATATGAAAAGAATACGAAAGAAGAAAGAATCTCAGATTCTTAAGTTAACCACTGATCGAAGGGAGTATAAAATATTATCTGTTTTTGACTCCGACCCTTATCCAGATTGCTCTTATTGGAAATTTCACAATACAAAAACTCCAAGAACTGACAGCAATTGGAAAAGAAGAAAGGAATTAACACCATTTGAGGTACGTATGTACCGATCTTGGAAACATAATAGAAAAACTCAATGGAAAGATTAAGCGGCTTTGTTTAAGTAAGAAAAACTTTACTTAACTAAAATAACAAAGCTTATGAGATTTTTTGATGAAGAAAGAAAAACTACTAACCGTGGAGTCTATAAAAGAGCTGCGGTCATTAGAAAATTATATTGTCCAATCTGTCGTCCTAATCGAGGATGCAATTCAAGATGGCAAAGAGATTTACCAACAAAAAATTGGAAGTTTAAATATAAGAAGAAAAAGCAATGGCAATAACTAAAGAACAATTTGATGCTGCTTATAATAAGCATGCTCCAAGCAAATTTTTAAAATTTGTTTATACTCACTACAATGTGAAACTTAAAAGAAAACCTACTCCAATAGGAACTCTATTAGCTGTAATTGGATGGGCCATCGGTACTGCCGGAATAATCGTATTTGACCAGCTTGGGATGAAAGATGTAGCTCTTAAATTTTTGTGGGCATATATTCCATTTGCAGCTTTAATTATTGCATTACCAGCACATTTGATGAATCAATCCAGAACTAGAAAGATTGCTAAAAAGTTGGGTATT
>Ga0114918_10004676_pt1 | contig 11847 bp, 19 predicted proteins | sample LantaG_FD_87015 | JGI IMG/M metagenome (GOLD analysis project Ga0114918, IMG submission 87015) | Deep subsurface microbial communities from Baltic Sea to uncover new lineages of life (NeLLi) - Landsort_02402 metaG | ecosystem: Environmental > Aquatic > Marine > Oceanic > Sediment | place... | reverse complement strand
AATATTTTCTTGGTTTTTCTCCGAAAACCTAATTATTGCTGCTTTTCCATTGCTTGTTGAGTTAAATATTCTTACTTTCGGTTTTGGTTTCATTATATGCCTCCCATTGCTTGGATTAGTAATGTTATGAAGTGGTATTTGTGGAGCATTACAATTATGTAGAGAATTACCATAAAGAACAAAGAGCCAAATATAATGGCTAAATTGTAGTATTTCTTCAATAATTGGTTGTTTCTTCTTAGTAATGTGTTTAGATCCTTAATACCCCATATTTCTTCTCCGTTTTTGTCTTTGTATTTCAATTCATTCTTTCTTTGGTAACACATTTGTTTTGCCTCCACAATAGCCTTAATAATGATTCTTAGCCCTTCTGAGCCATTATTTGCTTAATACAGTCTTCTGAGCAATAATACTTGCTATTGTAGTAAAAATGGCTAGGATTATTACCACAAACAGCACATTTAATATGTATTTCATCAATTAGTTCTTCCCAAATTTCTGTTTGTTGCTCGTTTTGCTCGTTTTGCTCATGTTTCCTATTAACCCCCCCTATAGGGAGTGGAGTGGGAATTTTGGTAAATGGAGCAAAACGAGCAAATATCTCATCCTTCCAAGTTGATTTTAAGTTAATTCCATCAACCCAGAATAAAACCTTATTAATTGGATATCCTTTTTCATCAGTTGAAATTTGCTTTGATGTTTTATCTCCCCAAAAGCCTTCATCTTCTAATGCTGCTTTAAACTCTTTAGATTTAACTCTACGCTTTTTATGTTTCTTTAAATAATAAACATAAGCAGTATAAAGCTCATTATAAGAAATAAATAAATCTTCTCCTAGATTACAACAAGAGGAGAGGAATAAAGGTAAAGGATTTGAAGAAGAGATGTATTTTTGTTTCCTTTCTTCTATAGCCCCCTGATTCGTGAATTTTCCATTTTCAATTAATTTAGGAAGTATTTTAGTAACTTTCAATGCTAGGTTATTATATTCTTTATTAGGTATTGTTTTAGTAATATCTTTCCCTTCAGGAAATTCATTAGCAAAATCTATTATAAACCATCTTCTGAAGAAACCATCAGATGTGTCTTGTGTAGTTGGTAATGAGTTTGAAGCAATAATAATTTTAGCATAGTTATAATCATCAAATGGATCTTTACCTTTCTTTTCATAACCTATCTTGTCTCCACCAGTAAGTTGTTTTAAAAGGCTTGTGCTGCTTAATAATCCAAAATTTGTTTCCCCCATTAAAGCAACTAACTTTTTATATAGTTTAAAGCTCTCAAATCTACTCTTCCCATTACCAGTTATTAAGTCAAGGCTTGTACTTGTTACATTTTCTTTCCCAATAAATTTATCTAATATTTTTAAGAAACATCCCTTCCCATTCCTTCCACCACCAATTAGACAAAATAATAATTGAATAGGGTAATCAGTATAACAACAATAAGCAAGAAGTTCATATAATACAGGAACCATATCTTCTCCAACCCATTCTTTAAATAACTTATCCATAATTGGTGTTTCATCTGTTTCTCCAAAATCCCAGGGAATAGGATTAGTAAAAAAGAAATTTGGTTCAACATCATACATCTTTCCTGAACTTATTGAAAATGCTTTATTTTTGAATTGAATCCATTTTACTGGAGATTTTTTAGGTATATTTTTTCTACCAATTCGTTTAAATGCTTCAAGATAATGTGATTTAAGTTTTGAATTTACAGTTTGACCAAAAAAACCTAGAGCATCATCTAATTGATTCATTATATCTGTATCATCAACTTGTTCATATCTATCTTTTTTCCAAAACCAAAATATACCAGATTTGTCATAAAAGAATGGTTGTTGTTCATAAAATTGTTCTACATTTTTAGTATAATTATCTATTAACAAATTTGAAAATTGAGTAGATTTCTTTTGGTTTTTTTCTTCATCTATTAATTGTTGGAGATATGGTTGAGCATCATTAACTCCATCTTTGACTAATATTAATTTTTTTATTTCATTAGTTTTCCAATGTGGGCAATATTCAATAGGAATCATATGTTTATCACTTTTTAATGCCAAATCACAACCATACTTCGATATTATTAACTCCCTTATTTTTTCCCTCTCACCTTTCTTTAATTGAATTAATCCATTCCAGAAAGTATGAATATGTTTTGCTCTCCAGCTATCAGTAGCATAAGCATAAAATTTTATATCTTCTTCTTCAAATCTTTCTATTAGTTTTTTATAACCCTCTGTTTCTTTATCATAATCAAAAACAATTTCATTTTTAAGAATTTCTCTATGCGTTGATTTTTTTATAATTTTTTCATCACAAGAAAGATATGCTTTCCATTTAGCAAATAACTTTTCTCCATCTTTTTCAAAATTATATGTTAATCTAAAATCAGTAGATTGTTTGCCTATTTCATAATATAATTTAGATAACCATGATTCTTTATTCATTTGAGTACCTTTTTAAGATATATATTTATAAATTCTTCTTTGGTCAAAATATAACCCCAACCCCCAGCAGGTGTTTCCGTATTTAACATTTTTACATGGAATATATCATCCCCTAAATCCCAAAATAAATTTTTAGAAACAAAACCATGAATTTTTCTAGGATATTTCCACCTAAAACTTCTATACCCACTTCCATCTATTTTGTAATGTCTCCAACCCAGTTCATCTATTGTTTTTTTGCCTCTAAACATTACATTGTCTTTAAATTCTTCTGCGTTAAATAACCAGATTAAATTATTATAAAAAACCTCACGGTCAGCTATTTCATTTGTACTTATAGGGGAATTTTGTAATTCAATAAAGAATATTCCATTAAATATATCTGCTATATGTGTTTGTTCTTTTCTTTTTATTTTAACCTCACAGAAATTGGTTTTGACTAAACTTTTCCATTTTAGGTGCCAGAAAGTTTCTCCTTCCCCCCAAGAATCACAATCATTATCTCCTTTATGAGACCAATGCCACATATTAATATCACCACATTTAGGTATTAATTTTTCATTACACATAGGGCAATAACAGATTAAATTAGGTCTTGCTTTAACTTTATCCCCTTTTTTATTTGAAGCATAAATCATTTACTTCCCCTTCTTCTTCCAAAAACTAATGAATTTTCCTTTCTTTCCATTGTCATCTTGGATTACAACAATATCTTCTGCTTTAAGTTCTAAGTACCTTGCCAAGTCAGCAGGAATAACAAACATCACAGAACCTCCAATATCTTTTAAATTTCTTTCAAATTGCATTTTAACCTCCTATCATCAATATAAGATTAGTATAAGTTAGCTTATATATAAATATTTTGTAGTAACTCAAAAATAGTTATTTCTTCCAACGTTTCCACTTCGGAACATTAGTATAACCCTTATCATGCTTCTCTTGAAGGCAACCCTTACACAGCTTCTCTTTCCAAAGAACAAAAAGGCAACTAAACTCTAAGCCGCAACTGCCGCACTTTAGCATTTTTCTCCATATCTGAATGTACCTTATTGAATGTTGTTTGTACATCTTTCTTTGTGCGTTTACTTAGATCATAAAGTAATCTTGTCCACATTTTAATCCTTCAACCTACTAATCGTTTCTTTTATTGCTCTCAACTCAATAACAATATCATTCAAAGCCTGCACAATTAATTCATCAGAGCCAACAACACAACCTTGCTTTTCATATACTGTTGGTTCTTGGTCTGCTGCTTTTCCAATTGCCATTTTAAACCTCCGATTCCATAAGAACCATGTGCCCTTGTTCGTGGTCATACCAAGCACCATACTTATTGTATAGATATTGTGCTTCTAACAAAGTCATCTGCTTCTTTCCTTTTGGTCTTGTTCTTATTGCATACCTTAATGTTGCCATCAATAAACACCATCCTTATCTTCTATTATTCCACCACGAACTGTTGTGGTGTCGCCCTCAACTTCATACTCTTTTAAGCTCTTTCTCATCTTTTTTCGCCTCTTTTTTGTTTTAATCATAGTGTTCTATTTAGTTCTCTTGTAACTAGCATAGGATTACAGAACATATCACTCACAAGCCAACCATCGTTGGTAACTAAAATACCATAACTCTTATCTATTGTTAGATTCCTCTTTTTTAACATTTGTTTCACTCTCCTTTTTTTCTGTTTTTTTAATCCATACTTTGAGCAAGTCGCCTTCAACAATACATTCAAATTCAGCGTTGTTCTTTGGTATGATCATTGCTAATGAATTGCCAATCTTAACTACCTTGCCAATAAATATATCTTGGTTTTCTGTGTTAGTTTCTTGTTTTTTTGCCATAAGAATAAGTTAAATTTAATTATATATAAACCTTTCTATTTAGATACCGCACTATTGCGGGTATTGAAAATAAATATACTACATATAGTATATAGAACTAGCTCAAGCTACTATTAAAATTAAAAATAAAAAAGAAAGAAAAAATATTTTATAGGTTTCCTTGTCCTTTGTCAACTCTGTTAATTATAACAATGATTATTGCTATAATAGATATTAAAACTACTAATCCTCCTAGTGTTATCCAAGTACCAATGCTTGTCCCAAGACCAGTAACAGCAGTTGTATAGTTTGTTACAATACCACTTGCTGCACTTTCTGCGTCATAAGTAAAGCTATAAGTTATATTGACATCAGCATATGTTGTAGTGGTTGCGTTATAAATAATATCACTAGTAATAGTGGCATTATCTAATCCAACTACTGCTCCACCAGCCCATATCTCAGTTATAGTCAAGCCAGAGAACCCAGTAGCACCAGCGTTATCAACAGTATATCCTGAACCATTAAGATATGCTCCTGTTTCATTTGGAACACTAACAACAGTTGCAGTTCTTCCAACAGTGGCTAGATTACCTCCAGCGATAGCAAATGCGAATAGAAATATAGCAAGGACAAAAATACCTATTACAAGACTTTTCATAAAGTCAATTCCCGTATTTTGTTGTTCCATTATTCCTCCAAAATAAAAAGTTGGGTAGGATTCCGCCTACCCTCCGTGTTGCAAAACAGTAGGTGTTTATAAGTTTCCACCCATTCCGCCTTGATCTATCCTATTAACAATCATTATAATGACTGCGATTATAGCGATCAAAACTACTAAGCTACCTAGTGTTATCCAAGTACCAATGCTTGTTCCCAATCCAGTTATAGCTGTTGTATAATTGGTTATTAAAGCTTGAGCATTTGTATCAGATGTGCTTGCGCTTAGATTAGCTCCTGCTATTGCTAAAGCGAATAGAACGATTGCGATTACAAAAATTCCTATAACAAGGCTTTTCATAAAATCAATACCAGCAATAGCTTTTTTACTCATTAATTTGAATAATTTTTTCATTTAGAAGTCACCTCCACTGATTACACAGCATTTGGTTATTAAATGTTTCATTTAGAGGTATATATGCCCCCTTATTAATATATGTTTGTTAACAGCGTTTACGTTGTTTACATAGAATGTAAACAATTTAAACACTACTCATTTTAGAGAATATAAGCCAGATTGTTCCAAGCGTAGCAAGAACAATCATTTGTGTAACAATAAATCCATTAATCATTCCAGGAATCATACCTATCAAAATAACAAACCCAACCATTAAATAACCAGATACTGCGAAAGAAACTACAGCATCTCCTTTACCAGTCATACGTTGTTGTGCGAAATACATACCCAATGCAAATACGAAGTACAACATAATAACAACACCATTCATAAACATCCCAGCACCAGTAATATTATTAGCATGAATAAATATATCTTCAACACCAGTAACATTGACATCAAGTATTGTTTCGTAAGTCATTTTATTGCCCCACCTTTACTAATTTCCATATTCCAAATATTAATGAGATTAAAAGGATTGCCCCAACCGTTCCTGTGACTAACGGAGGAATCCCTAAAACATTACTTATTGTTCCAAAAGTTAAGTTATAGAACACAGTCAAAGAATTTGCCATTATTTTACCTACTCCAAATATAGAACTGAAGATTAATTCTCCTGCTGAAATAATAGGATTATCTTCTGCTATTGATTGTAAACCAGATTTAGATGCTTCTCTTGTACTTTCTACTGCTTCTTCAAGACCAGCCAAATTAATATCTTCTGTGTCCATATCAATTGGTTTGTTTACATTTGTAAAATTTATTGCAAATGTAAATAAGCAGATCATAAATAGGGTTACTATCAATCCGTTAATTAAATAGTCTTTAAATTCTACCATTTTAGTTTTTCCTTGATTCTATTTTCCATACTAATATAACGCCAGCGCAAATAAACCATATTACAATTGAGGTTATGCTAAATAATGAACCCTGCACTGTTAATCCTAATAATCCACTAGCAATCATACCAATTATTGCTAATATTATTGCACCTATTGGAGCAGACAATGACATTAAAGGCAAGGTGATATACATTAAAGCAGCCATAAAGAAACCAATATTTCCAAATACTTCAAATCCTTTCTGATTTAATGAATAACCTAAGGTTGTTACTAATTCACCATCCATATACAATTTAGCTCTTATTGAAGAGTTACCATACAATTCAGGGATAGCACAAACTAAATTTCCTGAAGAATCGCTTACTGTATCAGAACAAATGGTGTTGTTACCCCAGTTGTCATACAGATTAGCACTAAGCAACATATTAGCGGAAGAACTATCGTCTGTTGTGAAAAAAACAGTTAATGTTCCTAATGTTTCATTTAGTTCATAAGTATATTCTAAGTTATCATGCTTTCCAAAATCTTCTACAGTAGTTATACTCTGGAAATCATACAGGTTTATTTGACAAGGCGAAGATGGACAAGCAGCCAACATATCTAAGAACGTGCTTAACACAGCACCATTCTTTTTAATAACAAACCCATACTGCACGTCTTCAGTAACAAGATGCCCTACAGTTTGCCCTAATTCATTTGTTAATCCGTCTTCAACTACTTTATATTTTCCTTCTTCTGTGTAGTACCTAAGTATTTCTATAACTGCTTTGTCTATAGGCAAGAATACACTATTTTTGTAGGTTATAAGGAAGCTTTGGCTATCTGCTGCTAGTAGATCATACAATGCTATATCCTGTGTTGTTTGGCTGTCATTAAATGTATAGTTTTGTAGGTAATTAAATTCGTGAACATAGTTGTCTGCAGAGTATTCAACTAAACCATCAATATAGAAGCTTTCGTTAGCAACTCTATCTGCCACACATATTGAAGCATTGTTTGCATTAAAGCTTTTGTTAAACTCCCCAATCAATACTCCAGAAATAGAGTTAAAGTTAAGGTCTACTTTTATTAGTGGATTATTAGCCCCTGGAATTACAGTTTGGTTTTCTTCATCATATAATGTATAGTTAATTATAGCTTTAGTATAATTTTGGCAATCATCTATAAAGAATGTTGTTACTTCTTGTATTCCATAACTTACATTATATAATGTTCCGTCTAAGTTTAATATCCACGAGAAACTAACATTTTGTTGAGTTGAAGGTGTTGTTAAAGCAATGCTGAAATTAGTTGAAGTATCGTTGTATATTGAAGTCTTGTAATATAAAGAAGCATTAATATCTGTTATGGAATCTGGTTGAGTTACATTCATATAAAACCGAGTGTTCTGGCTTATGAAGATTGGTGTTGTGTAAGAAGAACTAGGGTTTAAGTTTCCAAACTTAAAGCTTTCTGTAACACAATTTAATTCTCCAACAGAATTAGAAACAATCTTTTCATCTTTTAGCCCATAAACATCCACTTCTATTTTAGTATTACTTACTCTGCGAACAACATATTTGCTACCACCCATTTCAAGATCAGCCCAATAACCATTTTCTCCAAGGCTAGGAATAACAACATGACCAGCATATAACTGTAATTTAGCAATATCAATAAACTTATTGCTTTCTATTACAAATGTTTCTATTGCAAGGGGTTTTGTTTTCTTATTGAATATAGGTGAGTATCTATCTGAAATTTTAATGCTTTCAGCAGCAGCATAACCAGAACTGTCTTTAGGATATATGCTAATATAATCATCTTGTAACCATAGCCACCTGTTCTCTATGACATATTTTACTCCCTCTTTTTCATATCTTATAGAATCAACATCGCTTATTATATTGGCTGTGTGTGCGTCACAGACCCTAGCAGATATATTGTTATTAACTAAAGTGCTTACTGTGTGGCTGATATTTAATAAATACTTAGTAGTTCCTAAATTACTACCATTCCATAATATACTACCATTTTTCCAACTAACATTGATAGAATAAATCTCTCTTTCATCTGTAAAATTAATCTGTCCATAAAGACTTCCATTCCAAACAATATCATTAACATTTGCTTTTATTATTGGGTTTGTTGTATCTAAAGTTAATGTAAAATTACTATTAGCAAAATCACTTGTATTACCAATGCTACAATTTATATTCCATATATAATTTCCTTCTGAACTAAATGTATGTGTTAAATTTTGTGTTACATTAACAGGAACATTATTAATTGTTTCTTCTATAATCCAATTACTTGTTTCGTTTGTATAAAACTCACATTTATCAGCAAGTAAAGAACCGTTATCAATAGTAACATTATATTGAAAACTTTGTGTTAAAGTATTATTAATAGCATCATCTAAAGGAGATATTAACGTTGTTGTAATACTTGTTGCTGGTGGTGTACTACCACCAGTCAAAGTCAATAAATCCCAATCCCAATTTGGATTATGAGTATTTGCTTCATAAACAAACAATAAATCAAATTCTTGATAACCCCCACCAGTACTGAAATCAAAATTATTACCAGAAACATTTGCTAAATTATTTACTCCAGAACCAGAATATGTAGCAATAGTACCATCTTCTTCTCTAAACCATAAAGTATTGGTTCCATTTTGATGCAAACAAACAGTATGATTTCCAGTAGCAGAAAAAGTAACACCTGAATCTTGCCAACCATCACCATCATAAGTACAAAAATTAGTATTAGTACAATCTGCATCAGTTCTATATTGTAAATAACAACCTGCTCCACCACACCATCTTAAAGAAAGAAAGTTAGATGGATTAGTCCAACCAAAACAATGTATATCTGCTGTTTCATTCCATTCATATTCAATATTTTCACTAGATGTACCAATACTTGCACATAAACTTCCATCAATTAAATCATAAATAGGATTATTAGCAGGATTTGTCCATAAATTACAATCTGATAATGAATCCCCATTATTAACATCTACTCCACAACTATTACTTCCATCATCTAACCATATAAAATCAGCACTAAGAAAATCAGAAGGAGTTGTACTTCCTCCAGAAGGATATAAATCAGCACTAACAAAACTACTTAAAACAAGAATCATACCAAGTATTACTAATATTGTTTTTTTCATGCAAACCCCAAATTGTTCTTTCTATCTCCTATGTTAATAAACATTAGTATCCCTCCGATAACCCCTATAATTGTAACCCATACTGGTAGGTTAAGAATTATATAGTTCATTCCAGTAAATCCTTGCAGAGTGGTAGAATACACAACATTCTCAGTAAGTAGTTCTTCGTAAGTATTAGATAATGGTGCAGATATAACCACTGCTAAGAGCATAAGTAAAATATATGGCACTGCAAATAAAGGATGCACCCTAACCATAACATTGCCTATCCACACAGCCAGTATACTACCAACAATAATCATAACAGAAATCCATTTTAGTGATTCTAGGGCGGGAGAAACCATACCAATTGTAGCTTCCATGTATTGAGAAGCATTAACTTCTTTAGTATCCATCGTTGCTGCAACGTCTCTAAAATTTTCAGTACCAACATTAATGACATATATTATTGCTCCAAAAGCAAAAGCCAAACCGATTATTGTAACTATCCAAACAAAAAGACTGCCAAATACTCCTAAATTTGCTTTCTTATTCATTATTTAATCTCCGAGTTTACTAATATTTCATCTAATTTTTTTATTCTAGATATTGCTAAGGTTAATCTTCTATCAGACAAATCTCGTTTGTCTTTTCCAATGACTCTTCTCTGTGTCCTAATTGTATTAAGTAATTGTTTGAACTCAACATCTACTCTCATTATTTTGTCTTTCATGGCTGAAGCCCCCTATCTAATAATGCCTGTGTTTTCTTATCTGCTAAGAAAGACACTAAAAACATTATAATAGCTGTTACTGAAAAAGGAGTTGCTAATGCTAACAAGATAGTATATATCATATGGAAAAACGTGCTTAAAAAAGAAGTGTAGAGTATGTTCCTAGAAATTTCATAACCTAAATGCATAATCCATATTCCTATAGCATAACAAATAAATATCAAACCAAATTTATAGTATTTATTCCAATTAACATTTGTTACTGATCCAGTTATGCTATCTTTATTCCATCTTGTTCCGTCAATAGCGAAATAACCGAACAATGAGATTGAAAATATAACCAGAGCAACTAAGAACAATAATCCGTATAGTATGCCTTGAGAATTTGTTGGTTTGATTCCTGTTGGAGTAACTTCAAAATTTAAACAACCAGTGGCTGTATCTTCACCATTACCACAATGATAACAGTAGGCATATTCTCCTAATGAAGTTAGATTATTAGCTCCAACAGTATATGAGAAATAAGTTCCGTCTTTTACCATGCCAACATTTGTAAGGATATTGGTTGAATTAGGGTATTTTACTGCGGTGATATTACAATAAGAACAATTATTGCAAGTTTGGTAAACTTCTACATCTTTTCCCTGCCCAAATGTTCCAATAGAACTAGCACTAATTACTTGCATCAACACAACGAATATAAATAACCAAATTATCTGTTTTTTTATGATTGTAAACACCGTATACATTCTATTATTAATATAACTTCCCTTTTAGTTCTATTAATCTAAATACACACCCCGCTCATAAAGTTACAAAACTGCCCATATATTGTTATACCGCTAGTATTATAATAAATACCTGTTGTTCTATTTTTATACCCCATTATTCTTAAATAAGGAATACTTAATGTTGTTGTAACATTACTAGCACCTATTGTGCTAAACCCATAGCTATCTGTTACAACACTACCATACGTGTCGTTGCAATAAGCTGTTATTGTAAATATCCGTAATGTTACTTAATACTAAAGAGATATTATTCTGTAATGAGACTACTGTAAGATTAACGGAATCGACTTGGTTTACTAAATTGTTTAAAGTAATATTCATACTTCCGACATCTATTGCAAGTTGATTAAGCGTATTGTTCATGTTTACAAAGTCTGAATAATTTCCAGTCCACCTTGGGTCTGTCTCATTTACACACAGATATGCACTTCCATTCCATTGAAGTTTTTCTCCGCTTCCATCACATTGCCCTGGAACTATAATCTCAGAACACGAACCATTTTCTAAACGGATTTCTCCTCCAGTACAATTATTTGCGTATATATTAAAATCCCACCATTCAGCCCACCATAGACTTCCTTTATAACAATAAGTAAAAGAGTTATATATCCCTGGAGTATTCATCACACCTAAGTTATATTGGAATCTATTGTCAACAAAAGACATATTTTGGTCTGAGACTATATTTGTGTTGTTTGGATAATAGACATAAATCGCACATTCTTCAGAACCTTCCATATCGTAATTTCCAGTAGAGTTAAGAAAAGTCCCTTGTCCTAAACAGAGTGTAACATTATCTCCTGTTATGAATGCATTGTCTGGGTTGCATGCAGATGCAATACTAATATTTAAAGCAGCTATTAGAATTAGTATGAAAAAAAAGGGAGTGTTCCATCTCATTTGATAACTCCTAAGCACCATGGGTATGTTCCATCTTTTTTACAAAGCTCTGATTT
>Ga0114918_10004675_pt1 | contig 11848 bp, 8 predicted proteins | sample LantaG_FD_87015 | JGI IMG/M metagenome (GOLD analysis project Ga0114918, IMG submission 87015) | Deep subsurface microbial communities from Baltic Sea to uncover new lineages of life (NeLLi) - Landsort_02402 metaG | ecosystem: Environmental > Aquatic > Marine > Oceanic > Sediment | place: Baltic... | reverse complement strand
TGGATTATGAAAAGATTCTCATTTTAAGAGAGTTGGCTTCTAAATCCACCGATAAGAGCGTGAAAAACTTAATGAAAGCCCTTGATGCACATCTTGCCACCTTTGTTGTTGAACGTGATTACAATGTGGCAAAGATGACAGAGGCCGTTCAAAAAGGAAATAAAATGATCAGGGACTTAAGCAACGAACTGGGACGTTAATTTTTAGAAGACCGGATTATGAGGATATTTATTGTTGTTTTATTGATTACTCTGTGGTCTGAGATTATCGGGTAGGAAACTTCCCTATTAAAAAGGAATTAGAAAAATTACAATAAATCATTGTAATTCATTATTATTTAATATATTACAATATGCGTTACAGTCTCTATCTTCTCCTGCTGCTTTCATTTTCTGTACAGGCACAGCAATCTGTTATTAAGGAGGTTATACGTCCAATAACTACTTATCCATTTTCAGATCCTGACCCTGTGGCACGTCCCGGCCGGGTATATCCTTATTTCAGGTTTGATGGGTTTACCAATAAGTCCATAATCCGTAACTGGAAGATGGTAGAACTTGAAAACGACTATCTTCGACTGGCAATAATGCCCGAAATCGGTGGTAAGGTATGGGAAGCCTATGAAAAGTCACAGCAATATCCATTTGTTTTTACAACACATGTGGTGAAATTCCGCGATATCGCCTTACGGGGCGCCTGGACAACCGGTGGCCTTGAGTTTAATTTTGGTGATATAGGGCATGCAACAACAGCTTCCACTCCTGTTGATTATTATACAAGAACAAATGCTGACGGAAGTGTCAGTTGTTTCATCGGTGCAACCGAATGGGCGTCACGGACCACCTGGCGCGTAGAAATCAGACTTGACCCTGATAAAGCTTATTTTACAACCCGTTCATGGTGGTACAACAATACCCCTGTTGAGCAGGAGTTCTATCATTGGATTAATGCAGGTTTTAAGGCAGATGGTAATCTGGAATTTATTTTTCCAGGTACACATTATATAGATCACACAGGGGAATATAATTCCTGGCCGGTTGACTCGATGGGCCGAAATATTTCATATTATGAGAACAATGATTTTGGAAGTTATAAATCTTATCATATACTGGGACGTCCTGTTAATTTTTATGGTGGGTACTGGCATAATGACAATATGGGTTTTGGCCATTTTACTCCTTATTACGAAAAACTGGGTAAAAAAGTATGGGTGCTGGGACTCTCGCAGCAGGGAACACGATGGGAAAATCTGCTCGGTGACCATGATGGTCTTAATGTTGAACTGCAATCGGGCTGTCTCTTTAACCAGGCCTTGCCCGGAAGCGAGTTAACACCCTTTAAGCATGTTGGTTTTGCTCCCTATTCGGCAGACACATGGACAGATAATTGGTTCCCGGTAAAAAACACCAGGGGCTTTACTAATGCCTCACCCCACGGAGTATTAAACCTTCGGGTGGAAGGCAACTGGCTCAAGATTGACTGGATGTCACTTGAGATGCAATCGGACACTCTTACTGTTCTGGCGGCAGGGTCTCCCATTCTAAGCCGGAAACTGGTTCTTAAACCCATGGAACTCTTTCGTGATTCCATAAAGTGGAATGGCGACAAAGACCAGCTCGTTGCTAAGCTCGGGCAGGATGTACTTACAAATGATCCGGGTCAGCCGGTCAGTCGTCCGATCAAGACGCCGGACAATTTTGACTGGCAGTCGGAATACGGATTGCTGACTCGTGGCGGAGATCTGAGCAAACAAAAAAATTACAGTGAAGCAGAAATTTATCTTATGAAGGCTCTTGAAAAGAACCTGAATCTGATACCTGCCATTACCCAGATGGCACAGTTACGATACAGACAAGGATTATATGAGAAAGCACGTGAATTTGCAGGCAGGGCACTTGCTGTAAATACATATGATGCGGAAGCAAATTATTTCTGGGGCCTTTCCAATGAGCAAACCGGGCATGATGCTGATGCTCTGGATGGTTTTTCAGTAGCCGCCTTAACAACAGCATTCCGTCAGGCTGCTTACCTACGTATCGCTTATCTGGCTGTTAAAAGGAAAGACTGGAAAGAGGCAGAAAGTATCATTGGCAAATGTCTGGAGACCTATCCTCCCAATGAAAATGCATGGAATATAAAAGCAATGATAGACCGCAAAGAGGGCAAACCCAATTTTGCACTGACCATTCTGAATGAACAGCTTTTGCTGGATCCGCTCAACCATTTTGCTCGCTTTGAAAAATATTTAAATACAGGAACTGAGGCAGATAAGAACGAATTCGTTCATTTTATCAGGCAGGAACTACCGCATGAAACATATATTGAAATGGCCATTAAGTATTATGAATGGAATATGGAGGAAGAGGCCTTAAGGACGCTTGAGCTGTCTCCGGTTCATCCGATGGTACAGCTTTGGCAGGCATTTCTGCTTGATAGGGCAGGGAAGAAAGAAGAAGCAGAAAATAAGCTCGATCTTGCGATGGCAGCCTCTCCTGAACTGGTATTTCCTTTCCGTCCGGAAACGGTCGGAGTTTTATCGTGGGCAGATAAGAAAAAACCGGACTGGAAATGGAGATATTATGAAGCCCTGATCTACTGGCAGCATAACCAGCCTGAACTCGCTAAATCTTTATTTACTGCCTGTGGAACAGAACCTGATTTTGCACCTTTCTACCTGGCGAAAGCAGATTTATTTCAGGATGAAGCTTCAGTTGCCGGTGCATCCCTGGAGGAAGCCTACCGTCTTGATCCGCTTTCCTGGCGTACAGGATTGAGACTGACACAGTTTTATGCCAGGGAAAAACTTATTGACAAAGCACTTGCTGTTGTCGGTAAAAACTACAAATCACATCCGGGTAGTTTTATCATAGGTCTGCAATATGCACAGATACTTAAATTAAATGGGCAATATAGTGATGCTCTGTCCACACTGAGTCGTCTTGAAATGCTTCCTGCCGAAGGCGATGTAAATGCACATAGTCTTTTCAGAGATACAAATATCCTTTATGCTCTGGAACAGATGAAAACAGGTAAATGGAAGAAGGCTCTTTTATACCTTGGGAGTGCAGAAACCTGGCCGGAGAATTTGTTCTCAGGTGAGCCATATCTGGCAGACAACAGGTTAACGCAATTCTTAACATCATACTGCTATGATAAATTAAAGGATCATTTACAGGCTGACCGGTCATTCGCATATCTCATAACTTATCAAAACCCCTATGGATGGACCAGTCCACTGGGCAACAGACTTTCTGGTCTGGCGCATGGTGGTGAAAGGAATTACAAAACAATAACTGAAACACTATTAAAAGATCCAATTAAAGACAAGGATAAAGATGTTTTAACTGTATTCCTGACGATACTTAAAAGTTAGAAACTGTTAAGACACACCAAACCGTTCAAGTTTATAAAACCTGTAGGCAATGTCCCAGTAAATTTTATTAAGAGCCTCTTTTTGTAAACCTATTCCGTCAATTTACAAGTTACCCGGAATTGGTACCATATGATCAAATTATGGACGTTGCACATGGAAGCAGAGAAGTACGGGCATTTACTTTTAAACGAAATAGTGATTCATATGTAGTTTTTTGGCATATATCGGGTAATAAAGAGTTGGAATTACCTTTAAATTCTAAAAATATCACATTATTGGGAAGTTTAGAAAAGAAATACCAGTTCATTCTAACCAAAATGAAGATAATTCGATATTACCTATCGGTAAACGTCGTTGTATAAAAACAAATAAATTAACAAAGGAAGAACTAATAACCGCATTCAAAAATGCTAAAATTATAGATTAGATTGCAAAAGCCGGGCTTATTGACCACATTTCGCCGGGAAGGTTACAATTGTCATACATAGCTAAACAACAAATACTTAACTCAGGCTCTAGGTGTTCAATATTGTCCGGCCAACTATGGTCAAGCCCACTGGTTTTTCCAACTTAGGAGTTGTATAAGAATATTGTGTTATATTACAAAAAGAAATAATTATGGTAGAAAATTAATTCTACCATAATAATACACTCTTTAGTTGTAGTTAATTTTAAAATGAAAGGTTAACGAATCTACACTTTACCAAGTATCCTAAACATCCCGGTTCCGCAAGTTGGACATTTACCCTTCATTGCTTTTCTGCCATTTTTCATTGTAACTTCAACAGAATCTTTAATTTCTTTTTTAGACTTACATTTTACGCAATATCCTTCCATGATCTAATTAATTTAGTTATGATTAATCTATTTCATTACAAATGTAAGCTTTTTGCAATGTGCTTGCAAATAGTAATCGCTAAGTAAGCAACAAATAAGGGTCTGCTCACGAAACGGACGTCTCCACCAGAAGAAAACAATAAGTTTTATTAAAACGAACCTTTTTTGTTTCTGGTAGAAACTATGGTTTACAAAGATCATTTTTGCCAGGGAGCAAAAATGTATAATCAATCATTCCGGCTTGGACTTTTGCGCCGTAATTGGATCCCTTAGTTCATATACTGGATTAATCCTGGTTTAAAAAATTCAAAGTTGATTATTTATTACGCTGACTTTATCAGCAAACCCTAAATAATTTTGAAGTTATGAAAAAATTAACATTTTTAATTATACATTTTTGGATTACAGTATCATTATTCTCACAGGAAGTCGGGAAAATTCTTCCTGCATGGGAAGAAGGAGAAATGGAAATTCATCACATATACACCGGCCGTGGGGAGAGTGTTTTTTGCATTTTTCCTGACGGAACAACAATGCTTATTGATGCAGGAGATTTGGGCCCTAGTAGAACTACAACAGTAGTCTCTCCTGATGATTCACGTCAGCCTGGAGAATGGATTGCTCGGTATATTCAGAAAAGGATTGATTTTAAAAAGCAGAAGCATATTGATTATATGTTCTTAACCCATTTTCATAGCGATCATATGGGAGGTGTATATAAAAAATCTCCAAAGACAAAAAAAGGAGGCGACTATTTTCTCAGTGGTATTACCGAAGTAGGGGAATACTTTAAGTTTGGAAAAATGGTTGACCGTGACTGGCCGGATTACCAGTATCCCAGGCCGCTGTCAGACAAAATAGCATCAAATTATTTAAAATTTGTTAAATGGAATATTGAAAACACAGGGATGAAAATGGAACGATTTGTTCCTGGATCGAATGAACAATTTACACTGTTAAATGACCCTTATAAATACAAAGATCTTTTTGAAGTCAGAAATATTGTATCAAATGGGGAGATTTGGACCGGAGTGGGGAGGACGACACGACATTTTTTCCCTAAAGATGTCCCTGAGGGAGACTTACCTGATGAAAACAAATGCAGTGCCGGAATCAGAATCTCTTATGGTGCATTTGATTATTTCAACGGGGGTGATTTGACCGGGAGACTTCCTTTGTATACTCCTGAATGGAAAGATATTGAGACTCCCGTTGGTAAATCAGTCGGACCGGTTGAAGTATGTGAGGTAAATCATCATGCATATATTGATGCCATGACAGATTCTTTTATAAGCAGTGTCCGTCCTCAAGTATTTGTGATTCAGGTTTGGGATATCTATCATTTAAGTTACAATGTTTTAAAAAGCTTATTATCTCAAGGTCTCTATCCTGGGAAGAGGGATATTTTCCCAACTAATATTCCGGAAGCCACACAAGTATACATGGGTGAAACCAATCTGAAAACTCTGGCAGGCAGAGGTGGCCATGTTGTTATTAAAGTTGCTCCCGGCGGCAGTCAATTTAAAGTAATATTATTGACTACTGATGATGAGTTTTGCTGTGTTAATTCAATCCATGGTCCATACTTGTGTAGGTAAAAAAATTATCCACCCTCAGGTGCTGGATCAGGGTCAACGCATTTAAATTCTATGGTATTATTACTTTTGTTCTGCATCTGTTGGGTGAGTGTTAAGTTTCGTTATAACACACTAAATATAAGCATTTTATCTGACAGATGCATCTTTTAATTTAGAAATTTAGGTTATACTCTTTCAAAACAAAAACATGATGATGAAAATCCGTTTTTTAATTCTGCTCCTCGTCACAATTAATCTGCAGGCTCAAACCCTGAATGATATTGAATCCAATCGTGTGTCCTTACCTAATGGCTGGGACTTAACTCCAGTTGGACATATTTTACCACTGGGTGACCTCCCTTTAAATATTGCTGTTTCTCCATCTAAAAAACTTGCAGCTATTACCAACAACGGTCAGAGTGACCAGACTATTCAGCTTGTTGATATTAACCGGGAAGAAATTCTCGATTCTATCATCATTGGTAAAGCCTGGCTGGGATTAACTTTTTCGAAAAATGGCAAGTATTTGTATGCATCAGGAGGAAATGATAATATAATTATTCGTTATGCGATCCGGAATAATCGTTTGTTTTTACATGATTCCATCAGGATTGGAAAACCATGGCCTGAGAAGATTTCAATTGCCGGATTAGCTCTTGATGATGCCAAAAACAAACTGTACGTCGTTACCAAGGAGAACAACTCACTCTATGTTGTTGACATAAAATCAAAAACTACAGTTTCACAGCACCAGTTAGGTGGAGAAGGTTATACCTGTATTTTATCACCCGACAATAAATTGCTCTATATTTCATGTTGGGGTTGCGATAAAATAGTACTCTTTGACACCTATCAACAAAAGATCACTGGTTCCATTCCGGTTGGTGATAATCCCAACGATCTGTGTTTAACCAAAAATGGCAATTTTCTCTTTGTTGCAAATGCTAATGATAATAATGTGTCGGTTATTGATACCCGCAAATCAAAGGTAATTGAGACACTAAACTCAGCTCTTTATTCTGATTCACCTAGTGGTTCAACCACAAACAGTGTGACGCTGAGTGAAGATGAAAAGACTCTTTTTATTGCTAATGCTGATAATAATTGCCTTGCAGTATTTGATGTAACTAATCCAGGATCAAGTAAGAGTAAAGGATTTATACCAACAGGATGGTATCCTACATGCGTAAGGATCGCGAATAACAAAATATTGATTAGCAATGGAAAAGGATTGTCCTCATATGCAAATCCTTATGGTCCGAATCCTAATAGAAAAGGTGAAGAAGTAGTTTACCAGGCAGATGGTAGGGAACAAAAGATTAAAGTACAGTACATTGGTGGTCTGTTCAGGGGAAACCTTAGTATTCTCAATGTTCCTGATGAAAAACAAATGGCTATATATTCACAGGCTGTCTATAATAATACACCATACAACAAGAACACTGAAATGATATCTGAGGGTGCTGTTGACAATCCCATTCCTCAGAAAATTGGTGATAAATCTCCAATAAAATATATATTTTACGTCATTAAGGAAAACCGTACTTATGATCAGGTTTTAGGCGATATGCCTGAAGGTAACGGAGATCCTGGTCTGGCTCTTTTCGGAGAAAATATAACACCTAACCAGCATGCTATTGCACGTGAATTTGTCTTGCTTGACAACTTTTTTGTGAATGGAGAGGTAAGTGCCGATGGTCATAGCTGGACTATGGGAGCTTATGCCACCGATTACCTCGAAAAAACCTGGCCATCAAGCTACGGGGGCAGGGGAGGAAACTACGAGGGCGAAGGTCAGAGGGAAATTGCAAACAATAAAAATGGATACCTGTGGGATAATTGTCAGCGTAATGGTGTGAGTTATCGTTCTTATGCCGCATTTATTGGCAGTAACGGTCCTACTGTACAATCCCTGAAAAACCACTTTTGTCCTGCCTATACAGCATGGGATTTGAATGTACGCGATACTCTGCGTTTTTCTCAATGGAAAAATGATTTTGATTCGTTGATGGCCGCAGATGCAGTGCCACAGTTAACAACACTTCGTTTTGGCAACGATCATACTCAGGGACTAAGTCTTGGCAAACCAACACCCTTTGCACAGGTTGCTGATAATGATCTGGCAGTAGGCCTGTTTGTTGATTATATAAGCCACAGTTCAATATGGGAACAAAGTCTTATCATGATAATTGAAGACGATGCTCAAAACGGACCCGATCATGTTGATGCCCATCGTACCACTGCTTATCTTGCAGGAGGATTTGTGAAAAACGGCTTCGTTGATCATACCGCTTATACAACAACATCATTTCTTCGTACAATTGAGCTGATACTCGGATTACCCCCTATGAGTCAGTATGATGCAGCGGCAGTACCCGTTTGGAGAAGTATGAATAAAACACCTGATCACCTACCTTTTGAAGTCAAACCCAGCCTTATCAATCTGGATGAAATAAACCTTGATGAGAACATTTGGCAACAAAAAAGTGAGAAGTTTGATTTTACAAAAGAAGACATGGTAAATGATGCTGAATTCAACGAGGTTATCTGGAGAGCTGTAAAGGGACTCGATTCACCATGCCCCCCAGCAGTACGTGCTGCATTTATTATGACCGAAAATAAGAAAGCTAAAGACTAAAGGTGTCTCAGAAATAACACCATCACTAGCTCGGATTTACCTTTGGTGAGCGGGCAAAAGTTATCTCCCTGAAACGCTGGAGCCTATTTAGCTTTACTGAGACAAGTTATTGAACGTGTTCATTATACAATCCGAAAAAATGTGCGTGAAAAGGCATCTGATTTATGCGCAATTAAAAATTTCATATACAAATTGGTTTGCGATGAACTGGAAGATACTAACATTTTAAATTATAATACTTTAGCTTAACTTACTGTCCGGATAAAGGTAGCAGTTCCACTAAATGGTTACTATCAGTGACAGGAAAGCCGAACGGCCATATCCATTCACCCCTGAGCCATGAAACCGGTAGTCCTGGTTGAAAAGATTCAGGAGGCTCAGATTGACTTTAATAAACCGCATTTCATAGCTGGTATTGACATTAAATATATTCCATCCTGGGGTGCCGCCAAAGGGAATTCGGTTATCATCTTTATCACCTGCTGCCAGGTGGTCTTGTTTCCCGGCAGTCTGCCACTCAAGGTTAATCAACCAGCCCTTGAGTTTATACTCCAAAGCAAAACGTCCGAAAAGCGGAGGAATACGCCGCGCTGGTTCTTTTTTTGTAATATTCTGACCATAAGTATAAGTCAGGCTTCCGCTTACCATCCATGACTTATCTAACTCTAGATCCCAAGCTGTTTCAACACCCTGTATATATGCCCGTTCTATATTCTCTTTCTGATAAATAGGGTAACCTTCAATGGTATCTCCAACTATCTTATTACGAACAATTAAGTCGTACAACTCATTATGGTAAATGTATATCTCACCACTTAGTTTTCGATCCTGATATTTATAGCCGATCTGATATTGAAATGAGTGTTCAGGTTTAAGATCAAAATTTGGGGTCTCATACCTGAAATCAACAATCCCTAAAGTTCCAAGATCGTCAATATTTGGAGCCCTGAATCCTGAATTCACTGAAACAAACAAATTTGATGTTTTATTTATCTTGCGAAGTATGGCTAAATTACCTACAATAGCTGACGGTGTAAGTTTTGTCATACCTAAAGCCTCGTCTTCAACCTTATTAATAAATGTATTAAACCTTGCCCCTGCCGTGAGGCTCCAATGCTGTAGATCAAGTGTGTGCATACTAAAAGCTGCAATACTGGTCATGGTGGCTCCATCTGGGTATAACCCACGTTTTGAAACTACCACATCGGTTGAAAGATCTGTATCGGTGCGACTGCTGTTAACCAGATCGCTGTATACTTCCAGACCGGAGTTTGCAGACCAGCCATTTAAGCCTGATGTAAATGCTTCTGCCGAAAAGGCAAATGAGCGCACTTTATCATTCTCTGTGCGTAAGATGGAAGAGCCGTTTTTGAGAAGTTCCCTACCCTCCTCGTTGTGCTGAAAAGAGGCTTTGAATGTTGTAGATTTCAATATCCCTGCATTAATCTTCTGATTCAGACTTATATAAGCCAGTTTCCGTTTTTGGGGATCCATTTTATTAACAGCATAGTTTTCAAGGGCTATTTTATGGTATACTGGTACATCGCTCTGTTGTACACTTTGGTAAGCCATTGTTAGGTCAGATTTAGATGATAGAAATATTTTACCTTTTAGGTCGAAATCAAGTTCTTGGTAGCCGGTTGGAGTTAGCCGGCCTGTAGTGTCGCCACCAACAAGGTCACCAAAATTCCGCTTTGTGATTCCGGCTCTGAAGGCGACTTTTTTATTGCTGTAATTTACTGTGCCAATCAGACTCTTCTCCATACCTTGAGTTGCAATCCTTGTAAGCAGAGAGCTTCCCCATGTTGGTTTTTCTGCAGTTACTAGTTCATGGCTGAATGCCTGTATAGTCCCTCCAATTGCATCGGAGCCATACTGAACTGACCCGCTTCCACGAAGGACTTCAATCTTTTCAATACTGAAAGCATCAATTGTATTAAAATACTGATTTGGCCCGTAACGCATTATTGCATTGCTGAGTCTGATGCCGTCAACAAGCAGAAGGGTCTGATTGCCAGTTAATCCCCGCAGAAAGGGAGAACCTCCGCCATGATTTGTCTTCTGCACAAATACTCCAGGTGTCAGCAGAAGTGCTTCAGGAGCAGTGCGTAATTGATAATTTTGAATTGATTTGCTATCTATCACTCTTATCGCTTCAGGTGTTTTTATCTGAAGCGATCCATATCTGTTGGCCGTGATTACTACTTCTGCCAGTGTTTGTGATGGTAATGAATCCAGGCCTGGTAGTGAGTCAATCTCCTGGGCAACCATTAATCCTGTGTAAGATGATAAGAATAATGAACAAAATATTTTTAGAGAAAATTTTATCTTTTTCATTTTGTACAACTTTGAGAACAAATATAAAAATACAATCAAATAATCTTGTATAGTTATCTCAACTATATCATTTAAACATGGGTTTTCAATGAGAGATGGTGTGTGTACTTAATGGGGTCGGCTCACGAAACGGAAAATATAGCACGTTAAGGAATCTATGTTAACTGTCCAGCGGGTATCCAACGATAAAGCGTAGGAACAGAGACCCCAAGATCTTTTGCGACCAGTTTAGGGGATGTCCCCCCAGCCAACAATTTTTTAGCTGCTTCCATTTTACTTTCAGTCATTGAACGTTTTCTTCCACCTTTACGTCCCAGTAACCTTGCTGCCGATAATCCAGCTTTGGTACGTTCAATGATAAGTTCCCGCTCCATCTGGGCCAGGCTGGCCATTACATGAAAGAAAAACCTACCAGCGGGCGTACTCGTGTCGATATCATCGGTCAGGCTTTTAAAATGAATGCCTTTCCCTTCCAGTTCTCCCACCAGGTTAACAAGCCCCTTGACACTTCTCCCTAAACGGTCCAGCTTCCAGACAACAAATGTATCTCCGGTACGCAACACTTCCAATGCCAGTGTCAAGCCGGCCCTTTGCTGCCGTATTCCAGAGATTACATCGTCATATATTTTACTACAACCTGATTTTTCAAGGGCTTGCCGTTGCAAATCCAGGTTTTGATCTTGGGTAGAAACCCGTGCATAACCAATGTTCATGCTGAAATATAACTAAATTTTCTCAAAACTCATTAATTATCTTTATTTTAAGAATTTTATTTTGAGAATGGATTTCGAGAATTGCAAAGGCCTGTAATTGTGTTGTTGACATTGTATCCGCTTTCATTCTCAAAAACGTTCGTTTTTAATAATATAATGATATGCCACGTAGACTTGTACTTACGGCCTCAGAACGTGAAAGTTTGTTCGCATTGCCAGAGAACCAGGATGATCTGATCCGCTATTATACTTTTAACGCGCATGATCTGTCAATCATTAGGCTGCATCGTGGAGATGTCAATCGTTTGGGCTTTGCCATACAGCTTTGTTATATGCGTTACCCTGGTATTATATTGGGCTTTGCCGAAAGACC
>Ga0114918_10004674_pt1 | contig 11848 bp, 18 predicted proteins | sample LantaG_FD_87015 | JGI IMG/M metagenome (GOLD analysis project Ga0114918, IMG submission 87015) | Deep subsurface microbial communities from Baltic Sea to uncover new lineages of life (NeLLi) - Landsort_02402 metaG | ecosystem: Environmental > Aquatic > Marine > Oceanic > Sediment | place... | reverse complement strand
GCAAGTCAAATTGAAAAACAATTCCCCGCACTACTAAAAATGGAACAAACTAGAGCGGAACGAGAAAGAGCTGAAGGTGTGCGAGCTGAAGAAAAAGCACTAGACAGAGAAGTACGTCGAGAAAACATTCAAGCTAATCAAGATTTTAAAGAAATGTTAATTTCAGATAAAAAAGAAGCTCGTCAACTCGGTAGAGAAGAGCGTGCCGAACGTAAACTTGATAAAGAAATTGAAGGACTATCTAAGCGACTTGAGCCGGTGCAAGGAACAATTGATGCTTTAAATAAAGTTGAATCAATTTTAGGGTTTGATCTCAACGACTACAATAAAGGTAAAGTTGGTGGAAAATCAATAGATATTCCTGGCATAAATATTCCAGGTTTAGGAAGTTTTAATCCGACACAAGATTCAAGAAATCTCGACAACACAATTAAATCTATTTTTAACCGAGAGTTAAAAGCAAGGTCTGGTAGTGCTGTAACCGATAACGAGTTAAAACGTCTTGAAGATGAATTTTCTCGTGGGCAATGGAATACTGAGAATGAAAAAATTAGCGGACTAAAAAGATATAAAGAGCTACTTAAAAAAGCCGCAAGTAACATTGAAAGCGGATTTGACAAAGAAGCTTTGGACATGTATAAAAGTAGAGGTGCAACAACCTCAGAAAATCTATCATCCGCTAAGCAAATTCCTCAAGATAGAAAAGAATTTGAAACAAGAAACGGTAAGCAGTATAAATGGAACCCTTCAGTGGGTAAATATCAGTTATGGGAGCAATAAATGAAAGATGATAAAGATCTTTTTGAAGATGTACCATACAAAGAAGAAGACTTATTTGAAGATGTTCCATATAGTGAACCCGCTAGTCGAGGTATGCTTGAATCGGCAGCTTTGGGCGCATTAGAGCAAGGTACTCTTGGATTTGGCGATGAACTAGGCGGACTAGTGCAAGAGCCTGTGGGTGCCATTAAAAAGGCCGCTAGTTACGTGACTGGTGCAGCTCCCGATAGTGATGTGCAAGCCTATGAGTTAGCAAAACAAAACACTCAGCAAGCTATGGACGAAGCTTACGATCAAAATCCAGTTTCTTATGGTGCCGGAGCAATTGGCAGTATGTTGATCCCTGGAGCACAATTAAAAGGTGCATCAATTGCAACAAAATTAGCCGCAAGTGCTGGCGCTGGGGCAGTTTCCGCAGTTGGTGAATCAGATGAAAATTTACTAAAAGAAGCCGCAACTGGTGCAGTTAGTGGTGGGTTGACTGGCGGAGCATTATTAGGTGCCGGAAATCTTGCAGGAAAAGCAGGCACTGCAATTAAAAATAAAATAGCTAGCACCACTGATAAAATTTCAGATGAATATCGTCGAGGATCTTTAGCTAAAGTAATTCAAAAATTTAGTGAAGGTAAAGCGAATGAAGCTACTTATGGCGAAAGCGTTGCCGATGATTTAGGATCTAAGCTCAATACGCAAGCTAATAAATTGATGTCAGACTTTAAAGACGCATTTGATAAAACAGGAACTCAAATTGGGAATATTGTTAAAAAATACTCTAATCTACCTACTAAATTTGATACTAACTTATTAAAAAGTAAAATTGTTTCTTTAAAAAATGAAATAATTGATAATGCAGATAAAACACAACTAACTAATATTGAAAAAAATCTAGCAACTAGATTAGATGGAACTTTAGGTGGAGTTGAATCGGCTAGAAAATACTTAGCAAATGACGTAAAAACTGCATCTCCTGGTGTAATACAATCAATTAAATCCCTTAAAAATGATCTTGATAGTGAGGCTTCTAATTTAATTAAAAGCTATAACTCTGAAGATTTTGCAAATCTACAAACAAGTAGAGCTAAATATAGAGCACTAGCTGATGTTGAAAGTGAAATTTTTGGTAAGCGCGGTGTAAGAAACGGACTCGATGAAGATATCACTAAAGCACAAGAAAAAGCAATTAGATATATTGAAAAAACTTTTACGCCAGATGTTGCAGGTAAAACTAAAACATTAAGAATTGTTGAAAAACTTGGCGCAGTACCAGAGGGTAGTGAAATATTAAAAACTATTAAAAGTAGTGAAGCTATTTCTAAAAAACTTAGAAGTGGATTTGAATCTTCTAGTGGTGATATTGGTAAAGCCGATCCTAAAAATATTCTTTCTGACAATATTGAAAAAGGTGCATTTGTTATCGGTAAAGTGTCGAACTACACTCCGGATAAATGGATTAACATGGTTAATAATATGCCGGAAGGTTATGCTAAAAAAGTATTAGCACCACTTGCTAACGGTTCATCTACATATAAATCAGCAGCATTATTTTCGTTAACACAAAATCCTGCAACTAGAGATTTTATTAAAGATTTAATTCCTGGAGAAACTAATGAGTAAAATGGAAGAAATTTACAATAACTATTTAAAAGCTCAACAGAAAATTGGTGATGATCAGAAGTTATCTTCAATGCAAAAAAGTGATTTAGTTAATCGACTAAAAGAAAGTGCTTTCGGACAAATGCAAAAGACTGGCGAAGTCGTACCAAAAAACGTAAAAGTTCTTAATTTTGTAAAAGACATTATGACCGACAAACTAGATAACAGTAAATCTGCCGGTCAAATTGGCGTAGACGATGCTATTTCTCAAATGCAAAGTAAAATTAAATCAGTAAAAAAAGATGCTATTGCCGAAAAACTAGGACCAATGGCAGATAGAATGATTGATCCAAACAATGCAAAATTATTAGCAGGTACTACAGTAGGGCCAAGCTTTGCAAAAAAAGTTTTAGGTAAAGCCGCTAAATCTCTTCCAGTGGTTGCTCCATTGATGGCAGGACTGTCGGCGTTATCATCACCAGATGCTAGTGCTTCAGATGTTGTTAAAGAAGTTGGATCTAGTTTGGTGCCAGAAGAATTAAAATCAGAAGATTTAGGACCAATTCCCGGCTCATTAGAAGCCGATATTGAAAACCCAAATGTTAGCCAAGAAATGCGCAAAAAAGCTATTGAACAGTTAATGAAGAGGTGACATTGTGGACAAGTTAGGTAGGTTAGAAGCTAAAGTTGATAAATTAAATGAAGTTAATAGCGAACAAAATCTTACATTAGCTAAGATGGCAGTGCTTTTTGAAAATCAGCAAGAAATTCTTAAAGAGCACATGCGCAGATCAGAATCTAATGAAAAACACATTCATGTTGTTGAAAAAACTTTAGAAAAACATTTACATTTTATTCGTGGAATTATTTGGATTGCCGGCGTATTTTGTACATCACTCATTGCGGTCCTTGGCGTTATCGTGAAGTTGTTGAAATAACACTTCAGGGTTTCCATTTTCTAATCCATCATCTTCTAGTAGCAATTTATCCCATTGCTCGCTATCTTCCATAATATCTAATTTGCCAGATATTCTTTTTAAATTATATAAATCTTTATTTTGATTAGTGTTGCGACGATAACACTCTTTTCTTAGTTCATCAGTCTTATGAACATTTTTACTATAATCGTAAGTGTCATCCTCTTGACGAGAAAATCCGCCTCCACCATAATATTCATCAGTAAATTTTTCTAGGAATTTGCGTTCTTTATTTGATAGTTGTGACACATAGTCGTAATCAATATATTCTCGACGAGTTTTAACTTGATTATTTGTGTTTAGTGGGTTTCTTCTCTTTCGAGGAGATTTCTTGTCGATGTTTTTGGAAGTGGCTTTTGGTCGCGTCATATAAGTCCTTAGCGGTAAAATTAGCAGCTAAAGAATTATAAAAAAAACCTTTCTTATTATTAGCTACATACCTCTTTATTATGACTTTAAATTTGACAAATGTCAACTTTTTAGACGACCAATTTTTATACAAAAAGAATAAAACTAACGGATTAACATAGTCATTGCCTTCAATAACATTAAAATGACGTAAAAAAGCGGGCACATCGCCGTCCCGCACATAATTTTTAGAAGAATCATTTTTTTCCGGAGATTTTAATAAATCTAGTAATTGTTCTTTACTTAGTGGCTTTTGAACCGACATACACACCTAAACTAGTTGTTAGCACACCTAAAGCAAACCATAGCCAAGTGTTGTTAACTGGACTATTTAACGCTGAAATGTGCTTTTGCTGCTCTTTAACAATCTGCTCATTAATCTTGCCAAGATCTTCTAATTTAATAATTTTAGCTTTGTGCTGCTCATTTTTAAGTCTCAAAGATTGCTCTTCTTCGGGAGAAAAAACATAACCATCTGTAGTGGCAGTTTCGCCTTTTTTAATAGGCTGCACACACCAACCACTAGAAATAAACATACTTAAGATTAATAAATATTTCATTTTAACTCCTTATCCCAATAATCAACTACATCTTTTGGTTTTAAATCAGGCACAGACTTTATATCTTCACGTAAATTAATCTGCTCTTTTTGACCTTGCAAATTATTAACTTTATCGTGAGTTTTTTGTTTAGTGCGAGTATTAAAAGCTTTCACTCCTAAAAATGAAAGCACAATGCCAATTATTACATAAATTAATTCCATAGATTACTCGTTATACTCTTTTAAGAATTGTTTAATATAGGAAAGAGGTACAGCCAAAGAGTCTGTAGGTTGATCGCTGCCAGCAAAAAGAACTCCAATAACTTGCCCCTTATTATTTAATATTGGACTGCCGCTATTTCCGCCATAGGCAATTAAATTATGCTGATCGGCATTTAGCTTCTGTATGCAAATATGTCTTACTCCGGTAAAGATAAACACCAATGGGTTATTTTCTTCTATTTTTCCGTTACAAATTTCACCTTTTTTTAGATCTTCAGCTAGCTCAATATCTCGATTACCGATAAATTCACCCTTAGCGACACTTAAAGGTCTACCACCTGGATACCCTGCAATATATACAGTAAACCCTAGCTTTATTTCATTAAAGCTTATATCTAGTTTAGTTTGATCTTTAAATACCGATAATGGTTTCATTAAACAAAGGTCATGATTTTCGCTAATTTTTTCAATTTCAGCATATCTAATGTTTTTAATATTTTCATCATGAAACTCAAAGCCGGTTTTAGCCATTTTGCAAATGTGTTTATTTGTTAGCACTCTTAGTCCGTTTTTAGTTGCAATAAAAAACCCACTACCGCTACCGACTTCAGGTACATATATTTTTACGACAGCACTTTTAGCAATCGATCTAATATAAATTTGATTTAACTCTGTGTGAAAAGTCAATGTTAGTAATAAAGCCGATAGTGCTAAAAATTTTAAATAAAGTTTCATTTTTTTATATCCTCTAAATATTCTAATAGTTTTTCATCTAATAGATCTTTTTTAATATTACCAGTTTTATACATATTTCTCAAGTGATTTTCAAACTGAGTTTTATCATAATGACATTCTTTACAAATGTGTTGCAGTCCCGACTCTTTACAATATAACCTAGGAATAACTTCATTAAAATCAAATGTGTCATCAGTATAATCTAAGGGTATGACTGTTAATATGTGATCAACTTGCATCTCTTTACGTTTAAATAAACCTTTGCATATTTGACAATGGTGTACATGATAGCGACCCTCAGCATGACTAAAGCTTTTCTTTAGGGCTTTCGCTTTCTCCTGAGTCTTGTAACTGTCCCTTCTCAGTACGTTCATTGCGTATTCCCTTAACTTCTTCTCCATGCCTTGCCTCCAATTTAACTATGATTTTTCTGTGCGGTAGATCAAATACAATTTCTTCTGAATATATGCCAAGTTGATCTGCTTTAAATAACACATGTTTTAAAATATCAATTACATCTTTACTCGAGTCCTGTGACATCGTTGCTCCATGGTTTAAGTTCTGTGGTTTTTCCACAAGTGTCGCATTTTCTATAATATTCAATACCAAAATGTGTGTTTAGTTTTTTAATTTTTAATACACCCGAATTACATCCATAACACAGCCATTTCTTTATAAGCATTTCATTATTAGTAGGTCCGGCATAAGTAGCCAACATCTCATAATAGCCTTCAAATCGAGCTTCGTCAATTCGAGACATTTGTTTACGTAAACTAGAAACTTCTTTTTTTAGTTTTTGATTTTCATATTTTAATTTTTTCAGTAGGTCGAGTTCTTTAGCGCAAAACTTGCGGTTTTTCACGAATTACCTCAAATTTCCTGTAGTTTATATTTTTTACCATCAATTTCAACAATTTTACCGGCACATGATTGTTTTTTAACATCAATTCCTGTAATTTCTAAGAAAATGTCTGCATCAAAATTAGGTAGATCTAAAAATTTTTGTTTTTCTTTTTGATCTAATTTAGGCCAAACTAGTTGCCAAGCTTCTTTATATGTTCTAGTTATTAGTATTCCTTTTGTAATATAAAAATTAGGATTATCAACTTTTTGACTAATTGTCATTTTATCTTCATCAATCCATTCATTGAGTTTTAAATGAATATAAGGCAGATCAATATCAGATCTTTTTAAATTAGTATCTTTATTAAAAAGTCTAACAGTGGGCTCGTTTGTATTAAAAAATCCTGAATTGCCGTTTCCTGAATTGTAATCTCCTGAATTGCAGTCTCCTGAATTGTTGTGTCCTGAATTGTTGTGTCCTGAATTGCAGTCTCCTGAATTGCAGTCTCCTGAATTGCGGTGTCCTGAATTGCTGTATCCTGAATTGTTGTGTCCTGAATTGCTGTATCCTGAATTGTTGTGTCCTGAATTGTAGTTTCCTGAATTGTAGTTTCCTGAATTGGAGTGTCCTGAATTGCTGTATCCTGAATTGCGGTGTCCTGAATTGTAATCTCCCGAATTAATCATATATTCTCCTTTAAATTACATTTATTATAATAGGCACACTGCCTTCCATAATTATAACACGACTTTTTATTTTTTTCAAACACATTAGCATCAATTGCCTCAGCAACATGATCCATCATAACAAAAGCTGCATTTCTCACATTTTCGTCAACTTTATCGACAATTACTTGCAAATCAAACGACATATCTTTTTTAATATATTTATTCATAACAATATATCCACAATAATCTACTTGCATAAACTCAGAATATATACCTAATTGTTCACTTAATTGTACAGAGTCAGCTTTATAATTTGCAGAAGCTGTTTTATTGTCAAAAAGTACCACATAATCTTTAGTCGCATTACATTTAATATATCGCCCCAACACTTCCCCAGACACTAAAGCGACAAAATCTGCAATGCCAATAAATGAATATTTATCATTACCAACTTCAATTTTATACTGAATAGACAACACTTTTTTAATTAAAGGCATAATTTGAGATTCATATTCTTTTAAAAATAATTCACCACGCTTAAGCATACTAACATAACATATTATTGCATATTCTTCAGTAGGTAGGGATTGCAGCCAAGTAGATTGCTCAGTTAAATTCTTTTTTTCAATAACCGAGACATCGAATCCATTTTCAAATAAATATTGTTTAGTGTCGTCATCTAGTAGCAGTAATTGTGTATCTTTTTTGCCATATAGTAAATCTGTTGTTAGTGCTTTAGATAACACTTTAGTAAATTCTTCTAAAGCAATTTCATATCCTTTACCTTCGAGCATAAAATTAAGGCCTTCATCGATAGCGGCACCAAATATTAAAGGGCTACCAAGAGGTTCTGGCAGTTTTTCAATATATTTAAAATAATATTGTTTACCACAAGATTTATATGTGTTCATTCTACTATAACTTAGTCTCACCTAGCAGCTCCTTCATTAATTTGACAGTGTAGTATTTTGGCACTGTAGACATATCAATGATGTTTTCCATAATACTCATTGTATCATAGATTCTTTTTAAGTAATGTTTAAGATTCACCGTGCCGTCATAATCGTCAATCATTTTTAATCGATCTGCGGCATAATAAACAAATATTTTCTCACCTTCACTAAATGTGCGACCATTAAAAGCATCTCGCACAACTTTTTCGTTAGTGCGTTCGTTTTCAAGCACGGCTTTAGTAATAGATTTTTTTGTACACCAATCTTCTTTTACATAGTTATTCAGTAAATCCCGAACACAGCTTTCATAATGAACAAGATAATTGTTGTTACCATAGCTCATGTCAACTAATATGTCTTTCATTAGTTTAGTCAATCTTTTTTCTTTTTTGCTATCGGCAATGCTCGAACCTTTAAATTTAATTTTATTTTCAGTGCGCATTACATAATTTTTAGCTTTAAGTACGATAAATGAATCAAATGTACCATCTTCTTCCCAATTACAATACATGATTTTATTTAAGTAGGTGTGGATATGATTGTATTCTTCTTCTGTAAATTTACTGCCATCGGCTTTACAAAACGACAATGCATCTGTGTCAATGTTACAAAGAGTATAATTCAATTTTTCCATATCATTATAATTAATGTCAGCTTTTTCGTCGATATAATCGTAAGAAATAAAATCTTGCTCGTATGCAAGTTGTTTAGGATAATCCCCCCACCACTGAATAACATCTTTTCCAGTAGCCCACTCAACGGCTTTTTGCAAACCTTTTCGACAACATTTAGTAATTAATGCAGCTTGTTCAAAATTATTAAAGTTTAATCCTGGAGTGCCGAGAGCACCATAAGCTGAGTTAATTAACACTTTACTAGCACCTTGCATTGCATCGTAATAATCATCTCCAGTGATCTTAAATTCTTTTTTATAGTCAAGACGTTTTTCTGTTTCTCGCCGCACCATTTCCATAAATTTATTTAATGGATCTTTTGCAAGCCCAGGCCCAATGTCAAATGCGATCATTGTGCTAGGATAATAACTACTAGCATCGAACTTAACAACATTAGTGTATATACCAGGAATTCCATAACTCATACCTCCGGCTAAACTTCCTTTAGAAACATTTGCTCTTGGTAAACTGTGCGCCAATCTCACATACTGAGAAATAAGCATACTATTAATCCAAGCACCTGAAGCCTTTTGCATCATTGTTTGAAACGACATAGGAATGACTCTGCATAAATAGAAAAAAGGTGGAGCCATCTTTCTAAAAAGCATAATTGCATCATCGCCATCAAACTCGGCATATTTTTTAATTATTTCTCTTTCAGTAGGGGTGTCCCAATTATCTTTAATCTTGGCGGCATCGTAAAATACTCGACCATTTTGACTGTCAGCAACATATTTATCAAACTCGGTCGGATTCTTTTTATCTTTAGCTTCATTTGCCAGATAGTCAGCTATTGGTTTTAATCCCCAACTTGGAAAGTTTCTACCAACATCATATTTTACTGCAAGAAACATTGTGTCAATAATTTCTCGACCATAACATGAAATGTTTTTATACATCCACTCGTTAGTGCCATCAACTCGATATTTTGATTCCCAATTAGAGCGCTTAAGAGAGCTGCCATCACGACCTAATTCTAGTTGATAGTTATATTTATCTGCTACTGCCATAAGATAAGGTAAATCAAATCCAAAAATGTTATGGTTTAGTAGTATGTCGGGATTAATTTCGCGCACCCAATCACACCAAGCTTTAATCATTTCAAATTCGCCAGGGTATTTGTCCACTGAAAACATTTTTCTTATAGTGTTGCCGTTTTTTACAAAAGTATTGGCAATAATAAAGACGCGTTTATCAGGATTATTCATTAGTCCGCTAGTTTCAATGTCGAATCCTAATAAAGAAACTTCCTCGAACTTTAAATTGTTGTAATATGAATGCCCCGATCGAGCAAGAAAATTAGATTTTAAATCATTAATTGTGTAGACATTGTCACGCTTTTTAGTGGTGTAGAATTTTCTAGGAGAATCGACACTAATGCCATATTTAAAAGGTAAATTGCCGGAGAGTTTATGCCAATTGTGTTGATAGTCAGAGCTGGTAATCCACAGTTTAGTTTCTACTAGTTCGGACAGTCCTGAGTTAAAGAATATTTCGGTATGTTCGTCATTAATTTCAATTGATACTATTTTTTCCATATCGTTCCCCTAATTCACGATCAATAGCTTTTTTATAAAAGTCTGAGTATAATAATAAGCGGTGTTTTATATAAAGTAAAGGTTTTTTAGGAAGAGATTTAATTCTAAAACAAAAATCATCATTTGATAGATGGTCAATGTTATTTAATATATATTTAACTTTTCGCACTTGCTCCGTAATTTTTGGACGAAAACTAGTATATCTAAAGAAGACGAGACTAGATATATAAAAATAATCTAATTGTCTTAAGCGTTTATTTGTTAACACCATGGCAGCTTCCTTTTAATAATATCATCTATTAAAATTACTTTGCGTATATCAAAAAGTGACGCAAGTGAAGATCTCCTAAAATAAAGTTTGCTACTTACATGTAAGCGTTTATAACACTCTTCCTCCCCCCCCACTAACACTCGACAACTCTCAAGATAAACTTTATTAGTTAGCACCATGGTAGTTTCCTTTTAATAATATCATTTATTAAAATTTTTTTGCCCTTATTAACTGTTGGACATGAAGTTCTTCTGAGATAAATGCTGATATTTACATACAAACGCCTGTCTAAAAGAATTTCTTCTTTTATTTTTACAACTACTTTACAACTTTTAAGATAAATTTTATTTGTTAATACCATGGTAGCTTCCTTTTAATAATGTCATCTATTGAAAGCGTCCTTCTTTTATCAAAAAAACTTCTAATTGAAGCTCTTCTAATATGAATGTTGCTATTTACATATAAACGTCTATCCAAAAGGTATTCCTCGTTCTCTCCCACTACCACTCGACAACTCTCAAGATAAACTTTATTAGTGAGAACCATCAATCCTCCATAACAATTTTCTTTCCCCAAGGAATGTCGGCATTACATCCAGCATTTAATAACCAAATAAATGGTTTTTTATTTCTTTGCTCTAAACTATCAACGCACCCATCGCCATCTCCGGCTAAAATAACTAAATCTGCGTTAATTGTATGAGACATATCAATAGCTGCTTGATAGTGAGTTCCGCCTCTTCCACCAACTTTAACTGCTTTATTTCCAGTGTAAGAAATAACTGAGTTTACTTCAGTGTCGGCTATAATTAAATCCACTTTACAGTTTTTACTAACGTATAAATGATGCGCCTCGCCAATAACTGCGGCTAACATATCATCACTCATAGATCCTGATGAATCAATAATAAATGCCACATGCAATCCAGTTAATGTGCGATTACCTCGACTAAATTTACCAATACGTTTATGCTGTTTTAATCTAGTTTTTCTTTCTTCAGTGACACTTTTATTACCAACAATAGTGCGCAATTCTCGTCGCCAATCATGTCTGCCTTTTTTAATAAAAATCAGATCTTCTAGTCCTCCGGCAAGTATTCCCTTACCCTTTTTACTCGTGTTTTTAAAGGCTTTTTCCATTATGCGCTGTAACTCTCTAGCGTTTTCTTCTTCATTTCCAAATTCGCCGTGGTCATCTAAAGTTTTTATGCAACAGTTATTTACTTTGTCTTCATCTAGTAGTGCATGGTAATAATACCACGGTTGTAGCGGCAGCACTTCGACACCATCTTTAAATATAGGAAAATTAATTGTCAAAGCTCCAGGTAAAAAATCAGAAATTTCACAAAACTGATTAATAGCCACATCCATTGCAAAATTTTTAAGTTTGTCGGGCTTGTCAAGTAAATGTTTATGCATCACATGCAGACATTCATGAAGTAGTATTTTCTTTTGTTGACCCTCATTCAGTGTGGCGAAAAACATAGGATTAACATATAGCTTTATTTTATTATTTTTTAAACCCACACGAGCGGTCGATACATTTTTAGAATAACCTTTATGCATTAATGCTAATAAATTTGTGAAGTATTCATATTCATGCACTAAATCGGCAGACAATTGTTCTAGTGATTTCATAACTATC
>Ga0114918_10004673_pt1 | contig 11849 bp, 16 predicted proteins | sample LantaG_FD_87015 | JGI IMG/M metagenome (GOLD analysis project Ga0114918, IMG submission 87015) | Deep subsurface microbial communities from Baltic Sea to uncover new lineages of life (NeLLi) - Landsort_02402 metaG | ecosystem: Environmental > Aquatic > Marine > Oceanic > Sediment | place... | reverse complement strand
CTGAACCAGTTACTTTGTAAGAATTTTTAATGATTTGAATATCATTAGAATATTTAATCAAACTTGTTTCTCTTCCGTCTGGTTGCTCAGTACCTTCAGCAAATGAATTACCTAAGTTTACTAATGTAGTTTCTGTTTGATTTATGTTTGAACCATCAAGGGTGGTAACTGTAAATGTAACTGGATTTGTCGCTCTATACACATCAGTGATTGCTGTTACTCTTACTTTTGTACTTTCCCATTGTAGAATGTCTCCAACATTTATATTAGAACCATATTTATTATCTGATACTGGGGCTGCATAAAAGTTAGGGCTACCATAAGGATATGCATTATCTGGGTCTTGCTTAATTGTCAGTAAAGCTGTTGCGCTACCAGTTGTAAAACCAGCATCAATTCTTACTAATTCTCTAATGTAATCTTTTTCGTAATGCTCGAATCTAATTGACTCAACTCCTTTTTTAGAAGTTTGTCCTAAATTCATAAAGATTTCTTCAATTCCTAAATCTTCGTTACCGAAACGATAAACGATATTAGGGTCAACCTCAGCCTTTGCTTTGGTGTATGATGAAATTAATTGACTTGAAGTCAAATAATTCATGCTTGTTGCCGACAACGAAAACGCTGAAGGTGTGTTTGATTGAATATTATTTGCCATTTTTATTTTTGTTTGTTTTGTTAGAATATATTTTTACCTAACAACTGTCTTCCTATTTCTAATTGCTCGTCTGAGGCTATGCTTGATTTAGATGTTATTGATGGGGATTTTGTTGCGTTTTTTAAATCCTTCTCAATTAATTCTTCTTTGCCTTCTGCCTTAGAACGACCTCTAATTAGTTTGTTTACTTCTTTTTTACCGTAAAACTCCGCAAAGAAACTACCAAGCGCATCTTCGTCCAACTTACCGTCTTTGATAAAATTTTTATCTAAAAACGAAGTGTAATTACGAACTGCATCTTTAACTTGCTTCTTAACTTCTGTTGATGGCTCGTACTCATAAGACTCCCCATCTATATCAATGTTCACTTTCTCTATTTTCCTTGCAATTCTGTCTGAAGCGTTAGTGAGGAATTTAGTTAGAGTTTCTTGTTGCTCTGCTTGTTTGCTTTGAGCCTCTTGGATAAATTCGTTTATCACCTCTTCTTTATTCAGACGAGCTTTGCTTTGGTCTGGTAGGGATAGTTTTGATTGTTGTTCCTTTTTTGATTTCAGATATTTCTTTGCCTCAATCGAAAGCCTGCGCTTTGCCCTCTCATATTCTGGCGAATCTTTATCATACTCATCAAACAGTGCAGCATACTTATCTTCAATCTCAAACTTAGCATCTAATTCGTCTAAGCCTTCGGTTTCCATAATTTGCCTTTTAACCAACTCTACAGCGTCAGAAACATTATCAGAATTATATTTATCATAGTCTGTTAAATATTCCTTTAAAAACGATTTAGATACGTCTACACCTTCTTTATCCAACTTCAGCAATTCGCTTATAAAGTCGTTGTCAGTGATAGGCTTCTCAGAAAGTTCTTTTTCAATCTCTTCCCTTTTAGCGTAGCCTTCTTCTTGTATCCTCTTTGAGAATAAATCCTCAAAATCCGTTTCTGTAGGTTGTTCTTCTGTTGATGTTTCAGAAGTAACCAATGTATTCAAAGAACTGTTGTTATTATCTTTAATAGGCTCTTGAGCCTTATTTTCTATTTTTTCCTCTTGCTCATTTGGTGAGGTTTTTTCGACATCCTCTTTTGCTTCGGATGTTTGCTCATCATTTTGTTGCAACTCTTTTTCTTCATTTTTTTCTCTTGGTTTAAAGGCAATGTTGCCATTTTCCATTGTTATATCCTCTAATGAAGGAATGTCTTTCTCTTCCATAAACTTGATTTAATTGAATTTGACTACAAAGATAATAATAAATTATTTAACCATTTTGTTACATAACACCACCACTCGGAACTTGAGGTTGTTTTATGCCTGTAGCTGATGGAAATTTACCTTTTATTGTTTCTCCGCTATCACCGTTTTGTGTTCCAGCCAATTCTACAGCAGTTTTTATTTGCTCTATTTTTTGCTCGCCTTGTTCCTCCACTTTATCCATTTCTTCTTCGTGGTCTTGCATTGATTGATTGGCTTTCAATTTATACTCTAACATTAAATGCCCATCTTTTCTATCCCACTCTAAAGCTATTGTTTGCTGTTTTGCTTGTTCTATTAAGGCGGCACTTTCTGCTTGAGCCTGTGCTTGTGCTTGTGATGCAGAAGCTGCTAGTTGTTCTTTTTGTTTGTCGTATTTACGTTCATACAAATCCATATATCTTTCAGCAAGCTCTATGTTTTGCTTTCCTATTCTTGCTACTTTCATAGCGTCACTTTGTTTTATAGTGCCTACTTGTAAGGATTGTAATATCTGTTGTTCTAATTTAGCTTGTTCAGCCGCATCAGGCAATATGTTTATAAATATTCCGTATTCTGTTAAATAGATTTTTTCAGATAACTTCAATGTATCTGTAGCAGCACTTCCTATAGCCATATCAAAATCGCTCACACCTTTTCCAAGTTTTAATGCGTCTTGTATCATTAACGACACCATCTTACTTGTTCTTCCTAAAATGTTTTTGTATGCTCTCTCTATAAACCTAATAGAGTTATTTCTATTTATGGTTTTCATTTTTTCTATTCCCACAAGAGCATCCTTATCTGGACTTCCTATTGTACTTAATGGAACTCCAGTAACTAATTCTAGTTGCTGTAAATAATGGTTTGTCATATTTATAATTTGCGACAATCCTTGCATTAATGATTCTGGAAGCTCTCTTACGGGAGTTTGATTATGCATCATCCTACCATCTTCCGTCATTGAAGAATAGTAGTAGTTTCCTGTTTGTTCGTATAAAAGCTGTAAATCTCTTGGTGTAAATCCTTTTTCGCCCAATCCAGCAATAGCACCTGCAATAGAAGCAACATCAACAGCTACGCCATTCGGTCTCATTTTAGCTATCAACTGCTGTGCTTTTAATTGCATTATGCATATTTCATTGGCATAAGGAATCATCTTCTCAACCAAACTTTTACATTTCATATCCCTGTTGTTGGGCATATAAATAGAAAATGATAGTGGGGTGTCTGTAGAGTAAGAACCTTTTATCCTTTCTCTAATCATATTTTCTTTTAACCCATAGTCGAATATAAAATCAGTTCCTATCACCCATTTGGAGTGGTATATTGTTTTAATTCTTTTTGATACTATTTTGTTTTTTGTGCTTTTTGGTTTCCCGTCTTTCACTTTTTGGAAATAATATCCATTTCCTTTTTTTGCGGGGATTTTTTCGTATTGTAATGTATCGTATGAATAATACTCAGCGTCTAATACTCTCACCTTGAAATCTCCATAAGGTCTTTGTACTCCACTATTAACTGGGTAATATTTTTTTTGCCAATCTGCACTCCAAGCACCGTTTCCATTTTTGCTTGCACTTGACATTGCTATCTCTTGTAATTCTTCCTCTTTAAATTCAGTCATAACGGCTAAATCATCTATTGTGAAGAATATCTCCTCCCCAGCATATTTAATGTCTGAGAAGTCGTCTTTTTCGCTGTACGAGGTTAATAGATTTAGGGGGTTTACATATCTTTCTCTTATTGATAGGGTTTCGTCAAAATATGTTCTTTTTGCAGCCATGCCTATCTCCACCAAATCTCTAATTAGTAATGCTTTTATCGCCTCTTCATCATTTGCATTGTGGACAAATGAAATACCTTGCTCCATAGAAATACATTCGTCTTGCTTCCAATTTAAATCTAAATGTAATTCTATTTCCTCATCACTTTCAAATACTTCTTTCTCGTTTATTTTTGGGGCTTTTCCTGTTAGCTTTTTTATTTCTTCCGCTTTTGTAGCTAAGAATTTATTTAGCTGTAGTTCCCTTTTCTTTTTATCGTATTCTGTTCTGCTCTCTGGGTTTAATGCGAATAAATCAACTCTAAATCCTTGATTTGTGTATTGACCTACTATGTTTTCAACTATTGTTGGGATGGGGGTGGAAACATCCCAAGACAAATTCATAAAAGCAGAATTACCATCATTTGCTAATATGTTTTTAAACTTATCTATATCTGGGTTTCCTTGTCCTTGTACTCTTAGGTTTATAATTCTATTCACCCAATCGTCTAATAAAAATCCATAAGACGATGCACTGCTAGACCATATTGCTCTTTGAAACTGTAGATTCCATTCCTTCCCTTTTTTCTTGGACATTGAATCTGCGTCATTAGGGAAGCTAATTGGAGTTGAAGTATTTGCCATTGTTTCAGTTATATTCCTTGCAAAGATACAAAATGTAACCGAATTAAATTATTGCATAAAAAAAGGGGCAATTAAGCCCCTTTAGTAAAATAGATATGTACCTCTTTTTCTGTTATGGATTTACTAATGTTGATAGAGAATCTATTGAATAATCTAAATTAATAACCCTAATAGGATTTCCGTCAAATGAATATATCATCGTTGATGTTGTAGCCGAAGTATTTTTAGCATTTGATATAAAACTCCTATTAATGAAGTTTGCTGAATTGTTATAAATAACAATTTGTTTTGCTGTTGCTAATGTCTTTACTGAATCTAAAGAAACATTTGCCACTACAGATTTTTTCTCTGCTCCAAAGCCTAAATACTCAACAAGACAAGTGCTGTCTGTTAAAGATGTTCCTTTGAATATTCTTGCCTCGGAAATAACTAAAGAATCTCCAGTATCAAAGTTAGTTATCTTGATTAACTTCGATTGTGCATTTGCCCCTATAACTAAAAAGAGTACTGCAATTAATGTAATTATTTTTTTCATTTTTTTTTGTTTTGTAAATTTACAATGCAAAGATACAACTATTTTTTATTTGTTTTTTGATGTTGTTTAGTTGTTATTACAATTGTTGTACATACAACAATCCCATATAACCTTATGTTGTTTTATGTTTCTGTTTCACTCTTCCTTTGTCTATTTCGCAACCAGAATCAAGCAACATTTTGAGTAGTTGTTTTGGTAGTAATGTGCTTGGGGGAAAATTACCATTTTCAATGTTTCTCATTGTGCTGTTATACACTTTGTTTAGTCCGTCTCTTTCCACCCAATCAAAAAATCTAAATTGATTTTCTTTGTCTGTAATAACATTATTGTAATTGTTTTTCTTTTTGTTTTTAGAGAAGTTTGTTTTTATAGTGACACCCATGTCATGGGGGGTGGTGACATGGGTGTCATGGGGGGGTGACACGTCTGTCATGGGGCGTATCCCTCTGAACAGTACATTTCCATTAGCATCCACCTTAACAATCCGACCTATAAAACCTAAATTCTCAAGGGCTGTTAAATCACGTTGAACTGTTCTTGTAGAAGTTCCTGTTATATCTGAAATATGTTTATTCGAGGCAAAACAATACCCCTTGTGATTTGACATATTTGTAATAACAGCAAACAGTAGTTTTTGTCTTGCATTTAGTTTTTCGCAATACAATATTTCAGCAGTAATAACCGCATAGTGACTTTTGAAATTATCTTCCATTTTTCTTGTGTTTAAATCCTTGTGTTTAAAAGTATGTGGGAGGCACACAAGTACAGCCTAATTACAGAGGAGCGACCCCTAACCACAAAACAAAAATACAAAAACATTTTGAATTACACAAATTGTTTATTATATTCGCATTATATTTAACGGATTGGCTATGCTGACGTTATGAGGTGCGAGCAATGAAGTATAGGTGTTGTTATATACTGTTCCGTTTACTAAATGAAAATATATTAATATGAAAAAAATAGAAACTAAAAAGCAAATGACAAACGTAAAAACTACAACTGTTTTTTGTGATAAGTGTAAAAATGAAATAAAGAAAAAGCCTTATGACGCTTTTGATTGCACAATAAAATTAAGTGTTGGGGAATACGATGCCTATGAAAATTCTCATTACGGTGACGATTATAGAGTTGATTTGTGCGAGGATTGTGCAAAATTTCTATTTTTTGACCTACTACCAAAGAACAAAATAAATGTTATAAACGAATACGATGGGTAGCATTGTATATGCTGAGTTAAACTATTTTTCCTTATATTTGTAGGAAATTAAATTAAATGAAATCATTAAACTACTACATTGTAGAGGTGGATTTAGACCAACCTTTCACAAGAAAAATAGGCGACATAGAAATATTTAGCGAAAGGGTGGGTAGTGATTACGACCTCAAACCACAAGAGGGCGTTGTAAAAATAACAATACCAAATACAGATATAAAAGAAGGTGATACGATTATATTCTCACATTTCGCCTCAGACAGACCAACAGAATATTTTGAAAACACTTGCTATTGCGTAAAGCCTTCAGAGGTATTTGCTGTTAAAGAGAATGACACATACAAGGCAATAAACAGAATAATAGCTACAAATGTTTTTAGAGAGCCTAAAATGCATAACGGCATTTATTTAGAAGCCACAAAAAAAGAAATTCCACAATTATTCAAAATAGAGGCTGTTCCTAATTCGGTAACTTTTATAAAAGAAGGGCAATACATTTATGTAACAGCAAATGCTGATTATTGGATAGAGAGGCTGAATAGATTTTTTATTAGCCCTGAAAATGTCGTGGCAATTGCAGACAACGAATACAACATACAAGAAATGTGCAATGACTTTAACATTATAAAAATATTAGACGAAAGCACAGAATATGAAAAAACAGGAATGATATATATTCCAAAATCAGTGAAAGACGATAAGTTTATTGGGGAGGTGGTTGAGTCTAAAACGTACCCAAAAGGGTACAAATATTTCTACAAGAAAAAACAACACTCTAAAATAGAAATAAAAGGAGAGAAATTTCAAGCAATTAGAAACAGACAAATGTTCGTGGAGATATGAAATGGTTTAAAGGAACATCAACAACACAAGGCGAAGTATGCTTTCATAAAAAGAACATTATTTCTTTTTGTGTAGGCACTCAAAATGTAATTGTGAATATGGTGGGTGGGATAACGCACTATCTAAAACCAGAAGGAAATCTAATACGAAATTTAACAAATATGATGGATAATGATAACAACAGAAAGGCTTAAAGGATTTAAAGAGGAAGAATACATTTCTGCTATATTAGCATTATCGTCTAATAGCTTAAAATTAAGAGGATACAGGGCGCAAAAAAAACAAATTGAAGATATTGTTGTCTATTTAGAAAACCACTCTCTAACGACAAATATAGACGACAGTAAAGATAAGACGTGGGATAGGTTAAAAGTGTTTCTAGATAGTTTGAGTAATTATTTAGACAAACTCGAAGACATAGAAAATAAAATTATTGCCTTAGAAAAAGAAGAGAAGAAAGAAAAGAAGGGTAGGAGCATATTAGATTTGATAGGCGATGAAGAAAAGAAATAAAGAATATTTAACAGAAGCCGAGAAACAATGCCACGATGCATACAGGCAGTTTAGGCGTGTAAGAGAAATACAAGGATTAGAGATAAACTTTATTCCAGAACCTCCGCCAATAGAAGAAATAGATGGATATGGAAAGCCTATTGACAAAAGAATGTTCACAAGAATAGAAATTCCAGATGTGGAGTTTAAATTAGATGAACACGGTGATGTAATATATTCCTATTTCAAGGATATGGATGATGAATACGAACAGAACGTATTTATTCCTATGTTAATGACAAAAAGAACAGAGGGGCATTTCTTTTTTTGTCGTGACCAATTAGAATACATAACAGGCGACCATTGGTATTATTTGAATGTTTCTAAAATCCCAGTGGTAAAAACAATAAAAGGAATTAGAAGGCGTGTAAGCGACCATCCATTCTTTGTTGATGCTGATAGAGATTTCTTTTTATATTGGAGACAAGCGGAGGTGGCAAGCGGTTGTTTTGGTATAATATTTACCGCAAGCAGAAGAATTGGAAAAACCTATAAGGGCTTGTCAATCCTAATGAACAACGCCACAATGATACCAGAAGCGTTATGTGGAATACAAGCACAAAACGCAAATATGGCAGGAAGTATTTTTAAGCGTTTGGTGAAAATGTGGAGGAAACTAAATAGACATTGGCTTTTCTATCCAGCACACAAAGGAAATTCAGACCCTAAAGATGCGTTAGAATTTACACAGCCAAGTAGAAGAAGTACGAAGGTTCAGTATTTCAACTATGAGGACACATTAGAAAGTAAAATAGATTTTAGAAGTACAACAGAATACGCATACGACTCTGAGGGTGTATGGAGGCTGTATATTGACGAGGCTTCAAAAATGGAGAACTGCAATATAATGGACTTGTACAACATCGTTAGGGAGGTGTTAGCAGATGGCTCAACAGCTTTAGGTAAAATGCTCATCACCTCAACGGCTGAAAACTTAGGAGGAAAGACATTAAAGCAATACGAAACATTGTGGAAAGAATCAGACATTAAAACAATGGATGCTTTCGGAACAACTAAGTCTGGTCTTTATAGATATTTTCAGCCAGCCACAAGAGGGTATAGACATAGTGCAAAAGAAGACGGTAGTATTCCTAAAGAACTAAACAAGCCAACAATAGATAGATGGGGTTATTCAGATGAAGAAACAGCACGTAAAGTGTTAATGTATTTAAGAGAAAATAAGAGCGGAGATTCATTAATTCACTTCATACGTAAATATCCATTGAATGCTAAAGAGGCGTTTATGTATGCTGAGGTGGTTAGCCCATTAGACATAAATAGAATAAACCACCACATTGTATTTAACGAAGAAGTAGAGAGTTTAAGAAAGCTAACTGTTAGAGGTGATTTAGATTGGCTTCACGGAGTTCCAGATACAGAAGTGGTGTGGATACCAAAAGAAGATGGTATGTGGGAAATGTTTATGCTTCCAGAAGATGAAGACAGAAACAAATTTACATCATCAGGAAATTCAAGAACACCAGCTATAGATTTATTTGTTAGTAGCTGTGACCCCTTCTCACATAAAATAGTGCAGGACGAAAAAAGAATGTCTATGGCAGGTAGTCACGTTATGACTGTTTCTGGAGGCAAATACCCCAACAGAACATTTGTAATGCAATATCACGGAAGAAGGCAAGACCCTAATGATTTCTTTGAGGACATGATAAAGCAATGTGTTTTTTATTCTTGTAAAATACTTCCAGAAAATCAGAAATACGAAATAATAAACTATTTTAGTAAAAGGGGATATGCTGGATATATAGAACGCAACCCACTAAATGAGAAGAAAGAAGAACTCGGAATATCAACAAGGGGAGAGGACACAAGGACACAAATGGTGAATGCCCTTTCTTCCTATGTAAAACAAGAAGTTGGGCAGCAAGCGGACGGAACATATAAAGACCAACCGTTCCAAAGGCTGTTAGAAGATTGGAGAGATTTTGAGCCAGAGAATTGGACTAAATATGACTTAACAGTGTCTTCTATGATATGTATAATTATGAACCTAAAAAAGAAAGAGAGAAAGCCAATGCTAACAAACTTAACAGGGTTTATAAAAAGATATGATATTAAAGGACGATAAAGTTTGTTTTAATTAAATAATTATATATATTTGCCATAATGAAATTCTTAAATAACATATTCGATATACAAGTGGGAGGTGATTTAAACTTCTTTAGATGTAGAGTGGGGCAGGAAATAAGTGGGCTAACCGTAACAGAAATAATACACGACAGAAACTATTTAAAAGACTTCGGTATAAATAGATATTATGTGTTAGCCACAGACGGAGAAGAGATATTCCCTTGGAAAGTATTTGATGACTGTGCAGTAAAAGTAACTTTAAAGAAATGAAAGCATTAAACGATTTATTAATAGTGTTGCCTAAAAAGAAAGAGAGTGTAACGCAATCTGGGCTAATACTACAAACTACTAAAAAAGAATACACAGAAGAAGCTGAGGTGGTTTCTGTTGGAGAAAACGTAGAAGGAGTTGATGAGGGCGATATTATTGTTTTTAAAAACGTCCACCCAATAGAATATAACAAAAACGGAAACACATATTTCATAATAAGCAAATTTGATGTTTTCTTAAATTTAAGCAAATGACATACAACAGAGATAATTCAAATTCATTTAAAACTAAACTAAACCAAAAAGAAATGGCAAACGCACAACAACAAGTGGACATAGACTTCCAATACAAAAACTATTCTTTAACATTTTTAAAAGAACTTATTTCAATGAATAAAATTAAGGGAGTTGAGAATGTTGAGGAGCTTATTAAAGAGGCTAAAAAATTAGAAGAATATGTAAGACCAAAAGAAAGTTTAATCAAAACACTCGGATAGTATGCAGGCAGAACCGTTACACAAATATTTAGGAGATATTAAAACTGGCGCAGGATTAGTGGGGTATAGAGATTTAAAGAATCGACTTGGAAACCTGCAATTTGTGTACAATCTAGCTTTCACAGAAGAAAACTTAGAGATTCTATTTCAAAACGACATGGAGTTGTTGTCTAAATATTTAGATAACATAGACATTCAGGAAGAATTAGACAAGAAATACAGCTTAAATGACGGTCAAACTTGGCTTGAAATGCCAGAGGATATGTCTGAGTTTATATATCACTGTCATAAACATTGGTATATAATTCCTGAATGGGATGAGAATTTAGTGAAAAGAGATTTTAAAATTTGGCAATATGTATGAGCGTATAAATCAAATAACAGAAGAACAATTCAATTCTTTAGACGAAAAAGCTACAAAAACTGTATTCAACAAATACGGCACTGTAATATATTCAGGAGAAAAAATGTATCTCAAAACAAAAGAGAATGAATATTTTGAAGTGGAGGATGAAAGAAAACCATTAGGAATATTGTTTAATCGTTATTGGCGTTAAATTTGTATTTTTGTAATATGGAAGAAGTGGAATTTGTTTTAACATATTACAATTTAGACACAGAAGAAACAGAAGAAGTGGTTCACATAATTCCTCTTGAAGTGGCTCAATATATGGAAGACATAGCACAACAATTGAAAATCACATTAGAGGCGTTTTACCACCTCAAAGCAAATCATCAACTGCTTACACATACATTAATCCCGCACAATAGAAATTAACTCTTAGGGGGTAATTCTTTTATTAGAGCTTTCCTGTCTTTATATCTTTTTATTTCCTCTTCTGAGAACTCTTTATTGTACAGAAAATGTAATTGAAATTTAGCTGTGTTTTTTCTACTGTATAGCTTTTTAGCAATAGCTAATTCAATAGCAGAATTACTTGTTAATACGTGAGACACACCAATGTTTATGTATGTTAGAATAGCGTTAATATCCCATCCATTAACATTCCTTAATAAATAAGCAAACTGCTCAATCATCTCAATTGTAAAACATTTCTTAGGAAATGTAAAAGCTGTTGTTAATTGCTTGTTTGTCTTGCATCCTATAACAGCCATTATATCTTTTTTTGTTATGCCTGCTAATTCATTTAATGCCCTGTATAGCTTATCCCTGCCAAACCAATCAAATGTTTCAGCGTGCTTTTTAGATTCTTGTGGATTCATTTAAAATAATTTTTACAAATTTAACAAAAATTAACAAAACATCTATTGTTTATTGAGAATAAATGTATATTTTTGAAACATGAATTTGTATTACATAAAAACAAATGCCCAATACGGAGATGTTCCTGAATACATTTGGGCAAACAATTACACACACGCAGAGGAATTAATTAACACAAATTTCAAATGTGTAATTTCAACAATAGAATTAATTGTAAGAAAAAGGGATATATATGGAGAATAAGCTAATTTTAATGGGATTTAAGGGCGAAACAACAGACGTCCTTACATTGTATAAGGACTACGGGGAAATAACGCTTATATACGATGT
>Ga0114918_10004672_pt1 | contig 11850 bp, 21 predicted proteins | sample LantaG_FD_87015 | JGI IMG/M metagenome (GOLD analysis project Ga0114918, IMG submission 87015) | Deep subsurface microbial communities from Baltic Sea to uncover new lineages of life (NeLLi) - Landsort_02402 metaG | ecosystem: Environmental > Aquatic > Marine > Oceanic > Sediment | place... | reverse complement strand
GAATCTGCCCCCATAACAATTTCTCCACAAGGATTACACGCTGTATCATAAAACGTTTTATCTATTGCTCCATAATTATTAGAGACACTATTTTTTAAAACTGTATCCCAAAATAATATACCTGGCTCGGCAGATTCCCAACTAGAATCAATAAAACTATCCCATATTTTTTTAGCTGATGTCATATAATTAATAGTTGGATTCTTAGCATCTATAGGCCACTGTTGTTTGTATTCTTCATCATTAAAAGCTGCGGTTAAAAAGTTATCTGTTGCTTGTATTGAAATATTAGCGCCTGTTATTTTAGTCTTATCTCTTTTAGAATTGATAAATGTTTCAACCTCTGGATGGTGAACGTTAAGCAATAAGATTTCAGCTCCCCTTCTTCCTTTTTGAGCTACCTCTCTACAAGTATTACTAAATCTATTCATAAAAATTTCTATACCATCAGTAGTTTTAGCGGCATTTTTAACAATTTGTCCTTTAGGACGAAGTGTGCTAAGATTCAGACCAACACCGCAACGTCTTTTCATCAACTGCACTAATTGTTGATCAGTATAACAAATTCCTCCATAACTATCATAGGGAGGTTCTATTGAAAAACAATTACCTGAGCTTTGGATGTGATAGGGATTTCCTATTGCACTCATTGGAGATCCTTGAGGAATAATATATTTAAAATTATCCATTAAATTAAAAATTTCATCTTCTAACATAGGATTGTCATATTTCAATTCAACCCTAGCAAACTCCTTAGCTAGCCTTTTATGCATCTGTGTTGGAGTAGCTTCTAATAAATTACCCTCTCCATCTCGAAGTGCGTATTTATCTAAAAATACTTTTGCTGGTAAATCTTCCCCGCCAAAATAATCGATGCTTTTACTTAAAGCATCCTCGTAACTATATGTTGTCATGAAGCTCTCCGTTATACCTAATAAATTAATACTTAGAATATAATAGAGATTATTCTATCGCTTTTCAACCTGTTAATATATTTACAAGCTCTTCTCTACTATATTTTTTTTCTCCAAGAGAAGCGATTACTTCTTTTATCGTCTTTCTCTCATCAAAAACTTTATTTGAAGAGCAATTAATGATTGTTCTATTTGAGCTATGTCCTTTGATGAATTGTAATCCTTTTACACAAGCTGGTAGGGTGTGTGACCTGTGCATCGGATTATTACCATAATAATCTGTCTGTCCTTTTTTTGTATAACGACAATCCATACCCACAAGAATTATAGGATCACATCCTAGTGCATAAACCATTTGATATGCTATAGTTCCACTACTACCCCTACCATAAAGTGTGGCAATATCATTTGTTAGCTTAGGATCTTTACCTTGTAAAAAAAATGTATAAAAACCACCTTGAGTGTTCGCCCCTTCTCTACAATATTTAATAGCTTTTGTTGCAACAACTTTTTGCTTTTCTTGTGACCATAATGCCAAATCTTGCCATATTAATACAGTAGGATCATATTTAAAGAAAATTCTATTTATTCCAACAGTAAAATAATCATCTAATATAGAAAAATTCTCTATTTTATTTAAAGAAGGGGCATTCCCCATTATAAAACAAGGAATGCCCGTCATTTTTCCAATCCAAGATTTAGGACTTAAAGAAGAAGATTTTCCATGAGGATTACTTCTATTTTTACTAACTGCTGTATGCCTAGCTCCAGCCCTAAGCCTTGCTGCTCTATTCATATTACTTATTACCTTTTATAAATTTACCCCATGATTCAGGAACTTTAATTTTTGGATCAATAAGTAATTTATCTACATTAGGCTTAGTTGGCTTTTTAATAAGTTTAAGACCAGCTTGTTCAGGAGTCCTATTAGCTTTCATCCTGTTAACCTCTTTTGAACATACTACCATATTCTCCCATGAGTTTATTCCACCTTGAGCTCGAGGAATAATATGATCTATGTCAGCATCTAATTCTTTAACCTGTTCTCCTGTATACTGACATCTATATCCATCTCGAATATAAATATTTCTTTTTGTCAACTTTATATCCTTTTTGTAAATTTTATCATATGTAGATAGAACAATTACCTCAGGAACTTTAACATCATAGCTAGAAGTAATTATTATTCTATCATTTTCTGTAATAGGCTCTTTAATCCAATCTTCCCAGTTATAGGCGTAATATGTTTCACAATCCACTCCAGAAGCTTTCCCTGCAAACATTAAGACCAAAGCTCTAGTTACTGGAATTACCCGAATTGGCATCCACATTTTATTTAATACTAATACCGCTCTATTCAGAGATGACATGGTTAAACTCCTTTAAAAAATTATTTATCTCTTTTATAAACTCTTTATTATCATCTATAATTTTTATTTCTATGTTGCTATCATACTTATTACAAATTTCTGCTGTAATCCTTGCAACTGTTTTCGGGTCAAGATTTCCCTCATCTATGCCTAGCCCACAAATAGCAACAGATTTATACCCATCGCCAACAACTTTTTGCAAAACAGTCTTTAATGCTTTATTTATTATATAAATCGAACTAAAATCACTTTGCAACCTTTTTATCACAGAATGATATATTTTTTTCACTCCTCTTCTATTTAATCTACCAGGCCCTGTGGTATAACAATCTCCTACTTCTATTTTGTTATTTGAAGCAAATTGCTTCGATTCCTTTAGAATAGCAGAAAGACCATCCTTCACCACCTTAGCGGACACCCCTCTGCTCATTATTCCCTTAGTATTAGCAGGAATAATCATAGCTTCCGTTTTTGGATAGCAAATATCTCCCAATATCACTTGCATAGCAGTTTACCCTACTTTCTTATCTTTGTCTACTACTTTTTTCACTTTTTTATAAAATATTTTATTTTTTACTTGTTATTTCCTTGTCCTAACATACAATATATCGATATATTGATATTGATATATTAATATATTGATATATATCTAGGTACTAGGTCCTAGTCCAGGGACTATAAATATTATATATATAAATATATATAATATGCCCAGACAGAGGTAAATTATTCTAAAATAATGAGTCATAGTCATTACACTCCTTAATCATACCTTCTACATTATCTCCGAAGAAGTCTGGATTACGTTCTATTTTATTTTTAAGTCTTTGTAGTATATCTCTGTGTATTTGACTTATTCTTGATTCTGAGGTATTAAGTTTAACACCAATCTCTCCCATAGTTAAATTTTCATAATAGTAATAATAAATAATTTTCTGCTCTAATGGAGAGAAATTTTTACTTATTAATTTATTTATAAACTCTTTTCTGAGTAATTTACTATCAGGAGGTATAGAATTCTTATCTGTAAGATCTAATATTGAATCTTTTTTAAAATCTTCTTGTTTATTAGAATCTGAAATATCGCTACCTTCTAAACTTATGAAACTGAGAGGACTATATTTTTTTGTATTTATCAAGTATTCTTGCTGATTTATGCCTAATTCTTCAATAACCTCATATTCTGTTACTTTTCTACCTTCTGTAGATTCCATTTCCTGCCTTCTTTTCTCTATAAGATTAGAATTTAATCTTACAGATCTTGGTATCGGATCATTTTTTCTTACATTATCTAGCATTGAGCCGCTTATTCTACGGCCAGCATAAGTAGGAAAATCTACCCCTCTATCTAAAGAAAACCTATCTATTGCTATATAAAGCCCATCTAGACCAAAACTTGCCAGCTCTTCAGGCTGTAGATTCCACTGTAATTTCTCAGCCATTTTGTAAGAAATTTTCTGAACAAAAGGGTAATAAATTTCTACTAGATCTTGCCTCATCTTATCTTTTACACTTTTTATATTCTCTTTTTTATACTTTTTCCATAATTTTAAATTACCTATCTTCTGTTTTTCCATAATTTTCCTTTAATAACATAAAATAACGTATTATAATACTACAAACAATTTTATCACTTTTCAAATATTTTTCTTGCATTTTTTAAGTTAATGTGTTATAATCCTAAAAATCCTAATAAAAAGTCATATACTTCATCGTTAGTGAAATTCCAGGTAAATGGTTTTTTGTTTTGGTAGACTAAATGATAAAAATAATAAAGAATAATAAAAAGGAAAGCAAATGAAACATAACTCTATTATTAATAGTATGTTAGATAATGATTTATACAAGATTTCAATGATGAATTACTCCCTAGAATTATTTCCTGAAGCTACCTCAGTCTACAAATTTAAGAATAGAGGGTCTCAACGGTTTAACCAAAAACTCTTAATAGAACTTAAAAAACAAATAAATAACTTAGCAGATCTTAAATTAACCAATGAAGAATATATCTATCTGAAGGAAAACTTTACATACTTAACTCCTGGATATTTAGCATATTTAAAGAATTTTAGATATAATCCTTCAAAAATTTCCACATGTTTAACAGAAGATAATAACCTAAAATTAAGTATAACAGGGACATGGATGAATAGAATGCTTTTTGAAGTTCCTTTAATGGCTATTATTAGTGAATTATATTTTACTATAATTGACCCAGACTGGGATTATGATGGACACGAAGAAAGAACACATGATAAAATTAAAAAATTAAGTGAAGCAGGTTGTTTATTTGTAGAAATGGGAACAAGGCGTAGGAGAAGTTTTAAAGCTCAGGATATGGCTATTAAAGAATTTGTAAAATATGGTAAAAAAAATACTAATAGCACTTTTCTTGGAACTAGTAATGTTTATTTCTCTAAAAAATATGGGATAAAATGTTACGGAAGTCAAGCTCATGAAATAACACAAGCTGCTCAGGCTCTAAATAGCTATAACCACTGTAATTACTATGCTATGGAAAATTGGTTAAAAGTTTTTAAGGAACTAGAAATAGGAACGGCTCTAACAGATACAATAACCGCTGATGCTTTTTTAAGAGATTTTAATAAAAAACTAACAACATTATATAAGTCAGTAAGACACGATTCTGGAAGTGAGTTTTTATTTACTGATAAAATGATTAAACACTATAAAAAAATGGCTATTGATCCTAAAGAAAAGGCTATAGTTTTTTCTAATGGACTGAATGTAGAAAAAGCTATTGAGGTTAAAAATTATTGTGATAATAAAATAAAATGTTCTTTTGGTATAGGAACATATTTTTCTAATGAGGGGTTTGATAGCCCTGCTCTAAATATGGTAATTAAACTGTGGTCTATAAATGGAATGCCAGTTGTTAAGTTGGGTGATGATGGAATTGGTAAGGAAAATGGAGACCCAGAAGCTATTAAATTTATGAGGTGGATAGTGGACCAACCTGCTTAAGAAGTTCATCTAATTGTTGTTTATTGTTATTATTTTCCCTCTTGACAATCGCTTTCTAATCTGCTATAATCACTTTTTGTTCTAAAAATAGGGATTTTAATAAATTCCAGGTAAATGATTTTTTATTATGGTAGAGCAGTAGTGTTAATTTAGGTAAAATATGAAAATACTAAAATTTTGTCAATTATATAAAAAATATCAAAAAGATAATAAGTCTCTTACCACAAATGAAAAAAAACTTATTCTTCATCTTAATGAAGAATTTTGTGAAAAAAATATAGGTATACATCATTTATCAGAAGAAGAAAAAAAAGATATAGCAAATAACAAATAAAAGGAGTTAGAAAAATGGAAAACCTAATCAAAGCTTTACAAATATTTTTGAAATATGGTAATGTAGATTATCCATTACACTGTGAACATGACATGTTATATGTTTCTAGTAGTTATGTTCCAAGTAATTTCTCTATTGAGGATGTTGCAGAACTTGACGAGCTTGGTTTCTTTATATCTGAAGAAACGGATACGTTTGTATCTTTTAGATATGGGTCTTGTTAATAAAGATAAAAGGATTATTATGATGAAAGAATGGAATAATAAATGCCCTAAATGTGAAAATGAAATTCTAGAATATGATAATGCAGATGTTTATTATGATAGAAACCCATATAAAGTATACTGTAAAAACTGCGGAACCACAATAGTTATAAAACTAATCCCTGTGTTAAGTAGATTTTATGAAACAGATGATAAATAAAATAAGTAAAAGAAAAATGGAGTCATATAAAAGAGCAGAGATGGTATGTCAGGAGCTCCGACACCAGATAGCTAGTAATAGAGATGATATGGGTAAAGTTCTTAAACACCTAAGCCGCTGGATGAAAGTGACTGGTAATATAAAATTTAATCGTCCGAAAGAAATTAAAAAACAATAGGATAATACTATGTTGAAAAAAATAATATTGATAAAAGATAAGGTTAAAAATTATTTAGTAAAAAAAGAAGAAGAGTATACACAAAAAGTGGATAGAAGAGAATCTTTTGTTTGTCCTTATTGTGAGGAACTTCACAAAAGTTCTTATTATTATAAAAATAAAGCTAGAGAAAAAGATATAAAAGAAAAAACAAAAGGCAATTGTAAGAAAAGTATTAATTTTATTAGATGTAAAAAATGCGGTAAATTATTTGGAGTTGAAAACAGTCGTTATTTTGAACCAACTCCAGTATTGTTTAGAAGTAGTTTTAAAGTAGAGGATTAAGAATAGTAGAAAGAAATTAAATGAAAAATAAATCAAAAAATGAAAAAATAAAAGCGGCAGCATGGAAAAGAAGTGATGGAGTTATTGCAGAAGGTAAATGTCATGCAGATATAATTAGATCATCTCCTTATGGAACCTGTAAAGCAGGAAGTTCTCCAGGGTTTATAACCACTCATGGTAGATTTATAGATAGTCATGAAGCTCTTGAGATAGCAATAAAAAACAAACAAGCAGACCCTAATAAAAGTGATTTTAGAGGTTGCGGTTTATTATCTGAAAATATATGGGCAGATAATAATTTCAAATATGATCCAGAAAAAGGATACTATAAATAAGTAGAAAGTCAAAGAGAAATGGGTTTAAAAATTTATAAAAAATCTGAGGGAAAGTATGATGTTTGAATATATAGCTTTAGCGATTGCTTTTATAGGATTATTTATAATATTTATATTTGTTATATTATTAATAATAGCTGAATGCTACTTAGATACAGTAGTTAGAAAAGAAATGAAAAAATATAAAAATGAAACAAAAGAAAAGTTTTTTATGTAAAATAGGGCTTCATTGGCCCCTCCAAAGAAAACGAAAAGTATTTACAGACATAAATACATATTTGCCCGTATATTTATGTCAATGTAATTGTGGAAAATGGTGGCTGGCAAATGGTCGGCATTCAACATTTAAAGTTAAGGTTGAAAAACCCTATGCGTGGCTGGTAGTTTTAAAAGAATCAGAAAAATTACCACCTAAAGAAATAGAATGAAACAATATTTAGGATAAGTAGAAAAATATGACGTTATTGTCAAACAAAGAAAATTCAGAGTTAAAAAAACTTGTAAAATTATTAGACATATCTAATAATAAGTTAAATAATAAATTAAATATTACTCAAAGCAAGTTAAAAGTTTCAATATCTCAGGAACAATCTAAAATAATAGGACTGAAAAGTAAGATCAGGGAAATCCAAAAATTAGAACATCAAAAATCTATTAAAATCCAAAAAAAAGAATTGGAAGAAGTTAAACAAAAAATTAAAGATATGAAAAAAAGAGAGAAATTAAAAATAAGGATAAAAGAAGCTGAAATGATAGCTATATATAATAATAATGTCCTTCCCACTCCGTTGTGGCTTGAAAATAATGGGTTTGGTTTTTTAAGAAAGATTATTAGAGATAACCTAATAGCATTTGAACATATTAAACAAGCAAAAAGACAGAAAACAATTTTTCAGCATGTAAAATTTGCTGAAAAATTGGCAGAAGAGAATGAGGGCCAATTACCATATGCTTTAAAATTAAGACAGAGAGGATATATAAGTTTAAATATTTGTATAAAAAAACACCCTGAGATGTTTGCACATATTAAACAAGAAAAAGTTCAAAGAATACCAGAAGATTATTTAAACATAGCCGAAGAGATTATTAAAAAAAATAATGGAGAATTATATCCTAAGGAAACAATGATTAAATTAGGATATAGTTATCTATATGTTTGCGTAGATAAATATCCTACCATGTTCTCTCATATTAAAAAAATAATAAACGCTAAAAAAAGTAGAACCCCTAAAGAATGGGTCATAGTCGCCGAAGAGATTATGAAAAAAAATAATGGGACATTATATCCTTATAAGAAACTCAGAGAAATAAGATATAGTGGTTTAATAAACTGCATGAGGAATCATCCACAAATGTTTAAACATATTAAACCTAATAAGAAATATTTAAGCAATGGTCTAAAAACTGAAGCTAAAAGAAAACATAATAAAGCTCTTCAACAACATAAAGAAATCGTTAAACAATTAGTAGAAGAAAATAATGAAAAAAAACTAAAAATACAGGATTTAAGACAATTCGATCAAACCCTATATTCATTTGTAAGAAAATATCCAGAAGAATTTAAAGATATCATAGAATGAAACAATATTTAGAAATACAAGGCCCTAATAAAGCACCAAGAGAACACTGTATTGCTTTTTATAAACACGATGGTAGTAATATTAGAGCAGAATGGTCTCGCAAACATGGATGGTATAAATTTGGGAGTAGAAAAGTTCTTATAGACGAAACTCATCCGTTAGGAGATGCCATACAAATATTTCTTAATACGTATGGAGATGATTTAGAAAAAATATTTAAACAACATAAATTTTACAGAAACTGTCAGAATATGACAGTATTTGGAGAATATTTTGGAGAAAATAGTTTCGCGGGATGGCATAGTCCTAACGATGAAAAAGAAATAGTTCTTTTTGATATTAGTATTCATAAAAAAGGGATGATATCCCCTAAAGAGTTTGTAAAAATATTTGGACATTTAAAGATACCTAAAATTATTTATGAAGGTAATTTTAATGCAAGTTTTATTCAAGACGTGAAAGATGGTAAGTATCCTGTAGTAGAAGGAATTGTTGCAAAAGGTAATCTACCTAGCGGTAGGCATCCTCACAATCTTTGGATGGCAAAAATAAAAACTAAAACGTGGTTAGATAAACTTAGAGAAGAAGCTATAATTCATCCTAATAGATTTAAAAATCAATTAGTAGATAATATTTTGGAGCAATCATAATGAAGTATTTAATATGGGCCTTGTCAACGATAAGAGATGCATTGAGTTATAACGAGCATAGTATATTAAATGGAAAACCTCTAGATAGAATAGAGCAGGAACTCTTAGTTCTTGAAGAAATTGAAAACTTCGAGTATACTAAAGAGCAATTTGAAAAATTTCATTTAGATTTGCTTGAGTTAAATATACAGTTATTACCAACAACTGAGAAAATTATTAAAAAATTAAACAATAAGGAAAAACAAAATTAATAATAAAGAAAAACAATTATTTATATTAGAAATTATTAATCCCGATACGGAACTAAATCGTATTTACGAAATGATATTTATAGCAGAAGATAATGACTTTAGTATAGAACAAAGTAAAATTCTTAGTCCATGGCTTTTAAATTTTGCTAAAAAATATAGAGATGGTGTTGATAATAATATGATAAAAATAGATATGCAATATGGTCTGCCATACGTACAGGAGCTTCTATGCTTACTCCCGATAAGGTTAATAATTTAATTTCTTTGTTAGAAATAGATCACCCTATACCTACTACGTTAGTATCAGTTAAAATGGTAGGAAGAATTTTTAAAGCTCAACCATCAAAAGAAATAGATCAATATAAAATAATGTCAAAAGAAATATATAATATTGCTATTAAGACCCTTGCAGATAAAAAAAGTATAAGTTATGATAGAGAAGCTATAGCGGGATTGTCTGTCTTTACTTTAGCGGCGATGGGAAGTAGTAGTATAAAAAAAATTATTGCAAAAATAATAAAGAATGAAGAAAAGTGGTTTATACAGATGTGTTTTCGTGATTTAAAAGAATTGAGACATAAATGGGAAGGTCGTCCAAACGAACCACGTGAATCTCTAAGATTATTAAATGAAGCTATTTATCAATTAGCAACATATATAAAAAAAGAAACCTTAACAGAAGAAAATATAGAAATATAAAATAATATTTTGGAGCAAGTATAATGGCAGATATGAAGAGTTTAAGCGGTATTGAGAGTTGTGGTGGAAATGGAAATTTTAAAGGTTCTGTGCTAATAGAGTCTGAAAAATATGATGCCTTATCAGAAGAGTCTCGGAATAATATATCTTGGAAAGGATCTGATCTCTTACAAACAATTCAGGGGTTGATAGAGATGGAGTGGGCAAAAGCCAATGAAACTGATAAACGTAATGACCATGTAGCCGAGTTAACTGGAATATTTAAGTCGGCAGGGTTTGATACTATCCACGTTGAGACAATAGATAGTCAATATTGCAGTGAAGCTTGTTGCTATAAATATCCTTGGATTATTGCCACCACTAAAAAAGGGCGTATTAAACTTGGGTGGAGAAAAAGAGTAATGAATCTCGACTGGTCAGAATCAGATATTAAAGATATTGGCACAGAATTATTTAAGGGAGAAGAAACTACAACTGGAAAACGTTATATACATTGCTGGAGTAAAGATAAGGCTATTGAATATTTAAAGAAACTTAATTCTAAGGAAATAAATAATGGGAGTTAAACTTAGAGTATGGGATCACCTTTTAAAAAAACATTTTTTTGAAGGGTTTAAAATAGATCCACATGGAACCCTTGTGAGCTGTAATTGGTATATAGAAAGAGAGAAAAAATCTAATGAAGTAATAAAAAATAATATGGCTAAAGATGGCAAATATCATGAAGATAAAATGCCTAAACAAGGTTTTATTGTTGAAAAAAGTGTAGGTAGAAAAGATAAAAATAAAATAGAAATATATCAAAACGACAAAGTTAAGTATTGGAATTTAGATTTTACAGATTATGCGGTTCATAGGGTTATGTGGGATGATAATAAAATAGGATGGGTGTTATCTCAAGAAAGATTGGCAAAAGATAATATGAAATGGATGAGAGATTGGTCTCCCTCCAGGGGAGAAGTTATAGGATATCTTTATGATAAAGATGAAAATATTAAAAAGGGGAAACTATGAACTATCAAAATGAAATTAACAATATAAGTAAATGGATGAAAGAATATTTAGAGAATAGCGGCTGCGAGGGATATGTAATTCTAACTTCGGGGGGAATAGATAGTAGTGTAGTTGCCTGTTTGTGCTGTAGGGCAGTGAGGCCAGAAAATGTAATCGCTATATCCTTACCATGTGAAACAAGGGAAGATATGAAAAACGATGCTCAGGAACTAACAAATAACCTAGGAATTGAATTAAGAGTTGTTGATCTCGAAGGAACATATAATACCATAGTTAGGGAATTATTAAGTGTCGGAGAAGTAGGGGTTATTGCTCGAGAAAATATAAAAAGTCGTCTAAGAATGGTTGCAGGTTATGGGATATCTAATACTATAAATTATCTTCTTGCTGGGACAGGAAATAAATCTGAAGATACAATTGGATTTTTTACAAAATATGGAGATGGAGGCGTGGACATCCTGCCAATTTATAATTTTTACAAAACTGAAGTTTATAAATTAGCAGAGTTAATGCCAGAAATTCCAGACAATATAAAAACAAAAGCCCCTTGTGCTGATTTATCTCCAGAACAAAAAAGTGATGAAGAAATATTTGGTATAACATATAAAGAAATCGATATAATTCTTAAGGGCTTAGACCCTAATAATCCTCAAAGTTTAAATAAATTAAATGTTAAAAATATAGAAAAAATAAAAAATATGATAAAAAAAGCTGAACATAAAAATAATATGCCTCCTAGATGTCCAAGATTTTCATCTTAAGAAACTCATCCAATTGTTGGTGGTACTTGGAT
>Ga0114918_10004671_pt1 | contig 11852 bp, 8 predicted proteins | sample LantaG_FD_87015 | JGI IMG/M metagenome (GOLD analysis project Ga0114918, IMG submission 87015) | Deep subsurface microbial communities from Baltic Sea to uncover new lineages of life (NeLLi) - Landsort_02402 metaG | ecosystem: Environmental > Aquatic > Marine > Oceanic > Sediment | place: Baltic... | reverse complement strand
TATTTCAATATCTTAGCGCCAATCGGCGCTGCGTTGGTGAATCCTGTGCCATCGACAACGAAAACAACGATTGCATATTGAGGCGAATCATCGGGATAATATCCGGCGAACCATCCACAGGTTTTGTCCGGGTCATCGGGAAGTGATGTTGTGCCGGTCTTGCCCGCTGCGGGAAATCCTTCATCGAAAGCATATCTGCATAATCCTTCGGATACCGACTTACTCAAGCCATTCCTTACAATGTCCCAGTGTTTATCGGGAATCTCGGAGATTGGAGTGATAGAGTTAGTTTGAAAGTCGGGGATTTTCCCACGATTTGCTACAGTGCAAATAAGGCGCAGGATATGATATGGTGTAACATAAACTCCGGTGAGTCCCACTGCGAAGCGATATGGCGAGGCATCGGTCGTTAATTCTCTCCAATCCACCGGTGGAATCTTTTCAATCGGGGATTCATTGAAACCCAGAAGTTTCGCGACTTTGCGGATTCGTTCAGCCTTGAGTCCACTATCCATAAGATGATAGAAATAGAAACTGCACGACACGGACAATGCTCGTTCCATGTTCACAATTCCATGACCGGTTTTCCATGAGCATTTCAGAGTTTTGCATTTGCCGATTGGGTATGAATTCGTGCATTTTGCAGTGGCATCCGGTGAGATGCCGGCATCGAGCGCCGCGAGTGCGCTCACTATCTTGAAAACCGAACCGGGAGGATATTTATCATTCCCCGAGAGAATCGAGCTATCTCCGACTGCACAAATTATCTCTGCGGAATAAGGTTTTGCAACGAGTATCGCTCCAATCCTATCGTCAAGCAAGCTATCGCAGAAAGACGATAACGAATCATTCGCAGACCACGAAAGAGAGCATAAAAGAAAAAATGAAAATATTTTTATAATTTTGGACATGATTCTATTTATAATTCTGTCGGTTTTGATTATTCTCCAAAAAAGTCTGATTATTATTTGATATTTTAGCTTTTGAATTTAAATTATTCGTTCTATATTTAAAAGACAAAATTTATGGAGGATAAAATGCCAACGAATAAAATTGAAGCGTTATCGGAATCATCAGAATCTCAATACTGCATTCTTTCACCGGCAGTCGGGTATTACTCGCTTTCGCCGGAAAGAGGTGCGGTGCTTATCGGCGGCTCATTCATCGGAAAGTTACGAATACTTAATTCGGTCTATGAACTTTACATTCCCGATGATGTGTATGGCTCGGTGATTCCTAACCCTGAATTGGATAAGATTACTAAAGTCGAGTATGGACAGGAGCTATTCCGATTGAATCCCGAAAAAGGATTAGCCGATACTGAAAAGCAACATCTAAAGGAAATAAAAGAGCATTCGGGTGAACATGAGGAGGGATTCCTTATTACCGCATTCACGGATGGGATTTTCTATAGCAAGCCATCGCCGGATGCACCGTCGTATGTCGAGGTCGGTGATAAAATTGAAAAGGGCAAGACAATCGGACTAATCGAGGTGATGAAATCATTCAATCACATCATATTCAAGGGAACGGACACATCCACAACAGGAACGATTTTGAAAATATTTGTGGGTGATTCCGAGGAAGTGAAAACAGGACAACCACTCATTTTAATTGGAGATTGAATATTGACAATTGACTATTACTCAACCCAACACCCACAGGATATTACCGCAAAACTCGCAGAGAACGCGGAGATAGATTCTGTTGGTTTTGCTGAGGTCTTTGCGCTCTTTGCGGTGAATTATCATTGTATGCGGAACAGAGCAATAGAAAATAGTCAATTCTAAAACAATGAAATAAAGTTGATAGTTTAAACAAAAAAAACTTGGAGGTTTGTCATGTCTTTTAACTGTGATTTGCCGGATGATGCAGTGATGATGCGCAATGCTGTGCGGGAATTCGCTGAAGCCGAGATTGCACCTGTCGCGCAGGAACTCGATGAAAAAGCCGAATTCTCACCTGAATTGACAAAAAAAATGGGTGAACTGGGCTTGTTCGGCGTATTCCTGCCGGAGAAATACGGTGGCGCCGACCTCGGATATTTACCTTATATCATCGCGGTGGAGGAGATTTCTCGTGTAGATGGCTCGCAGGGCGCGACTGTTGCTGCTCATAACTCGCTCGGTATCGGTCCCATCTATTATTTCGGCACAGAGCAGCAGAGACAGGAATTCCTACCCAAATTATGCACAGGCGAATATGTCTGGGGATTCGGATTGACTGAACCCGATGCCGGTTCCGATGCAGGTGGCACGAAGACAACCGCAGTCAAAGATGGCGACGAGTGGGTCATCAACGGCTCGAAGATTTTTATCACTAATGGCTCGACGCCGGCTTCATTAGGCGTAACCGCTCAAGGTATCACAGGCACTCGTCCCGATGGCAAGAAAGATTATACATGTTTCCTCATCGAGCAGGGAACGTCCGGTTTCAAAGCTGATACAATGCACAAAAAGATGATGTGGCGCTCATCGATTACATCCGAGCTTTATTTCGATGATTGCCGCGTGCCGGAATCGAAAATGCTCGGCAAACAGGGCGAGGGCTTTCATCAGATGCTCGACACGCTCGATAAGGGAAGATTGTCAATCGCTGCGATGGGACTCGGCTGCGCTCAAGGCGCTTATGAACTCGCACTGAAGTATGCAAAACAGCGTAAGCAGTTTGGCAAATACATCTCAACATTCCAGACGACTGCATTCAAACTGGCGGACATGTATATGGAAATCGAAGCCGCTCGCAATATGCTGTACAAGGCAACCTGGCTCTGCGGTGAAGGACGCAAGGAATACAAAACTCTCGCGGCAATGGCGAAACTTTACTGTTCCGAAGTCGCGTATCGCTGTGTCAACCATGCGGTGCAAATCCACGGCGGATATGGGTTGATGGAAGAATACGATGTCGCACGTTTCTACCGCGACCAGAAACTTCTCGAAATCGGCGAGGGAACATCCGAAATCCTACGCCTTGTGATTTCAAGAAGAATCGGTTGTTATGATGTAAAATAACGCTGTACGTTATGCGTGGTGCGTTGTGCATAGGGGCACGACGATATGTCGTGCCCTTTTCTTTGATAAAGCGAACCTGATAAAACGGAGGAGAAGACTATGATTACAAAACAATTCGAGACAATCCGCTACGAAATCGCGGACAGAATTATCACCGTGTGGCTGAATCGCCCGGAAGTGCACAATGCATTCAACGACACGATGCTCGCCGAGCTTGTCGAAATCCTGCAGGAAATCGAGCGGGATGACGATATCCGCGTGGTCGTTTTCACCGGCGAGGGCAAATCGTTCTCCGCAGGCGCAGACCTCAACTGGATGAAGAAAATGGTCGGATACACATTCGAGGAAAACCTCGACGATTCGCTGATGATATCGAAACTGTTCTCGACAATCTACACATTGAAGAAGCCGGTGCTCTCCGCAATCAACGGCGCGGCAATCGGCGGCGGAATGGGTTTCGTCGGCGCATCCGATATCGTCATAGCATCGGAGAAAGCGAAATTCGGGCTTTCGGAAGCGCGTATCGGGCTCGTCCCCGCATGCATATCCCCGTATCTCATCCGCAAAGCTCCCGAAGGCGCACTCAAAGAGCTGTTCATATCCGGCATGAGATTCGGTCCCGAAAAGGCAAAGGAAGTCTTTTTGGCAAACTACATTGTCGAGCACGACCGCCTGCTCGAATTCGCTCGCGAAAAGGCGAAAGAACTGCTCGTCTGCGGACCGAACGCAATCGCAATATGCAAGGAGCTGTTCCTAAAAGTTCCCGATATGGATTTCAAAGAAGCTTATGATTACACCGCCGAAGTGATTGCAAAATTGCGCATCTCCGATGAAGCGCAGGAGGGTATGAAAGCATTTCTGGAGAAGAAAACTCCCGAATGGCAGGAATAGGAATTCACCGCAAAGAACGCGAAGAACGCAAAGATGAAATAAATAACAAGAAGATGAATAACATGAAGCGAATAACCTGGACAAGGAGTTGCTGCACCCGAATGAATTCGGGTGTTGTCTCAAACGAGTTGTTCTTGAGACAGCACCATAATTCATTATGGTGTTTGTTCACAGCAATTTTCATTATCATTGCACTGGGCGCAGTTGCATTTGCTGTGGAAATCAGAGTTATTCACCCCGACGAACAATATCAATCAACCGCTTGCGATACCAACGATGTCGTTTTCATCATCTCCGATTCCTGTTGCCCGATTGATACCACGCGGCTCTATTTCAGCATCATCAATATCAATGAGAGTGAGACTCTTCGTGTTTCTCCGCCTTCGCCATTGCTCAATCTCGCATGGAATGTTGATTCAACAATTGCATCGGTAACAATTCCGGAATCGTTGCGCGGGGAAAGCGGGGATACGGTTGGTGTGGTGCTGGATTCGGCGTTTATTATATGTATCCCAAAAATTTACATCGCTGACACACATAACCACCGTATCGTCTGCATTGATAACATGACCGGTATCGGATGGATTGAATATGGAACAGAAGGTACCGGCGTCGGAGAGTTTGATTACCCCGTTGGTATTGCCATGACACCCGACGGGAGGATATATGTGACGGATTCACATAATAACCGCATCATCCGCATTGACGACATGACCGGTACAGGATGGATCGCCTATGGCGATTCAGGTACTGGTGTCGGAGAGTTTGATTACCCAGCTGGCATTGCCATGGCACCCGATGGAAGAATCTATATCGCGGACAGAGATAATGACCGCATCGTTCGCATTAACGACATGACAGGTGCTGGATGGGTTGCATATGGAGATAGCGGTTCCGGTGAAGGAGAGTTCTATTTGCCCCGTAACATTACCGTTGGACCTGATGAAAGAATATATGTGGCAGACTGGGGCAACCACCGCATTGTCCGAATTGATGATATGACTGGTGCAGGATGGGTAGATTATGGTAGCTATGGTTTTGGCATCGGGGAATTCGATAGACTCCGTGGTATTGCTGTGGGACTTGACGAAAGAATATATGTAGTGGACTATGGCAACAACCGCATCGTCCGCATTGACGATATAACCGGCGAAGGATGGATTGAATATGGAAGTTCCGGCTCCAGTGAAGGAGAATTCAATAATCTCACCGAAATTGCCGTGGCTCCCGATGAAAGGATATATGTAAATGACAGAAGCAACCACCGTATAGTCCGCATTGACGATATGACCGGCACAGGATGGACAGAATACGGAAGTTATGGTTTCGGCATCGGGGAGTTCGATGAACCCGATGGCATTGCCATTGCACCATGGTAAGAATCCAATCCCCCGCAAAATCTATCTCATCCCGGCGACGACATTGACCGGACGAAGCGGAACAAAACGGATTTCATATATCGAATGAAACACAAACCGGTTTATATACAAAGGATGGCAAGATATGAAAACAGTGAAAGAGAAAAGAGAGCAGAGAAAGGCAACTCGCAAACGACACTCCGATATCCGGGCATCGAGTCGGAAAAAAGCTCATGATGAAACCCGGCGATTGCAGGAGCAACTCCGGCAGATTGTCAGGGATTGCGGGCTGACACAGGGCAAACTATCCGATTTCTCCGGCATCGATGCTACAACCACCTCGCGAATCATGACCGGCTATCACATAAGCGCACGGTTCACAACAATCGTTGCGATGCTGCGTGCGGCAGGTTATCAAATCAAATTTGTTCCAATTCACCCGAAATTGGATGAATTTCGCGAAGAAAGAAGATTGAAACCGCCGCCATTGGATTGAGTTTCGTCATGAAAATCTCGTGTTTCAATGTAAAAATTCAGTGAATTTGTGAAAATAATGCTTGCGGAATGAAAAAAAGTTGCATCAAAACACAAACATATTGTTGGGAAACTAAAACATGTTGCATCAAAATTAAAACATGTTTCTGGGAATTTAAAATATGTTGCATCAATATTAAAACATATTGTTGCAAAATGTTAACATGTTGTTGCAAAATGAAATTATGTTGCATCAAAACTAAAATATGTTGTATCAAAACCGTAACAATGTCTGTCATTTTCGCAATGAAAAACGAATTTTTATCGTGGGGGTACTACCCATGTCTAATGAAAGTGGAATCGAACTCGGATTGGAATTAGTTGATAGAACAACAATCGTAATGCTGGGAACAGTTGACAGTGAAGGCTTCCCCAACATCAGGGCGATGCTCAAAATGGAGAACGAGGGCTTGAAGCGAATTTGGTTCAGCACAAACACATCTTCGCGGAAAATTCGTCAGCTTGGCGAAAATCGCAAGGCTTGCGTCTATTTCATCGACCTCGAGAAATGGATGGGACTGATGCTGGTCGGCACAATCGAGATACTTCGGGATGAGGAATCGAGACAGCGACTCTGGCGCGAAGGTTTTGAAAAATATTATCCGGCAGGCGTGAACGACCCCGATTATTCCGTTTTGTGCTTCACAGCGGAAAAGGGAAGATATTATCACAAATTATCTCACCTTACTTTTGAGCTTTGACATTTCGATTTTCTCACATATATTCCTGAACTTTTTTATTGCCACACCCAATTGCTCGTGTTTTATTGGGATTTCTATGGAACACGGATAACACAGATGATGCGAATTTGATGTAGGGGCGAGGCATTTCAGAGCAGAAATAATATCATCAGAGATGCCTAAAGCCAGTGAATTATTAAAATCTGACAAAGGGCTTTAGTGAAATGCCTCGCCCTTACAATTTTCTGTGAGAATCCGCGCTATCCGTGTCATCAGTGTTCTATCGGGGTGCGGAGCGGTTTTATCTCTGTGTTCTCTGTGTCCTCTGTGGCTAAATTGGGGAGCGGGGCGTGGCAATTGTCAATAGTCAATAATCAATCGTCAATCATAAAATGGACACAACAAATAAAGACACATCATCTAAAAGTGGACTCACGCGCAATCTCGCACTGCTCGTGGGACCAATCTTAAGCATTCTTCTGGTGCTTTGCTTCGACCTCGACCCTGGACATCCCGAGGTAACACAAACCGCCGCGGTGGCTTTGCTAATGGCAGTCTGGTGGATAACCGAGGCTGTCCCGCTGGCGATTACTTCGCTGCTGCCGATTGTCCTGTTCCCGACACTCGGAATCATGAGCGGGAAAGTCGTCGCACCGCTCTATTTCAATCATATCATAATGCTGTTCATCGGCGGGTTTATCGTCGCCCTTGCGATGCAGAAATGGAATCTACATAAACGAATCGCACTGCGGATTTTACTCGTGTTCGGTATTCATCCGAAATTCATACTTCTGGGATTCATGGTCGCCACGGCGTTTCTCTCGATGTGGATTTCCAACACCGCAACCACGATGATGATGGTTCCAATCGCATTAGCGGTCATTCTCAACATAGACGAGATTTTCGACGATGCCGGCAGCAAGAAATACGCAATCGGAGTATTATTGGGCGTGGCATACAGCGCCTCGATTGGCGGTATCGCCACACTTGTCGGGACACCGCCGAATCTCTCATTTGCGAGAATCCTGAATATCTGCTTTCCTCATGCTCCCGAAATCTCATTCGCCAACTGGATGTTTTTCGCATTGCCAATCTCGCTGCTCTTTCTCCTCATCGTCTGGCTGTATCTGGTAAAATTCTATTGCCCGCGGAAGAATGTGGCAAAGCTCGATTCCGATATATTCAAGAAGCAATATGCCGAACTCGGGCGAATCTCATTCGAGGAAAAGGTTGTTCTCGCTGTGTTTGTGATGCTTGCATTGCTTTGGCTGACCCGCGCGGATATTAACATCGATGTTCTCACAATCCCCGGCTGGTCGAGGATTTTCGCCAATCCGAATTTTATCAACGATGGCACAGTTGCAATCGCAATGGCGGTTCTGCTGTTCCTGATTCCCGCGAAACATACATCGTCGGCGAGAATTCTCGATTGGGGAATCATTGCAAAACTCCCGTGGAACATTGTTCTGTTGTTCGGCGGCGGATTCGCATTGGCAAGCGGTTTCAATGAATCGGGATTATCCATGTGGGTTGGAAATCAATTGCAGGGCGCCGGAGCGCTTCACCCGATTTTCCTCATCGCGATAATCTGTTTCGTAATCACATTCCTGACCGAATTGACATCGAATACCGCAACTGCGGAGATGCTTCTGCCGATACTCGGGGCATTAGCTGTAGCGGTGAAAATCAATCCATTGCTGTTGATGATTCCCGGGACATTATCGTGTTCATGCGCATTTATGCTGCCGGTGGCGACACCACCTAATGCGATTGTGTTCGGAACGCAGCGACTGCGTATCAAGGATATGGCTAAAGCCGGATTTCTGCTCAATTTGCTCGGCGTGGTTCTCATCACATTATTCACATACTTCATCGGTAGGTTCATCTTCGGTATAGACCTTGCGGTTTTCCCAGAATGGGCGACTATGAAATGATTTATTCAATGTTGCGTTTGCATGAATAAGAGCAAGGCATTCCAGAATGATTGTTTTCTCAACTGAGCAAGCTTGTCGGAATGCCTTGCCCCTACAGTCTCAAATCACACGAAAATCAGAATGTAAAAGTAATTGGAACTGAAACCTCGATATCTTTTCCTGATATAATTGCGAATTCAATCTTCTCAATAACCTTTATAATGCACTTTGCCATATCCTCATTCAATTCATTCGATTCAGCTTCTACATCGGAGACTTTGCCATCGGATTGGATGATGAATTTAAATACAATTTTTCCCTTCAAACCGGACTGCTTCGCTAATGCAATTGAATAACATCGCTCGATTTTGCTTAGATGCCCCTCTAATGTATTATTTACAGCTTTTGAAGTTATACCCTCACCGATAGTAATTTGCCCGATTGTAACAGATAAGGAAATTGGTTCAATTGGGATGACTTGAATTTCTTCACTTTCGGCAATCACTAGCGTAGATGGTATACCATCGACAGCATATTCTATACCCGTTCCACTATAATGAGGTTTCGCTGAAGATCGCTTGAATCCCATTCCTTTGCTCTGTCCTCCTCCAATCGCATAGTCAGAAACTCCCTCTGGCAAAGGTAAAACCTGTTTCACAGTTGTCTGCTTGCCGTCAACATTGCGAACTTCAGTATCGATTGCCACAAACGATGTATATTGCGTTAGCAAATTGTATTTCAGTCCAAGCTCGGTAACTTCCTTGATTCTTTCATCGTTGGGACGAAGATTGTTATAATCATCGAGAATCTGGATTTTATGTCTTGCCCAGAGATAGCGAAGCGCGGAATTGGTTTCATCGGGTGCGTATTGCCTGACATCGAGATTCCCCTTATACTTTTCGTTGCCTGTATAACCCTTCAGTGAGATTTCCCCTTTCGATTTGCCTTTCCATTTGCCGAATACAATAATCGGTCGTTCGGCTAATACATCGGGAATGCTTAATGGCTCGACATCGAACACCTCGAAATCACCAAAGTTAGCTTCTATCTGTGTCAACACCGGCGATTGGATATATTTGCGGAATTTGTCGGCTTGTGCGGGAGCTTCCGATTGATTGGTTATCACAAACGGTTCACCCATTCCGACATGAGCCATACCCTCGATGATGAACCTGTTGACTCCAGAACCGATACCGAATGCGAACATGTTTGCCTTACCGAGATTTTCCCGAATCAAATCGAATGCCTCCGCTTCGACTCGAACATAGCCATCGGTTACGATAACAACCGACCGGGATATGCCCTCGGTTCTCGGTAATGCCAGAGCGCGCTTGAGCGCAGGTAATAATTCCGTTCCTCCCCCTCCTTGCTGGCTTTCGATAACTCGTATTGCTACATTAATATTTTCCTGAGTCGCAGGTAGTGATTTCTCAGACATTACAGCATTCCCGCTTGAAAATAGCAAAACATTAAACACATCCGTCGGACGAATATTGCCGATAAGCTCTCGAAGTAACTTTTTGGATATGTCGAGCGGGAAACCATTCATCGAACCGGATACATCGACAATAAATATATACTCCCGCGGTGGAATGTTTTCGGGAGTTACGCGTTTCGGGGGTTGAACCATCATCAGAAAGAAGTTCTCATCCTTACCTTCATAAAGGAGTAATCCGGATTCGATTCGTCCTCCCGAGAGACGATATTTCAGAATGAAATCGCGGTTGCCGCCGAACTTCTCCGATTCATCGAGTTTTACAATCCCCATCTTCGGACCGTCATAGTTGATACTGACCTTGTGCGATGTGCAGGTCATTTCCTGAATTGGTATGCCCGATGCAAGGTTAGCGGATATGTCGAATGTGTATGTCGGTTGCTCGCCGGAATGTGTGTATGGATTCTCAATCCAATTTTCTGATTCGGGAGCGGATTCCTCGGGCAAATTGGAATATCTCGGTCCAACAACTGTCGGATAGACAAATTCATAGACTCCATCGGTTGGGACGAGTAATTCTGTGTAACTGAGTTCAACCTTAATCGTATCGCCGGGCATGATATTCGCGACATTCATCTGGAACACATTTGGTCTCTGCTGTTCAAGCAACGATGCGCTCTTGCCCTCCTGCTTCGCTTCCTCATATTCCTGTCGAGCTTGTTCGCGCTCACGGATTTCAGCAATAATTGTCCGCTCACCGATTGTCATCTGCATTCCATAAACCGCGGCTCGCGATGAAGCTGGAAATGTGTAAATCGCTTCGATTGGTCGAGAGCCCTCGTTCTTATAAGACTGAGTAACTCGAACATCGGCGATAACTCCAGCGATATTGACTTCAGCGGATGTTGAAAGTAGAGGAAGCTGGTCGAGTTCAGGGTCGTCACTTTTAACGAAGAAATATGGCGAAAGTGTTTTATCCTCGAGAGATGGCGTTTCAACAGCATTCACTGGAGTCAGTATTGTCATGATTGATAATAACGCGAAGAATGCTAAAAATAACCGATGCATCGTTACCCTCCTTTATTAATTTGAAAATGTAGATAATCTATTATTTTTAAGATAACAATATGATTGACAATGTCAAATTAAATGAATAGATGATTAAATCTTTTACTGATAAATCGAGAAAGTTTTTACAAAGAACTTAAATTTATCATTGACATAAACCATAGTTTCAATTCCATAATTCATATTTCCTTGTTTAATGTTGTGGTGCGTGGTAACTTAAAACCTGAAACTTGAAATTAATACGCATAACGCACCACACACTGCACACTATACATGATGAGAATGAAAGTTAAGGAGATAATGCGATGGATGTATTAAAAATGGTGCTGATAACTCCGCTTATTAATATATTTTCCGATGAACTGGAAAAAATTCAGCAAAAATCCGGGTTAGAAGAATGGTGCGCCGATGAAGATTTTAAATGGCATTTGCGACAAATTCTCATGTCGGCGCTCAGTGGAATACCTGATGACGATGCCTGGAAACTTTCCAGCAAGGAATACGAAAACGCATTGAGAATACTCATTCAAGGCTGTGGCGCACCAGAAGCGCTTGAACAAATTGAAACCCTTGAGAAAGAAAAACTTAGTAAAGTCGTCTGGAGCAGGAAAATATGGGCAAGATTTCTGTGTGGCATACTCGATGACCCTCTATTCGTGCATTTTGAACCATACGCACTGGAATACATAATCGAGGGAGATGAGAATCTCTTGGGACAGGTTGCTTTTCTGGTTTCTCGCGTTGACAGGACAATAGATAGAGCAAAGTTTTTCTTCTCGGCAACAGCCGAACCTATCAGGGAAATGAATGAGCGCAACATTGATTTGAGAATCGTTTTGCGTGAGGCTTTGCTTGCCGAACTGGATTCCCGCCATGACGAAGCTGTCTCGCAATGGAAAAAAATTCTGGAGAGCGATGATATAGATGATTCGATGCGCTTTGCGGCATGGCTCAAAATCGCC
>Ga0114918_10004670_pt1 | contig 11853 bp, 7 predicted proteins | sample LantaG_FD_87015 | JGI IMG/M metagenome (GOLD analysis project Ga0114918, IMG submission 87015) | Deep subsurface microbial communities from Baltic Sea to uncover new lineages of life (NeLLi) - Landsort_02402 metaG | ecosystem: Environmental > Aquatic > Marine > Oceanic > Sediment | place: Baltic... | reverse complement strand
TTCAAGATGCTACTGATATTTACGAAGCGAAGGCTTTAGGCAGCCAAACAGCGGAAGACATTCGTCAGGCTGCTGCTGATATGATTGGAGAGGAGCTGCAAAGACAAACAAATGAAGAATTGGCAGATGTTAGTTTGTCTTCCGACCTTGGGACTATTGCGGCACATATCTTCTCTCCAGCATTAAAGGCTGATGAGTTTAAGACATTCCAAACGGATATGATTGACAGAAATGTCGCATCTCTGATTAATGGACTTCGTTCATCCGGCGCTAGCGTAAAAGATAAGGTTAAAAAAGTACAACGAGAAATCTCTGAATTCTATAGCGAAGACGCTTCTGTTACTCAATTTGAAATATTTGGTGAGTTATACAATAGGGCAATGGCGGAAGGCTTGCCAATAGACCAACTTGAAAAAATATACGAAAAAGCCTTTATAGCTAACTTTAGTAAGGACAACCAATTTGAACGAACTTTTATCTTTGTGGATTATTCAACGCCAAACAAGATAAAAGAAGCCATACAAGACACTTATAATCCACTCAAAGCGGATCAAGTTTGGAATGATTATTCCGACTACATTCAACGAGAGCGTTCAGGCTTATCTCTAGAAGACGGAATTAAAAAAGAGTTCACGGAATACACTAGGTTTATTGCTGACTTTGTTGCAGACCTTTATGCCGTATCTCAACTAACTGCGCCTATTTCTGATTTTAGTGAACTTGCAAAATCATCATCGCCAACTGCATTGTATAAAGATTTGGCTGATCAATATTTCAATGGGGATACTGATGATGTTGAAGACTTTTTCTCAGATAAATATTCCTTAAATGATAGATTAACACAAGCAGGACTTGATGAAAGATCGCTTGGCTTATTTGATGTTGCCAATAATCTTATTGAATCAATCAATAAAGATTTTCACGCTTTCCTTGATTTTAATGGTGAATTTGATATGGATAAATTTCCAATAGGAAGTTTGTTCACATTATTTAATAAACTCACTTTCTACTCAGGAGATAAGATAATCAGAGCCTTTAACGAGTTGCGGGAGCTTTTAGATGCCCTTGATAGACTTGATTTAATACCAAGTGGTACATTTGCTGAATTTGATGAACTGGCGCAAGAAATAAACACGCTAGGTGGGATGCTTGAAAATGGCTCTCTTAAATTTTATGAGTTTAAATCGCTTATAGGATTGATGGGTGAGGCGCTAGAGGTCGCGAATGTAGTTGACCCTACAATGATTAAGACAGAATTAAAAGATAAATTTGGCTCTAACCCTGTAGATAATCGTTTTGCTGATACGCTCTTGCAATTGTCTGACAATGTTACTTTATTGAATATTTATACATATGGTAACCAAGCCGTTAATGGTTTTTTTGTACAAATTAAAAAATCAGGTTACGATGGTGGATTCAAGTTTAGTCAAACCTTTTGGGGCGGTGGAGCTTTGGTCAGTGAATCTCCAGAAGTCCTTGTTGGAAGTTTATTTTCATTAAGCCAAACTCCCGCAGATTTATTAAATCAATTCTCCTACATACGGGACGAAGAAGACTTTGCAGGAATGGGTCCATATGCCGAGCAATTGTATGACCGATATCAGGAAATAAAACAAACGGACAGCCTTTTCAGAGACATTAGAAGGGCAATAACTATTAGTGATGAAGTAATTCAGAAAGTAAATATACTTAGCCCTATAGAAGACTTTGAAGGAAATCCCTTGACTTGGATTTCTGAAGTTGATGCAAATGAATTTGTTACTGGTGACATTTCTTCAATACAAAACAAACTACTTAACGCTCCAAACTTTAAAGAGATTATAGCAATTGCTAACAGCAAAGAGGTTAGAGATGTTGCTCCAGATTTTTTACGATCACTAACAAACTCTATGTCTAGAGATCGTGATGTTAAAATACCAGTAAAATTCAATCACCCAGACAAGTGGTATGTTGAGCCATCTTTTAGAGGTAGATCTGTAGATGGTTATTATCTTTTAAATCTAAGCCTTACTGCTAATAATTATGTGAGTGTCTCTTATAAGACGAGTGTATACCATTTTGACAACGTCCCTCCTTATCTGATGAAGGACAGGGTCTTGGCTAATATGTTCTTGAATTTAGCGACTACTATTTCTAAGTCATATCCAGACGTACCCATCAACGGAATCGAGTTCCAAGCCATTTCAGAAAGTCCTTCTACATCTACGGATGGAAGGTATTATTTTGATGCTATCAACGATGCGGCAGCTGATGTCAATCACCCACATCACGAGGAGGCTAAAAAATTAGTAGCCGAAACTGCTGAAAAAGCCTATGGCAATTTCAGAAGAGTTACGCTTAACAACATAGCGTTTAACCGTTCCGTGTCTAAAGAATTCGTAACGCAAACAAAACCATATAAAGCATTTGGAACTAAATTCCAAGGTTTGTTCTTGGTCCGTGCTAGAAATCAAAATGGAACTCCAGGTCCAATTTATACGAAATTTAATGCTGCTTCCATTCTTAACGAGGCTGCTGGTTTTTATTCAGACGCGGCAGCAAGAGAAGATGTCATTCCAAAACTTGAGGCATTGGGATTGGTGAATGGCGTTGACTTCATTCAATACCTTGACACCCAAACAGCGGAAGAAGTGGCTAATGGTATCCCTGGACTTAAAACAGGAAATCCAAATACCCTAGTGCCAAGGCTTGGGCATCTTTGGAATGAATCACATAGCGGATTCTCTGAAACAATCCGTATGCCGAACGTATACAAGAATTATGTTGATCCTATCAAACTCGCGCAAACTCCAGCGAGAGATGTGGACGATGTGAGTTTCAGTAATCGTTTGTCACAATCTGTCCGTCAGGCTGCACAAAATGGTCTTGAGAATCAAGAGCGTATGCAACAAGAATATCTTGACGAGGTGAAGAAACGCGGGAAGTCCGTTGGCACTACTCAATTCGTTAAGGACTTAATGTCTCCTGATAAAGGGGTCTTTTGGGATAGACAAGCTGGAGTCAAGCGCAAGGTTCGCAAGATTGAAAAAGAAGAAGGCGTTCCCTACTTAGAGGACCTCATCGTTACTCGCGCTGGAGCGCAAGGATATGCGTTTGCTGAGTTCAGACAAGTGGAGCAAGAAATCTACGGAGGTCTTAACAAGGCTGAGTTGGACATCTTGGATAGAATCATCTTTAATATGCGTGTTATTCAGATTGAGAATAACCGCGAGAATAGAAGACTCCAAGCAGAATCCAATATCCAATTCTCACAACAAGCAATTACTACGCTTAAAGGACAATTGAGAGGCGCTGATCCTGCGAAAGCAAAGAACATCAAGTCTCAGATAGTTGCCCTAGAGCAAAGCATCAAGCTGAATACTCAGATTGTAAAGGAAAACCAACCCAATGTCAACGAGAATGGTCAGCCTTTACACCCCAATGGACAGACTAGAGACAACGCTCTTGCGGAACTCAATGGCTTTGAGCAGGAATTGGGATATGAAAACTACTCCAAGCTAGGTGAGAGAGCGGCTCTATACTTTGCGGCATTCTCCGAAGACCTAAGAAAGAACTACGAGGCGGGAAGAATCAACGAAGAAACCTATCTGCGATTCAAAGACCAAAACTATCAACCTCGTTTGTTCCTAGAGAAGATGTTTGGTCCTGAAGATATCACCTACTTTGAAGCAAAGGGTATGAAGCCTGAGTACATCAAGGGCATTAAGGGCGGTAGTGATCTATCTATCTTTACGGACTCCCGCGCTTTGTTGGCAATGCAGATGCAGGCCACCTCCAGAGCCATTGCTGAAAATAGAGCGAATTCAGAACTCGCCAAGTTCGCATCTCCCAAGACGGCAGAATGGCTACGTCCAGCTAACTACTCTAGAGACGCACAAGGACAGATTATCAAGGATGACTATGGCAACTACAAGGTAGAGCCTGCCGATAAAGGATTCGTTAACTTGTTCTTCCGGGAGGAAGGCTCTCTCCGCGCTATGCAGATGAAAGCCGAAGACTATAGACAATGGCAAGACTTAGAGAAGTCTTACTTTAATCTGTCTCCTGGTGTCAAGGCATTGTTTAAGGGATTGAGTTTGTCTCCTATCCTTAAACTACAAGCCACTGGTATTAACCCCTTGTTTGGCTTGTTCCAAATGCCTGCCGACTTTGTGCGCGTGGTCCTCACTAGAGGTCGTGTATACGATGACTTGTTCTTACCCACATCATTGCTAAAAGCCGCAGGTGATTTGACTCGTGGTCTTTATGCTGCTACCAAAGAATCCAATGAACTCTATAGAGATTGGATTAAACACGGAGGGGCGATGCAGTTCTTGTTCCAATATGGAACGGATACCAAGGCTCGTATCATCAACAAGCACCGTGGCGATGTTGCTCGTAGATTGTTTAAGATCAAAGACCTTACCTTCTCTACGCTTAGTTTCTTAAACAACGCTACGGAGGTTGGTATGCGTTTGGCTATCTACCAACGCGCCATCAAGACCTTGCAGAAGGAGTATCCAAATCTTGATATTGAGACCATCAAGTTTATGGCGGCCTCTGAGTCTAGGAAGTTTGCCGACTTCCACCAAGGTGGCGCTTTATCTAAAGACATTGACAACCTTGCTGCTTATTTCAATGCAGGCGTTGTAACTACCAAGGCAACACTTGATGGCATTAAAAACAACCCTGTATTGTTTGCTGGAAAGATTGGGCAGATGTTCTTGTTCATCAGCGGTTTGATGGCATACAACCTTTCTTACTTTGATGCTGATGATTGGGATGATATTCCTGATTGGGAAAAATCAAGATACCACATCATCCTTCTTCCGTTCTTGGATGAAGACGGAAATAGAATGTATATCCGAATCAAGAAGGACTACGCTATGATGCCGTTCTTCACGATGGCTGAGATGGCTTCTGAATCCTCTTTGGTTTATTCATTGACAGGCAAGAAGAAAGAGTATTCGGATCAGGATATCAGACGCATCTTTGAACTAAACTCTCAGTCTATTCCTTTCTTTATTCCCGGATTAGATAAGCCTTCATCTATTGTATCAAGAGTGCCTTCAGCAAACTTGGCTATCAAATACTTTGGTAACTATGATACCTTTAGGAACAGAGTTGTGTCTCCTGATAAAAAGGATGACTTGCCAGAATATCTTGAGGGCGCATACGATGAGAAGGTAGAGTACTTCTATAAGGCTTTGGGCTATGGGGCAGAACTCTCTCCTGCGAGACTGAAGGCCGCTGCTGAGTCTGTCATTCTTTCTCCATCAAGCAGTGAGGTTACTAACCTTGCGTATTTCTTGGCTGACTATGTGGCTATGTCAACTTATGACTTGCCATACGATGTGCCTGAGTCAAAGCTGGAGAATGTAATGGATGTTTCTTTGAAGAATCTTGAGCGCAACACAGTGATGCGCGGAATGCGTTCCGTTAACCCCGATTGGAAGACATATATCCAACAAGAGGAGGGTGAAGTTAAACGCATCAAGCAGGTGGAGGCAGAGGAAGATTTCATCATCCGCAAGGAACTTGGACTCAAGGCAAAGCGTGATGCTGAGAAACTCAAAGAGGGTCAAGGTATCCCTAGTGGCCTACCTCAAGATGTCAGAGAGTATGTTCAGAAATTGCCTGAGCAGAAGAGAAAGAGAGCGGCTAACACCTATACCTATCAATTAAGGTCTAAGCACTTTAAGTTGGATGCTGGATACTATCCCATCTTGTTTGCCCGCACATCAACCGAGGCTGCCAAGCAGTTTGAGTTGTTTGTCGGATCAACAAATGTCAACGATCCTGAGGTTAAGGAGGCAATCCGAGACTTGACGAAGGCTGGATTCTACGTTGATAAAGAGTTTAAATTTGCACTCTCAAAACTCAATAAGGAATCTAAAGAATAATGAAATGCCGATACATCCTGCCTTTGCTCATCCTTATACTTTCTGGGTGTTCAGCAGAATGGCATCTATCAAAAGCCGTCAAGAAGAACCCAAGCCTGCTGAAGGAGAGGATCACAAGTGTCACGGACACGGTTGTGGTAGAACCAATTGCTGTAAGGGATACGGTCACGCTATCAAAGGTGGACACGGTAGAGATAGTCAAGGACAGATTCCGAGTAAAGATTATGCGGAGTTACGACACCCTTATAATAGATGGCGGTTGTGATGCCGATACTATTGTTCGTACCATTTCCGTACAAGTCCCTCAGTTGGTTGTTGGAGAGACTAAGTTTCAACGAATTCAGCGATATACCTTTTGGGGACTTGTCAGTCTATTGCTGATAGCTATCGCCTTAATTATTATTCGTAAATCTCTATGGCTAAATCTAAAGTAGCAGAGGTAGTCTTCCAGGGAAAGCCGAAACGCAGTCGCCCTGGTGTTGTTGCTAAAACTAAAAATAGCAAACTAAAGACTTCCAAGATGTACAAGAAACGCTATCGCGGTCAGGGCAGATAGCCACAAACTTCCGCGAAGTTCTTGTCAATCTTATAAATCTCTGAAAGAATTACTCGCTCTTTCCTTTGCGCTTCTTTGCGATCCGATTCGTTTGGTCCACAATTAGCGAAAAGCAAAGCGGCATCTCTCAATAGATTGTCAATCTGTTGGTGTTTGCTGGGATCGGTGTAATAAGGCCATTCCATTCTTGCTTCTCTTTGTGTTACCATCATTAATCAGGGATTCAGTTAGGGCAGCAAATTAACGAACTACTTATCTTTATAAGATAGTTGGATATTCACATCCTAATCGTAAATGCCTATCTAAATGTTGATAACCATTGATTTGCCATCAAAGGTATGAATTATTCTTTTATTGTCAACACAATCTGTAAAGAAGTGGAAATATCTCTGCCCACACTAATATCGTAGTACCCAACTTCCTTTTCTATTTTATCATTATTGGTGAAGTCTGTTGTCTTGGGCATCATCCTCATTGACCAAGTTGGTTCCGGTAATTCAAGGATTTTAAACACCCATATGCCCTTAGGTGTAGCGTTCACATATATAGGCGTTGTTCCGTACTTGCTAGACCTTTTGACAAGGTTGTCGTACTTCATCTTTTCAATAACCAAGTCATCGTAGTGTGTTCGTCTGCACTTCAACTCCAAGTCCAGTTTATACTTTTCAGAATAGCAGTCGTAGGTGGACATCTTGTCCTCGCTTTCCTTGAGGTCAGGTAAGATATATTTCTTTATCAGATCAAACAACTGCCCCTCATTAAGTATCATAGCAAGTACTTTAGGCGTTTCTCGTTGACCAAGTCTATGTTGTGGTCCGGGCAGTCTTTGAGGTCTTCGTAAAGATTTGTAGCCAACTTTCTAGCCCTCTCTTTGGTCATTGACTCAATGGCTTCTCTCCACTCAGCTTTATCCGAACAAAGGATTCCAGTCTCGTTGTGTTTAATCGCCTCCTTGTATGGAGTAACATTGGATGCGATGATGGCTGATCCGCTCCACGCAGCCTCAGTAACCTTCAGGTCGCTCTTGCAGCGATTGAAGATATTGTCTTCTAGTGGAGCAAGGGAAACATCTATATTTCTGTAGGCAGTAGCGTACTCCCATACAGTCTTCGCCTTGAATGTTTTGGATGGGTTAAGTATCTCCTCAAAGCCTTCTCCCTCTACGCAGGTGAGGAACTTGTGTTTAAAGGAGTGACCAATAAGTTTAACATCCGCCCTGTGTGATGCCAGCCCGGTATAGCCAAACTTTAATCTCTTATTGGGATGCTTGGTTGTGCGAAGGTGCGTCCATTGCTTGTCATCAGGATCAATGGCGTTATTGATGAAGACTATCTCTGCTTTCTTATTGAGCTTCTTCATCTGCTTCCCCAACTCCTTTGATGGGGTCCAAATGACATCACAAATCTTCGCAGTATCTTTTACCTGAGGACCAATGACGTGGTCATACATTGGTTTAGCTGGATTCTCTTCATTAAGATTCCAATAGTCATCGTTGTCAAAGATTAACTTGATGCCGTGTTTATCCAGCATATCTCTGAACGCCTGATAGTTGGAGACCGCTAATTTTCTGCTGACAATAATATTGTCCACCAAGTCAAGGTCAATACCCTTTAGTTCCTCTAGGCTTTGTATCCAAAACAATTGGATACCGTGCGTTCGCTCAAGGCGCAGCATAGGCATAATAAGCCTGTGGTAGTTGCCTCCCCAGTGAGTATCAAGATGTACAACGGTCATAGTCCGTTTGTTTCTTCCCACTCTTTGATTGCGCTTCGGATGAAGTCGCACTCGCTGCGAATTGCTTTGATGGCTATGTTTAATTTGTTACCAACATATTCGGCATCAGTCATAGGCTTGCCGCCTGCCGTGTGGATATCTTCGTATATATCATCAGCAATTTGGTGAATCCTGATGGTAGCATCGCAATATAATTTTGAAAGTTCTTGGGTAGTCATTGGAAGGTTAGCATTCTACATTTTATGGTCACTAAGAACTCACCTTTTTGAAGATTTTTGTCAAAAGATGTTCGTTGCGAAGTAAAATAATTAGGAGTATCTTTTGGAATATATCCGTTAGCCGTGAGATAATCAGAGACGAACTTTGCAGCAATGATAGCATTGTCCACATCATAATTGCAATTATACCTAATATCAAGAGAGAAACTCTCCATAGTCCACTTATCATAATCAGCAAGAGCCTTTTCAATGTAGCCATTATAGTCGGCTTTTCTTTTCTTCCTGATTGCCCAATGTTTCCCAGCATAAAATGTATTTAAAGTTGGTGGCTTAGGTAGCGATAGTTCTATCTCATAGTAATCGTGCGTCACCCAATAAATATACCTAGAAGATAGGGTCTTCCATTGGCTCTAATCTAAAAGTTTTCAACTTTTCTGGATTGAATATTCCCTTGAAGAGGACAGATTCACCAACAACAGCAAAAGAGGTATGCATTGAATTCATTTCAAATAGGATGGGGGTGTCCAATGGAGTTGGCAATGAGCCAGTCTCCACCTCTCTCACCTTGCGTACGTGAAACTCTGTCACTCTTCTCCTCCAAGAATCGGGTGCGTAAAGCGTTCTATGTGCAGTAAGGAAACAATCGCTTCTATTTACGAAGAGACCACCGCCTTCCGTGTCTTCCGCGTATGGAGCAAGAGACAATCCATCAGGTCCTTTTCTTCGCTGCGCTTCCGTAACTGCGTGTGTGTTCAACCAAACGGCAATGTTATTGCTATTGGAGAAAGTAAGGAACTCAGATGCGGCTTGGTAGTGGTATTGGTGTACGCCTATTTGAGAATTTGCGGACAACTCAATCTTCAATGAATTGTATGGATCAATGAAGAACCCATCCACCTCTTGTTGGCGAATAAGTTTCTCTGCGAAGATTAACAAATCCGTATAGGAGTAAACGCTTTTGTTGCTTATGATGGTAAAGTGTTCATTCACCCAGCGATAGGCTTCTTTGCGTTGGTGATAGGTCATTTCGTTTAGACCTAAGTCAGCGGCAAACTGCATCAGCTTCATCTTGGTAGATGCTGTCTTGTTTTCTGCTGAGTAGATAACCCACTTCCATCCGTGGCGCATAGCAGAGTTGACCATCAGGTACAACATAAATGTACTCTTGCCCACATTGCTATGTCCGTTTAAGATGACAAACTCTCGTTTGTATTTGAAATGTTTATCAAGGATAGCGGATCCGGTATCCAACCCAATCTCCAACTTGCCTTCTGCGTAGTCATTAATCCAATTTAAGTCCTCATCATCGGATGAGATGAACGAGTAGTCGCCATCATTAATTTGAGACTCTCTAATGGCAATATTTTCCTGCTCAATAATTTCACGGATGGGAAGTTTCTTTCCCTCCTCAATGCCGTCAAGGATGGTCTTTACTGCGTGGTCTATGCTATCAATATCCTTGCGTTCAATCTCACGCAAGAGAACACGCTTAACCTCATCTTCCTCCATCCTTCCTGCGGCAATGAAACCACCACAAAGAACAGCGGCACGAAGGAGTGTGTTGTGCTTTTGTCCATCAACAGCTTGACGTATCATCCGAACGGCAAGGTTCAACTTGATATAGTCTGTATATGGGCCAGTAGATTGCGTTATGTTTTGAGAGTCCGCCTTCTCCGATAATAAGCCAGTGAAGGTGTCATAAGACTCCTTGATGATGATATTGGGATCGTGCGATTCAAAACAAGCGCGAGATACATTGATTCCTGAGGCATCTATCTCAAGGCCATATTGATTTTGAATATAGCTTGATAGCGCACGGAAGTGGTCACGATGTCTTTCTGGATAGGCAATGCGGATAAGCGCCTTTATACCATCGCCTGATGGGGACACCCAACAAGCAAACACATAGGGGTCAACGCCAAGGACAGACTTTGTCTTATCTACATCTACGTGGTCAAGGTCAATGACAATAAGATTGCTATGGTCTTCAATGCCATCATCCGTTGCTTTGCTGAATACACCGCTCCATAATACAACGGGAAGTTTAGTCTTCGCATTCTTGTCCCCCGATCGTACTTGTTGAATCGTTTCGGCCGACACTCCGAACTTGATCCGTTCTAGTGCTTTCCCAACGGTGAAGTGATAGGGGTTGGTCTTGTTGTAGACATTCTGAAACGCGGTCACTTTCGTTTCTAATAGTTTCATCCTTTTGGAGGTTTTTTAATTGATGTTCAAGTTCCATTTCTAGGTGGTGGATGGCTTTTTGAATGTCTTGGGTTATGGGATTGCCGGGCTTCTTTCCAGCTCTCATTATATAAGTTAAAGCCGTGCCTAAGTTATAGTTATCGTGTTGAAAATCCAATACAACATCTTTGGCTTCTATCTTTTTATATCTGCCAAAGTAATATTCAGGGCTTTTTTTATTCATTTGAATAAGGGTTTACATTGTTCCGCGACTGCTTGGACCACATCAACGGTTACTGCGTTACCACATTGCTTGTAGCGTTGTGTGTTGCTCATTGGCTTCACCTCTCCATCGTAATTGCCAAAGGCAGTATGGTTGTCAGGGAATCCTTGTAGGCGTTCACACTCTATCGGTGTGAGTCTGCGGATGCGGTAGCCATCGAACATTCGTAGAGAGTTGTGGTGTGGCTCGGTGAGTGTTGGTGATTCGTCTCTCGCAGAGCGATTGTACAAGTCGAGTGCTTTGGGTTCACCTTCAGTTAGTGTGTTTTGTTCTATGGTTTCGTTTAGAGATTTGCTACTATAGTTCGGAACCACTACCCCATTTGGATTTGATGACCTAATAGTAAAGGCATCCTGTCCATCTTTGCCGATTAATGTTCCATTTTGAGCAGCATACGTTTTAGAACTTTGACCTATCTGTACAGGCTGAACTACGGCTTGATTACAACTGGTCTCAAGTGTCTGCGCCTTTTGCTTTCCAACACGACCTCTGCGAGTTTCGCTATTTGGATTTGATAGGTTAATGCTATCTCCTATCTCTTGTTTAATAATCAAATCACTCTTGCCTTGATTTAGAGCGGGAACTATACCATCAGCATCGTACACTCGGTCTTGCTGGTAGGGTTGAGTCCCGCCATTAGAATCAAGTTTGGTTCCGATTTGCTTAATCTCAACCTTCATCGGGTCTTTGTAGTCACAAGCCGATAGCGCATAACCTATGCCTTGAGGGTCTAAAACTCTTCCGAGCTGGCCTCCTGTGAGGCTTGCGGTTTGTTTAATCTGACCAAACTTTCCAGTCTCTTTTCCGATAGGAAATACTCCTCGCCAATCTCGCTTGGTGGTTGTAGAATATCCGACAAGGTATATCCGCTCTCTATTTTGGGGTAAAAACCAACTTGTATTAAGCAGTTGCCATTCGCATCTATAACCCCCAATGTTGGCAAAGGCTTGGATAATTGCCCAAAAGTCTGCGCCATTGTTTGAGGAGAATGTTCCT
>Ga0114918_10004669_pt1 | contig 11855 bp, 15 predicted proteins | sample LantaG_FD_87015 | JGI IMG/M metagenome (GOLD analysis project Ga0114918, IMG submission 87015) | Deep subsurface microbial communities from Baltic Sea to uncover new lineages of life (NeLLi) - Landsort_02402 metaG | ecosystem: Environmental > Aquatic > Marine > Oceanic > Sediment | place... | reverse complement strand
GATATGATGAAGACACAAAATAACTTAAACCCTAAGGATATGTCTACTGAGGTACCAAAATACCCAGTGGTTCCAAATTACACTTCAAACTCAGAAGATGAAAGCGGCCCAAGTGACGCAGGTAACGTGTAAACAAAAAGACTCGAATTATCGAGTCTTTTTTTTGTCTTGTAAATAAGTGTTGTTTTCTAAAATTAGAAACATTTCTTCAGCTTTCTGACAATGTTCAATAAACATTTTTCTATCCTCAAAAGATAAAGAAAAAAACTCTCCCTGAAGTTCTCTCCCGTCTTCATCCTCCTTCTGCATTCCAAACTGTCTATGCAACTTAGATTCAACCTGAGTAGGGTATTTACTTTCAAATCGTGCTACTTCTGTAACTTTAAAAGGACACCCAACCTGTACTTCTGCAATCCTTTTTTTAGGATGCTGAGAATAGCCAATTTTATAAATATCAGTCCCCTCTACATTAAATAGATATACATATTGTTTCATGGGTAAGTATAATAAAATTTAATTCATTAATCAAATTTTGGTTTGCTCACCAAAAATGGTTACTATTTATATAAACAATCTAAAAAACATTTTATATGTCAAATTCAGAGAAAATTGAAGAATTAGAAGACAACGTAGACTCAGGAGAATCATCAGCGATTGAGCTGGGAGTGCTAACTGGAGCAATTCTTGATTATTATGAAACAACTGGAACCGAAGGATTCGATGAAGGAGAAGGGTGGAAGAAAGGTTCTGAGCATGATACGAGAAAACCTGGTGTCGAAATACCAGAAGACTTAAACGCTGAAATCAAAAAGGCTTTTATGGCTCAAATTAAAAAGTTTCAATAAATATGTTTGAAGATAATAACCTGCTACTACTCTTATTCGCTGTTCTACCAGCTATAATCTATTCGCTGCTTATTCTATATAAAGCACCGAATGGTATAGTTAAGAAAAAGCCAATGTGGAGCTATTTAGTATTCGGGATATTATCTATACAGATACTTAAAACAATACACTTTTTATTCCCACACATCCATAAACACATAGAAACAATACCAGTGTTTCACGACCTTGGCGGAAAGATAGCAACAACAGAGGAGCCTACAATTTGGGCTATATTTGTATTTGCATTCTTTCAGGTAGCCTTCTTTGAAGAATTATCTAAATGGTTTGCTCTTAGAGTTGGAAACGCTGTAAGAGGTGATACTAGAGATGGTAAAGATTCCCCTTTCTCTGTAATGTTCTATTCAGTAATGATTGCTGTTGGTTTTGCTGTATTTGAAAATATGTACTACGTTGGTAGAGCTCTTTGGGGTGACCTACAAGGTGTTGACCCAAACGAAATGTTACTCGTCAGGTCTTTGAATTCTGTTATCGTACACATGCTTAGTGGCTTGTTTATGGGATACTTCATAGCTCTTGGTAGAGGTTGTAAGAATATATTTAAACACGCAGGATACACAATACTAGGACTATTAGCTGCCACCTTCTTCCATGGATTATATGACTTCAATTTAATGAAACCTCATACAATGGATGAATACATTGATATATTTGGAATTCAATTCCATGCTAACAACAACTTATTAATCATTGTAGGTCTTACTATCGCTTACTTTATGGCAGGGCACTTATCTAAAATAAGTTATAAAAACAAAGGTTTAATGAGATAGCAAAGTGCCTTCCTTAAGCAGGGCGGGTAATTCTTCAAATATACAAATCAACAAATCTAGTAAACTAAGTTTTGTCCTAGACTGAACAATTGTTGAGTCTGATTCCAAATCTACTAGCTCAATATTTTCATCTATTATTACAGGAAGTCCAGATAGGCTTTTAATACCTTCTTCACCTGGAGCAGCTGGAACTAATTCTATTTCTGGAATCATGTATAAAAACTCTACACCATCTTCCTTCTCTATCTTAAAAGATTTATAGATTCTCAAACTTGTGTAGTCATTAGGGAGGTTTGCCATAGTGACAAGCGCTCTAACAACCTCATACTGTTCGGATAAAATACTTTTTATTAAATCTTTAGAATCATAAAAGAAGTGAATTAAATCACCAACACTAATACCATCTGAAAGTTCTACATCTAAAGTAAGAAGGCTTGATAGGAATTCGCCCTTATTCTCTAATTGAGAAATATCAGCAAACTCACCACCAACCAAAATCCTTCCACCAGTTTCTATTTTTAAAGTTCTCATTATGCTTTAGCTACAACTTTTTTACTTCTCTTATCATAAGAAAGTCTAATTTTACTTCCTTCTTTAAGTCCATTCTTAAGTATAGCTTGAGCTATAACGTTTTCAACGTGAGTTGTAATTGCTCTCTTTAGAGGTCTAGCTCCATATTCTTTTTCAAACCCAATCTCAGACAAAAAGTCTTTAACACCTTTTGCGACAGCTACATCATATCCTTTTTCAGAAATTCTATTGATAGTTCTACTTAATTCAAGCTCAACTATTTTAGCAATATCCTCTTCATTTAAAGTATTAAACACTATCTTTTCATCAATTCTATTAATAAGCTCTGGTCTAAGATGTTTCTTAAGTTCTTCTCCAACAATTTTAGAAATACTCTCATGCTCATCAGCTTCTATATCAAAACCTACAGTTCTCTTACCAGTAATCTTATTTGTACCGATATTAGATGTCATAATAATAATACAGTTCTTGAAGTTGATGTGTCCCCCAGTGGCATCAGTCAATATACCATCATCAAGAATTTGAAGAAATATATTAAAAATATCTGGGTGCGCTTTTTCAATTTCATCAAAAAGTATAATTGAATATGGTTTATTTTTTACAGCCTCAGTAAGAATACCTTTATCTTCATGGCCAACATAACCTGGAGGCGAACCAATCAATTGTGTTACATTGAACTTGTCCATGTACTCACTCATGTCAAATCTAATAAAAGCCTCTTCTGAGTTAAACATAAACTTAGCTAATTGTTTTGCTAAGTGAGTTTTACCTACACCAGTTGAACCTAATAGTAAAAATGATGCAATTGGTTTATTTGGGTCTTGTATACCTAGCCTAGACCTTTGTATTGCTTCACAAACCTTCGTAACTGCCTCTCCTTGTCCGATAACAGATTTAGAAAGGTATTCGTCCATCTTGACAAGTTTGTCATTCTCATCATCTGTAAGCTTATCAATAGATATCCCAGTGTGGCTAGAAATTACTTCTGCTACATTTTTCACAGTAACATCAATCTTGTTATCTTTTAATCTATCCTCCCACTTAATCGTTTCTTCTTCGATTTTAGCAAGCATCTCTCTTTCTTTGTCTCTAAATTTAGCTGCATCTTCATATTTTTGATTATTTGCTGCTGCTTTTTTACTAACAACGATAGCGTCTAATTCTTTCTCTAACTTTTTAATACTATCTGGAACAGTGGTGTTATTCAATTTAACTCTTGAGCCTACTTCATCCATTGCATCAATGGCTTTATCTGGAAAGTTTCTATAATTAATGTATCTATCAGTGAAATCAACTGTTTTTTGAAGTACTTCATCTGAATAAGTAACGTTGTGATGATTTTCGTATCTTTCTCTTAATTGTTTCAAAATCTGAAAAGTCTCTTCTTTGTTTGGAATGTTTACGAAAATCTTTTGAAATCTTCTTTCAAGAGCAGAGTCGCTCTCAATAATCTTTTTATATTCATCAACAGTTGTTGCACCGATAACATTTATTTCTCCCCTAGCAAGCGCTGGTTTGATTATGTTTGACGCATCCATTGAACCTGATGCACCACCAGCTCCAACTACATTGTGTAATTCATCAATAAATATAATAACATCTGGACTCTTCTTAGCCTCTTTAAGAATGTCTTCCATACGCTGCTCAAACTCTCCTCTATACTTTGTGCCTGATACGATAGTTGTGAAGTTAAGCTCTATAACTCTTTTGTTAAATAGCCATCTATCAACCTGTTTGTTTGCAATCCTTAAAGCCAGTCCTTCTGCAATTGCAGTTTTACCAACCCCAGCCTCACCAACAAGAACAGGGTTATTCTTCTTTCTCTTGTTTAGAATCTGCACTAACTTATCAATCTCAACCTCTCTACCCACAACTGGGTCTAGCCCTCCTCGCTTTGCGATTTCAGTCAAATCCTTACCATAATGGTCAAGAATAGGAGTCTTACTCTTATTGTTCTTTTTGATTTTATTGTTTCCAGAATCTTCTTCATCTTCTGGGCCAAAAGCTCCTCTGCTCATAATTTTTTGTTTATTAATTTGTCTCAGTGTAAAGTTAGTAAATTTTTACCAAAAAATCAAAGAGAAAGAGATGAAGTTGACTAGAAAAATTATTTCCTTGACTTCTTAGATATAAGCTCTATAAAGATAAGTTGTTCATTGTCGTGAGATTCCCCAATAGAATCGACATCATAGTCTTTTGCTGTATACATTCTTCTGATTTTATCCCAATGATAGTCGAAACCTTTGTTTTCAATCTCATTTGTAGTAAGCTCTATTACCACTTTTTCCATCGTTTTAGCTACTAATCTCATAATTTCTAAGTTTATTATAAATAATCAAAAGAAATTCAGAATCCGCATGACGGGGGTTAGTTGATTTTACTCAACACCTAAATTTGTATAAAATTGAGGATTATCCTTCAAATTGTTAATAACTATTTTTGAAAGGTCTAGTATATTGAAGATGGTATTTTTAGCTTTCTCAACTTGGATTCCTTTTTTAAACTCCTCCATTGGGAATCCATATAGGTCCTGATTTGTTGACATCCCTTCCCAATTAATCAGATATTCTTCTTGTGGACTTATGTCTTCTGGTAATCTAACAAAATCATCTATTTCCTGATTAGGGAACGTGTTGTTTCCTCCATTAACTGGATACGCTGGATGTTGTTGTTGCAATGTCTCACGTAATACTCTTTTTACCTCTTGTCTGATTTTATCTTCCATACCTCTATAAATATTAATAATAATTATAAAACAACAAAAGGCGAAACCTAAGCCTCGCCTTTTATTTATAATTAACAACTAAATTATTTTGATACCAATGAAACTATACCTTTTGATGTTGAATAGTCTTTAACCAACCTAACACTATCCTTGTCGCTCATGTTGGTAATATCAAGTAAGTTACAAATGGTTAAGAAATTCTTTATAACCTTATCTTCACATACAATACCTCTATCAGCAATAGACTTAACAAGCTCCTTGTAAGGAGGTATTATATCACCTGAAACCCTTTGTCCTTCTAAAAACAAAACATCCAGCAATTGCAAGTAAATAGGGTTTGAGTCAATCCCTTTGATTAAATTAGCCAAAGTCTCACTTGGCTCATCTGTTTTTTCGAAAACACCATCAGCGCCCTCAATGTACTCGATAACTTCATCTCCTTTTTCTTCTGGGAAATCATAAGAAAAATCAAGAACTTCATCATCCTCATTAATGGCATCAACCACTTTTTGATAGTTGTTTTCCGACTCTTCCTCTAACTCTTCCTCTGCCTCAACCAATTCTTCTGGAACCTCTTCCTCTGGTGCTTCCACTTTTGGTTTTGAAATCTTACTTTTCAGCTTACTCAAAAAAGTTTCCCCTTCATCTTCAACTTCATCTTCTTTTTTTCCATTATTAGCATCGTAGACGTTACTAGCAAATATGACTAATAGTACAGCCAGAGGGTCAAACACAAATATTAACATCAATATAAAATAATTAATAATGCTCTCCATAGGCTTGTTAAGAACTGTTGACATATATTTAAGCGGACCTATCTCTGTGGCTACATCTGAATTTTGTAGCTCAAGTATGTCAATATCCAATAAACCAACTTCCTCATTTATACCATTAATCTTATTGGCGATTGAATCTAACTCTATCTGAAGCGATTTAATTTCCGCTGTAGACTCTTCTATTAAAACCTGCGTCTTCTTAGCGCTACTATACCACCCCTTGTTGTAAAGAGAATCAAGACGAGCTTCTTGTTGGCCTCTTAAATCATTAAGTGTAACAACCCTGTCTGATTTTGATGTTTTTATTTCCTCGATACCTTCTATTTGAACTTTCTTCTGGTCTTGCTGTTTTTCTATAAGCTGTATCTTACCTTCTATTTTTTCCAACTCCACAGATGTTGTAGCATAAGCATCAGATAAAAACCCGTATATACCCATACTTGTAATCATCATTACCGCTAACACCATAGCTGTTAACACAGATTTCATCCACCACTTTGTTTGCTTCCAATATCTATGCAGAGCAGCAGTGGTAACTAGCTTTCCGAACTCTATAAAAGAAGCCATTATTATAACCTCCATCGCTGCTCCACCAAACAATTTGGATAAACCAGTAATAGAAAAGTACGCTGCAGAACCAGCTAGACCAATAGCCGCCAAAACTATAAGCAGCGTCCAAAAGTACTTATTAAAGAATTTTTTCATAATGCAAATTTAAGTTTTTTTTACCTAAAAATAAAATAAAATGATTTATTTTTCTCCTGGAGCCAGGTCGGTATGTGAATTTTCCCCAATCCCATGGTCTCGCTTGAAGTTGCTTACTAGCTTTACAAGAAAAGATGTTGGCCTACCCTGGGTCTCGCCATTGGGTCTAAGGCTTTCAAGGTGCTTTTTAGTCCACCTATTAGGTCTTCCATCTGGAAGTATATAATCCTCATTATTGTGATACCATCTTTGACCATCCCACACATAAAGAGGGTGTTGTTCCCCATAAGAATAAGCTACGTACATTTTACCTAAATCCCCAAGGTCTTCACCATAAGTGTGAGAGCCAACGAAATTCTTCCTTGCAGCAACCTCTTCTGAAGCATCTTTGTTGGATATTCTTTCCTCTTGATAAATATCTTCGCTAAATATCTCCGAAAACGCTTCTCTGACTATGTTTTTAATTATTTCCATGGGGAACTTATTTACTATAAATAGTCCAAAAAAAGGTAATATTACCCCTTTTTATCTTAAAAATAACATAGTATTAGCAACTTTATTTTTGTATTTTCGTATAGTATTATATACCTTTAACATATTATGAGCATTCAATATAAATTAAAGAAACTTCTAGTTAGGATAAATAAGACTAAGCAAAAAGACTTAGACTTAGATGACATCCAAGACCCAGCGTACAGCTTGATTGTTGATATGATTAATGATAAATCTAACAATTTACTATTCGACCCATCTGCTGGTAGGCGTGGTATTGAGCAGGGTGATGTATTTATTATAATACAAAAAAACAAACTCATATTTGTAAATGGAGTTTTCAATAACCATATCCCAATTGATGACAGAATACACGCTAGTCTTGTTGATAAATTTGATGCTAAAATATCCAGGAGATTCAATGCTATAGAAAGCAAGGCAAGAGAAAGAACTAAAAATAATATTGACTCAATTAGAAAATCTATAAACAAACCAGACAATACTTAATTGTAACATTTATAAGCTATCCTCGTATAACTAAACTGAATCAAAAAAATCAGATATGTTATACTACTTTGATAAAGATAAGCTTGAGTATAGGTTTGCTAAAAAATCGTTGATTATAATTATAATATCAACAATCATCATAGTTGCATTCGCAATTATGTTAATCACTTCACTACTATTAGACAAAAAGGTCGAAAAAGAAATTGATAAGAATCCTTATATTGTAGATGTCAGAAACATTGAACATGAAGAAATGATTATTATGCTCAATGACTCTGATGAATTCTCTGAAGAAAAACTCAAAGACTACATCCTAGACCTTAATATCAAATTTCCAGACATAGCTTTTGCACAAGCTAGATACGAAAGTGGAAATTGGGGGACAAACCCAGGTGCAGAGTTATTTGAATCCAATAACAATTTATTTGGAATGAAAGAAGCGATGCAGAGGCCAACAGTTTGTCTTGGCACTCAACGTGGACATGCTCTTTATAGTAACTGGAGAATGAGCGTTCTTGACTATGCTATGTGGCAGCACTCTTATACAAAACAATTAAAAACTAGAGAATCCTACATAGCCTACCTAAAAGCTCACTATGCAATGGGTACATATGAATCCATCATGCAAATAACCAAAGAGGTTAGAGCTAAATACCCCGAACTCTGCGTAAAAACATACCCAAAATTAGATTAACAAAAAAAAGCCTTCTGAATTTCAGAAGGCTTTTTGCTTAACTACTAATAACAATTATTAGAATGGTAAATCATCATCTTGACCATTTTGCATCCCAGCAATGAAATCACCACTAGTAGTGTGTTCGTTAACTGGAGCTGGCGCTGTAGCAACTGGAGCTTGAGCTTGCGGTGCTTGAGCTTGCGGTGCCTGTGCCTGAGGTGCCTGTGCTTGAGGTGCAGCTGGAGCTGCAGCTTTCGTACCAGCGAAGTTAATGCTATTTGCAACAACCTTAGTTGAGTACATTGTAACACCATCTTTCTCATAGCTTTCTTGCTTAAGTCTACCTTCTACTAAGAAAGCAGTCCCTTTTTTACCATAGTTACCTAAGAATGTAGCAAGACCTTTCCAAGCCTCAATTCTAAACCATTGTACCTTTGTTTGTCTAACACCAGCAGCATCAGTGTAAGATTCATTTACAGCGATTGACACAGTAGCTACTGTGTTACCACCCTCTAGGGCTCTTACTTCAGCGTCTTGGCCTACTGTACCCATCAAAATTGTTCGGTTGTATCCGTTCATAATTTTAAATTTTAAGTTTTTAATAAAGTTGTACTTATTTCTTTGCAAATCTATCACTCTTATATTTACTATCCAAATTTATTTTTATGTTTTTTTAAATATTTATTAGAAAGCACTCAACAACATTAGCAAAAATGGATAAAAATATTAAAAAACTAATTTCTGAAGCATTCAATGAATTGTATGAAGAAATGGTTAACGAAGCTCCAACTACCATGGAGAAAAAGGGGATGACTGATGACGAAATCGAACCTGCAATACAAAGAGCACTTAAAAGAGGTTCAGATAAAAAGCTAGAATACGATTTTGAACCGAACTCAGAACAAGAGACTAATTTCAATATAGCAATTGACAATCTTATAAACACTTATAAGAACCCAAATTCTCAATCAGGATTAATTGCTCAAGGATTTTCTCCAGAGCAAATAAAAGCTAATGCTAAATCAGCTATTCAAGCAGCTTTTTCTCCTCATTCTCGAAAACTTAAAAACTTATTTAGACAGTACAAAAACAGACCAGACTTTGAAGAGATGGTATCTGATGCATATGAATTAATTATGCTAAGAAACTTTGACAAAACTCTTAAAGCATACAAAAAGCCTAATGGGACTTTTGGTGGACTTGTTGCTACAAGTATGAAGAACAGAATGCTCAACTACATATCTGGTGGTTATGGTGCTGAAAAAACTGCAAGAGGAGATGTTTATAGCGGAGGTAGCGATAGAGGTACTAACATGATTTCTGTTGACCAAACTATTGGTGATGATGGAAAAATGACTGTTGGAGATAAAATTTCAGACACACCTAGTAGTGATTCAGAATTTAGAGGAAAAGGAAAACTTGACATCCCTACTGCGAAAGAGATATTAGAAAATATTTTAACATGGGTTGAAAATCATGTTGGTAGTCCAGAATATAAGAGCTTGACTCCAGAGATAGCAATAATATTCAGAGAGGTTATTAAAGGTTCTACTTATAAGCAGATTTTTAATGATTTCCCAGAAATACAACCAAGGCTAAAAAAACACAATAACATACCTATATATTTCAGAAGATTCACAGAAAGCGAAGCAGGTAGGGATATAAGTGATATGGTATCTAATATTTACGGAATTAATTTTAATCTTTCAGATATAGACCCTAATACTTTAACTCAATCATACTCTCAATCTCCAGAATGGTCAGGAGGAGGAAAGATTAGCGAAAAAGCTTCTGAAGAAATGAAAAAAATTCAAGCTGATATAAAAAATCTTTTTATTGATGCTGGTATGCCTACAAAAGTAACACACGCAATAACTGCTCAAGAAAAAGACGAAACTGGAGAATGGGATTACAAGAACTCTGCCCTTAAAAAAGGTATCAAGTTCCTAGAAGATAACAACAAAGAGGAAGAGCTTAGTAGATTGTATGATTTGTTAAACAAACATGTAATGGCAAAAAAAGCAGATAAAGCAAAAGGCGGATATGGTTCAGCACAAACACCTCTTCCAAGTAGTGAAGAAGAAGAAATGAGAAGTATGTTTGAAGGTATTGCCGATAAAGACATCGACACCCTTATGGAGAGAGTTATTAAAAGACTTTCAAAATAACAAACAATTATAAATTAGAAAAGGCACCTCAATGGGTGCCTTTTTTATTATAACAACAATGCTTTAAAACTAGAGTTGTCCACTCGTTGCGGAACTCCTTTTTTTATCTTGTATATGTTAAGGTCGGAATCAAACAAAACTAGACTGTAGTCCATATCATCATCAGTAAGTATTCTATTATTTTCTAAATCCTTAATTCTAACTATACGCCTCCTTAGTTTTGATTCAAACATCTTATCAACCTTACCATGAAACTCTTTATCCTCCATGATTAAATGTATTAAAATTATTTGTTAAAATCAATAACCCCTTGGATTACATCCATTTTCTTATCAAAAAGCTCTTTAGCGCCTGGGTGCATATTGTGCGGAAGACTATCTAAACCAAACCAACCATAATCTTGAGCCTCGTTTTCCTTTTCTAAATCTGGAACAAACTGCCTAGTAAACACCCCTATGTAATTATAAAACCTTAAATGATTACTACTATTAACATATATTGGCTTGCTTGAAATATAGTACTTAATATTTTCAAGACCAGACTCTTCAGCAAACTCACGCTTCGCTGTTGTCTTTGGGTCTTTATCTTCTTCATCAAACTTCCCACCGAAGAAACTCCAGGTGTTTGGCATTGACTGATGCATACCTCTTCTAATCATCAAAATCTTTCCAGATGCTGGGTGAATTGGTATTATCCCAGCTGCTATTCTTTTTCCAGTTTCCATACTAATATAAATAGATTGAAACTTTCGAAAGACTAATCATAAATCATAAAATGCACTTTATGCTTACTTCTTGACACAGCTACATAGTGAATATTCCTAGACTCCTCATCCTTATCCGTAAAAGAAACTCTCTCAAGTCTTTTCTTTCCAAGCATCTTATATATACCGCACTCCTTAAGAACTTCTGGTGCAATCGAATTAATTACAACACACTCATCAAACTCACGACCCTTACTCTTATGTATTGTAGTCAATAGTTTTGGAGAACTCTTAAACCTCTCAATAAATGCTATAAGCTGAGTATCATTTTCAAAGTGACCCTTGAAGTTATTTAACTTACCTCTTAAATAAGGGGTTATAGGAGTCTTGTTCCTGTTTTTAAAAGCTTTTATATCATCTTCCGTTATATAGTTGAAATACCTCATAGGAACTTTTCTTTTAAGAAGCTCTTTTTCAATCTTCTTAATTACAGCATTGGTCCTAACAAGGCCAACAACTTCTCCTGGCTGCCTAAACAACTCTATAAGTTCTTCTAGCTTGAACATCAACTTTTTATTCACAACACCCTCTTCTTTGCTATTTGCAGTCGCTGTAAGCGATGAATACTTATTTGAGTTCTCTATTATCGACATATCACTTCTAAAGTTGATAGAGAGGCTCATTTCATCTACTTCACGCCTTTTCTTAAGCATTGACTCTAACTTCTTACAATTGGCACCAGAATAACTATATATACTTTGGTTACGGTCACCAATCATATAGTAACTCTTAGCGTTAAGAGAAAGTAGTGTTTGAAGTTGTATAGTACTCGTATCTTGATACTCATCAATGAAGATGTAATCATACTTGTTTCTAAACATCTTAAGCCACTTATTCTCT
>Ga0114918_10004665_pt1 | contig 11863 bp, 9 predicted proteins | sample LantaG_FD_87015 | JGI IMG/M metagenome (GOLD analysis project Ga0114918, IMG submission 87015) | Deep subsurface microbial communities from Baltic Sea to uncover new lineages of life (NeLLi) - Landsort_02402 metaG | ecosystem: Environmental > Aquatic > Marine > Oceanic > Sediment | place: Baltic... | reverse complement strand
TTTTTAAAACCTGATAGGCCTATTCCTTTGATATATTAACTACTTCTTTTCTTCTATATGCACACCCTGAATGTTTACATTTATCCCGGTAACCTTAAGTCCGGTTTTGGTTTCTAATTCCTCTTTTACCTTCTTCTGGATCTCTTTAGCTACATCAATTATTATGGAACCATACTCTAAAATAACCGAAATAGAGGTAGAAACTTCTTTATTTTCTCTCAGGTCAACATTAATCCCTTTTTCTAATTCTTTGGTCCCCAATAAAGTTCCTATCCCCCCTTTGGCACGAGTAGCTAATCCGGCTACTCCAGGTATGCCGATTACTGTCCTGCTAATTATGGTTGCTATTACCTCGGGTACGATATTAACTTCTCCCAAAATTTCTTTGGCCTTAATTTTTTCTTCTTTTTTCTCTTCTTTCTTTATTTCCCCAGCTATTTTTTCGGTTTCCTGGGTAGCTACATCCTCTGTTTTTTCTTTTTTCTCCTTTTTTTTGTCCATACTAATCTTAACTCCCCCCTTTACTCTAATATTTTTGAAATCTTCTTTTTTCGTAAAATCACTTTAGCTATAAATTGCTTTCTAAGCTAACCCCATATTTTTAATAACTTCTAATTTTTCCTGTTACTTTTCACCTGGAGTGATATTGATAATACAATCTTTTATCCGGGCATAACTAAAAATTTAATAGCGGTCCTTTCTTCTCCTTCAATTTCTACATCTACAAAAGCTGGTATACAGATTAAATTAACTCCACTGGTTGCGGTAAAACCCCGAGCAATAGCAATCGCCTTAACTGCCTGATTTACTGCTCCTGCTCCTATGGCTTGTAATTCTGCTTTTCCTTCTTCCCTTATTACTCCTGATAAAGCACCGGCTACTGCTTTAGGATTCGACTTAGATGAGACTTTTAACAGTTCCATTCGTTTCTCCTCCTTATAATATTGAATGCTTTATAAAATATCTACATCTACTAATCTATGTATGCTATTTTTATTCACTTTTTTTTCTTACCATTGTTAACTTTTACAACCTGGGGATAAGCTATCTTTCTCAAATCACCTCCAATTATTATATTCGAAAATCCATAGTACATTTTATTTCAATTATAACACATTTGGTTTATATTATTTTATATTTTTGCTATTGATTTCATCTGCTGGTAGGCTTTAATGGTAATATCCGGTGATAAATAAGGTAAAAGTGCATCATTATGAAACAAAGGATCAATGCCTCCTTTAAAATTAAAATGGGATTTGGCTTCGCTCCAGATTTTGGTGCCCGGGATAGCAGAAAACTTAGCCAAACGCGGATGAGCCCCACAATCTATCACAAAACGGATAGAATCAATAATTTCCTGTAAATTCTGTCCAGGTAACCCGATTAAAAGATAAGCACCAATTTGAGAAGTTTTGAACCCTGCTTTTAAAAGATAATCTACTGCCTTTTTAAATTCAAGATTGGTTACCTTGCCCCCCGTTTCTGACTGGAGATGAGGATCAACTGTCTCAAAACCCAATCTGATGGTCTCCACCCCCGATTGGTACATCTTGAGGGCTATTTTTTCGTTTATCATTCGAACATGGATACCATTAGGAGTATGAAGTCTAACGGCTAATTTTTTATTGATTAATCCCTCTAAAATAATCAGAAAATTATCCTCTGAATTTATTAATAGGGCGTCATCATAAAAGACAAAATCCTTTATCTCCCTTTCTCTATGCCAGTATTCTATCTCTTTAACTACCTCTTTAGGATTTCTAAATTCTAATTTAGGGTTTATTCTAAAAGAAGCACAATAGCTGCAACGGTAAGGACAGCCCCGAGAGGATAAGATACAGATATAATCAAGATTAGAATAGAGGTCCCAGGCCGGATAAGGCAGGTTTTCTAACCCTTTTTCGTATTTTGAATAATCATTTTTGTTCCCAGCATGCTGTTCTAATATTTTTATTAAATCTCTTATACTATTCCCTTTTATTACATAATCAGCACCAGAAAATTTAAAGGCATGCTCAAAGCATAAAATAGCATAGACCCCTCCTAAAATTATGGGAATGCCGGGAAAAACTTCTTTAATTAACTCAATCACCCTGAATACCCCCGGATACCAGTAGGACATAACAGAGGTAATCAACACTGCCTGGGGTGAGGGTATTTTGGTTAATTCATCTATAAAGACATCTTCAGTAATTCCATATCGACTAAAACGGCGCGGGATATTTTTTAAAACTTCTGGTTTTTTAACCTCTTCTTTATAGAAAGGCCCTCGTCCAAATTCATCCTTCTGAGGCAACTCCCTGTTCTGTAATTTCAATATTTCTTGATTATAACGGTCCATACAGTCTATATAACTAATCTTATAACCCTGTTCTATCAAAATGCCGGCAATATATAATAATCCTAAGGGTTTAGACCAAAAATCATAAGCTGTAAAATCATAAATCCAGGGGTTAACCAACAACAAATTATCATTTCTTTTCATCGATAGTTCAGTCTTTTACTTTTACTTTTAATTTTTTAAAACAAAATCTGTTCTGCAACAGTTAAATGATTGCAGTTCGGCAAAACTGTTAATAGTTACAAGTTGTATTTAATTAGCTTAATATCTTAAAGAGAGCCCACGATAAAAAAGTTCCTCTCCGCTAAAAAAATATCGTTAATAGACACTTTTACCTTCCACTCTCCGGGCAACTGAGAGGCATAATTACCCTTGATCTTTATCCAGTACCAGGTGCGATAATTAGTATAACTGCCGGCTTCCATCTCCATTTCTCCCCGGTGATACAATTTTCCCTGAGGAGTAATCCATTCCCATTTAAGGAGATATTTCTCTGAAGAATCATAAGAAAATCTAAGCCAGGTGACCACTTTCTCATCCTGAGGAAAGAAAAAATTGGCTCCTCGCAGTGGGTTCTTATCCAGAATATCTTTACAAAGAGCAATCTTTTGCAGATATTCCGAATCTTTAGCTGCCTCCTGTGCCATACTTGCTCCGGAAAAAATCATTAAAAATATCAAGATAAACAACCACAATTCCACCCTAAAAATATTTCTTTTCTTTATAATTAACATTTACTTTACCCCCTTTTTTTTTCGTATTGCGTATCGTGTATATCGTATTGCGTAATAACAAAACGAAGAAAATCCACAACTTGTAAACTAAAACTTATTACTAATTACTCATCACTTATTATTCTTTACTATTCTCTTCACGATATACGATATACTAAATACGATATACTTCTTTATTACTATTCTACAAGCTAACCTTAAATTCCTGCAAATTTTTCAAAAAATATTTTTATTTTTTAAAATAAAAAAGGCAACAGTTTATCTTTTGCTTAAACCATTACCTTTTCTTACGAAGTTTTTATATTTTATCCACAGGTCGAGCAAGATCCGGATGAACACGAGCTGCAAGAATTTGAACTTGAACTCATCGAGGATGAAGTCTTTCCGGTCAAGAATCCGCAGCCATTAAAAATCCTTTTGATATTCTTGCCCTTACATTTTTCACAAGATATTTTACCTTCCTCCATCTCCTTGATAGTTGCTCTAACCTCAAAGGTTTCGTGACAGTCCTGACATTCAAAATCATAGTTTGGCATCTTAATTTTCCCTTCTTTTTCATACTATTTTTGTCAACTTTATTTTCTATATTTATTTATACTCCAAACTATCCTTTCTGTCAAGAAAAAAGGGGACAGACTACTTTTTTAAGTTATAAAGCGTAGGGGCGTATTGCCATACGCCCCTAAAAAAGTAATTCCCTTTTCTGTCTCTATTGTATTTTTTATCTTATAAATGCTCCTTTTATCATCTCTAATATCCAGGTCTGAGCCTGATTATATTTATCTGCGGGAACGGTGATAATTATCATAAAAGGTGTTCCGAGATAAGTAACTACTACGGTAGCATAATTTACATTATCTTGAGGGTTAACCTTAGAATAAAGCTCAACTAAGGCCTGTCTGTTTCCGGCTTGAAGCTGACTTTGACCGTGAAACTGATGATTGGGTTTAATTTGGGCTACCATACCCTGGACATACTGTTCTCCCATAGTATACATTGCCATAATTCCGGCTCCATCAGGAGTATTTAAGACTACCCCTATCTCAGTAGTTTGAGCTGTAGTACTACCGGCAGGAATGGAAATGCTAAAGCGACCCTGGGGATCTGTATATGTATTCATTCCCTCAGTCACCGGAGGGGTAACTGGAACTGTTGGGACTGCTGGCGTTACTGGTGTCGGAGTAACGGGTGTTACCGGAGTAGGTACTGGTATAGTCGGAGTTACTGGTGTGGGAGTAGGACATATTGGTGGAGCTGGAATCGGTGTCTGTGGAGTAGGAGTAGGTATCGATGGTACTACTGGCTGAAGAACAGGTTGAACTGCCACTGGCGCACCACTTTGAACCATAAAACTCGTTACCGCCTGAGCAAAACCCGGTTCTATTTGAGCAAAATAATCAGGTAAAACATCTAAAAGAATAGTATACGCGTAGTTGCCACTTATAAACATATAGGCTTCAGCCTGTAAAGTCATTCCTGTTTGAGGGCTAAAGTTAAAATTTTTCTTTATTGCCGGTGAACCAAAAACAGTTGCCGGAAGTTGAGTTCCGGGTGTATAGCCAGGAAGTTGTTTAAAACCATTTTCTTCCGACGCTGCAGCATATTGGTCTATACTTGCACTAAAGGGTAACTCTTCAATCATAACGATTAATTCCCCAACAGTCCCTTGTTGCACTGAGTAACTAAAATAGGCTGCTTGAGCAGAATCATAAGGAGTAGCAGCTTTCCACCCAGTAGGCAAGTTAAAGGAAAAACGACCCTGAGGATCAGAATAGAGACTCCCCTGACTACAAGCCATCCCCACACTTAAAATAAAAACAATTAAAACTATTCCCATAATAAATTTATATTTCATTCTCATTACTTTTTTCTCCTTTCTATTTTTTCATTTTATGAAATTAGTATTTTAAAAATATTTTCTAAATTAATCTCCTTCACTCTAACCTCTCCATCCATGGACGGAACGAAAAAATAACTTAATTAAATATTTACTATCTATAATCACCAATCAGGATAAATCCAGCCCAGGCAACGGGGAGACCATATTCTTCCGCTAATTCTCTTTGAGCACGACCAAGAGCTCCTACTTTACTCATCCCTTCTTGTTTCCAATATTTGAAAAAATTAATAAATAATTCCATAGTTGGTCGATCATATACACTCCATAAACTGGCTATAACCGTAGGAGTCCCGGCGTAAAGGAAGGACCTTACCAAGCCAACCAACCCTTCTGCTTCGCTCAACTTACCCAATCCGGTCTCACAGGCTCCCAAGGCTACCAGATTGGCTTTTAAATTTAAAGAAAACACCTCATAAGCCCTGACTTCCCCATCATTTTGCTCATCCTTAGCTAAACAAATTACACTAAAAAGAGGTCTCTGGTCATCAGCCAGGCCATGGGTAGAGAGATGAATTATATCAAAATTGGAACAAATTTCTTTAAATTTTGTCTCAGTTGCTTCTTTATCGATAAAAACATCATTAAAAGAAAAAATCGGAGCTACAATCTTGACTTCTTCTGCGCTTAAGGGCAAGGGGGGTAAGTCTTCTCCTTCAAAAGAGGGGTTACCAAACCCCAGATAACTTTCCTTATTTTCTTGATTTTTACTCAAACAGTATGAATAGACACTGGCAGAAGGAACATAAAACAAATTATATTTATCTACCAAAAATCCTTCTTCCCCTCTTAAGGCTTGAAAAGGGAGGTAAAAGAGACTGCGGTGAGGAATTATGCCTATAGTAGTCTTATTACCCACTAAAGCTTTTACCGGGGCAAAAAGTATCTGGTAAAGTTCTTCACAAATCTTCTGATAATCTCCTTCGGTAGCGGTAAAAACTTTCCGAGCTTCTTCTATTTTTTTACTAAGATTAATATCTTTTATGCTTATCTCTTTGGTCTTTATCCCCTCCTGCTCTATAATCCATACCAAAATCCTATCTCCGGTAATATAATAATCTAAAAAGATAATCTCCTCTCCTAAAACACTCCTCACCTTATCTAAGGTCAGAGGGTTAACGATAACTAAAGAAGCTACCTCAGGAGAATAGTGACTTAAATCATCTTTTACCTGGTAATAGTTTTGTTGAAGTTTTTTTAGAATCTTTTGTAATTCCTCTAAATAAGCACTATTTTGTTCTTCAGCCGGTTTAGCTCGCTCCTGACGTTCCTTCTCCTGAAGAGTGGCAATCCTTGTTTCTAAATCTTGAAGATGATTAACCATTTCTTCGTCTTCATCTTTCACCTTAAGCATTGTTCCACCCAGGATATCCAAAAAACTACGTGCTCTTGCCCTTTCGGTATAATTGAAAGCCTCTTCAAATTGCCCTAAATCCCAGAGAACCTCTATTGCTAAATCATAAGCCAAGAGTTTATTTTCAAAAAAACCTCTCTTCATTTCGGAAGAAGTAAGTTTTTCTCGTAATCTTTCCAAAATATCTATAGCCTCTTTAAAGTAAGCAAGAGATTCCTCTCTTTTTCCTTGTTCTAATAAAATCCGACCCAAACCAGTCTGACAATACCAAATCATATGGGAATAATTTAATCTTTGGGCTAACTCCAAACTTTTTCTAAAATATTCTTCCGACTTGGTCACATCCTTCATGTCCAAATAGATAGTCCCTAAATTACCATAATCCAAAGCCAGGTCAAAAGGCATATCTAATTCCTGGTGAATCTTCAAAGACTCTAATTGAGCTTCTAAGGCAAGTTTTAAGCTGCCTTGATGTTGATTTAAAGAGGCGATATTATTCATTAAAGCAGCAATCCGAGGCTGAATATTTAATTCTTCATAGATTTTCATTGCCTCGGTATAAGCAGCAAACGCATCCTTATACCGCTCTTCATTATTATAGACTACCCCCAAATTCATCCAGGCATCAGCGATAGATAGAGGGTAATTTAAAGTGGTTGCTAACCTAAGAACCCGGGTAATATAATTTTCTGCCTTTTTTAAGTCATTGGTCTGTAAATAAAGGCTGCCCAGATTAGTATATACCCCTATATCTCCGGGCATATCATATAACTGAATAAGATCTTCTGCTTTCTCTAAGACCTTCTTGGCATTTTGAAAATCTCCCTTATCTAAATATATAATTCCCATATTACTTAGCACCCAGGCCTCCTGGTAACCCAGATCCATCTCTTGGGCTAATCTCTGTCCATCTATTAGATATTGAAGAGCTTGATTAGAATCTCCCCAGGCTTCGTGATAAAGGCGGGCCAAAGAAAGTTTAACTGCAAATTCTCCACACTTGAAACCGGCCTCTAAACTTATCTCTAAAGAGAACTCACAAACTTGTTGGGCTTTTTGGTAATCTCCTCTTTCTACATAGACATAAGCTAAATTATTTAAAGATAACGCAGTTATTTCCACACTTTCGACTTGAGTAGCGAGACTACAGGAATCTAAGAAATATTTTTCTGCCTTTTCTAAGTCTCCTTGATAAAAATGTATTATTCCAAAGCTTAAAAAGGAAGAGGCTTTCCCGGAAATATCCTGAAGTTGTTCGGCTAATTGGTAGGCAAGTTGAGCATATTCTTCTGATTTATTCAAGTCCTGGTAACTTTGATATATACCGGCAAGAGTAATATAAACTCTCATAATGCCCGAATTATCTTGCAGGGCTTTATATTTTTCTAATGCCTGAAGAAGTACTTGATGGGCATCATCATCCTTCCCTTGACGATACCAGGCTCTCCCTTGATAATAAAGGCTTTCTGCAAGTAAATCTTCTTTACCTTGGGCAAGTGCCAGGGCTTTAAAAATATTCATTTCCTCAATTAAACGTGAATATTGACCGGTAAGATAAATTTGGTCAGTCCTTCCCCTAATATATTTGATTACTTCTTTCTGTTGATCAGAAGAAAAGGAGGTAATATCCAAAGCATAAGATAAAAAGTCCTTTTTTTTAATTTCCTTTTCTACCCATTGGGAAGGCTCAAACTCGGTATCCGGTAGGTTTATAATTGTTCCATCATTTAAAGTTATAGATATCCCTTGGGCGAGTAAAGGAAATAAAAATAATCCCAACAAGCTAATAATTACCCCGGTAATGATGATAAAAGCATTTTTATTTCTTATCATTTTTCCTCTCTATAATTTACTGAGTAGTAATTTTTACCAAAATTCTTAATTTTTTCGGACAATAAAAAATTATTTTATCACTCCCAAAGCCCTTTTATAACTAAGTATCATGCGGTTAAAATATTTTTGTTCTTTCTCTGCAAAAATATTCTGAGAGGCTTGAGTTAAAATAACATATCCCATACCAGACATACCAGGCGCTAAGCCATAAGCTCCAGTATATAAAACATAAGTTTCTAAATTAAATCGAAAAGTAGTGCCCTGGTAAATTCCCTGTAAATTTATCTTTCCCTCAGTTACTTCTATTGCACCACCACCAGGGGTGGGCACTATTTTAAATTCTTGATTTAGTATTGATAAATCAGGAACCTGTTGCTGTAACATATAAGCCATTTGCTGAGCCAGGTCTTGTGCACTGCTAAATTGTCCCATTAGACCGGGAAAAAGAGTGAAAGAAGTAAGCCCACTAGCATCTTCAGAGAAAGTAACATTTCTGTTAAACGAGTCTAAATTAACCAGCCAGGTAGAGGGATATTCTAAATAACCAGTAATTAAGGGATTACGACCAAAAGCTTGATTTAAACTATATTGTTTCCAGATAATCTGAGGTTCTTGAGGAGTACCAGGAGTAGGCAAAGCAATTCCCCCCGGACCCGGTTGAGCTGGGGTAGGCTGTCCCGGTGGAGTAAGAGTTATCCCACTTTGAGCGGGAGCCCCGGGAGTCGGACTTACTATTCCTTCTGGGCCAGTAGTTGGAGGAGGGGTTCCCGGAATAGCTGGTGTGGTCTGTGGAGAAATTTGAGGAACTATCGGAGCTAATGAAGGTAAACCCTCCCCTTCTCTCTTAATACCTATTTCAGGATTAATTCCCTTACCTATATCTAAAAAACAACCTCCCAAGAAAGATGAAGAACGAGTTTGTTTAATAATTGAACTTCCAATTTTAGAACTTAATCTTTCTATGGAAGAACCCATAGAGACATTCTCTTGAGCGCCTCTCTTAGAACCTCTTAATAAAACCCAGGTTTTTTCTGAAAGAGGAGCTCTACTCACCGTCATCGGAGAAGCAATACCCTCTCCCAAATTTTTTAAGGAGGAGCCTAATTGATTAATCCCTCCTCCCCTATAAGTTGTTCCTAAATTAGGATTAAAGGCTATCTTTCCCCCTAACTCTTTAGTATAGGAAAAATTAAAATTTGTCGGAGAGGCACTTCTGATAACTAAATTCTGAGAAGAAATTCTACTTCCCAAAGAATTAGGGAATAAATTAGTATAATTTCCTAACATAATTCTTTTGGAAACTGCCCAGGGAAAGAGTGGTTTTTCCGGAAATAGACGAACTAATTTTGAGCCAAAACTTCGGGAAATGAAAGCTGGTTTAAAAGAATTAAAAGGCTTACTAAAATTCTTATTCATCCCTCTTGAATAACCAGATTGATTAATTTCTTCAGAAAAACCTCTTGTCTGTATTAAATTTTCTGGGTAATTTATATTCGTCTGATTGCCATTTCTTACTCCTATCTTTTTTGGAGCTTTTACTGATCTTTGAACTGGAATAGAGTTTCCACATCCAGGGCAGAATTTATACTCTGGTTTTAGTGGTGTTCCACAGAAAGGGCAGAATTTAAAGGCAATTTCCTCAATAGTAGATGAGACACTCGATGAAGACACTGTTTCAGAAGTAACAGTAACCGGTGGTAAGCCAGATTCGGAAGCTGCCGGCTCCGAAGTTACTCCTGATAAAGTAAAGTTATTAAACATTGCCTCCAATTCGGGTAATATTTGCTCAAATTTATCTTGCATTACTTGACCTTCTAAAATATAGCCCTTCTTATCTTTTAATAAATATACATCAACTGCTTTAATGGGAATCTTGGAATTATCCTCTTGCTTTATCTTATTCCAGGTGTAAAATCTTTTGATGGCAGGTAAATTCCCTATAGTTACCGCTTCCTCATTAATTTTATAATATTCAGGCATATTTTGAGGATCCATCATCCATTCTTCTACAGATATAGCATAACTCGCTAAAGATGATTCATAATTTTCCACATATACCGCAAAAGCTGCTATGATATAATCCCCCTCAAAAAGATCAATCTCCGCTTTGCAAGTTCCGGTATCATCTATTTCGTCATAGGGTTCCCAGGCAGAAGGATAATCGAACTTAAAACTACAGGTAGGATCCGTATAAGAAAAAATACTCGGAGAAGATAACGGTACAGATGTAATAGTAGGAGGAATAGTAACAGGAGTAACAGGAGTAGTGGGAGTGGAAGGAGGGGCAGGACTGCTTTCGGTTAAAGAAGGTAAACCCTGGGTTAATCCTATACCTCCCAAAGCTAAGATTAAAACAATAGCAATAAAACAAAAAGCTGCTTTTTTCATTTTTATTCACCTCATTTTATAAAAACCTTATAAAACTATCTTTCTTTCCTATATATTTATACTTATCTATAATATATACGACATTTTTTAAAAAAATCCTTCTTTTTTATAAAAAAACCAAATTCGGTAATGTATTATTGTTGAATATATTTATAAATTGCTTACTATGCCTCCTGGTAAAAGTATATATTTTCCAAAATAAAAAAAGCCGGAGGTTTGGCGATCATAGTATTAAAATACCTTAGACCCATAACTTTGCGTCCTATCCTTTCAGATAGTTTGCCTTTTTCAACTTTGTAAAACATTTGTAAAACAATTATTCTATTTATATTTATTCCTTTTATTTATATTATTCCCTAAATTCACTAATTTTAGACTTAATTTTATAAATTTTTAATTTTAAGGCGTATTGCAAGAAGAATGCTACTTTTTTCTATCTTTTCTTTCTCTTTCTTAACTCAATACTCTATACTATATACTCGATACTATATACTCGATACTATATTACGAGTTAGTGTAAACTTTAGTTCTTTTTCTCTAATTCTTTTTCTTCACGCAATATATGATACGCAATAAGCGATACAAGTTACCTGTTAGTGTACACTTTAGTGGGGTAGTTAGAAGAAAAAATGGGGTATTTTAGTTTGACAAATACTTAAAAAAGGTATAAAATTCGAAAGTAAAAAAGGACTATTCTATTTTAATCGCTAAATCCCTTAAAAAAAGGAACGGGGGAACCAAGCTTTTGGGGTGAATCTCATTACTTCTAATTTCAGTAATGAGTAGGGCAATCCTTTCAGCTCGAATCCGTCAGCTAACCTCGTCAGCGCGAAAGGAGATATGATAATCAAGACATATTTTAAAAATATTTCAGAGAAACTAAAATCGAATAGTTTCTCTTTTTTTAGTTAAAAGGATCCAATAAATAACTGATTTACTTTAAAGTTTAAAGAAAAATAGAACGGGGTGATGAATCTCTTGAAAATAATTATCATAGGGGCAGGAAAAGTCGGTTGCCAAATAGCCAAAACCCTTTATTCAGAAAAACATGATGTAACATTAATCGAAAAAAATGATATGATCAGACAGTCCGCTCAAGCGAATTTGGATGTACTAACTATTTTGGGTAATGGAGCGAATGTTCGTACTTTAGAAGAAGCGGGAATTAAACAAGCAGATATGGTCATTGCTGTAACCAGCAGCGATGAAGTAAACATGATAGCCTGTATGACTGCCAAGCAATTTGGTGTACCTCAAAAAATTGCCCGTATTCGAAATCCTGAATACCTGTATGCTAATGCCTTATCGCGAGAAAA
>Ga0114918_10004664_pt1 | contig 11864 bp, 8 predicted proteins | sample LantaG_FD_87015 | JGI IMG/M metagenome (GOLD analysis project Ga0114918, IMG submission 87015) | Deep subsurface microbial communities from Baltic Sea to uncover new lineages of life (NeLLi) - Landsort_02402 metaG | ecosystem: Environmental > Aquatic > Marine > Oceanic > Sediment | place: Baltic... | reverse complement strand
ACAACAACATTGCTTCTTCTAGGGAAAGCATCACAAATCGATTGCCTTTTTTCCTTCGCGGAGGGAGCTGCTTCTCTTTGCGCAAAAAGAGCAAAAACACAAAGCGTATCCGGAAAAATTCCCACGATTTTTCCCCAACCTTTTTCGTTCGGTAGAGAAGAGATTTCCCCCCTCCCCCAACGCCCCCATTCATTCAAACCTCATCTTCTCGCGTCGTTCCCTCCATCCTCCTCTCGTTTTTCGCCCCTTCGTGCGCGGATAGACAGGGAACGGGGACGGCGCGGCCTCGCTTCGGGTCTTTATATCATCACCATCACAAAAAGGGAAAAAATAGAGGGAAAAAACTTCGTCCCCACTAAGATCAAATTCAAAATACAATAATTTTGCTTTCCCCCCGCTCTGCCCTCCCTCGGTCTATACTTTCATTGCAACAGAACACAAAACAAAAGAAAACCCCGAAAGAAAAAAAGTTTCTCCCCTTGATGGCAGCTGGTGTGCGAAGCGAGGAAGAACAGAGGTCGACTTTTTCAGTTTTCGTTCCTCTCCTCCACTTCACTCTCGCTCGTCGCTTCCTTTCTTTCTCCCTCGTTCTTCTTTCCCTCTCGCTGCTCTGCCTCTCTCTTTTTTCCATCATGCCCTCGCATGCCGCGATGGTCCCAGTGACAGTCGAGTTCTGGTAAGGAGGCGCTGACCGCCTCGTCTCTCTCTTTCTCTCTCAATTAAACAAGCGAGATTGCTTGTGTGCTTGTGGCTTGATTTCGCCGTCACTATCATCAGCAGCAGCAGCAGATCGATCCTCGGTTTTCTCACTCTCTCTGCCCCCCCCCCCTCTCTCCTCTCTCAATCAATCGACACCTCAGCGGCGGCCTCGACACCATCTTCAACGGAGAGAAGGAGAAGCGGCTGCAGGTCGAGGCGGTGGCGCGGACGAAAGGCGACGACGACGACGACCAGGGCGACCAAGACGGCGATTCCGACGGCGGCGGCGACGACGACCAAGCCTCGAGGACCTCTTCAACGACAACCGTCGCCCGCGTCGCCGCCGCCGCCGCCGCGCTCGCCGACCCGGGCCAGGCGCACATGCTCTTCGTGAAGGGGAGCGAGACGGTGCGCCCCGGGGTGCTGGTGCTGGTGAACGACGCGGACTGGGAGCTGTGCGGCGGGCCGGGGGCGAGGGTCGGCGCGGGCGACCGCGTCACGTTCATCTCGACGCTGCACGGCGGTTGAGGTGCAGCCCCTGAAGTGCAGCCCCTGAAGTGATATCTTTTGATCTTTCTCTCTCTCTCCCCCCCCCCCTCGCTCTCCTTTTTTTCGTCAAGTCACTGCGTGTAACACTATATATTTACAAAGACAAAAGAAACGTGTTCACTCGGGTGCGAGAGAAGCGGCAGAGGCTGAGGAGGAGGCGGCGACGGGCGCGGGCCCGAAGGCGGCAGCGAGGAGCGCCCTCTCCTCCTCCTCCTCCTCCTTTGAGCCCGCCCCGCCGAGGAAAAAGGCCGAGGCCACGGCCCAGAGAGCGGGGCCCCTCCACCCGCCGACGAGGTTCCTTTCCTCGTGCTGTTGCTGCTGCTGTTTGCCTGCTTTCGCACGAGGCGCTACGGGAGCGGCCGGGGCAGAAGCCGCGTCGGCCGCCGCCGCCGCCGTCGCCGCTTCGACGAGCTCGGCGAGCGACGGCAGCGCGCCGAGGCTCCACAGCGCGCGCGCCCTCTCCAGCGGCGTCATCGCCGCCGCCGCTCCTTGCCCCTGCTGCTGCTGGCGGGACCCGCCGCCTGCGCTCTCGAGCGCGGGCTGCGCTGAGGCCAGGGCGCGGCACGCCCTCGCCGCGGCGGCGGCGTCCAAGAGGAGGGGCGGAGAAGAGCGAGGCGGCCCGGCTGCCGCGGCCCCCTTCGCGCCGCCTGCTCCCCGGAAGGTCTCCTCCTCGAGCGCCCGCACCGAGGCCGCCGCGACGGCGGCCGCGAGCCCCCCCAGGGCGTAGAACCTCCTCCTCGGGGGCAGGTGCGGGGAGACGGCGGCGTCCGCCCCCGAGGCCGCGGCCGAGAGGGCGGAGGCCCAGGCCGAAGCAGCGGCGGCTGAAGCGGCAGCAGCAGCAGAGAGCGACGACGACGACGCCGACGCCGACTTCGGCGACGGCGACGACGGCGGCATACTACCGGCAGCAGGAGGAGAAGAAGCGACGGCTCCGGGCAGCGCCCTCCCGGCCTCCAGCGCGAGCAGCGCCGCGTCGACCCGGATCGTCCTCAGAGCCAGGCCCGAGAGAGCGCGGAGGCGAGCCGCGGTGGCCGCGAGTCCTGCGACGGAGGCCGGCACGGAGCTCGCTCCGCCGCGAGGCGCCGCCGCCGCCGCCGACGGCGACGACGAAGGAGGGAGCGAAGGAGTGAGCGACGAGAGAGGAGGAGCAGCAGCGTTGCTGGCAGCAGCAGTCGCGGCGCTCGCAGAGACGGGAGCAGAAGAGAGCGAAGCGATTGCCCGATTGACGGGCGCGGCGACGAAGCCCGCGACGGAGGACGCGACCGAGCGCGGGAACGCCACGGCCGCCGCCGCCAGCGCCGAGGAGGAGGGAGGGCCGAAACCCTGCTGCTGGGGCAGCGAGGCGATCCCCGCCGCCCCCAGGGTCGCCGCCGCCGCCGCGGCCCCGAGGGAGGTCGCCGCGTCCGTCGCGGCGCAGGCGAGGGCCTCTGCTGCCGCGGAGGCCGCTGCGAGCGCGGAGAGGGAGCGAGAGCCCCCCGCTCCGGACGATAGGGCGGCGACGTCGCGCCCCCTCCTCGAAGGAGGAGGAGAAGCGGCGACGAGAGCCTCCAGGAGCGCCGCGGCGTCGGCGATTTCTGCGCACTGGTGCCTCACGCTGCGCTCGTGCATGAGCTGCTGCTGCTTCTGCTGCAGAGCGGAGACAGAGAAGGAGGAAGAAGAAGGAGAAGGAGGAGGGGAAGCGACGGAAGGAGCGGCGCCGTCGTCCTCTTCTTCTCCTGCTCCTCCTCCGACGCTCCCGAAGGCCTCCCTCCCGCCGGCAGCAGAAGCATCGGACTCGCTCGCCATACAGGCCACGACGGAGGGATCCAAGGCGAGCGTCAGAGCCAAGAAAGAAGAGGAGCCGGCGCCAGAGGCTCCGGCGCCAGCGCCAGCGGCGGCGGCAGCAGCTGAGGCCGTCGCGCCTCGGACGGAGCGCGCCGCGGAGGACAAGAGGGCGTCTGCCGCCGCGGCGAGCGTCGCCGCGAACGACGGCGGCAGCTTGCCGCCCCAGGCAGAGAGCTCGTTGACGACGGCGATGACGACGGAGGCCGCAGGGGGCAGGGATGAAGAAGAGGCGGGAGACGACGACGAGGAAGAAGAAGAAGAAGAAAGAAGAAGGGCCTCTCTCCCACTTCCACTTCCGTCTCCTCCCCCTCCCCCTCCTCCTCCTCCTCCTCCTCCTCCGCGCCGCCTCTGCGGCCTCATCGCCCCCTCGGCCCCCAGTGCGGCGCCGCACCTCGCCCTGGCGGCCGCGAAGAGCGCCGGCAGGAACGTCCCGGCCACGCTGGCCTCCGCGGCGGCCAGGAGGCGCCTCGGCGGCGGGGCGCGGGGGGCGAGCAGGAGCTGCTGCTGCTGCCTCTCCCTGTCCCGGTGGCTGCCCCGGCGGAACCAAGGTTTCGCCGCCGCTCCCGCTCCCGCCGCCGGCGCTGCTGCTCCTCCCTGCGCGGGAGCAGCAACGGCTCCGACCGGAGGCGACGCCATCCCGGAGGCAGAAGAGGTCCCGCTGCCGCCGCTCACGCCGCCTCCGCGAGGGGAAAGCGCGCCGCCGCTGCCGCCTCCCGCCCCGCTCGCGTCCCCGCGGCTCCCGCCGCCGACGCCGCCGCCGCCGTCGGCCGAGGAGGCCGCCGCCACCGCCGCCTCCCTCGCCACAAGCAGGTCGAGCTCTCGCTCCGCGGCCTGCGTGGCCGCTGCAACCAGCTCCAGGGCCCGGGGGGCGAGGGAGGCGCGGCGGGCGGCCGCGACGGCGAGGGCGACCGGGGTTGTCGCCGCTGCCGCCGTCGCCGGCGAGTGTGCCGTCGCCGCGAAACCGAAGGGGGCGACTGCCGCTGGAGTCGCTCTGCGACTCGCTTCCCCGTTGGCGTCGCTGCTGCTTTTGCTCGCCACCGAGTTCGAAGAGCGCTCGAGCTCCAGCTCGAAAGAGAAGGAGAGCGGCCCGCCGCCCTCGTCGTCGCCCTCGGCGGCGGCGGCGGCGGCGCTTGCGCTTCCGCCTCCGTTCCTGCCGCCGAAACCGCGGGCGCCCCCTCCCGTCCTTTCAGTCCCGGGCCCGTCGGGGGAGAAGGGCGGGAGCAGCTCGGCGAGCAAGGCCTCCCCCGCGACCTGCACGGAGACCCAGGCGGCGATGGCTCCGGCGCGGGCGTCCGGGAAGGGAGGAGGGGGAGGGGAGAGGCGAGCAGAGGCGGCGGCGGCGGCGGGGGCGGCGGCGGGGGCGGCGCCGTCGCCGCTCGCTGCCAACGCCGCCGCCAGCGACGCTTCTTTCTCAAGCCAAGGGAAGGAGGGAGAGGAAGCCGACGGCGACAGAGCTGCAGCCGTCGCCGCTTCCTTCGCGAGGCTGGAGAACAACGAGGCCGCCCTCGCGACGATATCGACGCCCGACGACAGCGCGGCGTCGAGGGCCGCGGCCCTCCTTTCCGGGTCGTCTTCGTCTCCTCCGTCGGGTTCGCCGCCGCCGTCGCCCGACGACGAGACGAGCTCCGAGGCGAAGGCGCGCCGCAGCACCTCCGCGGGGGCCGCTCCGGCCTCGAAGGCCTCCAGCAGCGCGGAGACCCCCTCCTTGGCCGCGCCGAGCCTGCCGAGCCACGAGGCGAGCTGCGAGATCGTCGGCGGTCGAGGGAGGAGGCGTCGTCGTCGTTCTCCTTCTCGGAGGGGAGGAAGAGGCCGGCTGCGACGGCGGCGGCCGCCGTCGTCGTCGTCCGAGGCTTCCTCTCCTTCCTTCTCTTCCTCGTCACGGCTCTCACAACTGCTGCTGCTGCCGCCCCTGCAGCACCTCGATTCGTCGTCGTAACCGAAGCTCGAGGAAGACGAGGAGGAGGAGGAGGAGGAGGAGGAAGAAGAAAGCGAAGAGGAGTCCCCAGAGTCTCCTTCCTTGCTGCCCTCCTTGCGGAGCCGCCACCTGCGACGCTGCTTCCTCCCCGCCCCCCTGCTCCTCCCTCCCCCTCGGCATCCTCCGTCCCCGCCGCCACCAAAGACCACCGCCTCCACGAGCAGCTCGCAGAGCCTATTCACGGCGCCCCTGCCGCACTCGGCGAGGGCCCCTTTGACGTCTCGGAGGGCTCCCACGGAGGAGACGCCCGCAGAGGCTCCGCTCGTGGCGGCGGCGGGCGTCGTTTTTGCTCCCGTCGCCGTCGTCGCCGCCGCCGCCGTCGGCGGAGGAGCGAGCAGCGCTGCCCCTCGCCTGAGTCTCGACACCGCCTTCGCCCACTCCCCTCGAGACGCGGCCGCGGAAGCCTCCGAGGGGCTCGCCGCGGCCTCCTCGACGTCGCGCAGCATCGAGAGGGCAGCGGAGAGCCTGGCGTCGGCGAACCAGAGCGAGGCGAGCGAGCCGCCCCTCGAGGAGGACGAGGAAGAGAAAGCCCCCGAGGCAGGGCTCGGAGGGCTCGAGGCTCCGGCCGCCGCGGCCGCCGCGCTCGCCCTCGCCGCGGCCTCCTCCAGCGCCCCGCGCGCGCCCTCGCTCGCCCTCCCGGCCTCCTCGGCGGCGCGCACAGCGGCCCCGAACCCGCCCAGGGCGGCGGCGAAGCCCGAGCTGCGCGCGCCGACGACGGCGTCGACGGCGGCGTCGAGCGCTCCGCAGTGTCTTTCGAGCTCGCGCAGCGCCGGCCCGGCGCCGTCGGCGCGGGAGAGGGCCGCGAGGGAAAACAGCAGAGGGTCGGCGCGCGGGTCCCTGAGCTCGGGCGGGAGGGACGCGAGGGCGGACTCGACGGCTTCCCAGTCGAGGAGCTGGTGCCGAGGAGGAGGTTGCGGAGAGGGGGAGGGAGACAACGTCATGGGAACGATCGATGGGTTCTCCCTTTCGGTGCCGTTTCTCTGTCTTCTCTCTCCTGCCTCCGTTTTTCGTTGCTTCTTTTTTACTTTTAGCGGCCGGAGAGGGGCGCTCTCTGGGCCATACAGCGAGGAGGAGGATACCGGCGAGAGCCGTTGTCGTTTTTTGGCCCCCCCCACGCCTCTCCAAGAGAGAGGAGTCCCTCGGGATCGCTCGGAAAAAAAAAAGAGCCAGAGTACCAGAGAAATGAAAAAAACGATGCCTTGGGCCCCACAATCGAATTGAGGGGCGCCTCCGTCGTGAAGGCGCGCCTCACCTCTCTCACCTGCCCCCCCACCCCCCTCTGGTTGGCCCCCCCGTTGCCGCAGAGCGCATTTTTGTCGCAGCCAGAGATTCAGTGGTCATGCGCTGGCTCTCGTGGCTGCGCCGGCCGCTGTCGCTGATTGCCTCTCGAGGCCGAGCGCAAGCTCAGCATGGCGCCGCCGCATGCTCTCCCTCGCCGCTCCGAGCAGCCCGGCCCCGCTCCGCGTCCTCGTCCTCGTCCGGGGACAGCTTCGTGACGGCCCGGAGCCGCGGCGCGGCCACAGCTCCTGCAGCCCCAGAAGCAGCGGCCGAGGATGCCTATTTCTCTCCGAATCCGTCGCCCGCTCGGAGGCAGCAGAGGCGGAGCCGAGCGGTGGCGACCGCGACTGCGACAGACGCTGCTGAGGCCTCTCCTTCGGCCTCGACGACGACGACGTCGACCTCCTCCCGCCGCCAACAGCCCCCGCGGACGGCGAAGCGGGGGACGAGCGGGACCAGTTCAGCAGGCGTCGCACCTCCTCTGCCGTCTCCGACCGTCATCGTCCTGAGCAGCAGTAGCAGCAGCAGCGAAGACGACGAAAACGACGAAACCGAGAGCGCCGAGCGGGCGCGCGGGGAGGAGCCGGGGACGGCGAGGAGGGCCCTGCGCTTCCCTCCCGCGGACCGGGAGCCGCTCTCGACGCTGCACTTGCTCGCAGCGGTGCTCCCCGCGACGACTGCGACGACGGCGAGGAGGAGGAGGAGAGAGAGGAGCGACGACGGCGGCACTCGCGCCGCCGCCGCCCCTCCCCTCCCTCCCCCGCCGCCGCCGCCGCCGCCCCGCGCCCCCGCCCCCCTCCTCGCGGACCCGGCGCCGCCCGTCCTGAGCCCCGTCCGCGGCGGGAGGACCTCGGACGGCGGGGCCGACCCCTACTCCCTGCCCCCCTCCCCGCCCTCCCCCGCTCCCGCGGCCCCCCGGGCCTCCCCCCCTCTGCCTCCCTGGGCGTCGCGGCGGCCGCGGCGGCAGCTGCCGGTCAGGAGCGACGGGGAGGGGAGGAGGGGGGCGGAAGGCAGCAGCGGCGGCGAGGAGGACGCCGGGAGCAGCCAGATCCTCCTGAGCTCCGACGACGACGACGGCGAGAAAGACGAATCCGAAGGAGGGGGAGGAGCGCAGCAGGAGGGCGGGAGCGAGTCGGACGACGAGAGCAGCGACTGGAGACCTCCTCGGGGCAAGGAGAACGCCGCGAGCGACGACGGCGACGACGAGTGCGACGAGCGCAGCGGCGGCAGCGACGACAGCGGCGGCTCTCCCCACCCTTCGAGCCACACCGCGCTCGCCGCTCCGGCCCCTCCCAAGTCCGCCGCGGCCTTCCGCAGAATCAGACAGGCTCGCACGGCAGAGCTCTACGCCAGGTACAACGAAAAGGCGTTCGAAAACAGGCTCCCGCGAGACATGCCTGTGTTGTGGTCGGCGAGGCTGCGGACGACGGCGGGCCTGACGCACTTCACGAGGCTCAAGCCGAGGAAGAACCCCGCCGGCGTTTCGAGTTCTGCTGCTGCTGCTGCTGCTTCTGTGCCGGGGGACCCGGGCCTCTACGTCGAGGGGAGAGGGGCGCGGATCGAGCTGTCGACGAAAGTCATCGACTCGGAAGGGGTGAGAATCGGTTGTTCAAACTTCTTTTTTCACATCTTTGATGACAGAGGGCGAGCGAGCGAGTGAAAGGAAGAAAGAAAGAGCAAACTCACCGCTTTCTCTCCCCCCCTCCCCTTTCTCCACCCACCTCTCAAAACACCACCACCAACAACAACAAAAAAAAAACATCCAGAGGCTCGCCGCGACGCTGCTCCACGAGATGTGCCACGTCGCGGCTTGGACCCTCGACGCGCAGGCCTGCCCGCCACACGGCGCGCGCTTCCAGGCGTGGGCGGCCAGGGCCGCGCGGGCGCTCCCTGCGGTGCCCTGCGTCAGGACGTGCCACTCGTACCGCGTCCACGCCCCGCACGCGTGGAGGTGCGCCGGGAGCGCCGGGAGCGAGGGGGCGGGGGCGGGCGCCGGCGCCGGGACGTCGCGGGATCTGGGTCCGAGGGCTGGGGCTGAAGGCTGCGGCCAGGTTTATCGGCGCCACTCGCGCTCCATCGACGTCGCGAGGCACGCGTGCGGCGTCTGCAAGGGGAGGCTGGTCTACGAGGGCAAGCTGGGCCCGGACGGCAGGCCCCTCGCCGCGGGCTCGAAAGCGGGAGCGGGAGCAGCCGAGGGGAGGGGGCCGCGACACCAGCAGAACGACGTCGCTCCGACGCCAACAAACGCCTTCGCCGCCTTCGTCGCCGAGCGCTTCGCGCGCGTGAAGAGGCAGGCCCCGCGCGGCACGAGCCACGGCGAGGTGATGCGGGGTCTCGCCGCGGAGTGGAGGGCGGAGAAGGAGGCGAGGAGGGCTCGAGGAGAGGGCGCCACGAGGTAGAAAGACAGATTTTTTTCCTTCTGAAAAATCCAGACAGATTATAAAAAGAACAAAAGACGTGAGAAAAAACATTGTAGCAAAAAGAACAGAACAGAAAAAAAACGAATGGAAAGCAAAACAGGCCGAGGAGCACTCGGATGCGGAGAGAAAAGAGAGGGAAAGAAGTCTCGTTTTTTCCTTTTTACACGCGAAAGGGCGTTGTTCCTTTTTCATTTGAGGTTTTTCCATCTCTCTCTTTCTCTCCCCGTTATCTTTATCCTCTGGAGACAAGGTGAAAGGCGCGGAACAAGCGCCGCATCCTTGTCATCTCGAACAGTCGACTCTCCTCTGTCACGGGTTTCAAGCAAGAGAGAAACGAGTTTTTCCTTCTCAACTCACCTCTCAGCTCTCTTCCAAAATCCGATTTTTGGAAATTCTCTAAGCCGCGCTCACCGGCGGGAACACGTTCTGCTGGAACTGCCCCATCACGTTTCCGGGCTCGAGGTAGTGGCACACGTAGATGTTGGAACCCCCATAAAGGTTGGGGCAGAACTGGGCGTGGCACCCGAGGCGGCCCGAGGCCTTCCAGAGCATCTGCGTGGCGTGGCCCGTCTGGTATTTTTTTGTCGTTTTTTGGGGGACGTGTTTTTTGTGGGGACGGCGGAGAGATGTGCTTGTGAGACGAGAGAGAGGAAGAAAGGGCTGCGAAGGAGAGGTGGGGGGGTCAAGGGAGCGCGACGGAGAGAGAGAGAAAAAAGAGTGCAAAGAAAAAAGTTGAAACCCTCACCGCCGACGAGAACGACCCCTGCTTGTAGTTGTACGATGCGATCTCGTTGTACCACGCAGAGATGCACGCGTTCCAGTCCTTGTGCCCGGCACACAGGTTCTCCCCGGTCCTCGAGTGCGAGAACCGGCACCTTTTGGCCCAGGCGGCGGACGACGCGGCCAGCGACTCGTCCCAGACGAGCTCGGGCACGGCGTGGCGCGCCCGGGCGACGTTGTGGAGGGCGAGGGACACCTCCTGCTGGCTCGACGGCGGCATCGGGGCCCCGGGCTGCGTCGTGGGCGCGGGGACGGTCGTGGGGAGCGGGGTGACGGCGGGCTTGGGCGTGGCCTTGGGCGGGGTGGTGCGGGGGGGGGCCGTGGCGCGCGGGGCCGGCGTCGCGCGCGGGGCCGGCGTCGCGCGCGGGGCCGGCGTCGCGCGCGGGGCCGGCCTCCTGCGCGGCGCCAGGGCGGGGAAGGCGGTGACCGCGGGGACGCCCGGGAAGCCGATCTTCTCGCCGGCGGAGGGGGCGCCGGCGCCGGCGGCGGCCAGGGAGATGTCGGCCTCCGCGGAGGCGGCGGCAGCAGCAGCGGCAGCAGCGGGCGCGGGCGCGGGCGCGCCGCCGAAGCCGGGGAAGGGGCCGAGCCCGGCGGCGGCGCCGGCGCCGGCGGCCTGGTCGAGGCCAAACTGCCCCGCCGCGAGCCCCGCGCCCAGCAGCGACCCCAGCGCGGCGCCTCCCTGCCCGTTGAGGGCTGCGACGATCGACGCCAGCAGGGAGTTCTCGACGGCGCCCGTGGACCCGAGCTCGGCGATGATGCCCCCGATGTTGGTCAGCTGGCCCAGCAGGCCGTCGCCGATCGACTCGGCCGTCGCGGTGCCGTTGCCGTTCCCCAGGAGCCCGGCGACGGGGGCGGGGAGCAGCGAGCCGAGGTTGAGGGCGGTGCCGTTGCGTCCCGCGCCGCCGAGGCGGCCAAAGCCCTGGGCGAGACCGGGGAGGGAGCCGAGGCCCTGGGCGAGCCCCCCTGGTGAGCGTTCGTTTTTTGTTTTGTTGTGCGCGGGGTGGGTAAAAAAATGTTTTTTTTTTTCGAGGTGAGAGTTTATTTTTATTTTTTTTGGGGGGGGGACTCCCTTTAAAAAAAAAAGGAAAGGGGAAGAAAGTAAGGGTGGAACTTCCTGCCTCACCGAGGATGCCGCCGGCGAGGCCGGCGAAGATCCCCAGGCCCGTGCCGAACAGGCCGATGATCCCGTCTTGTTTGGGTTTTTGATGAAGAAAAGAAATCATAGGGGAGAGGAGTGAGTTTTTCATTTGTTCTTGCTGCACTCTCTTCTCTTCTCTCCTCTGCAGAAACTCCCAAACTCAAACTTTCAAACTTTCTCTCACCAAACTGCTCGGCGGTGGCCGGGGCCGGGGCAAAGGCCTCGGCAGAGGCGACGGCGGCGACGTCAGAAGAAGCGGAGGCGGCAGCCTCCGGGGCGGCCTCGGGAGCGACGGCATCCGAGATGGCAGCCGCGGAGCGGACAGATGCAGAGGGGGCGGCGGCAAAGGCGACCTCGGAGGAGGCGGCATCCTCCTCGGAGGCTAAGGCGGGCGCCACGAAGAGCGAGGCCGAGGCCAGGAGGGCCAGGACGCACAGGCAGGCGGCGCGGCGGGTCATGGTGGTTGGGGTTTTTCTGCTTTCCTGTTTTGTTTTTGATGGTAAGGAGGAGGAATTCAAAAAAAAAAAAAAAGCGCTGTCAGCAAGCGCAGGGGCGAGCGAGCGCAATCGATGTCGAGCGGCGCGGCCGCGACGACGAAGAACAGAAAAAGAGATCCACAGAGGAGCATCAATTGGCCTTGTCTTCTCGCAACCTCGAGCGGAACTGCAGAGAGGGTTCGAATCGTCGCGCTGGGGCTCGTCGTAAAAGGGAGCACGGGCTCATCCAGCAGAAAAGGGAGGACAGTAAAAAGAGGAAAGAGCAGAGTCGACGGACGACGCGCATTGAAAGAACAAGATGATTCAACTTCCACGGCGCCGCGGGGCTTTGTCGCGAGTCAAGCCTTCCGCCTTTCACGCCAGCGCGCAGATCAGGAGACCGATTCGCATGCAATGCACCGCGAGAGGACCCGATTGGACGGAGGAAGAGAGAGGTTGAGACCCACCTTTTGAGTTGGAGAAACCCGAAAGAAGGCAAGCGACAGACGGAAAGAAGAAAGTGAGAGGCGCGATGGATTTTTTCCCTGTTTCGTTCTCTCTCTCTCTCTCTCTCTCTCTCTCTCTCTCTCTCTCTCTCTCTCTCTCTCTCTCTCTCTCTTTTTTTTTTTCTTTAATAAACAATAAACTTCAAAAAGAAAAACAAAATAATATATATTTTTTTTTTCTTCTCTCTTTTTTCTTTCTTTTTTTGTTTTTTTTTTTTT
>Ga0114918_10004663_pt1 | contig 11866 bp, 13 predicted proteins | sample LantaG_FD_87015 | JGI IMG/M metagenome (GOLD analysis project Ga0114918, IMG submission 87015) | Deep subsurface microbial communities from Baltic Sea to uncover new lineages of life (NeLLi) - Landsort_02402 metaG | ecosystem: Environmental > Aquatic > Marine > Oceanic > Sediment | place... | reverse complement strand
TGAAGTACTCAGCCACGCTCACTTGCAAGAATTGCAACGAGAGCTTCAAAGCGAAAGGCAATCTAGTTGCCTCGCTGATCTACGCCTTGGAAGAAAATCATTTCATGGCGACTGACTGCGACAAGCTCAATGCCGACATCAGCGTAAGATCGACAGCAGATCGTACAATCGCGAGAGTACAGTCCCACAAGAAACGTACTCCGTGATACTGGGGAGTGATACACTCTATGTGTCGCTCCCACTAGTATTTTCAGACACACCCGTTAAAAACCACATGACCTATGACCCGTATAAATACTGAAAAACTTATTAAAAAACAACAGGAAGACTATGCTGTTAGAGCTTGCACTAGGTATTTTAAAATGTATGGAGAAATAGATAAGAGTAGCATCGATCAGATCAACATCGCTGTCGAGAACATGCAGATAAAGAACGAGGATCAAGCATTCTCAATAATAACTTTAAACGAAGAGGCGCTCAACCTCTTGACAAAATAATAAAAGTATGAATATAATGCGCCTTCGCGTTTGGATCGCGAAACAAATAATGAAACTAATTAAACCAGAACTAGCTCCTATGATAGCTATCCTTCACCAGCGCCAAGATCAAATCATCGAGCGCCTTGATGACAAGCTAGACGCAACTAGTGTTCGAGTTACACCTTCTGGGTTTGTTAAGATTAAGAAATAGTATGGAACTAATTGTATTTATAATTATCACAGCGGTACTAGCACTACTCGGATTTGCCACAGGAGCACCAGCCGCTGCTGTGTGGGCGTTTGCTATCTTCTGGGGGATTGTTGTAACAATAGTCTTACTCGAATCGTCCCGTTGATGGGTTGAATCGTAAACCAGTTCCAGAGCTTGTAGGTATTTCAGAAGGAGTCGCTTGCGACTCTTTTTGTATTGCCGCGTCAATCTCTGCCTCTACCTTTTCCATCGCCTCAAGGAGTTCACGCTCTTTGTCATTAAGATACTGGCCGTAATAACTAGAGCCAAAGAATGTACGGACACCAGGCTTCGTACTCATATCAAATATTCTACTATCCCCTACTGGGAGAGCTCCAGGAGTTCTATCCTTATCAAGAACGATATCCGCTGCATCAAAGACATCGCGCAATGCACCGATGCGGATAGTATGGTCAATCTTTGCTGGGCTTATATTTAATAATTTACCAAGCTCTCTTGAAATTTCAGACGTGTTGTAATCAACCTGCCTACCAGGTACAAGTTCTTCTCTTCTTCTTGTTTTACCTAGTTCTTCTACTGGAACAAAATCTGGGATGATAGCTTTTTTCTTAAAGAAAGAATAGTTTGTTGAAAGCTCAATCGGGACCTTGATACCTGTCGGCAGAAGCGATGGTATGAGTCCTTGATCTAGCGATACTGGTGATACGCTTCCAGCAAGCTCTATTATAAACTCTCCTGTAGAGCTCTCTGGCTGAGTATCGAGCATCCTGTCTGTGATAGATGCAACGATCTGCTGAGCCTCGCCTTTTGGAACCTTAATATAAAGAGGTATCATTATAGGATCCCCACTTGCTGTCTTGCCTGCCATCTCACCTGTCATGATAATCCAGTAGCTCTTCTTCTCCCATGACGGGATGTTTTGATAGCTCTCATACTGAGAGTTCATTCTATTAAGAACAATAGCAGGGTACGCTGCGTTATACATAGACTTACGCACCGTTCCTACTGGATCATTCTTGAAAGCTCTTCCAAGCGCATCTACGCCGCGGATCCTGGCATTTAAATAAGGAATGACCTTGTTTAATTCTTTTGTATAACGTCCTGCCTTACTAAAGTCAGCCGTTGCATTTCGCGCCATGTCAGCAGCGTTGCGCGCTGTGCTACCCTGTCTAAGTTCAGACACGAATACTGCAAGGCGGGTATTGTTCTCAAAAAACCCACCGAGATCTTCTATCGTACGAAGAGGATGACGTGCTACTTTAGATAAAATATTCCCATCATCAAGCGCCTTGCTCACAATGGACGCTGCTGTTTTCTCTTTTCCAAAGAACCCAGCTCCAATAATCCCACCCGAGAGCTGAGCTTTCTCCATAGCTCTAGCATAACGCAAAGCAAAGTCTGAGTTAGGAGCAAGAACATTAGCAATCGCGCCAGAGGCCGTCCAAGCAAAATCACGCATAGCTACATTACTTGTTATGCGGGCATTTTGAACATCGCGGATTGGGTTACGAATAAGGGCAAAGTTTATATTGTATTTTGTAGCAGCCCCTCGAAGCACATCTGCTGGGAATTTCAATGCCTTTCCTGCCACAGAATCCATGAACTGTCCAAGAAGGGTTATATCATTTGGATCTAGGTTCTTTAGAGCGTGACCTAACTCAATAGGTACTTCATAAGTAATATCCTCACCATCGCGTCTGAAGGTAAACGTTTCCTTACCTTCTTTCCAGAGGTCGATTGTTTTATCGGGTGTAGTCTGTTTAGTTAAAATTTGTAATTCTAAAAATGCACCCTTTCGTTCCTTGTTCAAGGCAATGAGGGCCTCCCTAATCGGTGTTAATTCGCGCTCTATAAGAGAGATTTGATCATCACGCAGCCCTATACTTTTTTGTATTTTCTTTAGTTTGGGTGAGCGTGCGGAAGGATCAACCAACCACGCGTCAATATATTTTCTTAATTGAGTATCATGGTACACAACACCCTTCCTTTCTTTTTTTGGTCGTAAAGATTCTCCCTTACCTACCTTTTCTAGTCGTCGTCGCTCCACTGTCTTTTTTCTAAATTGCCGTTGTAGGTTAGAAACTTTCTTTGTTAGTAGGCTCTTGAGACTTTTACTCTCCTTGAGTAATGATATTAATTCTTTTTTATCCTTAATATCTTGCAACCCCTTTACACGTTCTATCCCCAACTCACCTAACCCAGCTTCATCGAACTTATCAAAGATCTCACGAGCTGCTCTGTTTTGTTGTGCTCGAAGAGACCACCTTTGAATATGCTCAACGGTAGACGTAATAGGGTCTTGGAGTTTACGTACAGAGCCCTTAGCCCCATGTATTTCCTTAGCTTGCAACCCAGCTTCTCTAATAAATTTAGACGGAGCGTTAAGGAAGTCTTCTACTACGTTAGGAAGGTAGTTTGGATGCGATGCACGGAATGCGTCAAACTGTTGCTTTGAAATATTCCCAGAATCAAGCGCGTCATCAAGTACTTCTTGCATGATCCCTTGCCACTCCCGCTGAAGGTTTTTGATAGCGCTAACCTCCACTGTTGTTTTGCCACGGAACACGGTTGAGAGTTTCTTTTGAAGATCTAGTTGGCTAGCTCCACCCTCGACTTTCTGGCCTAACTTTAATCTATCAATTTTATTCAAGGTGTCTGCATACTTAACGACATTTGCGATATCTTTTTTGCCAGCTTGAGATAGAATGCCAATATACTTCTTCGTGAGTTGCCCCGAACGAGCACCTGCCGCGGAAGGGACGTTTTCAGCGATCTTCTTAAAGTCAGCATCTTTCCCAGTTAATCTCTTAAACACTTTCTCTGGCTCCTCAAGTGGAGCAAACGGCTCAAAGAACCCAGTACGAAGCGTACCTGGAGTTCGTTGTACAGCCCCTGCGATTCCACTTAATGTCTTAGCCCTTTGAGCTTTTCTAATATCAGTAGACTGGTAGGTGTCACGAGCAATGTTATCAAGCATCGAAGCTCTTTTCTCAGCTGCCTGCGCGAGGGAACTGGTTGCTCTGCCGAGCTGTCGAGATCCTGCTCCTGCTGCGAGCCCACCAAGTTTAATAGCACCACCCAAAACAGGAGGAGCAACTGCTCCGATACTAGCGCCAAGTGCTGTAGCTTTGAGTGCCTCCTGAGCGTCAGCACCGCCTGCCTTCGCGCTAGTAAAACCAGCCGCTGCACCAGTTCCAATGTCGGCTGCGATCATCTTAGGTTGGAGAACCTGCCTTCCAAACTATTTAGCTCCAGCCTTGAACCCTTGTTTACCAGCTTCTTTCCCAGCAGCAACCGCCCCTGTACCAATACCAGCTGTTAGGGCTGTGGCTCCAATATCAACAACGCGTTCGAGTGCTCCAAACGAGCGCTCTTTACTTCCTATTTTACCTTGTTTAAACGCAAAACGACCCAAAGCTGTTGGGTCTGCTCCACGTCTTTGACCACGCAATCCTTCTTCTAATATAGCAAAAGGAGCAGCTGCCACGCGTACTGGCGCAAGCGCTGCTTGTTTTAAGACGTTACCCCCGAACTTAACTACCCCTCCTGCAATCTGTCCAAAGTTTCTACGAGGGAGAGCTGAAGGAGGGGGAGTTGAAGTAGCCTGAACAGCATCCTCAAAGCGCCCTGTTGCGGGGTTGAATCGAAGTTTAGTCTTAGCACCACCTAGCTCTTGAACACCAGCAAGAGCTGATGTTCTTCCAGTGGTGCCTTGTGCTTCTTCAAATCGCCCTGTTCTTGGATTATATTTAAGGGCCATAGACTATTTATCTATATATAAATGTACTTGAGCCACCTTGTGATGTGGAGGATGATGGATCGAGCCCGAATCTCGTTGGCGTTACTATCTCTGTTGGCGATGGCGTATATGTCGGTGTCGGTGTCGTTGTCACGTTGCCACCTATTCTCCCACCTGTTTCGTTTTCATATTGAACCCTAGCAGCCTGTGCTGCTGTATCTTCAGCTTGATAGTAATCATAAGCTCTATTATATGCTTCTTGCTCGGACTCTGTCAGATCTGAGATTAAAATCTCACCTGACAAAACATCACTATATATACCTAAATCAGATACACTCGCTCCGCCACCGACACCTCCTGCTCCACCTCCGCCACCTGAACCTCTCAAAGCGTTCTGTGATAGGAGATATGGATCAGGACCTATGACTTGGCCTTCAACCTGCTGTGTGAATGGGTTGAATAGGTCATAACTTCCATCTTCTCTTGCTATTAGCTGCTTGCCGCTAGCCTCAGCTATCGTCATTTGCTGATCAATCTGCTGCTGCCTTTGAGCATTTGCTATTACATCTTGTTCTTGGCCATATAGGAACTCACGACCTTCAAGTGTATCTTGTCCGCCGATTAGTCCGAGTGCCAGTTCTCTTTGAAGATCCTGAGTAGCTCCAAACTGAGCTTGCTGATTGGCAAGTGTTTGCTCTCTGTATCTATTATCAATTTCCTGTTGCGCTGCTGCTCGTGCTTGCGCCTCGAATTCTTGTACTGCAACTGTGGATCGTCCTTCTGATTGCGCTCTAGCGTTTGCTTCCATCGCAGCTTGTTCTCTTTGAAGCGCTGCAAATTGCGCTGCATTGAGAGATTCGGTTTGTCCCAGTTGCTGGGCACCAAATGCTCCGAAGGTTGTACCTCCAGCAGCCGATAGCCCTCGTGTTTGTCCTGTGCGCCTGTTAGCCTCTTGCTGAGCTGCTGCGAAACGAGGTTCGAATGACTGACGAATTAAATCAATTTCACCCTGAAGTTTATCAAGTTCAGCTTGTCTAATATCCTCTGCTGTGAGTGTTGGCTCTAAGCTACGTGGTTGTTCTGCTAGAGGAGCCTCTACTATCGGCGCAGGTTCCTCTGGTAGTGGCGCTGTAGCAGGAGTGGGAGCAGGCACAGGCGCTACTCCCCTATACGCGTCTGACGATGCCTGTGCAGCTCCAGACTGTCCAGTCTGTGTATAAATGCTTTCCTGTAAAAGTTGTCTTGTTGCTGGGTCTTGTTCTAAAACAGCGGGAACATCCGCTCCAGCTCCAAGTGAACCGCTACCTAGTGCAGCACCTCCTTGTTCTTGGCTTTGTAGCAAACCACTCAAAGCCTGTTGTTCTTGTTCTTGTATTGTTGCCATATGTTATCTAGTCATTGAGGTTGGAATAAGGTCGTAAAGCGCTTGGTATGCGTGAGTTGTCCCAGGATCAATAACTCTCGCGTTAATTAAATAAACCCTATCATCTACAAAACAACACCCAATGATATCATTGTCTCTTGTTGTATAAGCTGCTGTATCGATTGTAGTCCCTGATGAATCAAATCTACGCACTACATTCGCTGTTGTATCTAAACAAATATATCGGCTGTTTGTATTATCGAAGATAAATCCTGTCTGTGTAATAGCAGTATCTAATGTGATGCTATCTACGAAAGTGATCGTTGTACCTGCAATGCCACTATATCTACGAATACGAGTAGTCGAATCCATTATAAGTAAATAACTATTCGTTGGATCGTGCCCTAGAATACCACCAGCAGAAGGCGCTGTTCCAGAGACCGTCACGTCTGTCTCATTCTTAGCGATATTAGCATCAGCCGAGTCAGCCTCCCATAGGGCTACACCCCCTTCTAGGTTCAAAGAGCTAGAAGCATGTAAAGCATTTCCTGTTGTGGTTGTTTCGTTTGTCCTCATGTAAAGCGACCCGCCTATATCTGGTGACATTTGCCACGTAGTAATAGACTTCCTAGCCCCACTTGATGTTGTGTAATGCGCGATAGTGAAAGATGGCAAATCAGGAGTATCTCCGTCTGCATCAGAGTATGCTGATGCAGAGAAATTACTTCCTGTTCCATCATCACTCATCATTACATTTAAATTAAACCCCCGCACAAGAGTGTTGTGTGCGTGCAATGCATCAGCATCTGACCCATCAGTAAGGGTCTCAGCCTCCGCCCCTGTGATATCAGTTGCGCCAAAGAATGTACTCGTCTCACTAGCGATTGCTGTTGTGAGTCCTGAGGCAAGTGGCGTCTGCATTTCAAACTGTGTTCCATTATAGACAACCTCAACGAGATGACCCGCTTCAATGTCATTTGCCTCTAGTGCTTGGTCATTTAGTTTCAAAATAGTCTTAACTCCAAGGCTATCAACGTCGAGCGTTGATGCTCCTGTGTTTGCATTTGTTGCCAAGAACACAAATCGTTGACCCGCAGCGTATGCTGTTACTGCTGGGCTCATTGCAATAGCGTAAGCATCAGCGGCTCCTGTATCTGCAGCGTAGTTATGAGCTTGGTTTTGTTGATTGAGAGCAATATCAAATGGTGTCACTACAAGTGGACCCGTTGTTGAACCTGTGTCAGTCCCAGCGATTGACTCAGCCGCTGTTGCCATCTCGTTGAGTCCCTTTACTGATTCTGTTGCATCTGGCGCTCCTGCAATTGCAAGATCATCTGCATACTTCTTTGTAGCTAAATGTTTGTTATCTGTTGGGAGTAGCTCTGTTGTGTACTGCAAGAGATTGTCCAGCGTATCTGTACCATTTAAAGCTCGAAGCGCAAGAGTAAGGTATGGAAACGATGTGATCTCCACCGATGACTTCTTTCTGTGATCCTTTCCTGTGCCAGCAGTCGTTCCATCTGAAACATCAACGTTTCTAGTAATGGTGGTGAGGCTAAGAGTTGCCGTGTTAACTGTACCAATAATCGTTTCCTCATTCGAGTTTCCTTTATTAATTGTGACAGCAATAACAAGACCATTCAGATCATTTCCTGAATCGTCCGTGGTTGTGTCTATGTAAGCCGTTGTGCCTGAGGCTGCGAGACGTTGTGTTAAGGTCGTTTTAAACGACGCTGTTGGTACTATGATTGACATATCTACTTATATTATAGCATTTTTATCTAAACTTATCTGGCAGCTTGTGACCCGCTTTCCTAATATCATCGAATTTGTACATACGGACATTCAAATATCCGATAGTATCGGCTCTAAATCGCACCTTTATTCTGTAAAATTTTGTTGACTCTAACCTGAACTTACGCATGTACCGAGATGATGCAACAGTTGCCCCGCCACCATATTCAGTGCCACCGTATAGCGCTACTCCATACTCAGTTGTAGTTGACGCGTCTACATAATCTCCATTACCCGCGATCGTGCCAACTGAAATCCAGTCACTGCCGTCGTAACTTGCTTCGACAATTAGAGTTTGTGAAGTTGCAATGTCACCCTCTACTACAAACTTTTTACATTTCTTTCTTTCCTCTTCATCAAGGATCCAGTCATTTGATTCCCATACTCCAGCGATAACGTCCTCATTATCATCAAACCCCGTGAACATCTGGAACACATCTCTATCCACAGAAGAGCCACCGTAGAGAAGTCCATTGTGGATAACTACGTTATTAAAGAGTGCATCTACCTTATTCCAAAGCTCCCATCTCTTGTTATAGAGCCACATCACAGAGTTATAGCTATCATCACCAAGGCGTGCCATCATTATCAAATAGTCCCCGTATTCACCTATAAATATGTCGGTGAAGTTATAATCATCGAAGCTAACTCTACTTGAAACCTCTTCGGGAATAACTTTTGAACCTATCTTATTATATTTTAATAACCGCATACGGGGATTCTCGCCATTTGCGGTATCTAAGTAATAGATCCCCTCGCCAGTAGAGAAGGCTCCATCTTGCGCTGTGATCCCTGTATTCTCTCTATAGATCTTATTTGAAGCGTCAGTGTCATCGTTTTTAAGATCCAGTACCCAGATTGATCGCTCATGGAAACAGTAAAAGATTCCATCATGCGCGCGTACTGTCACCACAGGATCTGCGTTCTTTCCTTGAAAGAAATATGCACCCTCTCCTGCAACGCGGGTTGGAGTTGTGTATGTAAAATCAGCAAGTCCATTTACTTTTGGTTTCTCGTACGAGTAGTCACCAGTGATTGCGCCTGACCCTGGAGCTGCGTTGAAAGTCACAGACCATGCTCCTGTTGTATAGTTAATAGTTCCAGTACCGCCAACACTACCTGTCATGACTCCGCTTCCATTGTCAGTGAAGACTTCTGTCGAATGCGTAACTATAAAAGTTCGTCCAACGACGAGTAGGTTAGCAAGGGTTCCTGAATAAGTAGCGCTGCCGTCCCCTGTATCAAGTGCTTCGCTTGCTATGTTCGTGTAAGGGTAATCAGCGTCAATATGAGAAATACGAATAACAGCGTTATTACCAATCAAGTCTCCAGTAATCGTGGAAAGAGTTTCATCTCCCCATAGCCACATACGGTTGTCATGGATTGCTATATTTCCACGGAAGTTCTGAGAAGCATCGTAGAAGTCTGTGAAACTTTCTGGGTTTGCTAAGTTTATTCTATAGAGTCCTGTACTCTTTGATGATAGCCAGATAAACGCTCCCGCTGGAGTTCTATATGTATCCCATGAGAGAGCCTCATCTGCTGTCAGCCCAGTAATAACATCGTTCCATGTATCAGTAGCCACCTCTTTGTGCTGGAGTACTGTACCCACCTGCTTGTACATGTGTTCGGTTCCATCGATCGCTTTTGCAGAGGCAACCATCAGAACACTGCCCGCTGTAGCATTTGCCGTTCCAAACAAAAGTTGACCCCGAGTCAGTTCTATTCTGTCTCCGAGGTCTAAAAAGTTTATGGAAGAAGATGATGCGCCAGACGGGATTACCTCATCGCCAAGCTCATCTATAATTCCTTTATCGAAACTTTGTACTCGTTTGAAATTATAGGCCATATTATGTTGGGTCATTCATCCACACGTCAGGGAGCCATTCCCCCTCTGTATGGAGTCTCATTTGAGTATCCCAATCTTTCATTTGTTTTAGAAGCAGCGCGTATTCACGAAGAAGTTCTTTGTTCCATGCTCTGTCTTTTTCTGGCTGATCATTGAAGAAATACATCCGTGCCATCTCATATCCAATAAGTGCATGGAATTGACGAGGGAAGACGGGGCTTGTTGCGTTTACCAGTTGCGCTGGCTGGTACTGATAAGACCACGCGAGGGTCTGACCAACGTCTGAAGTGGGAGCTGTTGTAAATGTAGCTTGTGAATTAACAACGTCTAAAAAGGCTGTACGTGTTGTATTGTTATATTCAAATCTCTTAGAGAACGGAACTACTTTCACATCATTGTACGTCGTGCCATCTGTTACTTGCAGACGTGTGAGGTACATGAAGTCAGTAGGCTGGGCATATGAAGTTGTAGCACTTAAGGTCTGCGATGACTGTGACTTATCCAAATAAGCCCATGCACGCATGGCGTTTATTTTGTCATAAGCAATATTTAAAAGAACAAGTTCTTGTGTCTCATCAATATTTGTATCATCGACGAGCCATTGGAATACTGTTTCTCGTATTTCTTGCGCGGTCATATTTTTTCATTAATTCTCCTGACCTCCCAACTAAAGTTGAGAGGAACGTGAAAGGCTGCCAATGAAGGCTCCCTCCTTTTGCAAGGAGGTCAGGAGGGATATCAAGCGATATCCCTTATATTATACCTTATTTTCTTTAGGTCGCTTGAAATATGCTGTCCATCCGTCGTGATCGTCTTCTATCTGAACAAGCTCCCATCCCTCCTTTCCCATATTATTAAGCTCCTGTACTTGATTCTTTTGAAATACCAGTACTGTATATTCCCAAGACATACTATTTCTCTAGTTTCTTAATTGCGCTACGCGTTGCTCCTACTCCAAGGATACCAAGGAGTGTGAATAGTTCTTCTACTTGTGCCATTGTCCACTGGTTAGCTACAACACCAAACCACAGGAATAGTCCTGCCCCGATAAGAAGATATGTTTTATAGCCATCTAGTAGTTCAATGATTTCTTTTATGGTTTTCATATTATTTAGTAGGTATTTTATTAAGATCGCTGTTTGTTATTCCAAGCGCATTCTTTTCAACAAACTCTAGCATTTCCGCTGGCGTGCCGCCTATATACTCTTTCTGTCCTTCTGGATGCACATACCAAATCTCTCCTTTCGCTTCTACCTGCAATAGGAATCTACCTGCAAGACGTTGCGCAAGATCATGGTCAAATTCAGGTGTAAGCCTTTCTTCTTGAATCCACAGGTGGTTCCCCCATCCACCGTCTAGCTTCCCAACATAGACAATCGTTCCGTCTACAGGGGATTTCACGGGGTTTCCTAGATCTTGGTTTCCATATCCATCGTTTATGTCCACTCCACCATGAAATGCTCCAGCTCGGTTGATCTTGTCTTTGTACTCCCAGCCAGCCATTGATGTATACGGTGCTGGGATCTTCGCTGCTTTATCAATCCATTCATTTGGATCAGTATAGCGAGCGTCAAACTGCGCTTCGGTGAATGGTCTGCCAGTGCTGTCATAGACATACTGAGTCCATCTATCGGGCTTTACACGCATTACCTCGTAATGTAGATGGGCGTATGTAGTCCCTGTATTTCCAACCTCACCGATAACATTCCCTCGTTTGATCTTAGCGCCTTTCTTAACGAACGATGCAAACTTATTTAAATGTGCGAGATGATGTAACATAAGCTACTTTTTTAAATGCTCAATAAGAAAATCAAGTTTTGTTTCAATGCGTGCCATGCGCTCTAGGATTGTATTGGTCTCTGCCTCTAGTAAATCAACGCGCCTTGCAAGAGATGTATCACGATCTGTATTCATCTTTTCAAAATCCTTTAATCGTCTTGCATTTGCTAATGCTAGTGAATGAAGTTTCGTTAGCCAAATAACTCCCCCTGCGATTATCAAGACAAGACCGATTGTGATTCCTGTATTTTCGCTTATTAGTTCCATACGTTTAACTTACTGCTGTTCGCGCTTGTGTTATTGCAGTGCGCGCCTGAGTTATTGCAGTGCGCGCCTGAGTTATTGCAGTGCGCGCTGCAAATGGTCTTGCGCTACTCCATGCAAGCCCACCATCGATCGTAGCGTTATTTCCATTCCCCGATGTATCTGCAATAGATACTCCCGATCCTTCACTAAATAGAAGCTCGGTATCTAGGTTTGTTCGATCGTATGCTTGACTATAATAAAGATCAGATACTTTCGTTGCGTCAAAATGCTCTGTAAAGAATAGGAAGTTTGTCAAAAATCCTCCCATTGGCAGTGATCCTGTATCGCGTGCGCCTAAGTAAAGATTTCCGTTAGCCGCGCCTACAGTCAATGTCTTTGACTCGTC
>Ga0114918_10004661_pt1 | contig 11867 bp, 10 predicted proteins | sample LantaG_FD_87015 | JGI IMG/M metagenome (GOLD analysis project Ga0114918, IMG submission 87015) | Deep subsurface microbial communities from Baltic Sea to uncover new lineages of life (NeLLi) - Landsort_02402 metaG | ecosystem: Environmental > Aquatic > Marine > Oceanic > Sediment | place... | reverse complement strand
TAATAAGCCGGATAAGCTGATTGCCATAGAGATAATAGGGAATAGATGCGGAATTGGTTTTATCACCAGAGAGATGCTGGAGAAGTACAGCGTGATAAAAGTGAAGTGAGGGCTCCATAAATAATTTAACTCCCTCTATTCCTTTCTTTTTTATCACCCCTCTGGAATTGGCCCGATCTTTGCACCACAAAGCATCTTTTGCTCCTCTACCGAGAGCCCAGAAACGGATGTTTCGCCGGCGGTCCAATTAGCACCTTTCGCTTCTACTGCTTGCTGTATCTCGTTTAAAGCGACCTTATCTATCTGTGCTGCCCCTATAGTCGGCACGATTGCCATTAGAATAAAAATCAGCGTTATCGCCGCAAGAACCTTCACTTTCTTATTTCTACTTTTCATTTTTCACCCCCACTTTTTAATTTTTAGCGCCCTTCTTCCACGCATCAACCCCGCCCTTGCTATTGGCCTTTGCACGGTGCCCATTATATCTATATCTCTGTTCTTAGACATTGCTTTTTTTGCCTTATCCGCTTCAAAGGGCGCCTTCTCGGTAACCTTTTGTGGTTACCGGCAAGGATATTTAAGGCATAGAGATATAAAAAGATTTTTGTTTTTACCGTGAATGGTAGCCATAAATGGAAAGGTTTATATACCCCTGTCTCAAACACTTATATGATGACCGTGGAAGAGGTAACATCTAATAGGATAATCCGAGCTATACAGAACATGGGTGAGACAGGTGCAACTATCGACGAACTTTCAAAAATCGTACATCTGGAAAGGCATACGCTATCCAAATACTTGAATCGCTTGAGAGCCGACGGGCGTCTCACATACAAGCAAATAGGAAGAGCAAGGGTATGGTTCGTGAGCAGAGCGCCTTTGCAGTCTATCTTTAGATTGAGCGACAAGGAAAAGACATATACCGAGAAGATTCTCTCTCACATCTTGTCTGATATACCTGAGGGCGTTCTGGTTCTTGACTTTGATTACACTGTCCTCTTCATGAATAGGTATTTGATTTCCCTTTATGGGGACTGCATTGGGCAGAAATATTATCGTGCCTGCTTTGATAGGCCCCGCGAAGGTCATAACCAGGGTAAAATAGGAGCGATTATTGAAGGGACGTCCGAAGAAATTGAGAGCAGGGCAAAAGATAGGGAAGGAAGAGTTTTAAATATTAAAGCAAGAAAAATGAGAAACCCTGATGGCTCTTTCTCTATTATCGCAATTATTGAAGATGTATCAGAAAAAGTCAGAAGGGAAGAGAGAATTAAACATCTTTCTGAACTGCATAGGCTTCTTGGAGAGTCAGTTAATCGTTCATATACGATTGACCAACTATGTTCGAGTATTCTCGAAGACCTGCGTGAGGTGATCGGTTACGATATGGGAGATATATTGATATACAATCCAGAGAATAATGCCTTTTCGGGTTTAGCACAGGGGGGTTATCCCCCCGGGGGGGATTTAGGAAATAATCGGCACCAGGAGATTGAAGCGTGGAAAGAAGGTGTTGCAACAGCGGCAATCAATCGAAGAGAGCCAGTCTTTTTCGAGTTCAAAGAAAAGTGGGAGGACCTGAAAGGGGATGAGCTTGCCATGTATGCACATGGCTTAGCTAAGGAATATGATCTCGAAGAGATGTGCGCGGTTCCACTAAAGACCAAAGGTGAGCTTCATGGTATACTCCTTATTCTTATGAGGGCTGGAAGAACGCTATCCGAAGAGGATAGAAGTTTAATTGAAGGGGTCTCAGAAGGGATTGCTGGCGGTATTGCAAAAATTAAGCTTGAGGAGGAGTTAAGACTCAAGGTAAATGCAATTGAACTTTCTCGTAGTCCTGTTCTTATGGCAGACATGGAATGTAAACTAACATACGTAAATCCCGCATTCTTGAAGATGTGGGGCTATGATAGAGAGAAGGACGTGTTAGGGCACCCCTGCACAGAATTTTGGAAACAAGGAGAGGGAGAAGAAGGAACTGAAGATATTCTAACTGCTGTGAAGGATAGAGGAAACTGGGAAGGGGAATTAATCGGAGTGGGGAAAGACGGATCAGAATTCAAAGCGCAATTATGGGCTTCGCTAATAATAGGCAAAAAAGGACCACTCCAATTTGTAGCTGTTGCAGAGCCTGATAAAATTAATAAAAAATGGGAACAATGACGAGCAAGGCAAAAACTGTAATGATTGTGGACGATGAACCAGGTGTGTTGAACATGATTGCACGAATTTTAGAAGGAAATAACTATCGAACAATCAAGGCAAAAGATGGGCAAGAGTGTTTAGAAGAATTAAAAGAGGAAGTGCCTGATGTGATTCTACTGGATATAATGATGCCGGGATTGGCAACCCGGGAGATCTTAAGTGCGATAGAAGGGGACAGTAGATTATCAGAGGCAAAAATTATATTACTAAGCGCCGTTCATCTGCCAGAAGCTGAGGAAAAAGGCTTGCTCGCTGGGAAACAGGTAGTTGATTTCATAGAAAAGTCATTTACTACGAGAAGACTGATTGATGCAATCGAGAATTGTATGACTGCCACCCTATGAATATAATTAATAGTGAACGATGAGAGCAAGAAGGGTAATGACCATCGGGGGCTCGGATTGCAGTGGTGGCGCAGGGATACAGGCAGATATAAAAACGTTTGCTTCGCGGGGCGTTTATGGCACATCGGTGCTTACCGCCATCACCGCTCAAAACACGTATGGTGTGCACGAGGTGCATGAAGTGCCAGTGGAACTCGTGGATGCTCAGATAGCAGCAATTATGGGAGATAACGGCCTTGCGGTGAATTATGCAAAAACCGGCATGTTGTATTCCGCGGCAATGATAGACGTAGTAACGAAGGCGCTCAGGCGGTATAAAATCCCTTTTGTTTTAGACCCCGTGATGAAGGCAGGCTCAGGAGGCGTTTTACTCGAAGAAAACGCATTGAGCATACTCATCGAGCAGCTTTTGCCTCTGTGCACGGTTGTAACGCCAAATGTTCCCGAAGCCAGCTTTATTTCCGGGATGGAGATACGGGATACAGCAGATGCAAAGGAAGCAGCCCGTGAAATACACAAACTGGGTGCAGCGGCAGTAATTATAAAAGGAGGACATCTCGAGCATGAAATAGCAGCCGGGAAAGCAACTGATTTGCTTTACAATGGTGGTGGATTCGTGGAAATAAGCTCTCCCATCGTAAAAACGGAGCGAATAGTGCATGGAGCTGGATGTTCCTTTTCCGCTGCTTTGGCTGCTGAACTGGCGAAGGGTAAAAAGTTACGAGAGGCCGCAGCAGCGGTAAAAAAGTTCGTGTATGACGCTATAGTAGGTGGCGAGGAAGTGTCCTCCATGATCGTGGTAGACCAGGTGCAGGGATTACTGAAAGACGCTGATAGGTATTGGACGCTCGAAAACGTGAAGGAATCTGTAAGAATGCTGGCAAAGATAGAAGGTTTTGAAACTATCATTCCAGAGGTTGGCACAAACGTAGGTATGGCAATAGCGGGTGCAGAAAGCGAGAAAGACGTTGCGGCTGTGGATGGCAGAATAGTTCCTACGAAAGATGGTGTAAACGCCGGTTGTGTGGATTTCGGCGTCAGTAGCCATGTTGCACGACTGATATTGGTGATGATGGCACAGGATAAAGAGCGCAGAAGCGCGATGAACGTGAAATACACTCCGGAAATATTGTTGGCCTGCAAAGAAGCGGGGATGCGAATCGCTTCATTTGAGCGGGATAAAGAACCTGCCGACGTGAAAACCATGGAGTGGGGTGTACGCGAAGCGAGCGGTGAGTTTGTCCCTGATGCGATCTTCGATCTCGGTGCGATGGGGAAGGAACCAATGGTAAGAATTTTTGGTAATACCGCAGTGGAAGTTGCAGAAAAAGTGAAGAGAATCGTGGAAGGGTTGGAGGAGGAGTATCTGCATAGTGATTCTTAGAGTATAGAAAGCTCAAAACGTATTATCGTGAACCCTTAATCCTATCCGCAATCGTTCTTATCTCATTTGATAGCTCATTCAAACTCGCCCTTATCTTTATCAACTCTCGTGCAACGCTCCTCTTCTCGTCATCTTCACTCCTCGAAAACTTCGTTGATATTGTATTGATTGCACTCGATTTCTCCTCTATTCTCCCCGAAGTATCATTCAACTCCGCTGAAATCTGGCTCACATCCACTCCTTTACCACCGCCGCGCGAAACATAGACGTAAACGAATGCCGAGCCCAATATCAAGCCCACTAGTACCGACAGGATGACATAAAGCGTGAGTGGAGGTGGCTCTGCTGCGACCGAAAGCTCATTATAATGCTCCGATAGCTGTGATGCCCAACCCGGATGCGCTTCCTCAGATAATCTCCGTATATCCTCTTCCAGATCCGTTTCGCCGATCTTACCCCGTGCCTCTTCCAGATTCTGCTCCATCTCGCTCTGTGCATTCTGGATGTCTTCCGTCGTTGAGAAGAAGGTCATCGACGGCTCCAACTTCTGTATTATGGTCGATAATGTTGACCCGTCGTTCGTCGTTCCCACGGTTAGTTCGACGTATACTTCACCCTCGCCAATGCCATAGATGTCGTATGCTTCGAACCCCGGCTCCTTAATTTTTCTTAGCGGCTTTGGCACATCTCCGGATAGTACAATCTTCGGGACTAAGGCTTCATGCGCTTCCTTCCCCTTCCACACGAGCACATTTGCCGCATGATAGATGTCATCACCAACCTTCCACTCCGGGTTATCCAAATTTGTCCGCAATTCCAGGACATAATCATCTAAAATGGGATTACCTGTCTTACCCACATACATGTTGAATTCAAGCCGATCGCCTTCAAATTGTTTGCTATTTAAATTTAAAAAATCGACGTATGTCTGCTTACTTCCTGTCTCCAAATTGAGGACATATGACGTGTCCTCATCCAGCTTCAGCACGTCCTGCTGAGCTGATGCGATTCCGATTCCGATAGATAAAAACAGAAGTGTGCATGACAAAACGACGAGCGATAGAAAAACTAATTGTTTCTTGCTCATTCTTCATCCCTCCGTACATCGAGTGAGAGATCGGGGAGTTCTACACTCTTCAGCTTCTCCTTACTCTCTTCACCGACTTCGACTCCAGTTTCTGGTCCCTCCGATTCCGGTATCTTTCTCAATTCTTTTAATGAGGATAACATCATTGCGAGCGGGCCGCCCATATCTTTTATCCCCTTTGCTGCCTTCATACTATCCGCTCTTATCCTCGCAATCTCTGCTTCCGCCTTTGTTATATGCCGTATTACGCTTGAGGAGGTATCTTCAGAAGGTATCCTGCCGAGGAAAACCATCGCTTTGTCAATGACCGTTTTTATGTCATCACTGAACCTGTTCGACAGATCTTCAATCCGGTCGATTAATATCTCCATATTCCGTGACGAGTCATCGATCATTCTCAGCATTTTCTCAGTCTTATTTTCTGGAGGGGCACCCGCCTCCAAACCCTTTAATTTGGATATCAAATCATCAAGCTCGTTTTTCAGGAGTACAAACCCTCTTTCTGCTTCTTTTGTCCATCTCTTCACGTTCTCCATGCTTTTACTCGCATTTTCAAGTCCGTGAACCAGCATCGTAAGATTCGCTATCGAGTAGCTCTCAGGGTCCAGAATTCGCATATTTTTTATGTCCTCTGCCGTATTCAAGCCGCTAAGCAAGTCGTCGAACATCTTCAAACACTGTGCAAGCACGATAGGAACGTTATTCCATATTGCTTCCTTCTCCAGCACCTCGTAATTCTTCCAGTAATTCGTTACTATATCCCTATTCTTTTCGTCTGCGCCCGGCGTGTATGCCATTCCGGAGATTATAGAGAATGGTTTGGGGGTTCCATAAAAAAGAGAATGATGCCGTTGCAACCTGATGAAATCACTTTCATTATACGCTTTTTCAAGCCATTCGAGCTCTCGAAGTCGTGGCGGAAGCCCGGGTCCTGGCGCCCAGGGTTGAAGCCCGATCATAAGCGTGTAGATGGCAAAGCTGTGTGAACGTGCGGGTGTATCCAATTTCAAAACGTCTGCATCCTTTGCAAATCGTTCCGTCACCATGGTCTTAAACGCTCCTCCGCCAAGCCTCGCATCATCAAAATTGTCCGCCCTTGTGCTCAATACCGCGATGAAATGCCCAAACTTCTCCTCATCGTTCACCACATTCCCCAGCGTATCCAGTGTGAGGAATCCGTAATCGTGGAGAATGTCTATATATTTCGATGCCATGGTATTCTCGATGGAATGCCTGTAGTTTACCATCGGATTGAATATGACGTCGCCCTCATTAATCGGCGAATGCGTCCACCTGAAGAACTCCTCCTCTCTACCGAGTTTCTTCATAATCGCAAAGAACGAGAGATTTTTTAGGTCTTCTCTGCTCTTCTTTAAACCCTTTATCTCCTCGTCCGATAACTCTATCTGATGATAACTCCGCGTATTCAGCGGCGAGGTTATGTCCCGGAGAAGCTTGTTCTTAAGCGCTTCAAGGCGTTCTAAATTTCGCTCCGTAAGCCTCTTCTCCTCTTCTGCATCACTCGCCCGGATCTCAAGGTCGAACACCTCCTCCTTCAAGCCGGATAACTTCTTCCTCGCTCGATCCAGTTTCGCCTTGGCATCCGACATCGCACCTGCATTCCTATGAGCGAACATCCCGGACGCCGATTCGTAACTGTCGATTTCACGCTGAACGTCCCGTATCCTCCCTTCAAACCGCTCCAGTTCACCCCGTTCTGTTTCTATTTTCCCGCGTATATCCGATATTTTCGCCTCTATCTCTACTAATCGTTGCCTGACCCCCGGGATATCATCCTCGACGTCATAAAGCAAAAATAATTTCTCCGTGGGAAATACGCACTCGTAGTAACCCAATGAATCAAACCTGTTTTCGTAACCCCGTGCTCTGTTCTGGAGGTCGTTGAGGTCGAGCCACTTACCTTTCGTTTCCACTGAGCCTCCCGGGAGGAACCCGAGGTCGAGAAGGAACCGTGGTATCGCCCGTTCCAATTCTTCATCCCGGTTCTGACCCTGAAGGTCCCTTCCTAAAAGTAAGAACAATTTGAACGGATTGGAATAATTCTTGTCATCGGCTATGATGTCCTCGGTATGCGACATGAGGAAATGAAGCTCTTTCAGAGTACCAAGGGCATTCGCGGTCGGAAGCGCTGATTCCTTGCTCGACGGAAGAATCCCAATGCCAAAGATCACCGGCTCGGATCCAAACTGTTTCGATATCCAATCCCTGATGTCTATTGCAACGTCGAGCAGCATGCTCGATCCTGTTCCTCCACCAAATGCGCACACCATGACGATAAAGAAGTCCTTACCGCCTGTCCTGTTTCTCAATTCCGATGCTGCCGTACCGATCGCACTGAATATCCGCTCGCGATGCACATTATACATCGCCCTACCATATATACGATGTTGTCCACACCCGGCACCGGCAGCCGAAAGATAGGGGTCTGGAAGCCATCTATTAGCGTTCTTCATCAAAATCGTATCCGGTCGATTGAGAATGATCTTCTTCCGCTCTTCTACCTCGGTGCATGCACTTGCGGATGCCTGGTCGGTATCGATAATCAAAAACTCCTCATTCTTCGGCAATTTACCTGTCTTGGACTTCAGCATGCGCAGGATATTATTGACGACGGTGCTTCCCTGCCCGCCAATTCCAATGACAATCCTATTTACCGTATCTTCTCCCTTCGCCATCTATCTATCCTCGCTCATACCCCCTTCTCTTTCGTTTCGTAATCTGCTACTTTTGCTTTGATAGCGCCCATCTCCTCCTCGAAATGTTCTATCTCCATCCCGCTCCCCTGTATGTCGCTTTCAATCCCTGCAATCGCGCTATCTATGCTCTTTGCAGCTGAGGTGAGCTTTCTCGCTTCCTTTTCGCCCTTGAACCATACTGCAACAGCGAATAAGCCGAAAATGACGCCCACCACCAGTATACTATATGTCACGATATACGGCGTCGAGCCAGATAACGATGAAAGGAACATATCCTGGTATTCGTTCAACGCAAAGGAGATAACCGCAAATAGTACCCCGATGAGCGGCATGAGAAGCAGCATCTTGTCCACCTTTAGCTTCAACAGCATCACCACTACCTCTACGATGAGCAATAGAGCAACAATCAGAATTCCTATACTTGTGGGTTCCATATCCACTACCTCTTTCCCTTTAATATATCAATACTATTAGTAGATATATTACTTTGCAGTTCCTCTTATATCCTTTACCCGCTCGGAATCATAGTGCACCCTCGAATGGGCATCGGCAGCTAAAAGCCGGTATCGATGAATAAAATCCTTTATGTTGGAGGCGGATATCGACGTGAGTTCCTCTATCTCGCCCATCTTATCTTTCGTCCAATATTCCACGGGATAGACCTCAGTTGAGGGATTATCCTTCGCTATTTCCTCCTCAATTTCGAATATCTCCTTATAAACCGTCTCAAGCGAGGTTATAGATTTGCTTACGAGTGCATCACCATACCCATGCAGCGTTACGATCTCCGAAGGCACCGTGCACTCCTCTATGCTTTTCCTTATTTTTTCTACCTCCTTCTTATCCTCTTCGTTATCGGATATTTCAGCTACGGCACTTGCCAGCTCGAGGGTGTCCTCTTTATACCGGTCAAACGGATCCTTCAGGAGCGCAATCAATCTTTCAATCATGCTTTTCAATACTCGTGACGCGTTTTCGTAGTTCCCATGCTCCATGCTGTGCTCGACAATTTTTATATCGGTTCTGATTCTGGAGGTATCTAAATTTGCTATCTCCCGCCCTTCCGCTTCTAAGCTCTGTGCATCCCGCAAACCGATTCTAAACGTTTCATCCAGGATCGACACAACTTCATTCATAAAGATGGAGAGCTCAAGTGAATCCACATTCATACTTTCCCCACCTCGTATCGTTGACTCCATCCGCTCTACCTGACCTCGTATATTCGCATATCCTGCATTTTCAAGCTCTTTTAGACTCCCCACGTAATCCCTGCACGTATCCATCATCCTTGAATAAAGCACGACCTCGTGCCGGTCTTTTATGCCCTCGAATAGCTTACTCGCCCATTCAACGTCTGCAAACACTACTTTCCTGAGCTTCGCTTTGTCTATCCTTATCCTTCCATCTACCTCGCAGCCCAGCTCAAGCAAACCCTCCTTCACCTTGCTCAACTCCTCCCTGAATTCTTTTGTGCTTACCTCGTATTTATTCTCGAAATCGTACAAAATGCGCATCTCTTCTATATATCGATCGGCAATTTGCATGACGTCACGCTCCATCACCCTCTCTCTTACGCTCCTCTTCTTTACTGTAACGAGGTATCGCACCAAGAACGAGACAACTACCATTGCCGGGATGAACAAGAGTATAATGGTTATTGCAAGGTCAGACCCGGTATTAAAGAGCAAGAAGATTCCGAGAGCGATTAATGCTAAAAACACAAGTGGAATAATTATCCTATACCCCCTCATGCGCAAGCCTCCTTATCTCACGTAATCGCTCCAACTGGTCAAACTTAAAAGTGAACAAATTGGTTATCGCTGCTATGTTCCGCTTTGTGGTGTATACCGCCAGATGGCTCTCTTTTGAGTGCGCGCGTATGACTTCCTCGACCTGCTCCCTATCCACACTCCTGCTCCTGATATAATATTCCGGAACTTGAAGAAAGGATACGCTCTTCTCACAGCCCGACGGTGCATCAGAAACGCTGAACTTCTCCAGGGAGACACGAAGAAGTGTTCTAAGATCAAGCGGTTTGTGCCTCAGAAAAGGGAGGATATAACCCCCTAAACCCTTGGTAAGCTCCGAAGCCCTTGACAATGCCACATATCCTGGCTCATCCTCGAACGATAACATCTTTACAACCTCATTCATTTGCATGGACAAATGCCTTTCTGAATCGGAGATTGCACCAGGTGCTGATGTCCCTGCAAGGATATCCGCGATGCAGGATGCGATATACCGGTTATAGCTTGGATAGTAGTCCTCGAAATTAGGAAGGTGCGCTATCCTCTCGTTATCCACGATTAGAAACGTGTTTACGTGCTCTTTTAGCTGGTCCAGCGAGTGATATGCAGTTATTAGCTTCTCTCTTTTTTCCCGTCTATTCGCAGGCACAATGCCAACAAGAAATATCTTTATGTTTACCCCGGTGAGTATTTCTGCTATACGGGGCGTTAGATCGCTATCACCAAGACCTGAGAATAAAAAAGCGACATCAACGTCCTTTATGTTCTTCAGAGTTCCTTCTATTTTATCTTCTTTATCGCTCTCTGGCTTGGTCTTGAGCACAATTGGCTTGGCTCTTCTTACCGCTTTATAATCTAATAAAGCATCGAGAATTGCCTCCCCTGCATCTCCTATTCCGATAAATAGGTGGGTCATATCAGTCCTTTAAAAAAATTATAGCTTACTGCGCTTTATATGTCTTGATGAAGAAGCGAAATTTAGTTACCGTGATGACAATACTACTTACGGTAATCGTAGTTAACATCCTGTTTTTTCCCCCGCCTGCAGCCGGCTCAGACGAGCTGAAGAGAGAGCTGCTTGAAGAGCTACTATCTGCGGATATAGTAGAAAAGCCCGATCTCTTTGCGGACTATGATGAACTATATCTGGCAAAGACAAAGACCCAGGCGGTGCTTCAGGGTATGCAAGGCCGGGAGGTAACTCTGGTTACAAAGGAGTGGGTGGATATTCTCCTCGGAATTATTGATGATTTCGAAATGCTCGCGGATTTGAGCAAAAGTTCAGTCACTTCGGACCACATAGAAGCGATAGCAATCGCAGAGCGAATAAATTCGTCCATTACGATGCTCAACCAGTACGACACAGCAAAAGAAAATGGGCTACCAATGCTCGCAGAGCTTGCACTTGCGCGATTTTACCGGGGCGAAGGAGAATTCTTTGAGATGCTTTCAAGGAACGAGCAAGAGACAAGGGTGAAGATCGAATATGAGAAGACAAGCGCGACATCATATAAAAAGGGCGGCGTCTATACGATAAGCGATGCAAGCAGGATGGAGTTCGAGTCACGGAGAGACGAATGGGTATACAAGAGGGATATGGAACGGGCATCGGATTATATAACTGCATCAAGGTCACACCTTGCTAGTGCAAGAAGTCCTCCCTCTGGGTTCTTTGGCGCTGCTTTCATAGAGATAATAAAAGCGAAGGATTCGTTTGAGCAAGCGCAGAGACTATATGAGAAACATAAGGATGTAGAGCTGGGAAATCTAAAAGGGATTGAATCTGAGATAACGATTGTTTATCGGAGGTTGATGCTTGAGACGCTCAAGGTCGTTGCGGTTTATCTTCTTTTCCTTTCCTTCCTTACCATTATTATATGGAAGGATTTCGAAAGCTGGAACAATGAATTGGATGATACCCGATTGGGTGAAGAACTTATTGGTTAAGCTTGCAATAGGGACTGTTATACTCTTTGCTCTTTTGAACAGTATGGGGACTGCGGGAGCATCGGATATAAAAGTAAGTCCTTCTTCGATAGCTGTAAGCTTTGCTTTCGATCAGCCAAAGGATACCGCATACTATAAAGTACAGCGTACATTTACGATTCAGAATACCAATCCAGATCCAAATTCTACGATCAGCGGCGATATAGGGTCTATAGTCGGCGACATCAGCATTACACCAAATAATGATTCTTTCCTACTTCATGGTGGGGAATCCTCATCTGTAACATTAACGATTGTGGCAGACCCGTCTGCTTCACAGGGGACGCGTACTTTTACCATAAACGTAGGAGAAGCGAGCGTCACCGTCACGGTAACGATAACCTACTATGCAAAGATTGAAGTATCTCCAGTCTCAATCGATTTTGGACGGGT
>Ga0114918_10004660_pt1 | contig 11867 bp, 12 predicted proteins | sample LantaG_FD_87015 | JGI IMG/M metagenome (GOLD analysis project Ga0114918, IMG submission 87015) | Deep subsurface microbial communities from Baltic Sea to uncover new lineages of life (NeLLi) - Landsort_02402 metaG | ecosystem: Environmental > Aquatic > Marine > Oceanic > Sediment | place... | reverse complement strand
GAGTATTTGCCATTCTATATATATATAATATGTATAGAATTATTATTTTTATTGAGTTATATTTGTGCGTTTAATATTCGGAGTATGGCACGTTGTTACCACCACGTAAAACCATATAATTATATTGTTTACCCGTCATGCAGGCACATCCGCTACCATTACTATATGTGTTAGGGCAACATTCGGGTTTAAATGGCGTGTTTGCGAAAAGCAACATTTCGCCTTCAGGTAAAGGTACAGGTTGAGATTCACGAGCCATAAATTTCTTAACTGCCGCGTTTAAGGGTTGACCAGGAGTAACAGTCATATTAGGAGCACCCCAAGAGGAGGTATTAAGAGGAGTATCACTGCTTAAATCATAAACAGATGATTCGCCGTAGTTAATATTTGCTCCAGTAAAACCTTCTTTACCCGGAGTGGTGGTCGTAGGTACGGCAGGCGGTGTAGCAGGGGTGTTCGTGCTAGTTCCGGATGTTTGTTGAGCAGGAAGGTCCATAGCTTGACCTTTCTTTTTTATATCTGAGGCTATAATTCCAGATTTGTCAATCGAATCCGCCATCACCTCTAGTCCTTCCATTAATCCGCAATTGCAAGAACCATACACTGTATGTCCAACTAAAATTAAATACACTACGCCGATTAAAATTAATATTTCAACATTCAGCTTATACCCTAGTATTGAGATATCCATATTATACATATTTCATAGATAATAATTTTCCTTTATTCTTTACTAAAAATAAGTCAATGGCTGCGTTGTAATCGTAGAATTTGATTTTGTTGACATAAAATGTTTTTGTATCTGTTAATAAATGGTATAATTCGTCGTGATTTTTTGAGAAAACTTTTTTATTATTAGAGCCTAAATACAAAGTAGTTTTTACCAGAATATTTCGGTCACATATTGTCAAATTTGGCCCCCCCTCAACAATAGTGTTTTTGCCTAAATTATATTTTGCTTGCTCTTTCACATTTACCCCATTTATTTTGACTATTCCATATACATTCTCTCCGTGCTCTAAAACATCGTCTATTTTAATTTCACAAATGTCTTTAATTTCACCATTTTTAAGTTTTATTTGTGTAGTCCCAATAAACCCACCATCTAAGTAGGTGTGAATATCTTCTAGTTTATCAATATTAACAATTCCGTTGTTTTTAATTTCATTGATATCATCATCGTATATTTCATCCCAGTCAGTAAACGTAATATCATTAATTAAAATAGTTTTAGATGTTGTATTTAGACAATACAAATATGGTTTTTCATACGACATACATTTAACCGCGCGAGGATGTTCGGATACATGAATCCATTTGTCGTTATATTTCACTATATGAGAATTTGAAACAACGACACCACATAACGTATACATTATAGAATTTTTCGCTTCTAGTTTTAGTGTAGCAGTTACTTTATTATTTCCAAACAATACATCGCCATTTTTAATATCTACTATTTTTGTTTTAGTGCCATTGTTCATTATAATTACTGTATCTTCATCGAAACATTTAAGCCTTGGTATTTTTCGTGATGTGGATACGTGTAAGGTATCGGATAAAACAACCAGTATTACTATCATGGGAATAGCAATAGCTAAAAATATTTCGGTACTAATTATAGCTGCTGATATTGTAAATGGAAATACCCATAATACAACAATAAGTATAGCGAGTATTATCAACATAAAAACAATAAACTCAGCAATTGCTCCTAATAAGGCTTTTAATGTATAATACGACCCTAATACTATTGACAACCCTGCCGTCATGGTTCCTTGTACTTTACCAATTATGTCCTTAAAAGTAATTATTAATTGCTGAAGTGGAATTGTAATATTCAATATTCGACCCATTATTTCTTGTGATATTTCAGAAAACATATTTCTAATCTTATCAAACATTGCTCTAATGCTTTGTATTTCCTCCGACATAGACTCTATAGTAGTTTTCAAAATATTTGTTATAAAAGTTAAGGGTTCAACCGCCGTGCCGGTTAGTCCTGCGTTGATATTTTGCAAACAATATGTAAAATTTTGTGAGGTGTAATCAAGGGCGGATACTCCTTCAGGACGAGTTATAAAACCGGCTATCGGAAGTATAGTAGGTTTACATCGTTGATTCGGCCAATCATCAACGATGGGTTTTATATTCATCATAATATAACAGTATGTTACGATTAAACATATCACAATAGAAATAATAATAAACAGTACTAGTGACCCTCCATATTGGTCAAAATAATTTAAATTTTCATAAAGTTTTTTAATATTTTTTAATCCTGATTGTTCCATATATAGTAGGTGTTTAAAAAAGTATGGTAAAAAATACCTTTTTACAACTATTATTGATTATTCATATTCATTTTATGATGGGTTACCTTACAAGGTGGTCTTCCCAATCCCAGAATATTTCATCCCCTATACAGATTTTATGATTAGATGTTATTAAACAACTAAAGTATTCTGTTCTAATATTTGTGATTTTTGCTTTGGAATAGTCTTTCACTTGAATAAATTTACTAGATGATTTATCATAAATAAGATGTGTTCCAGTTACATATATTGATTTTCCCCCTACTCCACTATCTTTAATTTCATAAAATGTAATGGGTTCTCGTTTATTGTCAATTTTCAAAATAGATTCTACGAATGCTCCATCCTCTAAAATATCTCCTAAATCAACATCTTTCATTGTCTTTATTGTTCCACATGACAATTTGAGTGTTGTATCGGGATGAAAGCATTTACCTGCAAATGTGCTTATTGGAGGAGTTCCCATAGCGCTATTCATTGTTTTAATACTTCCATCCATAATATAGAGCAGACTCACCATTATACCGATTGTCTTTCCGATTAAATCCTTAATACCAATAGTTATCCTTTGAAATTCTATGACCAGATTGAGAAAAACCCCGAAAATAGATTGAATTGCGTCGGTAGTAAATGTTCTAATTTTGTTAAACATTGCGCGAACACTCTGTAACTCATCCATCACTCCACCAACCATTCCTCCGAGTGTATTTGTAATAAATGTTAATGGTTCTAACAAGAAACCCATATAATTTGTTTGCACATTTTGAATACAATATGTAAAATTCTCTTCCATATTATCTGCTAAAGGCATATACATAGGATTACAGCGATATAGAGGCCAGTTCGCCTTTATTTCCGCAACTCTGCTATAATAAAATACGCCTGCAATATATATTGCGAATGCTATATTTATATATATAAAATTAACCCAATTTTTTCCAGATGGCATAACTTATATTATAAATATAAAATTATTAATGAAAATGAGTTTATTTACTAATTGTGAAGGAACTATGTTTAATTTATAAAATATTTATAAATTAAATGAGTTATTCGAATCTGAATGGTCCCTAAAGGGTGTTTTACTAGGCAATAATGAGCGTGTATATGTGAAAACCTAACGTCTTGCTCTTCTGGTCTTTTTACTTTTACGGGTTCGTTTTGTTCGTTTTTTTGTACTCCTCCTTTTTCCACCACTACTACACGGCCAATTCCAATTTGTGTTTCCCCCCCTTTTTTTCCTAGAGCCGCCCATTTTTGTTGCACTACTATCAAATTGTTTGTTCGCATGCGTCTGCATAAGAGTTGATGTGTTATCTTTAATTTGTGAGTTTGGGTCTGTGCCTGTACCTCCAGCAGGTGTGTAAAGCACTTGTACTTGAGGAACATTTTGCCCACCACCCCTGCGATAATTCTTTTTCTTCTTACTACCAGCAGCCATTGAGTTTGCCATAACTTGTCTACTATTTGCCGATTGACTGTTTTGAAACGCCGATTCACGGGCGGTTCCGTGAGACATTCCTGTGCGCGTTGGATATACTATTCCAGAAGACATATATATATTATAAATATATTTTATACGTTTATTAGTTTAAAAATATAAAACAAAATCATATTATAAATATAATGGACGATAAACAACGATTACAACTATCTAATATGATTAAGACAAACAACGTTGAAGATCAAACTGGTTTGATTCGAAATCTTAAACATAGTCAAATATTAAGGAATGAAGTTAATAATATGATTCTACTAAAGGCAAAGTATAGGGGTGATGATGAGAAAATATACAGTGAGTGCATGAACGAAAGTAATTTTTTGTTTACGTATTATACTGATATTTTTAACAAGGTAAGAAAAGACGAAATTGATATTAATATATTAAACAAATTTTTAGATGTTTTAAGACAAATTGAAGAGAATGAATTAGACCAACACGAAGGCTCGTTTGCTATAGGAACTCTTTTAAAGGAGTTATATATTGATAGTGCCTTAAAAAAATCTGAAAAACTAGACAATAATTCTGAAAAAACCCCAGAACCTAGGCGTGCAGATGTAAAAATATCATGGAATCAATTTAAGAAGATGAATAAGTAAAAATAACATAAATGTATCTTTATATATTTTATATATATTTATGTCAAAAAAGTATTCAACCACAACAACACTTGTCATAGTAGAATCTCCGGCAAAATGTAAAAAAATAGAGGAATATCTTGGTCCTGGTTACAAATGTGTTGCCTCATATGGCCATTTACGCGAGCTAAAATCGTTAAAAAATATAGATATAGAAAACAATTTTACTCCGACTTATACGGTTATTGATACAGCTATAAAGAAAAAACAAGTTGAGCTTTTAAGAAAAGAAATTAAGGCCGCAGATGATGTTGTATTAGCTACAGATAGTGATAGAGAGGGTGAAAAAATAAGTTTTTGTATAGCTCAACTATTTAAATTGGATTTGAATAAAACCAAGCGTATTACATTTAATGAAATCACAGAATCGGCAATACAGCATGCAATTAAAAATCCCAGAACAATAGATATGAATTTAGTGAATGCTCAGCAAGCAAGGCAAATTTTAGATATACTTGTAGGTTTTAAGGTTTCTCCGATGCTATGGAAATTTATATCTACACCAAAAGGTAAAGAGAATGCTCTTAGTGCTGGTCGTTGTCAGTCACCTGCTCTTAGGTTAATTTATGACAATGAGCAAGAAATTAAAGCGTCTGACGAGAAAAAGGTATATAATATAACTGGGTTTTTTACAAATTCGAATATATGCTTTGACTTGACACCTCAAGGTAAATATGAAACGGACGAGTCTGTTACTGATTTTTTAGATGAAAGCGCTAGTTTTAGTCACATTTATACTTGCACAAAACCAACAAAGGTGTTTAAAAAATCTCCTGAGCCATTTACAACCTCGCGACTTCAACAAACCGCGAGCAATGAGCTACATTATTCACCAAAAGAAACTATGCGAATTTGTCAGCTACTGTATGAAGGAGGTTATATAACATATATGAGAACAGATTCGAAGACATATTGTGCCGAATTTATTGATAGTATAAAATCATACATAACACGAACATATGCTGAGGGAGAAAAATATATTAATGAGAATATCGATAGTATGATATCTGGGTCGGTTAAAGAACCAGTCTCTAAGAAAAAAACTAAAAAGGTCGAAGTAAATGACAACCTTCGTCAGGAAGCTCACGAAGCAATTAGGCCAACAAATATTTCTCTCTATGAATTGCCAGAAACAATGGATAGCAAAGAGAAACGAATGTATAAGCTTATTTGGGAGAATACTTTAGAGAGTTGTATGACAAGCGCGTCATTTTATTCTGTCACTGCGAATGTTTCTTCATTGCACGATAGCAAATATACATATACAACAGAATTAATCGACTTTCCTGGCTGGAAGATTGTATCAAAGAAATATCCAACAGAGAACAAGGACTTTTATTATCTTCAACAAATAAAACAAAACACAAATATCCCTTATAAAAAGATTGTAGCAAAGGTAGCAATAAAGGGAATAAAACAACATTATACAGAAGCAAGGTTGGTTCATCTATTAGAAGAGAATGGGATTGGTAGACCGTCTACATTTTCTTCTCTCGTTGACAAAATTCAAGATAGAGGTTATGTTAAGAAGGAGGATGTAAAGGGTCGCGAGGTTATGTGTAAAGACTATGAGTTAGAAAACGACGAAATCTTTGAGATTAACGCAAAGAGAGAATTTGGAAACGAAAAAGGTAAACTAGTCATACAGCCTATAGGTATGTTTGTTATGGAATTTTTAGAAAAACATTTTGATAAACTATTTGATTATAATTACACAAGTATTATGGAAGATTCTCTCGATAAAATTGCGAAGGGAGAGTCCTCGTGGGTAGAGTTGTGTAAGAAATGTAATTCACAAGTAGACGCGCTGATAAATGATTTAAAGGACGAAACAAAGATAGAAATTAAATTGGATGACAATAATACATATATGATTGGTAGATACGGCCCAGTTATTAAATGTGTAGAAGATATTGACGGTAAAGAGGAGATAACCTTCAAGCCGATAAAAAAAGAGTTTGACATAAAAACTCTAGAGCAAGGCAAGTATACAGTTGATGAACTAGTCGACACAAATAAATCCGTGAAGAGTCAGTATATTTTGGGTCAGTATAATGGTAAGGATGTTATATTGCGCAAAGGAAAATATGGAATATACATAAGCTGGGGAGAGAATTCCAAAACATTAAAAGAGTTAGGAAACAGACCGATTGAAAATATAACATTCGATGAAGTGAAGAAATACCTTGAAGAGGGTAATAATTTGATTCGGGAAATTAATGCTTCTGCTACAATTAGAAAAGGTCCAAAGGGGGATTATTTATTTTATAAGACATCTAAGATGAAAAAACCGACCTTTCACGACATAAAATCTTTTGTGTCAGAAACAAATGAAGACTATAAAATATGTGATATTGCTATTTTAAAGTCGTGGATACACGAAAAATATAAAATCTAAGTTTAATAAGTATCGCTATTATACGATATTGTGTTCGATTTTCTTAATATTTGAGGTAGTTGTAAAATAAATTCAATCATAAATGAATAATTGAAAACTCCAAAGTTGACTGGAAGACCGTCGTGATACCTTAGTTTTACTTTGAATTTTCTCATTCTCTCTGCTGCTGGATAATAGAACTTATATGGTTGTTGTTCGTAGTCGAACCATTGAGACATTGGTGTAGATGGTATAGAAATTTTTGCGAATGACGAATTAACAATACCATTAGTTTCATTTGTTTTTAGTGTAAATCCGCTTACATTATAAGGAGATGTTTCATCAATACAATTTTGACCTTCTAGTTCCATATACATATATGCTGGCCCCATTAAATTAATTTTATATGGAGGTTCGGTCCAATATACAGAAGACCCTGTAAGTAACGGGTTGGGTGTAAGCCAAAATCCGCTGTCACCTGGGAAAACATCGCCGTAATAAAATCTGGGGACTAAACCATTTACACCTTCAAATGCTTCCATATCACAACGAATGAGACCTAAATTAGCTGGTAACCCCCAATTACTAAAATCTGGATTCTGTGAACGAGTTAGACACGAAAACGAATCATTGAGAGCATCGCGTTTAGCTTGCATAGTATTTGTTAAATTGAACCCATCACAAATATTTCCAAACCAAATTTTTTGGTCAACAGTATTATACACGATAATAAAATTGGTGTATCCACCAGCGGCGGCTAAGTCTGCTTCGGATTGTGTATCACCGGTGTCGATAAAATGTTGCTTAAGAACATTAGTTACAGCAGTGTTAAATCTATTTGTCAACTCAGTAACCATCTGCTCCGGATTATAAAATCCATTTGAAATTTTAATAGAGTATGTTATGTTGGGGTTTTGGAAAAAAAAGTTGAACGTTTGTTGCACAAGATTAATGCTGACATTGTTAATATTTGGATTATATGGGTTGCTAATTTTAAACGTCATTACTACGTTATTATTATCTGTAGAAAATGTGTTATAATTAGAAGGAAATGACCAATCCGCAAGTCTCAACGTTGTTACATTTAACATATCCTCGGGTAACGTAATTTCAAATTCGGAAGAGTTTGGATATTTAAGCATATCCCGATCTTCTGAATGTATAGAAACATATTTTTTGTAATACATATATTCCTGTGAATTTGGAATTAACGGATGATTCGTATTCGTATTAAAAACCTGTTGTGAATTAAATGAAGATGGATGTCCTCGTTGATGAAAAGAACCTGACATATTTTATATTACTATTATATTTATTTTTTATATATTAATATACATTAATTTATTAAAAAAACAATAGAATACTATAATATAAATGTCTTATATTGGAACAATTGCTAATTATAGTGGTAAACAATGTAGCTCCACACAAAATGTAAAGGAATTTACTATTGGTGCTAATCCTGCGGTACCATGGATTTATTCAAAATTACCAACTGGTTTACAAGTAATAACACTATCAGACCGAAAAAAGCCGGTTTATATAAATAATGATTTGATCGTTCAGGGGTCTTTTTTCAATACATCAGACGCAAAATTAAAGGATAATATATTACAATTATCAGAAGATAACAAAAATAAATTACTTGAATTAAAACCAGTAGAATATCATTTTAAGGCGGATATGAAGAAGACATCGCATTACGGCTTTTTAGCTCAAGATGTGGAGAAATTATATCCAACACTTGTGAATGACAACGTTTTAGGATATAAAACCGTCAATTATATTGAATTTATTCCGCTACTTGTCTCGAAAATACAAGACATGCAGAATGAAATTGACAAATTAAAGGCAGAATTGAGTATTAAGTGATAGTAGTAGATAAAATATTATCACATAATAATATAGATGTCAGAATGGTATTCTAGTGTATACAAAGGCTTTCTCCTTACTGGAGTAACATTATTTGTAGTTGGATTGTTTTTGTCTGGTATAAATTTTATTAATGCTTATCTTGTGGGTTATACATCTTTAATTATTGGGTTATTGTGTATATTAGTAGTAATATTTATTCAAGTACAAAGCCTAAGTGACACGTTAATATTTGCTGGACCGATTATCCTAATGATAGGAGTGATATGTTTTATTACGTATTTGTTATGGTCAAATATGAATATCATAGTCGACGGACACGTATCGCAAGGATATTACGCATTTAATACAATAAGCACTCTCTTAATTCTAACTCAAATCTACATCGTTTACAGTGTTATTTCGAGTGAAGCTTTCGAATCAAAATCAATCATACCAAAAGTTCAGTCCGCAATTCTTTATTTATTAGGTGTTTTATCTGCGATATCAACCACAAGTATATATATTATTCTTAAATATTTCAGGACGGATGGGTTTACATCGATCGGTTTATCTTAATGAATTTGTATGTTAATCCATAGTTAAATTGAGTTTCCCATATTCCAGATATTTTAAGGATGAACGAAGACGTTGTTTTGTTTTCCAACTCCGTAAATACTTTTAGATGACCATTTTTTAACTGTTCGTGTATTTTGTTTTGAGGAATTTTATGTGCAATATTAATTTTTTTAAGTAATTCATCTTCAATTATTCGTAGTCTTTCTATTGTTTCCTTATGCGTCACAGTATTAAAAATACACCTATATTTAGTATAATATTTTTCGCATAAAATATCGTTTAATGTTATTAATATATAAATTCCGTTTAAAACAACGTTGGGTGTAGAGTAAATAATTCGAATGAAGGTTCCTTCGTTCATTACATTATTTTTAATAGGTTCGCAAAAAATTACGCAATTTTCGTCATATTGTTCAATATCTTTTACAATGTTCATTATAGCTAGTATATAACTTATTATGTTTTTAAGTTATATATTCTGACGATTATTATCACGACCATATTTATATATATATTGGTTTATAATTAAAATAAAGAATACTTGGTAGTATTATTATTAATGAAATTTTTTGAAACACATTTTGAAGAATATTTAAATGAAAATAACAAGAGTAATTTACATCCCAAACTAGATAAAATATATGACAAGTTTCCAAAGTCGTTAATAAAATTAAAGAATTTGATTTTTTTTGGTCCTAGTGGTACAGGTAAATACACTCAAACACTTAAAGCTATTAGCCGATATAGTCCATCTGATTTAAAATACGAAAAAAAATTGAGCTTAACGTATAACAAACATCAATATTTTTTCAAAATAAGTGATATCCACTATGAAATTGATATGTCACTTCTTGGATGTAATTCTAAACTATTTTGGCACGAAATTTATCAACAAGTTATAGATATAGTATCAGCCAAAGCAGACAAATCTGGAATAATAGTATGCAAGTATTTTCATAATATACATAGTGAACTATTAGACAATTTTTACAGTTACATGCAAAAACATACAAGTATCCCTATAGATTTAAAATTTATACTCATAACTGAAGAGCTTAGTTTTATACCAGACAATATATTAAATTGCTGTGAAATAATTAACATTGGTAGACCTGCAAAGACGTCTTATATAAAGTGTATGAAAACAAAGTTACCTTCAAATATAATTCCAGAGAATATAACAAATATAAAACTAGTTCATCTTAATAGTGAAGAATTGATGTTACAACACAAGATTACGTGTAATAAAATTATAGCAAGTTTAACAAATATATATACATTGGATTTTTTAAAATTCAGAGATGTATTATATGATATTTTTATTTACAATATTGATATTACTGAATGTGTTTGGTATATTCTCTCTACACTTGTAAAGGATAATATATTAGTAGCCGATAATATGTCACAAGTCCTAATTAAGACATACTCATTTTTAAAGTTCTATAATAATAATTACAGACCAATATATCATGTTGAAAATTATCTTTTATCTTTAGCAAAGGTTATACATAATTTACCATAATTTGGTCTAATATACACGATTGTATGTTTACGGGGTTAAAGACTTAAAGTTTTTATAAATATTACTCTCATGAATCATACGGAAGCATTTGAAATATTAGAAATAGATTTAAATGTAACGAGTCTAAGTGAAATAAATTCGGATTATTTGAAAAAACAGTACCGTCGTTTGGCGCTTAAGAATCATCCAGATAAAAACCATAACTCTATCGAGTCAAACGACCGATTCAAGTTGATAAATGAAGCATATGAGTTCTTGAAGAGAGAAACAGGAGTAGAAGAAGATGTAGACTCTGATGCTGATTTAAGTGTTGATTCTTCTCTCTATTTTAATATTCTTAAGGATTTTATGAAGACTGTATTTGAAGGAAACTATACCGATTTGTTAACGAAGATTGTAAATGATATAATGACGACTGGAAAGAAATTCTCGTCTAGAATATTTGACGGGATGAGCAGAGAAGCTTCGTTTGAAATCTATACATTTCTCTCTATTAACCGTTCTATACTTCATTTAAGTCAAGAAGTAATAGATCTAGTTCGTGAAATCGTAGTAAAAAAGTATGATAATGCTGTCGAGGTTTATCGTGTAAATCCTAGCATATATGATTTGATTAACAACAATATATATAAATTATATGTAAATAGTGAATTATTTTTAGTTCCATTATGGCATAATGAATGTTATTTTGATGGTTCTGGGTGTGAGATAATAGTGATATGTGAACCTGAGTTACCAGAAGGTATTTCTATAGATGACGACAACAATATATTTATTGAAAATATTACTATTAAATCGAACGAATTAACAAAGCTTATACTGGAAGACGGTAATATTGAAGTGTATATAGGAGATATTATTCATACAATTCCAGTCAATAAATTATATATGAAAAAGTTGCAGTGCTATAGGATTAAAAATACTGGTTTGTCCAAGATTAAAAAGGATATTTATGACATATCGGAAAAAACAGATATTATAGTAAAAATATACATTATTTAAGCTGTTCAGTTGTGTTTTACACCTTTTTACATTTCAAATGCCGATTTTAATATGTGATTGAAGTCGAATATGTCGCATT
>Ga0114918_10004659_pt1 | contig 11868 bp, 12 predicted proteins | sample LantaG_FD_87015 | JGI IMG/M metagenome (GOLD analysis project Ga0114918, IMG submission 87015) | Deep subsurface microbial communities from Baltic Sea to uncover new lineages of life (NeLLi) - Landsort_02402 metaG | ecosystem: Environmental > Aquatic > Marine > Oceanic > Sediment | place... | reverse complement strand
TTTTGTTTTTTTGCTTCTTCAATTTTAGATATTGCCTTTTCCATACCATCTCTGTTGTTAGAAAAACTAAATCCTTTACCTATCTCATAACCTCTTACATTAATAAACCGGCAGTAATGGTTTCTCTTTCCTACATCGATTCCAACTACTAAAGTATCATCACCAACTAAATCTAACTTAGCCCTTTTCTTGGCTTTCATATTTTCTCCCATCTGTATAATTTTACTATTGGGAGAAACTTATCAGTTAAATTTCAAGTTATCAATTTATTTGTTTATTACAGTATTCTCATATAAAATAAGATAATAAATAAACCCATGCTATATTAGTATACAATGTATCTAAAATTAATATCAAAAGCATTTTTTACTTTATAAAATTCCTTCAGGCTTGCAGCTGTTTTCTAAGTTTAATAAAAACCTTTTTACCTTTTCTCCTCCTGAAAACTTGCCAATACTGCCATCACTCCTTATCACCCTGTGGCAGGGAACTGCAAGCATTAATGGATTTTTTCTCAAAGCTGAGCCAACTGCCCTGCAGGCACCGGAGTGGCCAATAAGCTCCGCTAACTTTTTGTAGCTAATAGTTCCCCCGTAGGGGATAGAGGCGAGTTTATTCCATACTTTTCTTTCAAATTCCGTTCCCGCCAGAAACATATATTTAAAACCAATATTCCTGATTCTGCCTTCTAAGTAATCGTTAACAGCAGTTTCAATTTTATTTGATTTTTTATCATTAAAAATTAGCTTATCTGAGCCCCCATATTCGTTTCTAAGTTTTTTTAAATACTGCAAGCAAGCTGATCTGTTGTTCCCAATATACACAGCATTTATCTCATTATTTCTATCTGTCCACAAATAATACAAGGTGCCTATCCCGGTTTTAAATTTAGATCTTTCTATTGTAGCCATGGCCCTTACAGGAATTTCTTTCCCTAATAAATAAAAGAGGAAATACAATATCACTTGTACAACATGGAACCCAGACTGCAATAAATAAAAATATAAAGATTACAGCAGTAAAACCCCAATTTATAGCACCGCCCAGTGCCATAATAATATGGAACAGTGACGCCCATGTGCTCAAAAACACATGGCCGGCATGTGGGATTTTTGTGGTAGGTTTAAAATAAGCTATGGCAATACCTAAAAAAGCTAAGGGGTTTACCAGCCACCATTTTTCAATAAAGCCTATGTGAATGCCTCTATTAGGCATGCTGAGCAGCACTTCCCCTAAATAAGGAATTATTGAATCGCTTAGCGTAGCTATTCCTACTGAGCCAAAATAACCAATCAAAATCATTACCCAGATTTTCTGCCTTTTTTTGTTATTGACATAGAGAATGTACATTGCAGTAGTTGTAAATGCACTCAGCAATACATGCAGCGGGTGTAGGATATAAAAAATATTATATGAAATATTAAAAGGAATATTATAGAAAACAGCCATAATAAGAATTCCTGTAAAGGCTCCTATAGCAGTAAACGGAATATGTTCTCTCAACTCTTTAATTATGATTTTGGTTTTTTCAACCTCTTTATCTGGCAAAGTCACAACTTCTAAAGCTTCCCCTTTATTTTTAACTATTTTCTTTAATATGTATGATAGTATATATGTACAGACTAAGCTACATTAAGCAAAAACAATAAACTTATGCCGCTAAATTGTATTTTACTTATCTGCTATTTATTTTAATAAAGTTTTCAATAGACCTATCATAAGTCTTCTCTGCCTTCTCATCAAAATAACATGCTGGCAGTTCACCATTCCGCCTGTGATAGGCAGTACATTCACAGCACAAACCTTTCCTAGAGCAAGGCTCGTAGGTACAGTTGCAAACAACTAAATTTTCTTCTTTTCTACATTCCATAAATATATCCCTCTTTATGCTCCTTGTTATTTTTACTGAATTAAATTTCAGTCATCTATATTATTAATATTTTTTGATTATGTATGTTATTTTTAAAAAATAACTTTTCCAAACAAACAATTTTTTAGCTACTGGGAAAATTTAGTATTCAATTCCCTTTCTTGCCCTCTTTCCTTCATTAAAAGCATGCTTTATTTCTTTCATTTCAGTCACTGTGTCAGCAATATCTATTAATTTTTTGGAAGCATTCCTGCCGGTAAGTATAATTGAAAGTTTCTCCGGCCTATTTATAATAATATCAGCTACTTCATTGGCGCTAAGTAAATTATAATCAATTAAGTTATTTATCTCATCCAGCACAACTATATCATATAAGCCGCTCATTATTTTACCGCAAGCATATCTAAAAGACTTCAGTACATTATTCTTCTGCTCTTTTGTAGCTACTGGCTTTCCATCCTTAAATTTTATAAAACCTTCTCCCAATTGTTCTATTTCTACAAATGGCTTTAGCTTTTCTATGGCTTTAAGTTCACCAGTTTTTAGTGTTCCTTTTATGAACTGCAAAATTAAAATCTTCAAATTGTGTCCAGCTGCTCTTAAAGCCAGCCCCAAAGCTGCGGTAGTTTTTCCTTTACCATTACCAGTATAAATTATTACAAGACCTTTTTTATTATTATTGTTGTGCAATTTCTTATTGAATACTTATTTTTTAAAATTTCTTCCCAGCACGCAACATCCTGTTACAACCCTGTCACTAAAATCCTATAAAGTAACTCCATATCCATATTTTCCCTAAAGACAGACGCCAACTTATCATACTGCTCTTCTTTAAAACTTTGATACGAATAAACTTCTGTCTTTTTAAAAGAGCTATCTTTAATATCTCCAAAATTGCCTGAAATTTTTATATTATTCTTTGACCTTATTAATTCTAACAGTATTTTTCTAAAAATAAAGTTGTCAAAAATTCCATGGATATATGTGCCAATAACTATTCCATTGTCTTTTTTCCCAAAGTATACAACTCCTTCATTGTCGCCATTATCACCACTTGCAGGCTTCCTTCCTATTGACATTATCCTGAAAAGAGGAAGCAGGTGACTCTGCTTGCCAGTTACAATTTTAGATATGCCCATATGGATCTCATACCCTTTCATAATAGACGCGTCCATATCTGCATGGTTACAATTATCCTCCGGCACATAGCGAGGTGCATATTTATCTTTCACATCACTCTGGCAAATCAAACCAAGACTGCGCCACATACTTAAAACTTCAGGATTAAATTTAAAATTTACCTGACAGGTATTTTTGTCCTGCAAAAATTCTGTACATATTCCCAGAAGTCCCATCCCATCTATGCTGTTAGCTCCAGCTGACTCAGTTTTATACCTGTCTATTATTTTTTCCCCTAAAATCTGATACCCCCCGCAGATTCCTATTACAACTGCACCTTTCCTGTATTGTCTTTTTACCTCTTCTTCAATGCCTGTTTTTCTTAGATATAAAAGATCGCTAATGGTGCTTTTGCTTCCAGGAATTATTATAAGATGAGGGCTTAGCAGTTTTAGATCTTCTCTTTTTTTTATATATACAAGACTTACGTTCTTTTCCAGCTCAAGAGCATTAAAATCTGTAAAATTAGAAATGTGAGGCAGATAAATTACTCCTATTCTGATTAGATTATCCTCTTTATCAGACTGGCTAAAGTCCAAAGTTGATTTTTTTTCCTTTTCACGCTCAAGGTTAACAGAATCTTCTTCTTCTATATAAATATCCCTAAAATAAGGAATGGTCCCTATAACTGGAATTCTTAACTTTTTTGCAATATAGTCATTCCCGGGCTCAAGAAGTTTTATATCACCCCTAAATTTATTGACCAGAAGCCCCCTTATATATTTTCTATAATTTCTTGGCAGTAATTTAACCGTTCCGTAAAAGCTTGCAAATATACCACCCTTATCAACATCTCCCACCAATATTACAGGGGAACCTGCAATTTCAGCTGTCCTCATATTTACAATATCATTTTTAAGCAGATTTATTTCAGCAGGGCTTCCTGCCCCTTCTATGACAATAACATCAAATTTCTTTTTTAAATCATCGAGTATTTCTTTAATTTTGTTTAAAAAATAAATCTTCTTTTCATTATATTCTGCTGCGCTCATATTTTTAACAACTTTCCCCATAAATATAATCTGTGCCTGTGTATCAGCAGTAGGTTTTATCAGTATCGGGTTCATATAGACTTCAGGTTCCAGCCCGCATGCTTCTGCCTGTACCACCTGAGCCCTCCCCATCTCACCACCGCTGGCAGTGACATATGAATTTAATGCCATATTCTGAGACTTGAATGGACATACCCTGTACCCATCCTGCTTCAATATCCTGCAGATTGCAGCAGTCGCGATACTTTTCCCAACATGGGAGCCAGTTCCCTGTATCATTATGGATTTTTTATTTATTTTTTTTGTTCCCATAAAATTTTAAAAATATATAAGAATTATTTTTATTTTACAGTTTTAATTATTTGATCTATTGATTCAACAACAACTGCACCCTTTGCAATTATTTTCTTATATAACTTACTGGCTTTTCCACCAGTATGGTCTCTTTTCTCAATATCTCTTGCGTTTATAATGATAACTTTTTTCCCAAAGTCCAGCGCCTCTTTCACAGACACAAGATTTGAAAAATTACCGTGACCAAATTCAACATCAGGTAAAATGATAACATCACTTGATTTAATAAATTCCAGGTTTTTATTTTGTGAATAAAAGCTTATGGGTGAAAAAGGAGCCTCGCTTACATAAGAAATACCAAGCGTTTCTGCAGTACTGAGATCTGTATCCAGTGTATTAACCACCCCGCAGGATACCGGGTAGCCATAACTATAAAGCAGATTTAAAACAGGTGAGGCAGCTCCGCCTCCGCCTATTACATGGACCTTAACTTCCCTATTCTCTTTTTTGGAAATTTCATCTATATCATAGGAAGAAGTAAATAACGGGCTCACATAAAGCTTCCCGGTAAACGGATTTTTACCAACATAAACATCACTATTGAATACCCTTTTTATATTTTCCCTGTTTATTGTATCTGCTATATCCCCAAAGCTAAAAATTTTTCCTTCCTTCAGCAGCATAGCTTTTTTGCTGTACTGAATTGCTAAATTTATATCATGAAAAACTCCTACAATAGTTTTACCATCTATAGCATTCAGCTTAAAAAATAAATCCATGAGTTCAATCTGAAAATTAATATCCAGGTGAGCCGTGGGCTCATCTAAAAGCAATATTGGAGTGTCCTGAACAAGAGCCTGCGCTATTACTACCCTCTGTTTTTCTCCCCCGGATAATTCATTGAACTTTTTGTCATAGAATTCTGCTACTTTCGTTTTTTCCATAACTTTTCGTACTACATCCAAGTCTTCCTTTTTTTCTCCTTCAAATCTTGACAGATAAGGATATCTGCCCATCGTGACTATCTCACCAACTGAAAAGTTAAAGCCTGGGTCAGTATACTGCGGAACAACTGCAACCAATTTTGCAACTTCCCGCGATGGCAAATCTTTAACATCTCTGCCCTTAATTATTATTTTCCCTTGATAATCTTTTAAGACCTTGCTGATTATGTTAATTAAAGTAGTTTTGCCTGATCCGTTTGGCCCTAAAACAGAAATAAAGTTTCCTTCTTCCACATTAAAGCAAATATTATTTAATACTTTTACTTCATCATAAGAAAAGCTCAAATTTTCAATTGATAAAATACTATTGCTGTTCATATTTTTAACATCGTTCATATTTATAAATTTGTTCCTAAAAAATTAAAAAACTTTTCTTTTAGATCTTATAAGCAAATACAGAAAAAATGGAACACCGACAATAGACGTTATTATCCCCACAGGTATTTCTCTTGGTGTTAAAATAGTTCTGGCAAGAGTATCAGATGCCAGCAGAACAATTCCTCCGGCAATAGCAGACGTGGGATATAATATTTTATGATCGGGTCCAACAATAAGTCTTAAAATATGCGGGGTAATTAAACCAACAAATCCTATAATGCCGCTTACCGAAACAGCAGCAGCAGCTATCAGCGAAGCAAGAACTAAAAGTATCTTTTTTGTCCTCTCCGTCTGAACCCCTATCTGAGAAGCTCTTTCATCACCTAAAGAAATTATATTCAAGTCTCTCATGTAAAAACTAGAAATTACTAAAAGGATAATAATAATCGGAGCAATTACAAAAAACTGCTGCCAGGTAGCTGCAGTTAATCCTCCCATTAACCAGAATATTACCTTTGCCAGATCATGCGCCCTAAATATTAGGATAAATGAATTAAGGGCACTCAAAAGCGCACTCAGGGCAACACCCGCAAGAAGCAGGGTGAGCACAGAAGTTTTATTTCTTATACGGGATATATTATAGACCAGAAATGTCACCGCTATGGCGCCTAAAAAAGCAAAGATGCTGGTGCAGGATATATTTAATAACCTAATGCCAGTTGTAAACAAAAGACCAATCGTAGCCCCGAAGGAAGCTCCGGCCGAAACCCCTATTATGTATGGATCTGCCATAGGATTTCTAAATATGCCCTGGAAAATTACTCCTGCGCTTGCAAGAGCTATGCCTACAAATATGGCCACAAAGATTCTTGGAAGTCTTATCTGCGAAATTATGGCAAAGCTTCGGGGATCAATACTGTCGGCATCAACAAAAAAACTAACTGACGGTATAAGGCTTCCAATAATAATTGTAGTTTCTTTGATGCTTAAATTTGCAGAACCAACAGAAGAAGCAAAAATAACCAGCAAAATCAGCATAATTATTAATATTAATGTATATTTTAATGTTCTATTAATAATTTTCATATATCAAATATCTGAGAATAAACCCTCAAAATAACAATACTATAAATTTTTTAAAGCATAATAAAATTTAGAATTAAGCACCAGTAACTTTATTGTTTAACACAGCTGCATTGCTGGATTATTTCAAATAAACTTTATACACAGGTAGCTGATAAACAAATAAAATATCTCAACAATTATGCAAATACCGCCGAGAATATCTCCAGTAACACCGCCTATCCTTCTGGTAAAGAACTTGCCTGCCAGTATCAAGAATAAAAATGTAAATAGAAAAACACTCATACCAATCTTAAGGTATACCCAATCTAATGTCCCACCTGCACTATCTCCTGAAAAAACTCCTGCCAGAGTCATTCCCAGCATAAATAGTACTATCGTATAAAAAGCCGATATAATAAAAATTTTTTTATTATTTTCGCTAACAAAAAGAACAGCAAGGCTGCCTTCTTTTTTTGCGGTGCTGTATCTGCTAAATAGATAAAGCATGCTTAATCTTCCAAAAACAGGCATAAAAATAAGTACTGCTAAGAAAGTAACTAAATTTTTTGAATTAAGCAGCGCAATATAATAAATAAAGCCAATTTTTAGAGCAATTGAAAAAATTATTGAAAGTATGCCAAAAACCCCGACATCACTTTTTTTCATAATCTCCAAAATTTTATTTTTTTCAGTTTTACCTGAGAATACTCCGTCAAACATATCTGCAAGACCATCATAGTGAAGGCCTCCGGTAAATATAATTTCAAACCCAACAGTTAAAATAACTGCTAAAGTCAGAGGAAATATATAGCTGGCAGCAACATAAAATAGCGAAATAGCTATGCCCACCAGCAATCCTATTATGGGAAAATAAATTAGAGATTTTGAAAATTGTTCTTTTTTTAAAAAAAACTTTTCAGGAATTTTTATTATTGTTAAAAATCCTAAAGCATTTAAAAAATTTATCATTTTATTAGTATCTTGCTAATATTTTTATATTATTTTTGTTTACAGCTGTTTTTTTTCTTCTTACTTTAATTTTTGCTTAAGACCTGCCACAAAGAAATAAACCTCGTCGGAACAAGCAGCTATTTTCTTATTTACAGCACCAATCAAATCCCTGAATATTCTTCCAAACGGATAGTAGGGCACAACTCCCGATCCAACTTCGTTAGAAACAATAATTACATTTAAACCGCTTTCCTTTATAATTTTCAAAAAACCATCAAAAAACAGTGTGACTTCTTTCTCTATCGCTTTTTCTACTTCGTTGCGGATGACTTCAATGTTTTCAAGGTGATATTTATAGATAATCCTAAAAAGTAAATTTGTAATACAATCAATTAAAATAACATCAATTTTTTGTCTGGTGATTTGATTAAAAATATTTTTAAATCCTTGAATTCCAATATCATTTTCAGAAATTTCATAGGTCTTCCAGTTCTTGGGCCTTCTTTTTTTATGAATTTCTATTCTTTTTTCCATTTCAACGTCAGTTACTTCTGACGTTGCAATGTATGCCACTCTATCTGATAACAAAGAAGCCAGCTTTTCTGAGTATTCACTTTTGCCGCTCCTTGCACCACCAATTAAAAAAACTACTTTACCCAACATTTTTACCTCAAGTAAAATTTTTTAAAAAACTTTTAAAAAATAATATAACATAAAAACTTAAAATTATATTGGGAGAAATTATATAAATTTTAAATTCCCCCCCATACACTCTTATACATTATCCTGCTATAAGTCCTGCAGTGTCCAATAGAACTAAAAATGGATTAACTATTCTATTATTTCAAATTCACCGAAAAGCTCAGGATGTATTGCCCTTGCAAACATCTCAAGCCCCTTAATTGTATTATGGTTAGGCCTTACAACAGAGTTTTCAGGAAGAATATAAACCCTCTTATTAATAACAGCATCAATGCTGGAGAATCTGGAATCAGCAAGTATGAAATCTTCTGTTTTTGCTACATACATCCCTCCGTCACCAGCAATCATTATGTCAGGATTATTTTCAATTAATTTTTCTACACTGTATTCAACATAGCCGGCAAGATCATCAATTGCCACTATGTTTATTCCCCCTGCTTTTACAATAAGGTCATTTATAAAAGTATCTTTGCCAGCACTCCATAATGGGTCATCAAATATTTCATAAAATACTTTTGGTTTTTCATCTTCGCTTAGATCTTTAACTTTTGAATCAATTTCATCAACCTGTTGCTGAAATTTATTTTTTAGTTCAGCAGCTTCGTCTTTTAAACCTATAATGGCACCCATATTAACAATTTCTTCATAAATTCTTTCAAAGCTTACTGCTTCAACTGTATACACCTTAACACCAAACTCCATAACTCTCTGGTAATCCTCTTCGGACCCGCCTGCTAAAGCTATGATAATGTCCGGATTTGCTTCAACAATTTTTTCTATGTTTAAACCCTGAAAGTCTCCAAAACCTTCAAAACCCTGTGCCAGTGGTTCCCCGCTTTCAACGCTCCAGTTGTCTACGCCAACTACCTTATCCATTGCCCCGAGAGCATCTATAATTTCAAGAGCGCTTGGTGCAAAGACCATTACTTTTTCTGCTGGCTTTTCAAGAGATATCTTAGTTCCCAAGCCATCTGTAACCTCTATTGTTAAAACTTCCTCTTCCTCTGCCTCTTCTTCTTCAACATCTTCTACAGCGATATCTTCTACTTCCTCTATATCCTGCGTAGCTTCTCCAGCAGGTACTACTTCAGGTTTTTTGCAACCCAAAAATGTACCAGTTGCAGCAATAATTGCAACCATCAGTACTGCTACTAAAATAAGTTTAAGTTTTTTATACATTAACATCCTCCTCCATTGAAAATTTTTTGCTAAAAAGTTCTGGTTTCACACTTTTTTAAGTGGAAATATAAAATTTCTACTTTCTACATTAGCTCCCCCTTCCCATATTTACCTCTAAAGTTATCCAGCAACCGTCAACTGCTCTCTTTAAACCAAAGAGCTGTAATTTTATCTTTCTATTCCTTTTCTGGCCAAAACTCCTTTGTTAAAATAATGTTTAATCTCACGCATTTCCGTTACAAGATCAGCTCTGTCAATTATTTCTTTTTCTGCTCTTCTTCCAGTTAGCACAAGCTCCACATTATCTGGTTTAATTTCAATCAAACCAAGTACGTCCTGCAGAGTTAAGAGTTTAAAATATAAAGCTATGCTAATCTCGTCAAGTATAACCAGATCATACTTACCCGAAGATACAACTTTTGTTACTTCATTTAGCCCGTCAGCTGCAGCAATTGCATCTTCTCTGGCAGGTTTGTCTTTAATAAAGCATCCCCTTCCATATTGTTTCACAGTAATGTTGCCATTTAGTTTCTCTATAGCTTTTATTTCGCAATACTTTAATCCCTTAATAAACTGTGCTATAAATACCTTAAGATCATTTCCTGCAGCTCTTAATGCCAGCCCAAAGGCAGCAGTTGTTTTGCCTTTCCCGTCTCCTGTATAGACTTGGACATAGCCTTTCTTTAATTTACCCATCTTTGATCCTTTCTGTATTTACAAACAAATTTAACAATCTATCCATAATTAAACTTAAAATAAAAAAACTCCCTGCTCAAAATTACAGGGAGTTTTTTTGTTTATTTCTACTTTTTAGAAAACAAAAAATTACTCTCTTTCAACCGAAGAGCAGCAAACCAATTCCTATTAACAAGTTTCCTGGCTTATGGGACTTTACTCCTCGCCTTCCCGGCAAAACTTTTTGCCAGTGGCACTTTGAAGAGCACACACCCAATCACAGTGGCGGGACCGTTCCAGATTTTCACTGGACTTCCTTGATTAACAGAAATACATATTAAATTTTCAAACTTTTTTTAAGATACCATAATTATTACAAAAATCAATAGCTCAAATTAATATTTCCAAAAAATATAATCTACATAAAATTTTATTTCCTTCCCATAAGTATTAGATCGGCCTGATATTAACTATAGAAAGTTACAAGATGCGCCCATTTAGGAAGAAGACTGCTAAATAAATTATGACAATTATAAGCATGAAAAAAATTGATGAAGATATGGAAAGCTTTAGCGCTCTTTTAACATCGCCAGCTTCAAAATTTTTTCTACTTTCACCTATATATTCACGAAACACTTTCCTGCCAAAGTAATAATTTACCCCTCCAAATCTAAGTCCAAGAGCACCGGCAAAAGCTGCCTCGGGATAGCCGCTATTTGGACTTTCATGTCCGGAAGAAAATTTTTTAATAATTGAAAAAGTTTCTTTTACGCTTCCTCCTACCACAAAACTTAAAGTACCTGAAATCACTGCTGTTAGCCTTGCAGGGATAAAATTGAGTACATCATCAGCTTTTGCAGAAAAAAATCCAAAATCAATATATTTATCATTCTTATACCCTACCGTTGAATCAAGGGTATTTACTGACTTATATAATATAGCCAGAGGCACTCCGCCAATCAAAAAATAAAATAAAGGTGCTATAAAGCCATCCGAAGTATTCTCTGCAATGCTTTCCACTGTTGACCTTATGAGCCCTTTAAGCTGCAAACTTTTAGTTGATCTGCTTACTATTTTCCCAACTTCTATCCTTGATCTTTTGATATCTTCATCTTTTAAATAATTAAATATTCTCCCAGCATGGGCCATCATGCTGCCATTGCACAACGAAAAATACAATAAAACTGCCGAAACTACATTTCCTAAAATTAAATTTAGCTTAAAAGAGAAAAAAATAAGAAAAAAGGCCGTACAAAAAACAGACACAGAAACTACTGCAAAAATAATAAATCCATTAATCTTTTTTCTTCTTTTGGAATAATAATCCTTTAATAATTTTCTCTCCAAAAAATTAATATACGCACCTATTGCTACAACAGGATGAAATTTAACCTGCGGATCACCAAAAATAAAATCTAAAATATATGCTCCAAGCACAATTAATATTCTATTAGCAGGAAATTTTAAAAATAATGAAAAATCCAATAGTCTTTTTCTCCTGTTTTAAATTATTCTAATGTTTTCAGTAATAAATGATAGCCATAAAAACCCGGGGCATTTAAAATTTATCTTTATCTATGTTAGTCAGGCAATGTACCAGTCTTTTATTTTCACCATGCTTCTTAACTGCCACTCTAAA
>Ga0114918_10004657_pt1 | contig 11873 bp, 7 predicted proteins | sample LantaG_FD_87015 | JGI IMG/M metagenome (GOLD analysis project Ga0114918, IMG submission 87015) | Deep subsurface microbial communities from Baltic Sea to uncover new lineages of life (NeLLi) - Landsort_02402 metaG | ecosystem: Environmental > Aquatic > Marine > Oceanic > Sediment | place: Baltic... | reverse complement strand
GACATCGGGCTAAAAAACAATGGGGACTTCTTTCTTTCGGGTGCTACGGGGGGAGAGGGGGGGGGAGGGGGGAAGGAATTGCGAAAAAGAATGAGGGTTTTTTTTTTGAGGGGGGCGCGCGCCTTTTTGCTTTTTCGATCACGCGCCCACCGCCTCCCGCTCCGCGGCCGCCACCTTCTCGGCAGCGATGACCGCCTCCGCGGCGGCCAGGGCCGCCGCCGCCGCCTCGCGCGCCCGCTTCAGCTCGGCCGCCCGCTTGCGCTTGGCCGCGCCCGACGGGCGCGGCGCGCGTGGCGGGCGGCCGTCCGCGGTCGTGGCCGTTGACGAGGCGGCGCCCGGGCGGGGCAGGCTCGCCGCGTTGTCTGCCGACTCCTCCGCGGGCATGGCGGTGCCGGGGGAGCGGCGGCGGGCGGCGGCGGACTTGGGCGGCGGCCGGGGCGGGAGGAGGGCGGCCGCGGAGGGAGGGGCGGCGGCCGCCGCTGCCGCCGCCGCGGGCTGCGCCACCGCCGCCCCGCCCGCCCCGCACCCGCCCGCCTGCAGGGCGGCCAGGTGTCCCGCCGCGGCCGACATCTGGAAGGCGGCCGCCCAGGCGGAGGGCGGGGGGGGAGGGGGCCAGGCGGGCACGCCCGCGGCGGCCGCCACCGCCGCCGCCGCGGCCCACCACTCCGCGCCGAGGGGGGCGGGCAGGGGCGGGGGCAGGGCCCTGGCGCCCGCGCCGCTCCAGGCCGACGACGGGTCGCCGTGGGCGCCCGCCAGGGCCGCCGCGGCGGCCAGGGCTTCGCCACACCCCCGGGCGGCCTTGGTGGCCGACCGCAGGAAACCCGCCTGGCGCCTGAATTCGGCCGCCTGGGCCGCCATGAGCGCGCGCACGCCCGCCCAGGAGGCCGGGCCGAGCGCCGCTTTGGCGGCGGCCGCGGCCGGCGGGTCGGGGCCGGGGGGTGGCGGGGGCGGGGGCGCGCTCTCGGCTCGCAGCCCGGCGCTGGCCGTCGTGGCCGTGGCACCGGCGCCGGCGCCGGTGGTGGTCGTCGCGGTCGTGGCCAGGCCGAGGGACGCGTGCGTGTCGGCCTCAGCCTCCGAGCCGGCGCCGCCGCCCTCCCGGGCCGCACCGGGCCCGCCGCCCTTGGCCGCCGCCGCCGCCGCCGCGCCCGCCTGGGGCGGCGACCGGCGGCCCCGGATGAGGGACATGAGGAAGGCGTCCACCGCGGTGTTGTTGGCGCCCCGGCAGGCGGCGGCGGCGTCGTCCAGGGAGCCGGACCCCGCGGAGGCGGAGGCCGCGAACGAGGAGGCCGCCCCGCCGGCGGCCGCGGCGCGGGCGGCCGCGCCCGCGCCGGGGGGGCCCAGGGGCGGGCGCCCGGCCGAGAAGGGCGCGGCGGCCAGGGCATGGCTGGCGCCATCGCCGCCGCCGCGGCCGCTGGAGGAGAGGCAGCAGGCCTCCACGACCGCCCGCACGTCGGGCGGCGGGCGGCGCAGGACGAGGCGTGGCCGGGTGCGGGGGGGCGGGGGGGAGGCGGCGCTTGGCGCGGCGGCGAGAGGGGCGCCCCCGCCGGCCGCATGCGCCTGCTGCTGTCCGGCTAGCGCCTCCAGGCCGCCGGTTTCCCGCCCGGACGGCACGCACTCCTCCCACGCCGCGTCCTCGGTCAGGCTGGTGGTCGGGGCGTGCGTGGACGGGCGGCGGGCGTAGGCGGGGACGGGGCGGTACAGGGTGTAGGGGGGAGGAGGAGGCAGAGGCGGCGCAGGCCGCGCGCTCGCCGCGATGCCTGCCTGCTCGCCTCCGCCGCCCTTGTCAGGGGGCGCCGGGTCCTGTTGTTGCGTGTGCGAGGGTGTAAAGGGGCGAGCTTGTGAGTGCGCGTGTCCCCCTCCCTGCGCGCGAGGGCGGCGTGGGTGCGTGCGCGCGGCGGCGCGGGGCGGGCGGGCGGAAGGAGATACGGCGGCCTCTTGGCCGTTTTTGGGGCTGCCCGCAGCCCGCCCGCGCGCGAGGCCGCGGCGGGCGCCCTTCGCCCCCGGAGCCCGGCCCGAAGCCGAGGTGTGGGTCCAAGAACTCACGTCAGGGGACCCGGACATGGGCGGGCGGGCTGGCCGGGGTGGACGGGGACTAGACACTCTCTGGAAATAGGGAGTGTTAGAGGGTGTCTAAAAGCGCCTACGCTCGCTTAGATTTTTTTCCGGCTCTCGAGGCAGGGCCCACGAGAGCGCGCGCGCAACCGCCGTGCCTGCTGCTCGTGCGTCCCCCCTCCCTCCGCAGAACCTCCCCTGAGAAGACGAGGGGCCGACGGTTCAGCACAAGCGCGGTCATTTAGGTCACACACACACACACACACACACACACAGGACACAAAAGCATACTGAAGGGGGGGCGCGCCCCCGCCCCCCATCCCGTGGTGCGTGTGTCACCACTCCGCCCGGCGCGGGTGGGCGGGGTGGTGGTGGCCTGCCCGGCCGCCACCCTCCCCTCCCCCCCCGCGCACGAGCACGGCTGCCGCGACCGCCGCCGCCGCCGCCAGCAGCCCGCCCATCGCCCGGGGTCCGGGCGACCGAGGGTGGCTGGCGGCGGCGGCGTGCTGGGGCGGGGTGGCCGTCGGCGGCGGCGGGAGCGCCCGCTCCGCCGCCGCCCCACCCTCCACCGCCGCGACCGCGGCCGCGACGCGCTGCCCGGCGTGCCGGGCGAGCGCGGGCGGCGGCGCGCGGCCCGCCGCGGCCGCCCGCCGCTCCGCCCGCCGCGCCCGGGCGGCGGACACGGCCGCCCGAGCCCCCGCCTCCACCACCGCCAGGGCGGCGTCCAGGGCGGCCGCCAGGGCGGCCGGGTCGTGAGGGGGGTCGCGCTCGGGTGGTGGGGACGGGCTGGCGGCGCCCAGCGCGCCCGCGGCCGCCTCGGCGCGCGCGAGGGCGGACGAGAGCAGGGCCGACAGGGCGAGGCCCGGGACGGGGGACGGGGGCGGGGGCGGGGCGGCGGTGGCGGCGTCGGCCAGCGCGGCCGCGACAGCCGCCCCCGCCCGCCCCGCCTCGCCGGCCGCGGCGGCCTCGAGGGCGCAGATCCGGGCGCCAGCCGCGTCGAGCGCGGCGCCGGCCCGCAGCGTCGCGGCCTGCGCCGCGTCCGCGCCGGCCTCCGCCTCCCGCCGCGCCGCCGCCGCGTCCGACCGCGCCGCCGCCAGGGCGGCCGCATGGGCCGCCCGCTCCGCCGCGGCGGTCCGCCGGGCGTCGGCGGCGGAGGCGGCCGCCGCGACCAGGGCCGTGGCCGCCGCTTTCGCGCGCGCACTGTCCGCGGCCGACGCCGAGCCCGACACGGCAGCCGCCTCCTCGGCCGCGGCCGCCCGGGCTTCGGCCGCGCCCGCCCGGGCGACCGCGTCGGACGCCTGCGCTTCGGCCGCGCCCGCCCGGGCGACCGCGTCGGCCGCCTGCGCTTCGGCCGCGCCCGCCCGGGCGAACGCGTCGGCCGCCTGCGCTTCGGCCGCGCCCGCCCGGGCGACCGCGTCGGCCGCCTGCGCTTCAGCGGCGCCCGCCCGGGCCTGGGCGGCCTCTGCCTCGCCCACGCTCTGCTCCACCACCCCCTCCGCCTGTGCCGCACGCTTCTCGGCCGACACCAGGGCGTCCCCCATCTCGGCCCGGGCATCCGCGGCCGCGGCGTCCACGGCGGCGTCCAGGCGGGCCTGCCAGGCTGCTTCTCTCGCGGCCGCGGCGACTGCAGCGGCGGCCGCGGCCGCCGCCGCGCCCGCCCGAGCAGCCTTGACCTCAGCCGCCAGGCGCACCGCGGCACCCTCCCCCTCCTCCCGGGCCGCCAGGGCGGCGCCCTCCGCGGCGGCCAGGCCCTCCTCCAGGCAGGCTCGGTCGGCGGCAAGGGAGGCGGTGGCCTGCTCAGCCGCTTGCTCGCGCGCCACCGCGGCGGCCTCGCGCTCCGCTGCAGCTGCCTCCCGCACCGCCGCCGCGCCCTCAGCCGCGCTCACTCCGGCCAGCCGCCCCTCCACCTCGCGCGCCCGGGCGTCCAGGGCGCGGGCCCGGTCGGCCAGGCCGCGCTCGCGGGCGTCACAGGCGGCGGACCTGGCGGCCAAGTCAGCGGCGCGGGCGTCCAGGGCGGCCGCGGCGGCCGCGGCAGCCGCGGTCGCGGCAGTGGCCTCCTCCACCTCGCGCGCCGCGCCCGCCTCCGCGGCGGTCGCGGCCGCCTCGCGGGCGTCCGCCACGGCCTCCGCGGCCTGGGCGGCCGCCTCGCGGGCCGCAGCGGCCGCCGCCGCCGCGTCCGCGGCCGCGGCCCGCTCGGAGGAGGCCGCCTCCGCCCGGGCCGCGGCTGCCACGCGGGCCTCCGCCGCCACTCGCTCCGCGCCGGCCTCGGCCTCCGCCGCCCGGGCGGCCGTCTCCGCCGCCCGCGCGGCCGCCTCCGCCGCACGGGTGGCCTCCAGGCGGCCCTCCTTCTCAGCTGCCGCCGCCGCCCGGGCCGCCCGCTCGTCTGCCAGCTCGCCCCGCAGACGGCCCGCCTCAGCGACCGCGGCCTGAAGGGACGCCCCGAGCCCGTCCCGCTCCGCCTCGGCCCGCGCGCGCGCGCCCTCCGCCCCGTCCCGGGCGGTGGTCAGGGCGGTCAGTTGGTCCAGGGCGGCGGTCGAGGCCGCGGCCGCGGCGGCTTCGGCGGCGGCCGCCCGGGCTGACGCGCCGGCCGCGGCCAGCTGTGCGGCCGCCTGGTCGGCCGCCGCGGCTTCCGCTTTCGCCAAAGCGGACGCCGTGAGGGCTTTCAGGTGGGCCCGGTCCGACTCGGCGACGGCCAGGGCGGCCTCCAGGGCGTCCCGGCGGGCGCGCGTCCGGGCGAGGTCGGTCCTCAGGGCGACCTCCTCCGCCTCCGCCTGCCCGGTCGAGGCGGCGGCATTGGACGCGGCCGCCGCGCGCGCGGCCGCCGCGGCCGCAGCGCCGCGCAGGCCCTCGCACTCCAGCTTCAGGGCCTCGCAGTCCGCCTCCGACGCGGCCAGCCGGCCCGCCAGGCCGGCGACCGCCGCCTCCGTCGCCGCCACCGCGTCGCAGGCGGACGACGCAGCGGCCGCGCCCGCGCTCTTGGCCGCCGCCAGTGTCGCGGCCGTGCGCTCGAACTTAGCCTTCCACCCCTCCGCCCGGGCGCGCAGGGTGTTGGGCGTGTCAGCGTCGGGTGGCGACGGCGGAGGGGGGATGTTGGTCAGGCCGGCCAGGGGGCGGCGAGCGCGGTCCTGCAGCTGCTGTTTTCTCGGACGCGGAGAAGACTGTTAGCGGAAGCGAGAGAGCAGCACTCCGCGCGCTTCCCGCGGTTTCAAGCCCACGTACCACACCATGGCTGTGTATGGTAGCATGCTGGCGACCAGGGCGGCGCGTAAAGAAGGGATAGCGGGCTTTCCCTGGAAAGGTAGGGCCCGCGGGCCCTCTCGCGTGCCCGCCAACCACCCGCCGCCGGCGGATGCGCGCGGTCGGTGCGCGGCCCCCTCTTGCCGCGCTCCCACGCTCCTTGACTCGCTCTCCAGCGATTTTCGTACCTGGCCTGCCATGGCTGAAGAGAAGAGGCTTGCTCTTCTGCGTGGGACTGTGTGCGTTTGTGTGTGCGTGGCGCGCAAGAGGGAGGGCGACCGCCCGCCCGAAAACAGAAGAGTGGGCAGGCCGGGCGCCCGCTCCTCTCTTCGTCGCTGCGCTCGACGGCTCTGTCTCCTTTCTGCAGTGCGCTGAATTGGGGGGACTGGACGCGGGTCCTTTCGACCTGGAGAGGAGCCGCGCCTCCCGACTCAACACAATACAAAATGGCTGCCCCCTGCCTGGCGCCCACCGGGCCGGCGGCCCGCCCACTGCTGGCGACCAGACGCCCCTGCGCAACCGCCCGCGCCGCCGCGGTCGGGGCCCCCGCCCACCCCATCACCCTGGTCGCCTCGGACGTGGACGGCACGATGCTGGACTCGCAGCAGCGCCTCAGCCAGCGCGTCATCGATGCTGTGGCCGCATGCGAGGGCGCGGGCGTGCCGGTGAGGAGAAGGGAGAGCGAGCGAGCGCGGGAAGAGAAAGAGAGAGCGCGGCTGGTGGGTCCCGGCGCCCTCCCTCTCCCTAGCCACTCTCACCACCCTCCCCTCCCCTCCCCCTCTTCCCCCCCCCTCCCAGCTCGTCATCGCCACCGGCAAAGCGCCCGCCGCGCCCTGGACGACCTCCGTCCTGCCCGCCCTGGGGCCGCCCAGGCCTGGGGTGTACATGCAGGGCCTGGTCCTCCTGGATGCTGCGGGCCGCACTCTTTACTCTCGTCCGCTCGACCCGGCCACAGTCGACGCGGTCCAGGCCTGGGCGGCCGAACCCGGGCGTGGCCACACCCTGGCGGCCTACTGCCTGCCGGGCGGGCGGGGCGGGCCGGGCGCGGCCAACCCGGGCACGGGGCCCGCGGCCATTTTAGCGACCGCGGACGACGCGGCCGCCCGGCGCCTCACATTCTACGGGGAGCCACCCCCCGCCGCCGTCCCCGGGTCCCTGGCGGCCGCCGCGGCGGCCCGGGGCCTGGACATTTACAAGCTCATCGCCCTGGGCGACCCCGGCGGCCCCCTGGACGATCCGGCCACCTGGGACGCCGCGCGCAAGGCGCTGGACGGCCTGGTCACCCTCACGGCCGCCCTGCCCGGCATGATGGAGGCCCTGCCGCCGGGCGCGTCCAAGGGGGAGGGCCTCCTGCGGTTGACGGGCGAGCTGGAGGTTCCGCCGTACCAGTGCATGTTTGTCGGCGACGGCGCCAACGACGCGGACGCGCTGCTGCTGGCCGGGTGGGGCGTGGCCGTGGCCAACGCGTGCGAGGAGGCGCGGGTGTGCGCGGACGTGGTGCTGGAGGAGTCCAATGACCAGGGCGGCCTGGCGGTGGCCATCGACCGGTGGGTGCTGGGGCCGCGGGGGCTGCTGTGAACATGAGAGCGAGCGAGCCAGACCAAACATCGCCAGCCTTTGCTCTCTCTCTCTCTCTCTCTCTCTCTCTCTCTCTCTCTCTCTCTCTCCCCGCCCTCACACCATGCGGCGCCGCCCGGGCGTCCTCGTCCTGGCGGTCCTCGCCCTTGCCCTGGCTCCCGCTCTGGCGGACCCGGCGGGCACGTGCTCCAACCCGGACAGCGGCGGCGCTAAGAAGCCGTGCAGCGGCGGCGGGAGCGGGAATGCGGGCGCGAGCCTTGAGCCCGTTCCCGTCAAGGCGCTCACGCCCAAGGCTTTGAAAGCCGCCCTGGAGGACGCCCCTGGTGTCTCCCTCCTGCTGGTGCACAAGGGTGACAAGTGAGTTATTGTTTATGGGCAGGGCGGCAGCGCGCGGGCGAGGCATTCAGTTTCTCGCGTGCGTGCGCGCGCGCGCTCCGGAAGCTCGGGCGGCGCCCGTTCTTTTCGCTCTCTCACTCTCTCTTCCCTCCCTCTCCCTCTAGATGCGCCGCCTGCACGTCCGCCCGGGCCGCCCTGGGCGTCGCCGCTGCCGCCCTGGGCGGCCTGGCCACCCCGCTGTCCCTGGATCTGGCCGCGGCCGGCGCGACCGCCGCCCTGACGGCGGCCGGCCTGCCCAAGGAGGACGCGGCCACGCCCGGCCTAACTGCCTGGGTTGGGGGCGGGGGCGGCGCGCCGTCGTCCTCCCGCCTCGCCCCGGGCGGCGCCACGCCGGGATCCATCGCTGCCCTGGCCCTGGACCACGTCCGGGCGGTCGTGGCGGGGCGGTTGGGGGTGGAGGAGCTGGGCGAGCCGGCAGAGGGCCACGCCTGTGGGTGCGCCGCCGCAAAGAAGAAACAGGACTCCTCCTCCTCCACCTCCTCCGGCTCCACCTGCGGCTGCGGCGCCAACAAGGCCGGCGCCAGCGCCGGCGCGGGCGACGCCAAGCAGAAGAAGAAAGCCTCCTCCTCCTCCGCCTTCGACCCCGCCGACCTGCCCCGCGCGGCCGCCTTCTTCGGGCGGGGCACGGCCGTGCGTGACCTGGACGCGGCCTCCCTGCGGTCCCTGGGTCGTTCCTCCACGCCCGCGCTCATCACCTTCTTCGCGCCCTGGTGCGGGCACTGCCAGGCCGTGAAGGGCGAGCTGAGCGCCGCGGCCGCGGCCCTGGCCCGGGCCGGGTCGCCCGCAGTCGTCGCCGCGGTGGACTGCACCACTCACCAAGCCGCCTGCCAGGCGGCTGGCGTGCGCGGATACCCCACCATCAAGTGGTATGGCGGTGGGAGCGGCGGGAGCGGCGAGGACTACGGCGGCGCGCGCACCGCGGACGCGTTCGAGGGCTTTGTGGCGTCCCGCGCCCGGCCGCCGCCCCCTGAACCCGCGCAGCTCACCTCGCCGGGCGCCCTGGCCCGCACCTGCCTGTCCCCCGCCACCCGCCTGTGCCTGATCGCCTTCCTGCCGGCCCTGGCCGACACGACCGCGTCCGACCGCAGGGTCGCCCTGGAGACGCTCACCGCCGCGGCCGCGCCGTTCGCGGGGCGCCCCTACGCCTGGGCCTGGGCTGCTGCCGGCGACCACCCGCCCCTGGAAGCTGCGGTCGGCGTGGGCGGGTACGGCTGGCCCGCCCTTGTCGCGGTCGTCCCGCCCACTAAGAAGCCGGGCGGCGGTGACGATGCCACCACCCCCGCCAAGGTCGCGCACCTGAAGGGCGCGTTCGATGCCGACGGCCTGCGGTCCTTCATCGAGGGCGCGCGCACGGGGCGGGTGGGCGCGGCGCCCGTGGCCGGGGAGCTGCGGGTGGAGGCCGAGGTTGCCGAATGGGATGGGAAGGACGCGGCGGACGGCGGGGCTGGCGGCGGCGATGACGAGTTCTCGCTGGCGGACCTGGGGCTGGCGTAGGGAGGCGGAGAGAGCAGAGAGCCCGTGCTGCGTTGAGCCGTGTGATGAGAAGAAAAAACCACGCCCGAAAAATGGAAGAAAAGAGCTAACCACCCAGGTCGCCCTCTCCACCCCCACCTAGCCGCGCCTCCAGCGCCGCCAGCCGCTCCCGCAGCAGCCCCACCTCCCTGTCCCGCTCCGCCAGCCGCCATCGCAGGACGGCCAGCTCCGAGTCGGCCGGGTTCTCGGCGGCGGCGGCGGCGCCGGGCGCGGCGGGCGCGGTGGCCGCGGCGGGCGCAGCTGCGGCGGCCTGCCCTGGCGGGTCCGGGCTCATCGCGGCGCCGCCGTCCATGGTCCGGGCGGCCCCCGCCGTGCCCAGGGCGGTCGCCGCACGGCGCCACCCAGACCGCAGCATGCGGGGCAGGCTGCTGGACCGGGCGGGGCCGCCCCCCCCGCCAGCGCCGCCGTCCTCGCTCGTGGAACCGCCCGCCCCGGGCGAGCCCAGGGGGCCCGCACCGCCGCCGCCGCCGCCGCCGCCAGGGGTGGGCGAGACCGGGCGGGCGGGGGGCGGCGAGGTCGCGCTTGCCGCCGCCGCGCCCAGGCCGGCCTCCACAGCTAAGCGGGCGGCCGAGGGCGGGGCAGCTTCCGCCAGCACCGCCGCCGCGGCGGCGCGGGCGCGGGCACCCGCCCGCCCCGCCCCGCCAGCCGCGGCCGCGGCCCGGCGCGCGAGGCCGCGCCCCCGGGCCGCGCCCCCGCCGCCCTCCCCGCCGCCCGCGTCCGCCAGGGGCGGCAGGATGACGACAGGGCAGGGCGCGGACCGGAGCGCGTGCCCCGCCACCGTGGTCGCGCCCGGCAGGGCGCCCTGCAGGCGGTCGGCGGGGCCGGGCGGGGTCGCGGCGGGCAGCAGGGGCGCCGCCGCCGCCACGGGCGCGGGAGGACTGCCAGGCGGCTCGGGCGGGGCCATCACGCTCGCACTGGCGGGGCGCCGCCCCCGCCCCGACGACGCCCCGCCCACCACCACCACCAGGTTCGCGCTCACGGTGCCCGCGTGCCGGGCCAGGGCGGCCCGCGGGTCGGGCGCGGCCACGACGCCCGCCCCGGCAACGGCGAAGGCCGCGAGCTCGGCCCGGGCGGCGGCGAAGGCCGGCGCCGCGGCGCCTTCGGAGGCCGTGCCCGGCGCCAGGCAGGCCAGCAGGACGTCGTCGTCCGCCCACAGCAGGGTAGCCGCCGCCCAGCGCGCCACGCGCGACGCGGCGGCCGGCGGGGCGGCGTCAAAGGCCAGCAGCACCCGGCGTGGCGGGCGGGGGGGCGGCGGTTGGGGCAGCGGAGCGTCGACAGCGCCGGGCCCGCCCGGGCTGCCGCGCCCCACGCCGGCCAGGAGCAAACTCCTTAAATCATCCGCCGACTTGAGCCGCATGCGGTCGCGGCGGGCGCCGCCCGGCCGGACAAAGAGGAGGGCCGTCCGGGGTGGCGCCGCCCGGCGCACCGCGTCTGCAGTCGCGCCCGCCGAGGGCGGCCCGCCCGCGCCGCCGCCGCCGCCGCCGCCGCCCTTGCCCCCTCCACCCCGGTGCGGGTCGCGCGCGCCTAGGACCAGGATGTCGATGGCCGCCCGGTCGCAGAAAGCCAGTAGGGCGGGCGCGACGGAGGAGGAGGTGGAAGCAGCGAGGGCGGCCGCGACGGCGCCCCCACCCCCGCCCCCTTTACTCTTGCCGCCGCCGCCGCCGCCGCCCAGCTCGACGACGGTATGCGGGTAGTGCGCCAGGGCGGTGGCCAGGTCGGGGAGCAGGGGCCCGCCCGCGTCCCACCGCCGGACCGCCGGGGCCGAGGCCGGGGCCGAGGCCGAGGCCGAGGCGGAGGCGGGCGGCGCTGGCGCCTGGTGGTGGTGGGCGGAGCAGCAGTGCACGATGAAGAGCGTGTCGGCCGGCGACAGGCCGTCCACGCCGCCCGCCCCGCGCCGCTTGCGCAGGACTGCGTTGCGGATGAAGGTCCAGGCGTACAGGGTGTCGTCGGCCGCCCAGGTGTCGACGGCCAGGGCGATCCGACGGGGCTGCGGCGTGGTGGGCAGGGCCGCGGCGGCGGAGGGCAGGGGGGCGCGGCGGGGTGGCGGGGCGGGCGAGGAGGGCGAGGCGAGTGTTCCGGGCTCGCTCCAGCCTGCCTCGACGGGCCCGCCCACGCCCGGGTTGGGCGGCATTCGGGGGTGAAGGGCAAGCGGTGTGGAAATGGAGGGGTGTGGGGCGCCCCTGGGCGCGTGCGGGGGATCCGCGCGGCACGGATGCCTCTCTGTCTCTCTCCCCCGAACGCAGAGCGGAGTGAGAGTGACCCAGATGCCCTCCCGCTGTTTGTTCATTCCTCTCTCTCTCTCTCTCTCTTGCAAGCAGCGGTGGCTGCGATGACCCTGTACTATCACCTAGTCCCAGAGCCCGCCTGGCGGGCCGCCCAGGCGGGCGGCGTCTATACACCGGCCACGTACGAGCAGGTGTGCGTGTGTGTGGGAGGGAGGGAGAGAGAGAGAGGCGCGTGGCCGCGAGCGCGCAGGCCCGCTCTTTTCTTCCTCCTCTTGACCTCCTCTCCCCGCGTCTCCCGTCCCGACAGGACGGCTTCACCCACCTGACCGCCGACCCCGCCGCCCTGCTGGGAGTGGCCAACCAGTTCTATGCCGAATCACATGACGCCTGGCTGTGCATCGCCCTGGACGGCGCCGCCCTGGGCGCCGAAGTGAAGCTGGAACCCGCCGCGCCCGTCGGGGACAGGCCGCCTGGCGACGCGCAGCGGAAGGGCGGCGGCGGGCCGGGCGCGCCACCCCTCCTCTTCCCGCACCTGTACGGCCCCATACCCACGGCCGCGGCGGTGCGGGAGCACAGGGTGGAGCGGGATGGCGGCGGCGTGTACGTGGGCATCGAGGGGCTGGCGTGAATGAGTGAGTGCGTGTTGGTCCATCTCGGCCAACCTTTTTTTTTCAGTCCCCAGGCGCTTGGGTGGTGTGGAGCTCCACCGGGGCCCTCTCTCTCTCTCTCTCTCTCTCTCTCTCTCCCCCCGCCCGCACATCACACCAGCATCACACGCACACGCACACGCACACGCCACCAGCAGTCAAAATTGTTTGGAGGGGGGGCAAGGAGGGGGAGTCGCAAGTTTTT
>Ga0114918_10004656_pt1 | contig 11873 bp, 8 predicted proteins | sample LantaG_FD_87015 | JGI IMG/M metagenome (GOLD analysis project Ga0114918, IMG submission 87015) | Deep subsurface microbial communities from Baltic Sea to uncover new lineages of life (NeLLi) - Landsort_02402 metaG | ecosystem: Environmental > Aquatic > Marine > Oceanic > Sediment | place: Baltic... | reverse complement strand
CGGTTGGTTTCCAGCGCGGTAGGGAACTTAACGCCGAGAAGACCATCATCTTGAAGCGGTTTATCGAATAGGGGTGGTAAGCATTCGCCCAACCCGTCAGAGCGGACCCCCCCCTGGTTCCCAAGTTCCAGCTTGGGGACCTCGCGATTCGGGCCGATTAACGGGCAAACGTCGGTGCCCAAGCTGGAGCTTGGGAACCAGGGCGCGGGAACAGACGGGTTCGGCGAATTTCTACAACAGGTGTGGCGCAACCCCATATTCTCGATGTATTTACGTTCACCGGGAAATTGCTGGCGGAACTGGTAGGCAGGCTTGTATCGGGTAACATTTGTCCTACACTTGCGCAACGGAGACCTACGGGATGGCAAAACGGGCTTTCCCCGGACAAAGCAAGCTTCACTCGCAACGAAGTAGGCTTTCGTAGAGGCGAAGCTGCCTTACATTGAGGCGAAGCTGGCTTACATTGAGGCGATGTTGGCTTACATTGAGGCGATGTTGGCTTACATTGAGGCGGTGCTGGCTTACATTGAGGCGGTGCTGGCTTACATTGAGGCGGTGCTGGCTTACATTGAGGCGATGTTGGCTTACATTGAGGCGATGTTGGCTTACATTGAGGCGATGTTGGCTACATTGAGGCGATGTAAGCCAGCTTTGCCTCAGGGAACCGTTTGACAGGACACTTCCCTACAAGCGACGCAGTAAGCGCTCGTCGAACCCGTCAGAGCGGCCCCCCCTGGTTCCCAAGCTCCAGCTTGGGAACCCGCTGGGCCGGCAGCAGGCACTCCGTGAGCAGAGGTTCCCAAGCTGGAGCTTGGGAACCAGGGCAGAAAGGCCTGACGCGGCGCCACGCGGCCGGTGATAGCCCATCCCGCCGTCGGCAGTCCGCATCCCCAAAGGTCCCCGCCGGCCGCCACGAACAGCGGCCACGGGTTCTGGCACTGCTGGGCAAGCCAGCAGTGGCACCCGTGGGGCAATTGCTTGACATTTGCCCCACGGTCAGCGGATAATACTGGTCGCGTCCAGCCGGCTTGTAGTCCGTTGAGAATTTCGACACTCCACGTATGCCCACCAATATCCTGCCATTTTCCCGGAGAAGCCAGCCCATGAATAGTCTCAATCGACGTGAATTTCTAGATACGGCCAAGAAGACCAGCGTGGGACTGGCGGCCGGCGTGACCATTCTGCAATCGGCCAAGTCGGTGCGAGGGTATCCGGCCAACGAGAAGGTGATTTTGGCCAGCGTGGGTCTGGGCGGTCGCGGGCCGGGTCTGGCCGCCGGTTTTCTGGAGCGCGACGACTGCGAAATTGCCTACGGCTGCGATCCCAACAGCAAGCAGTTCGGCAAGGCCAAGGCCTTCGAGGCGCAGCAGGGTAAGGCCGTCAAGTGCGTGCAAGATTTCCGCAAGGCCCTGGACGACCCGGCCGTGGATGCCATCGTCAGCGCCACGCCCGATCATTGGCACGCACTCTCGGCCGTCTGGGCCTGTCAGGCCGGCAAGGACGTATACGTCGAAAAGCCCGCCTGCCATAGCTGCTGGGAAGGCCGCAAGATGGTGGAGGCCGCCCGAAAGTACAAAAGGGTGGTTCAGATCGGTACCCAAAACCGCAGTGCCCCCTACAACATGTCGGCCAAGAAGTATATCGAGGACGGCAAGCTGGGCACGATCCACATGTGCCGGATCTACAACCAGAAGGGCGCCTGGGGAATGACCAAGAAGGGCCCCGACGGACCCACGCCCGAGGGTCTGGATTGGGACATGTGGAACGGCCCCGCTCCGGAACACGCCTACAACTCGGGGATGCACCGCACCTGGAACCACCAATGGCGATACTCGGGCGGCGACATCGCCAACGACGCCAGTCACCAGATCGACCTGGCCCGATGGCTTTTGGGAGTGGAACATCCCAAGACGGTCTATTCCACGGGCGGCCGATATGCCACCGCCGACCCCGCGACGCTGGTGGCGGAAACGCCCGACACGCAGATGGCCCTCTACGACTACGACGGGCTTTTGGTGAGCTTCGAGTTGACGCTCTACGGTTCCTACATGCTCAAGACGGATCCGGAAGTCCGCAACACCGACATGTTTCCGTATTGGTTTCAGAACTCGACGCGGATCGAGATTTTCGGCACGGAGGGTCTGATGGTGGTGGGCCGTCACGGCGGCGGCTGGCAGGTTTTCGTTCGCACCAAGGACCGCAAACCGGTGGTCAAGGCACAGGACTACGGCCGCTTCCCCGACCCGGACCATAAAGAGAACTTCATCAGCTGCATCAAGAGCCGCGAGGAACCGAACGCCGACGTCGAGAAAGGCCACATAAGCGCGCTCTTGATCCACTACGCCAACATCAGCTACCGCCTGGGCGGCCAGAAGCTGGTGATCGATCCCAAAACCGAAGGCATCGTGGACAACCCGGCGGCAATGGAGATCTTCAAACGCTCGTACCGCAAGCCGTGGGTGATTCCGGAAGAAGTATGAGCAAGCGGTGAGTGACAAGCGGTAAGTGGCGAACGGCCGGCGCAACCGCATCGGCCGTTCGTCGCACCCCGTCAAAAACCGATGAACGCCAAACGCGCGGGCACTGCGCTGCCCGGGGGCAGAAGCGACTTAGCATCGTTCGAGAAATAACTGTCGGATAGTCCTTGTTCTCTCAGCGAAAAAGACGTTTGGTTCGCGGAGCGAACCACGACAATAATTCCTCGAACGATGCTTAGGGATATCTTGCCCAAGACACCGCGCAAATCAGCCGGAACGCGTTAGCGTCCGGTTCTTGCGACAATTGCGGCAACCGTGGTCTGGCGACCGTGGCTACCAGTATACACGCGACGGCTATTTCTTGCCCGGTCCTAAGGCAGAACGGCTCTTTCCGCCCTGGTTCCCAAGCTCCAGCTTGGGAACCAGGGATCGACCGGAAGACGCGACAGTTATTTCTCGAACGATGCTAAGGCAGAACGGCTCTTTCATTTCTTGATTGGACGGAGTTCGGCGGCGGATGTAGAATTGTACGCTGAGGAACGGGACGGTCGGGAGACCGTTTCGCCGGAGCGACGGGCTCGGAGGCCCATCGTACGTGTCGGTCACTACTTGGCTAAATCGCCGGATCGACGGGCTCGGAGGCCCATCGTACGTGTCGGTTGTTACACGGATTCCAACCATTTGCGACCATTGGCCCAATGCCATTTGATTGGAGAGTCATTACATGAACCGTTTCTTCCGCATTTTGTTTGTCTTGTTTCTGACGGGTCTCTTGGGCCCTCTTGCCAACGCCGCCGAGAAGCTGAATCTGCTTCTGATTACGGTGGATGACATGAGCGCCGATTCGATCGGCGCGTTTGGCTGCAAGTTGCCCGATACCACGCCGAATATCGACCGTCTGGCCCGCCAGGGGCTCCGCTTTACGCATGCTCACGTGCAGGTCGGCAATTGCATGCCGTCGCGAAACGTGATGTGGTCGGGCCGCTATCCGCACAATAACGGGGTGGAGGGTTTCTACCAGGTCCAGGACCCCGGTTATCCGGTCTTGGTTGACCTGATGAAAGGGGCGGGCTACTTCACGGCCATTCGTCACAAGGTTTCTCACTCGACGCCATACTCGCCCTATGCGTGGGACCTGATCCTGGATACCTTGCCCGATGGCAGCAAGGCCCATACCAAGGACCCGGTTTCTTACGGAGTTTCCACGGCTCGGGGGATTGCGGAGGCCAAGGCCCAGGGCAAGCCGTTCTGCCTCTTGGTGAATATTGCGGATCCCCACAAGCCGTTTCACGCCCAAGGCAAACGCGGCGAGACGATTCCGGATCCGCACACGCCCTCGCGAGTATTTGAGGCCGATCAGCCGCCGACCCCCGGTTTTCTCTTCGAGGATCCGGTCGTTTCGAAGGAACTGGCCCATTATTATTCGTCGGTCCGTCGGGCGGATGACGGAATGGGGCATATCATGGCCGCCCTGGAGGATTCTGGCCAGGCAGACAACACGGTGGTGATGTTCCTCTCCGATCATGGCATGGCGTTGCCCTTTGCCAAGACACAACTCTATCACCACAGCACGCATACGCCGCTGATCTTCCGCTGGCCGGGCGTTACCAAGGCCGGATCGCTGGACGAACGCCACATGGTCTCGGCCGTCGATCTCGTCCCCACGCTCTTGGATATTATCGGTGCCCAACACCCAGAAGGCATCGACGGACATTCTTTTGCCTCGATACTGGGCGGCGAAACCCAAGACGGACGCGATCTGATCGTCAAGGAGTACAACGAAAACGCGGGCGGTTCTCGCGATCCGATGCGGGCCGTGCAGACCATGCGGTTTCTGTACCTCTATAATCCGTGGTCCAACGGAGAACGGGTCATGGCCACCGCGACCACCGGCACGCCCACCTATCGACGCATGGCCGAGTTGGCCCAAACGGACGAGGTTATCGCAGCCCGGCACGATCTCTATCAGCATCGGGTCGTCGAGGAACTTTACGACATCAAGGGCGATCCCGACTGCCTGGTCAATCTGATCGACTCACCGCCACACGCCGAGGAGCTTGGTAAGTTGCGGGCGGCCCTGGACGCCTGGATGGTGGAGACGGGTGACCACATGCTGGACGTTTTCCGCAATCGAGAGGATCCGGCGGCGCGCGAGGCCTACGTGCTGATGAAGGAAAAAGAAGCCGACGAGCGGAGGGCCAAAAAGCGCCAGGCCCAGCGACCGGCCAGGGCGAGAAAGAACAAGCGATCCGACTTGATTGGGCTGGAACTGCCGAAATCGGCCGAGGCCGGAAAGCCGCTCGTGGTGAAAATCAATCACAAACTCAGCGACGAACTGGGCGAGCAAATGGTCCACGTCACGCTGAAGGACGGTGCGCAAGGCAAACGGGTGGAGCGCAAAGTCGTCAAGGTGTCGGGCCAAGGCGTGGTTGAAGTCACGTTTGACGTTCCGGCCACGGTCGCCGACAGCGTGGTTCACTTTGCGGCCTTCATCGGAGAGGATTACGCCGGCAACCTGCAGCACATTCAGAGCGAACCGGTGCCGATACGCTAGGAACTCGTACAGGAATTACTTCCCGATTTGGCTACGAGCAGTGAGCTATGAGCAGTGATAAAGCTCATGGCTCGCTGAGGTTTCCGGTCGAGATACTGAGAGAAAATAGGCATGCACGCGGAAATTATTGCCGTTGGCGACGAAATTACCAGCGGCCAAACACTCGATACCAACACCCAATGGCTCTCCAGCCGGCACGAGGAACTCGGGGTTCGCGTCTTATATCAAACCACGGTGGGCGACGAACTCGAACCCATGGCCGGCGTCTTCCGTGAGGCGATCCGCCGGGCAGACGTGGTAGTGGTTACCGGCGGACTGGGGCCAACCGCCGACGATCTGACCCGTCAGGCCCTCGCCTTGGCCACCGGCGGTGAGCTTGTCTTTGACGGGGAGGTACTCGAAAAGATCGAAACCATCTTCACCTGCCGCGGACGTCGCATGCCCGACAGCAATCGCAACCAGGCGATGTTCCCTCGAGGCAGCCGGGTCGTTCCCAACCCCGACGGCACAGCCCCGGGCATCGTGATGGAAATCGCCAGGGAGGCAGCCGAGCCGTGCCGTTTTTTCGCACTGCCGGGCGTGCCGGCCGAAATGAAACAGATGTGGCACCAGACCGTTTCGACCATGATCCGCAGTTTTGACGCCGGGCACCGCGTGGTGCGGCATCGAAAGATCAAGTGTTTCGGCGGCGGCGAGAGTCAAATCGAAGAAATGCTGCCCGACATGATCCGCCGTGGCAGGCAACCCCGCGTCGGTATCACCGCCAGCAAGACCACGATCATACTCCGCATCACCGCCGAGGGCGCCACCGAGCAAGAGTGCAACGCAACCATCGAGCCCACCGTGGCCACCATTCGCCACTGCCTGGGCAACCTGGTTTTTGGCGAGGGCCCGGACGAACTTCAGCACGCCGTCGTCCGCCTATTGCTCGATACGAACCAAACGCTGGCCACGGCCGAGTGGGGCTCCGGCGGACTGATCGCCAATTGGCTCGGCAGCGTGGAAGAGGCGGAGGGCTCGTACCTGGGCGGCCTTGTCGCGCGGGACGATGCGGCCCTGACGAATACCCTGGACGTCCCGGCGGAATTGATCGAACGTCACACGTCCCTAAGTTCCGAAGTCGCTACCGCAATGGCCGAAAACTGCCGTCGTCGCTTCAACGCCGACCTGGGTCTGGCCATCGGCCCCTTTCCCGATCTCGATCCGGCCGCAACGACCCCCGAGCGATTCCACGTAGCCCTGGCCACACGCCACGGCACCCGATCCAAATCCTACGCTTTCGTCGGCCACCCCGCCCTACTGCGACTATTGTCGGCCAAGCGGGCCCTGAATCTGGCCCGGCTAGATCTATTGAAAAACCAGCCGGCTGGCGGCGTGTAGGTTATGCTTCCCTTCCTCAGCCGGCCGATCGATGCGGCTTCTTGAAAACGCTTCTCGCCGATGATAGGCTGTTATCTGTGGTGAGTTCGAGGAGAACTCATCCAGCCCACCTGCTTCCCGTCCTCCCAGATACAGAAGGAACCCGCCATGCACAGGCTCTTGCTCGTTGTCCTTGTCGGTCTCGTTGTGACCGTTTCCGCCGGATTGTCCCAGGCCGCCGATAATACTCCGCCCGACGGTTTCGTGGCGCTGTTTAACGGCCGCGATCTGAGCGGCTGGAAAGGCCTGGTGGCAAATCCCAAAGTTCGGGCCGAAATGACGCCCGAGAAACTGGCCGAAGCCCAAGAGAAGGCCGACCAAAGAATCAGGGAACATTGGAACGTGGTCGACGGCACATTGGTCTTCGACGGCAAGGGAAAAAGCCTCTGCACGGCGAAAGACTACGCCGACTTTGAAATGTACGTCGACTGGAAGATCAAAGCCAAGGGCGATAGCGGGCTCTACCTTCGCGGCAGCCCTCAAGTGCAGATTTGGGATCCGACCGACCGGCCCGAAGGCTCCGGGGGGCTGTTTAACAACAAGATCCATCCGTCGAAACCGACCAAGTGCGCCGACAACCCGATCGGCGAGTGGAACACGTTTCGGATCAATATGGTGGGCGAACAAGTCAGCGTCTGGCTCAACGGCCAGTTGGTGGTCGACAACGTGGTGTTGGAGAACTATTGGGAGCGAGACAAGCCGATCTATCCCAGCGGCCAGATAGAACTTCAAAACCACGGCAACACGCTCTATTTCAAGAACGTCTACATTCGAGAGATTGGGAAGTGAGCGGTACTAAGCATCGTTCGAGAAATAACTGTCGCATGTAGCCACGGTCGCCAGACCGTGGTTTCCGCCCTGGTTCCCAAGCTCCAGCTTGGGAACTAGGGGACGAGCGGAAGACGCGACAGTTATTGATTGAACGATGCTAACCGGCGGTCCGAATCCGGCCTACCCACCCAGCGTGCCGACTTCCGGCAGGTTTCCCTCGGCGTCGAACGGTAGCTCGCGAAGATCGCTGAGCACCTCCAGGTCGTCTCGCCCGCGGGCTTCTTCCAAATAGGCCGCCGAGCACTCGATTTCGACCAATTCGAGGGTGTTGGGAATCCAGAGGATTTTGCAGTCCGGCGGCTCCGTCAAACCGGTCGTGCCCAGGGCGATATCGATTATCTCTCGGTCGGTGGCGTAGTCCAAGGGCGCCATGGCCACCGAAACGTGCCCGGCCGTGATCGCGTTGAGACGCGTGATCTCGAAGTCGGTTTCCTCCAAGAGCCGGGTGCGACAGTACTCCGCAATCCCCATGCCGACCGCGTTGCCGTGCGACTCGGGCGTGAGTCCGCGGAGGGAGATTACTCGCACCTTGGGGTATTCGCCCTCGACGGCCTTCTTCTCGTCGTACTTGCGGCCCACCACGTTGGTGTCCAGACCGGTTCCGCTGATGTTCTTGCCGATCCGGTCGATCAACAAGAGGTCCACGAACTTAAACGGCAGCTTGCCCATCAGTTGTTTGGCCGATTCGAGCAGTTCTTTCTCGCGGGTCTCGAAATCCTCGGGCCGCACGGCTTCGATTAGGGCCGTTTCTTCATGCGCGTTCTCGACCACGGCCAGCCCGGCCAGAATATTGCAGTTGGCGAAGACTTGGCCCACCACGCTGCGGATGATTTGGGCGAAACTGTAATCTTGAATGGCCCGGTGATAGATCACGGCCCCCTCGCGTTTGCCGAGGCCGATCAGCATCATTTTCATCAGGCCGCTTTCGATATCGCCCACGAACTTGGTGTGCGGCTTGACCCGATTGAAGACCACCACGTGGTCGGCCTCGAAGGCATGACGGTCGAAATGCACGCCGAAACCCTCGGCCGTCTTGCAGACCACGACCGTATCCATGCTCGAACGGATCGGACAGCCCAGGTATTCTTCGGTGATTCCGTACGACGCGAGGACTCCCGTTTGCCCCTCGGCCGTGGCCCCCCCGTGACTGCCCATGGCCGGCACCACAAATGGCTCCGCACCAAGTTTTTTGAAGAAATCGACCATGGCGCGGACGATCACGCGGCTGTTGGCGATCCCCCGGCTCCCCACCGCGATCGCCACGCTCTGCCCCTTCGACACTTTTTCCCCAATGCCCGCTCCGGCAAGCCGGCTCGATACCTCGCCCGGCACGTCTTCTATCCGCGGTCCTTCAAACTTCTGCCGGACCCTAAACATCAACGGAAAACTGGCCATGGGGGCTCCCTCGCCTGTGAAAACTTCTCCTGGTTCAAAAAGGGGTCAGGTACCGTTGCCGGAACGGCCCACAGGGTGCTTCGCACAACGGTACCTGACCCCTTTTTGAACCAGGCCGAAAACTTCTCCTCGGACACGCCGAAACGCCGCAAACCGTCCATTCTAACGGCTACCGTCCCGGTCAGCCATCGCCGCAGGGAGGCGTATCTCCACCCGTCGCAAGCGGGGAACTCTGCCCCCACTGGTGGCTGGTCCGCCGTCAAGCGTTAACTAGAGAGCGTTTACCGGTTCCAAATTCGGGCCGATACTGTAGAATGGGTGGTTCGGCCCCGTGAGAGGCTCCCTGTGGAACCCTGCGCCGTGACCCGCATCCGCAGTGTGCGGGTGATGAAGGCACTACCTCTGGTTGCGGCTGGCCCATATTCAACTGAGTGTCGGAGGTCCCCAAATGGCCAAGAGTAAAAAGAAGGTGGAAACGATGTTTCTCGTCTGCGAGGAAACCGGCGATTACAACTACACCGTCCGCCGCAAGCCGGGTGGCGAGAAGCTAAAGATAAAGAAGTACTGCCCGCGGCTGCGAAAGCACACTCTGCACAACGAAAAGAAGAAGTAGCCGGCTTGGTTTCCTCCCAACTTCACCGGCCGCCCGTCGGCGTGATCGGTTGGCGGGCCGTTGAAAGACGTAGGTTATGCTTCAGCATAACGGAATCCGGGGGCATTGTTATGCTGAAGCGTAACCTACTTGCCTGAGGAGTTGGGCAGAAATTGGACCGGCATCTTGTTTCGCCACGTTAGCGGCGGGGCTTGCCCCGCGTTGGCACCGGAGCACGCGAGATGGCCGGTTCAGCGCGACGCAAGCGTCGCCGCTAACACGCATCAAGTTGCCGGCTTGGTTTCCTCCCAACTCTACGGGCCGCCCGTCGGCGGTACATCTTCCCATGGCCAAACATTGGCGCATCCGACCGCACGACCCGGATCGCATCGGTCGGCTGCAGCGGTCGGCCAACATTCCGTCGGTGGTGGCCCAACTTCTCATCTGCCGGGGCATTTCCGATCCCACCGTGGCTAGTGAGTTTCTCGATCCCAAGCTCTCTGATCTCCGCGACCCGAATCTACTACCCGGCTGTACCGATGCGGCCAAGTTGCTCCACGAGGCCATCCAGGCCCGCCGGCGGATAGTCGTCTACGGCGATTACGACGCCGACGGAATGACCGGGACGGCCATTCTGCAAAAGTGTCTCACGCTGCTGGGCGCCGATGTGGGTTACCATATCCCCAGCCGACTTGAGGACGGCTACGGCCTCAAACACGAGGCCGTTCGCGCGCTGGCCAAGCAAAACACGCAAATGATCGTCACCGTCGATTGCGGTATTGCCAGCGTGGCCGAAGCCCATACCGCCCGAGAACTGGGCGTGGACCTGATCGTCACCGATCACCACCAACCGGGCAGCGAACTACCCCAAGCGGCGGCGGTGGTCCATCCGAACTTGCCCGGGCAAGATTATCCGTTTGCCGGTCTGAGCGGATCGGGCGTGGCCCTGAAACTGGCCTGGGCCCTCTGTCAGCAGGCCAGCGGCGCCCAAAAGGTAAGCCCTCGGATGCGGGAGTTTCTCGTTTCGGCCGTGGGATTGGCCGCCCTGGGCACCGTGGCAGACGTGGTTCCGCTGGTGGACGAGAATCGCGTGCTGGTACACCACGGCCTCGAAAAGGGCCTGCGGCAGCACCCCACCCTGGGCATGGCCACTCTGATGAAGCTCACCGGCCTGGACGACAAGCCGCAACTGCAAGCCGAGGACATAGCCTTCACCCTGGCTCCCCGTTTGAACGCGGCCGGGCGACTGGGACAAGCCCAACTGGCCGTAGAACTCTTGATTACGGATCGGGCCGATCGGGCGGAAGAACTGGCCAAGTACCTCGACGGGCTCAACGAGACCCGGCAAAAGCTCGAGCGGAGCATCCAACGGGCGGCCAACAAGCAGGCCAAGGAGAAATTCGACCCCGCCGGCGACGCGGCCCTGGTCCTGGCCGATCGCGGTTGGCATCCCGGGGTTATTGGTATCGTGGCCGGGCGGCTGGCCGAAAAGTACCATCGCCCCGTGGTCTTGATCTCTTGGGACCAGATGGGCGTGAAGCCGGGTATCGGTTCGGCGCGCTCCGTGCCGGGTTTCAACCTGCACGCCGCCCTGGAGGCCTGCGACGAGCATCTGGTCACGCACGGCGGACATGCGGCCGCGGCCGGGCTGACCATTGAAGAATCCCGCCTGGACGCCTTTAGAGCCGATTTTTGCGAACGGGCCTCGATCGAAATCTCCGAAAGCGGCCGGGTGGCCGAACTCCACATCGACGCCGAGACGCCCTTGAGTGCCTTCACCAACAAAGTGGTGCAGCAGATCGAGCGGTTGGCTCCCTTCGGCGAGGCGAACCGACGGCCATTGCTCTGTACCAGCGGGGTCACGCTGCCAAAACCTCCCCGCACGATCGGTTCCGGCGACCGTCACCTCTCGATGGAGCTGGCCCAACATGGAGTCACACTCCGCGGCGTGGCCTTTGGCGGCGGCGACTGGCTCGACGATCTCTCCAGTCTGACGGGCCCCATCGACGTGGCGTTCCGCCCGGTAATCAACACCTTTCGCGGCCGCCACAACGTGGAACTGCACGTGGTCGATTGGCGCGGCGGAAAGTAGGGAGTGGTGTGGAGATAAGACCCGCATTCGGACTTCCGGTTAGCGGCGACGCTTGCGTCGCGCTGGGGCGGCGATTTGGTCTGCTCCAATGCGAACGCGGGGCAAGCCCCGCCGCTAACACGCTAATCAAGATGCCGGTTTGATTCATGCTCCGTATAGAGGTGCAGCCAACGCATTACGCGATCCGTACGAGTCCAGAAACTCTTTGCCATTGGTGATAGTCCTCTTGAGGTCGGCTATTTGGCTTGCTCGATGAGTTCGTCGTACTGTCGTTTGAGCAGTTTGGACCAGGCGGCCCGTTTCGGATCGGCCTCTTCGCCTACCCAGGTGCGGTACGTCTTGTCTTGCCAGCGGACGTGACGGTTGAAAATTTGCCGATAGCGCCGGTAGTCCGGAACGTTCACGCAATATACCGACCAGTCGGCGTGAAAACCATCGTAGAGGGTTTGCAGCCTCCGTTTGGCGGTGGCCGCGGCCGGATCGTGGATGCGGTTGTTGATCTCGAAGGGGTCG